>Ga0209727_1000007_pt1 | contig 371690 bp, 369 predicted proteins | sample RifGroC1_FD_183995 | JGI IMG/M metagenome (GOLD analysis project Ga0209727, IMG submission 183995) | Groundwater microbial communities from Rifle, Colorado, USA - Groundwater C1 (SPAdes) (version 2) | ecosystem: Environmental > Aquatic > Deep subsurface > Groundwater | place: Rifle, Colorado... | reverse complement strand
TGACAGTTAGGTTTTGAATTGTTCCGTTGGTAAAGCTTAGTTCTGTTCCTGAGACATTTGAGGAACTGATGTTTGAGTCGGTGATTGTGACACTACCCAGATTGTCGATGTTGTTAGTAGCAGAGATGACTTGGTAGGTGTTGGTGATTTGAGTATTTGTATTTGATGAGAGTTTGTAGATTTCACTTCTCAGTTCGTTGTTTAGTTTTTGAAGATCTTCCAGTGTGACGCCTGATGTTTGGATAACTCTTTCTACAACGGTTTCTTTTATGATTTCTCTGATTGGGTTTGTAACGATGGTGGTGGTCTTTGGGGTTGCGGGAACTGAAGGAACATTTTCCGAGATCTCATCTCTGTCCGCTTCACTATCGCTCGCAAAGACGGACGAGTCGGACGAAGTTTCGCTTTGCGAAACTTCGTCTTCGCGAACGATAGTGAAGCGACCTGCCTCGCCGGCAGGCAGGTCCACATCGTTCATGGATTGCTTCGCTACGCTCGCAAAGACGCTGTTAATCGTTCTATACCAAACAACCGCAAACTGTTCCACAGGATTTGCTGTTTCGTAAACTGCCAAAGCTAGATTATTTACAGATTTTTGCAAAGACGACGAGACGAACGTGGATTGCTTCACTGCGTTCGCAAAGACGGCGACGGGACGAACAACCGAAGGTTGTTCGTCTTCGTTTATACTGTTGGCTGTTAGCTGTAAACTGTAAACTATCTTTTTAACTTCACCAAAAAAACCAGATATTGTTTTATATTCATTGACTGCAAACTGCTCAGTCTCACCATGAACACGAGAAGAGATCTCCAGGACTTTTATTTTAAATCCATCAAAAACAAGGAAAACTTTTTCCTCTATCTTGTCAATTTCTAAATTATTACTAGATAATTTATCACCCAAAATACTAAAACCACTACCTAGTCCAAAAAAGAAAACTATAAAAAATATTATAAAAATCTTTGAATTCTTCATAAAATAAGACTCTGCACCACAAACACAATTATTTACAAAAATCACACAGACAGAATTATTGCCATTTTGTTTTATAACTATATATTATCACAATATTTTGACTTTTATTAAAATAATAAGTGTGGGTAACTTTAGACCAAATTTTTGAGAAATGTAAGGTGTTGGACACCTTACATTTCTCTGGAACAAGACATTGACAAAGCATATTTTTTGGTGTATATTTTACTGAATAACTTGTTCTTTCTTCGCCCGCCATAGCTTTAGCGAAGGAGGGTTTTTAAAAAGTTTCAGGGGGGAATATTATGACCGAGCAAAGTTGCTTCGAAGAAGACCGGGTTTGGGTTAAGCCGACCCCGATCTGTGCCAACGAAACATGCTCGACAACGATTCCTCAGGGCATGAAAATGATCGTGGACGATCAACGAGGAATCGTTTTTTGTTCCGAGAGGTGTCAACGCCTCTTTGAACAACGCCCTGGTCGTGTATAATATTGGCCCGACATTGCTTTTTGCAAAAAGCAATGTCGGGCTATTTTCTTTCTCCCTCACACTGATATAATAAAGAACATGACAAATGAAAATAAAATCTTATTTGTAGTCACAAAATCTAATTGGGGTTTACCCCGTTAGATCTCAAATAATATTCAAAAAAACTTTTTAAATTTATGAAAAACAACGACAACAAAAAAATACTCTATGTGATCACCAAATCTAATTGGGGTGGAGCCCAAAAGTATGTTTATGATTTAGCATCTAATATTTCATCGGAATACAAACCAATCGTCGTTCACGGAGGAAACGGCTTGATGTGTGAAAAATTGGATGAAGCAAAAATAAAAAGAATTGAAATTAAGTCACTTAAAAGAGATTTTCTTTTTTGGGATGATATAAAAGTACTAAAAAATTTAATTGATACTTTCAAACTAGAAAATCCTTCTATTATTCATCTAAATAGCTCAAAAATAGGTGGTTTGGGAGCATTGGCAGGTAGAATTGCAGGAACTGAAAAAATAATTTTTACTGTTCATGGATTTGCATTTAACGAAGATCGTCCTATTTGGCAAAGATTTCTAATAAAGATACTCACATATGTAACACTGTTACTTACTCATCATACGATCGTTATTTCAAAAAAAGAATTTGAGCAAATAAAAGATTGGCCTTTGTTAAAAAATAAAATATCCTTGATTTATAATGGCTCCCCAAAAATAGATTTTATTGAAAAGACAGAGGCTAGAAAGTTTTTTGTAGATAAATTAAAAATAGAAAACAAAAATTACGAAGACCTAATTTGGGTTGGAACAATTTCAGAATTAACAAAAAATAAAGGTCTTGGGTATGCTATAAAAGGCATTCGTGATTTGAAAAAAAGCCTTCATTCACAATGGAACGGGATGTTCGTTATTGTCGGAAGCGGAGAAGAAAGAGGTTATTTAGAAAATTTAATTGAAGAATACAGTCTAGAAGAAGATGTTTATTTGGCGGGATTTATTGACGCAAAAAAATACTTGAAAGCATTTGATATATTTTTACTTTCTTCTGTTAAAGAAGGTCTGCCTTATGTTTTACTAGAAGCGGGCCTTGCGGGAAACATAATAATATCTACTGATGTCGGAGGAACTGGTGAAATTATAGACAATCTTGATAATGGATTTTTAATTAGATCAAAAAACCCAAAAGAGATTATGAATGCAATAAGAGTATATATGGAAAATGAAGAAAAAATGTCTGTTTTTGGAAATAAAATACAAAAAAAGATTGAGCAAGATTTTTCAATAGAAAAAATGGTATCTGAAACAATTAAACTTTACAAATTGTAAGACGTCGGACGTCTTACAATTGATCTTCATATCTTCTTTCTCGTATCTCTTTTAACAAACTCTCGGCAAACTTTTTATAATTTTCAGCATCTTTAAACTGTTCCGAGATGATATCTTTTTTGCAGATTTTATATTTACTATTTTTATCAGTATATTCTCCCCAGCTTGATCTATTTGGTATTAAATCCAAAAAATGTTTTCCAAATTTTTCAAATTTCGGATGAACTTTGTTATTTAATCCAACATACACACTGTCATATAATAACTGTTCGTTTGTTTCAATAAAAACTGATTTAAATTTGCCCTGAAATAAAGCCCCGCTTCTTTCATATCTTTCATTAAAATATTTTGTGTATCCTCCGCCTAATCTTTTCATGAATTCACTTATTCCCCCATCAACCAACTGCTCTAAAATAAAATGGTAGTGGTTTGGATTTAAACAATAACAAACAATGTTGACCAATTTTTCTGAATTATTTTCTCTTTTAGAGGACGTCCGACGTCCTCTATTTTTATTTGTGTTTATATGAAATAAGTCTCCTCTCGACTTAACACTATTAAAAATTTCTATACTTTGTAGAAATCTAAAAGCATCATATTTATCTACAAATATATTTCTCTTATCCACCCCTCTGTTAAAGACGTGATAATATTCACCTTTTTTAAATGGTACTTTTCTCATAAAATAATTGAGGACGTCCGACGTCCTCAATTTTATTAGGAACCGAGAAATTCATTATCCATATCTTCTTTGTGGAATCTCTTTGATTTCTCCCTCATTCCCATCAATATTCCCAGCCCCATAAATTCTGTCAGCAAGTGAGATCCTCCATAACTCATAAAAGGAATTGTAACTCCTGTTACTGGTAAAAGACCGATATTCATCCCAATATGAATAATAAAATGGCTGACAAACAAAACAGCCAAACCGAGACCAAATAGTGTTTCAAAATTTGTTGCACCGTAAAGAGAAATTAAAAGTATTCTCCAAATAACAATTGCAAAAAGCGAAAACAACAAAATCACGCCCAAAAAACCCCACTCTTCTGCAAAAGATGCAAAGATAAAGTCTGTCTCATATTCTGGTAAAAACTGCAATCTTGATTGCGTTCCAAAACCAACCCCTTTTCCCAAAACCTGCCCCGAGCCCACTGCGATTGTAGATTGATAAGCGTTATACCCTGCCCCTTGAATATCAGCCAAAGGATCCAAAAAAGTCTTTATTCTATCCTTTTGGTAATCTTGAAAAGCAAAAAACCATAAACCGCCGAAAGACAACGCCCCAACTAGAAAAACGAGCAATAAATGTTTTTTTGAAATCCCTGATACCATAACCATTCCAAACCAAACAAAAAAAATTATAATTGCAGAACCAAAATCGGGTTGCAACAAAACTAAAACAAAAAAGATAAAAGCATATGTTCCAGAAACAAAAATATGTTTAAAATTTGCGATTTCTATATGTCTCTTGGAAAAATATTTTGCTAACAAAAGTATGGTAACAAGTTTAACAGGGTCAGCTGGCTGAAAAGCAAAAAACCCAAAATTAAACCAACTTTGTGCCCCTTTAAAAACGCTCCCCGTAATAAACAAAGTTAGAAGAACAGCAACAGAAATAAAAAACAAAACTATCAACATTCTGGATCTTCTCAAAAAACTCCAATCAATCAAACTAAATGCAAAAAAAACTGCAAAAGAAATTATCACAGAAATTAATTGTTTTTCAAAAAAATAATTTTCGCTAACAAAAGAATTCATTGTGAGAAGCCCCGCTCCCACAATTAGAGAAACTGCAAAAAACAGTATCCAATCAACACTTGAAACTATACGAGAAAACATATTTTATTTTTCAACTAAAATAATAACTTCTATCTGACTAGTTTGATCTTTCAAAAGTCCTGGCCAAGTAAACACAACATTTTCTACCGCATTTTTAGACATTTTTTCAACAATTGTCTGAGAAACGGCTACAGCATTGCCTTCTTTGTCAGTCAAAATTCCAGTAACTTTTATTTTTTCGACGGTTCTGACCGTTTCATTTTTTATATTTGCCTCCAATCTTGTATTTCCATCTTTTTCGGTTAATTCTTTATTTTGGACGACAATATTTGGCTGTTCATAATCTGTCTTTATCCATTCAGGATTTTTCAAAAATTCAAATAAAGGCGAACGACCCGGTTCTCTTTCTTGAGTTATAATCGTTCTTTCAAAAATTGCTGTCACTGCCCTAGGAGGGATATATGTTTTTCCAAGCCTCTCAGCAATTAAAATATTATCTTTGTCGTAAAGTTTGAAAGAGTAAGGAACATCATGTGCTTCTGTACTAAAATTTGGATTTTCTATCAAAGCAACTACATTATAAATTCCGTCTTTTACTTTGAAAAATCTGCTCCAAAGGATTATAGGTTCAACTGCCTGAAATTCACAAATTTTTGGACATACACCACCACAGTCTATGTCTTGTTCATCCTGATTTTGGATTCCGTCTGTACAAGTTGGAGCTTTATAAATAAAAATATAATAGAAAGAAGATGCTATTAACAAAAATAGCGATAAAAAAAATGAAAAATATATTGTTCTTCTTTTTGATGCCCAAGACATAGTAAAAATTTAAAATTAAAAATTATAAAGATGGTTAAATGATAACAAAAAAACATCACTTTTGTAAGTGACGTTTTTGTCTAAAATTAAAACACTCTGTGTTGGCGCTTACCTACTTTCCCCATAAAAGACTTTGAATTTTTTGAGGAAAAATTCAAAGCAATAGAGAATCGGTTCTAGAAGCCTGCCTGCCGTGTCGTTGCTTTTCTTTCAGAAAAGAGGCAGGGCTTCGAGTAAATCCCTCGCAAAGACGGATGACGCCGTGGATTGCTTCGCTTCGCTCGCAAAGACGAAGTTGGGCTTTGCCCAACTTCGTCAACGAATTTTCTGAAAGAAAATTCGTCTTCGCGAGCTTGCGAAGCGATCCAGAACGACGGACGACACCGTGGATTTCTGCCTGCCGTGTCGTTGCTTTTCTTTCAGAAAAGAGGCAGGGCTTAACTGCCGTGTGCGGAACTTAAAAATCATCTTTATTAAAAATAAAATAAGACACATTGTGTTGGCGCTTACCTACTTTCCCCATAAAAGAGTATCATCGGTTCTAGAAGGCTTAACTGCCGTGTGCGGAATGAGAACGGGTGTACCCCTTCCGACGAAGCACCAACACAATGTGTCTTATTTTATTTTTAAAATTTAATGTTGATTTTTAAGAAACAGGAACGGGTGTCATATTGCTTTCATTTTACAAAATATTTAACCTAAACAAACTAAATATTTTGTAAAATGAAAGCCCTTCCGACGAAGCACCAACATTAAATATACATTTTTTATATACTAAAAATCTAAAAATTGAGAAGACTATACCAATACTGTATATACAAACTCGCGTTTGATAGTTACGACCGAGGTCGTCAGTATAGTCTTCTCAAAAATGGTCGGGGAATTTGATTAAATTCAGTTTGTCCTGTCTTTTCTCTCTTTTTGGAGAAATAAGCCAAGCTCACCCTTTGGAGATGTACTTGGTAACAAAAAGAATTTTTTTGTAATCAAAAACCCCGTTTCAAATTTGGAGCAAGGGGCTGGATTTGAACCAGCGACAACATAGCCTACTTAGGTTATGAGCTCTGTCCTGACTGAGCTACCCTTGCCCACTATATATGAATAACAAGAAATTGTTTTTAAAATAAGAATCGTGTCCTTTGAAATTCCTAATAAGAAATGTCTCGATGCATTAGTACTCCTCGGCTGAACACATTACTGTGCTTACACCTAGAGCCTATCACCTGATCATCTCTCAGGGATCTTAAACGATTCCTAATCTTGAAGTTGGCTTCCCTCTTAGATGCTTTCAGAGGTTATCCATTCCCAACATAGCTACCCAGCGGTGCTCCTGGCGGAACAGCTGGTACACCAGAGGTTAGTTCACTCCGGTCCTCTCGTACTAGGAGCAAATCTTCTCAAGAATCAACGCCTGCAGCAGATAGGAGACCAACCTGTCTCACGCAATATGTAGCTGATAACTCTTAGCTTGTGACTAATAGTTTTCAACACCGTTATTACTAACGGGATCGGACTATAACTTCGTCTGATTTTTTAAAAAATCAGAGGTCAACATTTAGTCTCTACGGGCAAAAGAGTTTATAAAGTTTTTAAAGTTTCTAAAGTTAAAAGTTTTTTGAAAATCGTCGTGCGATTTTTAATACTTTATAAACTTTATGAACTTTCAACTTTTAACTCAGTTTTCCCTCGGTATTGTCCTCAAAAAAATGATAGGATTCTACCGATATAAGTTGACTTTTTCTCGTGAAAATTACTTTTCACGGACCGCCGTGTGGTTGGTTTCTTTTCTTTTTCATAGACGAAAAAACTCTATGTTTTGTTTTGATTCAGACTGTCGAATCGCGAAACAAGACTTTTTACTTGTTATTTGTCGAGAAGCTTCGCTTCTCGACGGTCTGAACCCAGCTCGCGTAACTTTTTAATTGGCGAACAGCCAAACCCTTGGGACCTTCTCCAGCCCCAGGATAAGTTGAGCCGACATCGAGGTGCCGAACATCGCCGTCGATATGAACTCTTAGGCGATACCAGCCTGTTATCCCCAGGGTAGCTTTTATCCGTTAATCTTCACCCGCGTCTAATGCGAGGTGTCGGTTCACTATGCTCTGCTTTCGCACTTGTTCGGCATGCACGCCTCACAATCAAGCCAGCTTGTGCCATTACACTATCAGCACGGTTTCCATTCGCGCTTAGCTGACCTTAATAGGCTCCTCCGTTACTTTTTAGGAGGATAGCGCCCCACTAAAACTACCTGCCAGATACTGTCTCCCGCCGTTTTTTCCGTCGAGATTAGAATGTACATTTTTAAAGAGTGGTATTTCACTGTTGACTCCAGACAATCCAAAAACTGCCCTTCAAAGTCTCCCACCTATGCTACGCATCAAAAACATACACCCAATACCAAGCTATAGTAAAGCTCCTGGGGTCTTTTCGTCTAGCTGCAGGTAACCGGCATCTTCACCGGTATTGTATTTTCACCGAGCTGTTCCCCGAGACAGTACCCCACTCGTTACGCCATTCGTGCACGTCTACAATTACTAGACAAGGAATTTCGCTCAAATTTGTTACTCCTTTGAAAAATCAAAGTGGACAGCTTTTTCTGTCTCTACATATCGCTATGTAGTTCGGACTATACTTTCTAAGTATTTACTTAGTCTAGCGTTTAGTCTCTGAGGATTTTAAAAACTGAGATTCAATTTTTAATCTTTCCTGCTGATTGTCCGCACTGATCGGATTTTTACTGCTACAAAAAATGTAGCGAGTACCTTCAGATTCTCGGATTTTCCAGCATATAGCTAGATTTTTTTGACATTCATCATAATTAAATGATAAATAGGCAACTTTAATTCCTTAAATTATTAATGCACAAACTATCTATCTTGTTTATCGTGTAAACATAACAGTCCCAGTCATCGTACCCCCTAAAAATTAAGAGATACGACCTTAGGACCGTTATAGTTACGGCCGACATTCACCAGGGCTTATATCAGACAGCACGCTCCTCGCTTCGCTCGGAGCAAGTATTAAGTAATAAGGATTAAGTAATAAGTAAAAATTTGCAAAGCAAATTTTTCGTTTCTTACTACTTACACCTTACTACTGCTTACTTGCGTTCCAAACGCAGTGAGGAACGTACCACCAATATTTAACCTTCTGGCATTGGTCAGGCGTCACCCCCTATACATCCTCTTGCGAGTTCGCAGGGAGCTGTGTTTTTGATAAACAGTCGGCAGGGTTACTTTCGCTGCGGCCCCTCCTTTTACAGAAGGGCAAGCCTTATTCCGAAGTTACGGCTGCTATTTTGCCGAGTTCCTTGGGGAATTATCACTCGTTCGCCTTGGTCTTCTCGACCTGACTACCTGTGTCGGTTTACGGTACGGGTTCTTTATACTTAACCTTAGAAGCTTTTCTTGGAAGGCTCTTCGTAAGAATTTTCCAACCCGAGGGAAGAAATTTAATCTATTTACGAAATTCGACATTAAAGTCAGTTTCCCGGATTTTCCTAAGAAACAATTCTTAAAATAAAATACACAAATCCAATAATGTGCTCTTACTTGTGTCCTCCGTCACTCCATCGAAATATAAAGAAGTTACGGAATATTAACCGTATGTCCATCAGATCCGGTTTTCACCATCTCCTTAGGCCCGACTAACCCTTCGCTGATCACCATTGCGAAGGAAACCTTAGTCTTTCGGCGTGCAGGGATCTCACCTGCATTGCGGTTACTTGTGCCAACATTCTCGCTTCTGTACGCTCCACCATGGCTTACGCCTTTGGCTTCATTGCAGAACAGAATGCTCTCCTACCACGCCACATTAAAAATGTGACATCCTAACCTTCGGTACCATACTTAGCCCCGATTATTTGCGGCGCAATATCTCTTGATGAGTGAGCTGTTACGCTATCTTTAAAGGATGGCTGCTTCTAAGCCAACCTCCTCATTGTCTGAGAAATTTCACCTCCTTAAGTGCACTTAGTATGAATTTTGGGACCTTAGATGTAGGTCTGGGCTGTTTCCCTTTTGACCAATGGAGCTTAGCCCCCACAGTCTAACTGCCTAGAAATTGACTACTGGTATTCGGAGTTTGATAGGATTGACGAAGTTTCCCCCTATTCAATCCTTCCAGTGCTCTACCCCCAGTAGGTAATCTAGACGCTAACCCTAAAGCTATTTCGGAGAGAACCAGCTATTACCAAGTTCGATTAGCTTTTCACTACTTGCCACAAGTCATCCGATAGAGTTGAACGACTAACCGGTTCGGGCCTCCTTCCGTCTTTCGACGAAATTCACCCTGCTCATGGCAAGCTCACTTGGCTTCGGGTCCTAAACATACAACTTAATTTTTTCGCGCTATTCACACTCGCTTTCGCTGTGCCTCCTTGCTAACGCAATTAGGCAGCTGCATATTTAGACTCGTTGGCTCATTCTTCAATAGGCACGCGGTCACCGTCGCATCTTGCTATGCAAGATGCGACGAAATTAAAAATTTATCATTTATAATTCCGTCGTTCTTACGCAGTAAGATACGACGGCTCCCACTCCTTGTAGGCATATGGTTTCAGGTCTATTTCACTCCCCTCTCCGGGGTTCTTTTCACCTTTCCCTCACGGTACTTGTTCACTATCGATCTCTAAAAGTATTTAGCCTTACCGGTTAGTTCCGGCAGATTCCCCCAAGCCATTCGTGTCTTGAGGTACTCAGGAACAACAATAAAAAAGATAGATTGTTTTCGTTTACGGGACTATTACCCTCTAGGGTCCTGCTTCCCAGCAGATTCAACTAACAAAATATTTTTTGACTTTTTTCATTACAAGAATGACACTGTTGTCCTACAACCCCAGCACATCACATGAAATATGATGTGCGAGTTAAAAGTAAAAAGTTAAAAGTCGCAAGTTAAAAACTTTTGACTTTATAAACTTTATAAACTTTATACTCACATCACATGCCATGTGATGTGCTGGTTTGGGCTCTTTCGCTTTCGCTCGCCGCTACTTACGAAATATTATCTAAATAAATAGACATTGTTTTCTTTTCCTCTGGGTACTGAGATGTTTCACTTCCCCAGGTGCACTCCGAGTATCCTTTACAGATACAAGGTAATCTGTGTTCAACAGATTGGGTTCCCCCATTCGGAAATCTCCGGATCACAGGTTGCTAGTCACCTACCCGAAGCTTATCGCAGACATGCCACGTCCTTCATCGCCTTTTAGAGTCAAGGCATCCACCATACGCCCTTATGAATTTCTTATTAGGAAATTCAAAAAACGCAATTCTTATTTTAATACAATTTTTACCTACAGATCTATAAATTTTAAAAAATTTAAAACTTAAAGACCCATTAATTGATTTGTCTCTGGTATAAGACAAATCACTTGTTATTCATTTTTCAACGAACATTTCATTCAGCCATTTAATCTTACAGTCTCGGCGAAGTTTTGGATAAATCCAAAACTTCGCTGAAACAATAATAAATCGTTAAATTCTAAAATTAGATAAAGTTCGAGGAAACGAGGGAAAAATGTTTGAGCCGTATTTTGAATACGGTGAAAATATTTTTTCCGAAGTTGACGAAGAAATTTGCTAATTTTAGAATTTAACTAAAAAACCGCCTTTTAAAGCGGTGTGTGTCTTGAGGCAACATCTAAAAAGACGCCTACATCACCCGCTTTTTTAAATTAGTTTTAGCTACTCTATTTAGCACGGTTACTAGTATATACAAACTAAAATTTTTGTCAAACAAACGGAGTCTATAAAGTCCATAAAGTTTATAAAGTTTGTAAAGTACGAACTAAACGGAACAAAAAAACACCCTGTTCCTTCGTGGAACAGGGTGAGTGAAATTACGCTAACACTTGATCGTGCGTCGCATTATAGACAGAAAACATCGTGCAAAGTTGGGTGTAAAGCATCGCCCCAACCAGCAAAAGTCTCCGTTGAACATCCTCTGTATCAAGTCTTATATCATGTTTAGTAAACGATGCGTAACGACGATTACCGCAATGAGCCATCAATACAAGACGCAAGTCGTCAGCCTCACAAAAATTATAGGTTAAGGAAGTCTCGTGAACCAAACTAACATTGCCATTTCTCCACGGCTTGGTTTTTTGAAAATCATAACACCCGGTATGCACCAGCATCGCTTTAATGGGAATGTTGGCACACATCCCGACAAAAACGCCGTCTTCGGGAGTAGGGTAGTTCCAAGAAACTTCTTTGTATTGTAAAATTATCTCGTGTATCCAAGAATCAATCGATGCCCAATCAACATAAGGCAAGGCTTCGCGAAGCATCTTATGAATCTTGATGAAAGAAATGTTGCTGGAATTTTCCTCCGCATGTTCTTTAGGCAAAGGGATTGAACACTCAATTCTATGGATAAAAGGTTTTATGAGACTATCTCTCTCGTTGGTCATTTCTTCCAACGCGAGAAATCCGGTTTCGTGAACATCATTACCGTGCCCAATCTTAAATCCCAAACAATTTCCAAATCTTTTAATTGAAATGTTTGAATTGTTAATTTTGACTTCAACCCCGACCTTATCGTCTCCTTCACAAATTTTAGAAAAAACATCCTCATGATTAAAATCTTTACGAAAATCAAAAAGATATTGAAAAATGTCTTCGTTCTTTCTCTCTATGGTATCAGAATTTTTTGAAACCCAAGTTTTTATATACTTGAGAATAAAATAATAAATATACCGCTCAAAATTTTGAAGTTTATCTGAATTAATATGTTCAAAAAAAATCTGTCTTGAAATAAATGGGAATCCCATCCTGTGAATTTTCAACCCAACCGAGTATCTGTCATTTTCTTCAGACGGAAACAGAAACGACCTTTCCAATAAATCCAAAGCTTCTTTTTTCATGATACAATCTCCGATTCAAAGGACTCTTATAACGACCTGTGAGAGTCGTCCCGTCAGTCGCCCGACAGGATAAAGCAAGACGACCTCGCTTTATCGTTTAAGATACATTTAATATATCTTAAACGATAAAGCCAAATACCTCTCGCACCTCTGTTCATTTATCCAAAAAACAGACAAAAAGTCAAACAGATCAAGTTTATAAAGCCTGCCTGCCGTGTCGTTGCTTTTCTTTCAGAAAAGAGGCAGGTTTGTAAAGTTATAAAGTTCATAAAGTACGAACAGAAAAAACAAAAATCCACAGGAGTCCGATCTCCTGTGGATTTTTGCTATCGGCTCTATTAGCTATAAGCTCAAATTATATAAGTCCTTCAAATGACCCCATATAGGAACTCATAAACATAGGGATAATAAAGGCCAGCGCAATCAACGGCAAAACAAATGTAATCAAAGTAACCCAAAAAATCAAAAGAAAATATTTTCTTATTTTTTCAACCGAGTGATAAACAGCTTCTATTTTTTTCTCTAATTCTTCTATTTTATTTTTTAGTTCTTGATCCATATTTTTTCAGTTTTTAGTTGATAGTCTTTAGTTTTTAGAAAAACACGTTTTTTCTTACTCCTTACTCCTTACTCCTTACTCCTTACTCCTTACTCCTTACTCCTAAATCATTATATCTCTTTTCCAAAACCTCACTGTTTATATTTTTTAAAAACGCATCAATATATTTTCCTTTTTCACTTGGCACATAATCCACCATAAATGCATGTTCCCACATATCCATCACCGCGATTATCGGAAGTCCTCCCAATTGACCCAATTCATGGTCTCCCACCCAAACAATATGAGGAGTTTTTGCTTGTGTGTCATATACCAACACAGCCCAACCAATTCCCCTACTTTTTCCAACCTCTGCAAAATGTTCAATTGATTTTTCCAAACTTCCATATTTTTCTGCCAAAACTTTTGCCAAATTACTTTCTTCATTTAAATCTTTTGCACCGCCTTCGAACTGCTCAAAATAATATTCATGCATTCTCATTCCGTTGAATTCAAAATTAAATCTTCTTCTCAATTCAGAAATCAAATAAGCATTGCTGTCTTTGTCCTCGGACAATTCTGCGATCTTTTCTCTGATCAAATTTGTGTGTTTAACATAGCCCGAATAAAGCTTTAAATGTTCTTCTATTTGCTTTTCAGAAATACCTTCCATCTTTGGTAAATTAAATTTTTTTTCTTCGTATTTTTGCATAAATTATATGTTTATTTATAATCTAATTCTAACACTTTTATTAACAATCTTGAACAGTTTCCAAGAAAAATTATATTATGTAATAATATAACCAGACAATATTAAAAACTAATTCTAAAAAAATATGATTAAAAAATTAATTATTTTTATAGTTGTGGTTCTAATAATTTGGCTTTCTGCTGTGTATTACAACAACAAGAATAAATCAGAAGAAATCATTATCAATGAAAATTCTGAACAATCAGAAAAAATTGGAACGACAACTCCTGAAAATATTTCAGACGCGCTTCGTCAAAAAGCTCAAACATACTGTGACAAAGAAAATACTGCTAGTGTTTATGTATCAACAAGCACAATCAAAGTTGTAGGAAGTCTCCTCGGAGCGGGAACGACTTATATAAACGCCAATGACAACACAATGTTCTCTTGTCCTGTTGTAGCACCAAATTATGTGACACAAGAATGTAAAGATATAATGAATATTTCTGAACAATCTTGGCAAAAAATTTGCGAAAATTAAAATATCAAAAAAAACAAAACCTCGGACTATCCGAGGTTTTATTTTTTAACATATGACTTAAACGGAATAAACATGAAAGACCATGGAATAATAGCCAAAACTATCGGCAAAATTATGTTTGGATCAGAAAAGAATTTGTTTGCCAACTCTATTGCCAGTGTAAAATTCATATAGGTAATACAAACAGAAATTGTTATCCTATCTCTCTTGTCTCTCCAAGGAATCAAAAAATATCCGATTATGTGTAGAGAGAAGAAAAAAAGAAAGAGCACTCCCACAACAAACAAATTAAAATTTTCAATTAAAATATTTGATTGCTTTGCGACAATGATCATTATTAAGGTTCCTAAAAGAATTGTGGAGACGGATTTAAATATTGGAGAAATTTTGTCGATTGTTTTCTGCCAAAATCTCTTAAAAAACTGTGCTACGAAAAACGGGATATAAATAACAATTGCCAACAACTTGAACATTCCAAAAACATCAACCTCTACAGATGTCCCTACCAAAAATTCTACAATAAAAGGAACTGTTAGGGGTGCTAGGAGAGATGTTGCAACGGCCAAAACCAAAGCAAGACTTTGCCTTCCTCCTGAAATCTCGGTTAGCAAAGGAGTAACCATCCCAGCAGGCATAGCCGATAAAAGCAAGAAAGCGACAGCAAACGATGGAAAAAATAAATTGGCAATATAATAAACGACAACAGGAAGAACCAGAAGAATAAAAAAAGTTATAATAAACAAAGCAGTCTTGTCTTCTAGTTGTCTCAAAACTTTTTTCAAATCAATTTTTAAAGCACTGAGGAAAAATATTATTGCCAAGATCAGTGTTGTATAAGAAGATGCCCATAATATATTTTGCGAATAAAAAATACCAACAAAAAAAGCGAGCCCTATAACGATATAGTGGCTCTCGGTTATATTTTTAATTAAATTCAATATTTTCACGATAATAATTATATTATTATATCATCTTATTTCTGACAAACAGGACAATAAAAAATACTTCTCTGCCCTATTTTTTCTCTAATTATTTTAGTATCACAAAGCTTGCAAAGTTTCCCTTCTCTACGGTAAACCCTCAATTCATTTTGAAATTTTCCAGACTTTCCCTCGGTGTCCCTATAATCCGAATCGGATGTCCCTCGCATTTTTACCGCTTTTTTTAAAATATTTTTTATTGAATCAAAAATTCTTTCAATCTCACTGTTTTTCAAACTAGAAACTTTTCTTTTTGGATTTACCCCAGCTGAAAACAAAATTTCACTTCTATAAATATTTCCAACTCCCGCAATCAGGCTTTGATCCAAAAGCAAAACACCTATTGTGCTTTTTTGTTTTTTATTTAAAATTTCTTTAAATTTTTTTAAAGTAAAAGAAGAACCCAGAGCGTCTATGCCTAATTTTTGAATTTCTTTTGTATTTTCGACATCCTCTGTTTTTACTACACCCAACCAGCCAAATTTTCGTAAATCTGAAAAATCTAAAATATCTCCGCTTTCAAAAACAAACTTATGCCTTATATATTGGTTTACTCTTTCCTCAAAATACTTTTTTTGGACTGGGTCGGACCCAGTCTTTTTTTGTTTAAACAAAAGGTGACCAGACATTTTTAAATGAATCAAAACAGAATTACTGTTATCCAAGTCTATAATTATCTGTTTCCCTATTCTCCTCACTCCGATTACTTTTGCACCCACAATTTCTTTTTTAAATTTTATAAAACTAGGTCGAACATTTTTTTTCCAGATACTTTCAAAATCGGCAATTTTCTCGCCAACAATTTTTCTATTTAAATCATTTACGATTGTTTGTACTTCGGGTAATTCGGGCATAGGCGCTTCGCGGAACGCTCCGCTTAGTATTAAGTAATAAGTAGCAAGTAGTAAGACATAAAGTAAAACCTTATTACTTATACCTTACTACTAGTACAAAGAATTAATTTTTTGTTAGAACCGTCCAAATATCCAATATACGAGCAAGAGATTCTACTTCACCCAAAGAAGCATAAGTAGGAATTCCTAATAAACAATTTTTCTTAGATAGAATCGCTGCTCCTCCGGAGTTGCCTTGTTCTACCTTTGCGGAAGTTATAAAGTAGTCTCCGTCAAAACCAGAAACGATTCCTTCTGTGGCTGTAATTGTGGTCTTTGATCCGATATCAGGATATCCCAAGACGATTACACTGTCTCCGAGAGATGGTTTTTGTTCGCAAATATTTGGAAAAACTTCTGTAATCTTTGTCAGGTTTTCATCAGGATCTGTGATTTCTAATATTCCCCAATCATAATTATTTGCTGATACCTCTGCCCCTTCAGGAGATACGAAAAATTCTTTTGTACTTCCCTGCACCTTTACAACGCATCCATTCATACTATATAAGTACGGCGCAACCAAAACATGTTTGTTCGTAACAATCTTTATCGGAGAATTTGGAAAAGCCAAAGCAGTTCCCGAACCACTTGTGCTGTAACTTAGATAAGAGTTCGCCAAAGAAAAATCACAGTCAATGAGAACAATCAATTTTTCCCAGTTTTTTATAACAGAAGACAGATCACTTGATAAGCTAGTCAGAGACAATCTATTTTCAAGGCTGGATATTTTTTTCTGAGAAGCAAGAGACTGTTTGTCCATTTGGGTTTCTATTGATTCTCTGATTACTTTTTCCTGACTTAATTTTTGATTCAATTCATCAACTTTTCCCGTGCTTTCAAAACGCAAAAGATTTATTTCCTTTCTTATATTTTCTAATTCAGTTTGATGGTCAAACAGTTGTTTCTGTAGATCTTGATTTTCTAAAGCAATATCTTTATACCCTGTATAATTGTAAAAATAAGAAGCACCAACAACAACACCAATAACAACTATCGCAATAATAGATGTGTGCAAAGATATTTCAAAATGTTCCTCATTATTCATTGTAAATATAATAACACATCAAAATAAAAAAGAACGGCCTAGACCGTTCTTTTAACCCCTCTATTAATATTAATTTATTGTCCCGATAATTTTTATCTTTGTTTCGGCATTAATCAAAATCCGAGCAATGCAATCATCACCGTAGGACAAAACAAGGATTGTGCCCGGGTTTTCTTTTATATCAGACCAGTCGGGTACACCAGCCCAATAAACATACATCTTGTTAGGATCAGGCTCACCCTTGACGATTCCTCCCGAAACAGAAACTATTTTCCCGCGAAGAAATTCGTGGGCCAAATCTGCATGGGCTTCAAAATATCTTCTGTTAAAAGCTTCAAGCAAAAGTTTTTCTGTCGTGTCTCTGATATCACTTTCCGGCAAAGAATAAAGATGTTCCCAAAGCATTTGTTGGCGATATTGATAAACCTCACGAAGTAAATTATGTCCACAATAATTGCCGTCTGGGTTAACGCTAAGCCCTCTATTTTGGAAAGCAAACAGTCCGTTAAGGTCCACTAGAATTCCTCCTTATAACAAAGATTAATAAAAAAAATATCTGAACCCATTAAAACACCCGTTATTCAAAAAAGCAAGAAAAAAATAAAGACGAGCCGTGGCTCGTCTTTCTGTTAAAAAATCCTTCTTGTTTTTGATTCTTCAGCAAGATCTTAAATTTTATTTTTTTTGTGACAAGGGCTTAATCTTGTCAGGCAAGGACATCCTAAACCACAATTAGTTTGCCATAACTCTATTGGACGGCCACACCGGCAATAATTAAACCTTATTGTAACGGGCTTAATCTTTTTCTTCTTCACCATCTTTTTCTCCTTATGTTTTAACATAATTTCAACTCTATATTTAATATTATTACAAAAAATACTTTGGGGCAACATAGACATTCCGAACAAATTTATTTGAAACAATTCATGCTTGATTTAAATAAAGATATTGTTTAATATCAATCCAGAGTTTTAAACAATCATAGTAAACACAAGGAGGATTATCTGTATGTTTCAAATTTTTTGGTTTTTTGTTTTTGTGATGGTAAATTCTATTGTTTATTTAGAATTTTTTGCAAGAGAAGAAACAAGGATCAGGGAGATGAGTAAATATCATCGCAAAAGATATCCCATAGAAATGCTAATATCAGGTAATTGTTTTTTGGTTTCATTTTTTGTAGTCTTTGCTATGTTGTTGTTTTTCATAGCACATGGTTTAGTAAATTTAAAAGTACATCCGAATTTTTTTATGTAACAAAAACTCCCGCCTAGGCGGGAGTTTTTTAATTACTTTAAATTACGAAATGTGGATTTATTGCTCCGAATTTTTTGCCTAAAAAATCCGAAGTTTACTTCGTTCGCAAAGACGATAATAGAAGTTTTTTTCGTAGGCGACCTACCTACCTAGCAGGCAGACGAAAAATTTCATCCAAATTTAAATTATTTTAAATAAATCTAAATTTGGATGAAATTCGAGGAGCCAAGAAAAAAATCCCCGAGGCGTATTGGACATACGGTGATGGGGATTTTTTTCGTGGGCGACAAAGAATTTCGCCAAATTTAGATTTATTTTCTTTTTCCAACTTTTCGACGTCGCACCACAAACTGATTTGAGTACTTCTTTGGAGTTCTTGTTTTTTGACCAATTCCTGATGGTTTACCCCATTTAGTTTTTGCTCTTCTTGTACCACGGCCTGATCTACCTTCACCTCCTCCGTATGGGTGATCAACAGGGTTCATGGCGCTACCTCTTACCGTTGGTCTGATTCCTTTCCATCTTGATCTTCCTGCTTTTCCATAATTTACCAATTTGTGTTCATCATTTGAAACAGATCCGATTGAGCCCCAAGCTGTATCCAAAACTTTTCTTACTTCGGTTGAAGGCATCTTCAAGTGAACATATCCAGAATCATGAGCAATAATTTCTACAAAGTTTCCAGCTGATCTTGCAATCTTTGCTCCACTTTGTGGTTTTATTTCTACGTTGTAAACAAAAGTACCAACTGGAATATTTTTTAATAGAGTTCTATTTCCTATTTTTAATTCTGCATTTTCTGAAACAACCATTTCATCTCCTACTTTCATAGATTTTGGAGCAAGAACATATCTTCTTTCTCCGTCTTTATAACATACAAGAGCGATAAATCCTGATCTATATGGGTCATATTCAATAGTTTCAATCTTTGCAGGGATGTTAAATTTTTCATATTTAAAATCAATATCTCTGTATTTTCTCTTGTGTCCTCCACCTTTGTGTCTAGTAGTAATTCTGCCATCTGCATTTCTTCCTACTCCTCTTTTTCCTCCTTTAGTCAAAGACTTGTGAGGTTTTGATGAAGTCAAAAAATCTCGGTAATTGATACCGACCGTATGTCTTTGTGATGCTGTTGTTGGTTTGTTTATCTTCATGATTTTATTTTAGGCAATTTGCCAACGGTAATTATCGGCTACCGTAACCTTAATTTGTAATTTGAGCTTATAGCCCATAGCTGATAGCTGATAGCAAAAATCTTCAAAAAAAATTTAGGAGCTATCAGATATAAGCTTCATCCTATATAACTTCTATCTTGTCTTCTTTTTTCAAATACACGATTGCTTTTTTCCCTCCTGATTTTACTCCTTTTCTTCCTCTTGAAAAAACCTTTTTTGATTGAATTTTACAAATATTGATTTTCAAGGCATCAACTTTGTAAATACTTTTGACAGCTTCTCTTACTTGAGTTTTTGAAGCTCTCGGAGAAACCTCAAAAATGTAAACATTTTCTCCTGTTTTGTCTGAAGCTTTTTCTGTGATTCTTGGTCTCAAAATAACAGCATCAAGATTTTCAATATTATTTTTTGTTTCTCCTGTCTTCATAATTATTTATTTGAAATTTTACTTGTCAAAAATTCCACTGATTTTTCAGGATCTGAAATCACCAAATATTTGTATTTTAACAAATTCATAATATTTAGATTTCTCATTTCTCCTACTTCTATATTTCCAAAGTTAGCAAAACTCTTTTGTGCATTTTCATGTTTTTCTCCCAAAGCGATGTATGTTGAGTTTTTTCTTTTTGAAACCATTTTATCAAAACCATCTACTTTTCCAAGATTTGCAAAAATATCTTTTGCATCTTTTGTTTTTGGTTCCTTTATTTCAAAATTATCCACAAAAAGAATTTCTCCATCTTTCATCTTTTGAGACAATACTGTAAACAACGCTTTTACACTCATCTTCTTGTTTATTTTTCTGTTGTAATTTATATCGTTTGTTGGTCCAAAAGAAACACCTCCGCCGATCCAGATCGGGGAACGAGTTGATCCGTGTCTTGCTCTACCTGTTCCTTTTTGTCTCCATGGTTTTTTACCACCTCCACTAACTTCTCCTCTACCTTTTGTATTAGCAATAGGATTTCTAGCATTAGACATCATAGAAACCATAACTTGGTGAACAAGATCGTTATTCCAAGGCAAACCAAAAACAGTTTCCGGCAAATTTACCTTTCCTGATTCTTTTCCTTTTTGATTATAAATTTTAGCTTCCATAATTTTATAGTTTTAGTTCTTAGTTTTTAGAATTATTTTGCAACTATCTCTACTAATGTTCCCTTTCTTCCCGGAACGGCACCCCTTACCAACAATATATTATTTTTCTTATCAACTTGTACTACTTTCAAATTCTTTACTGTTATTCTGTCAGAACCCATTCTTCCTGCCATTCTCAAACCCTTGAATACTCTTTGGATTCCTCCGGCTCCGATTGAACCAGGTTTTCTTTCACTGTGTTTTTGTCCGTGTGTTCTTGGACCTCCTTTGAAACCGTGTCTCTTAACAACGCCTTGAAATCCTTTACCTTTACTTATTGAAGAAATAGTTATTGAGTCACCTTCTGCAAAAGAAGAAACATCAATTTTGTCTCCTAGTTTTAAATCTCCAAATTTCTCAAACTCTTTTATATATTTAAAATTACCCAAATCTTTTAGATGTCCTTTCAATGGCTTGTTTATGTTCTTTGAATGTCTTTCGCCATAACCGATTTGAATAGCCTCGTATCCATCTTTGTCCAAATCTTTTATCTGAGTTACAACAATCGGACCTGCGTTGATAACTGTTACAGGATAAACAACACCTTCTTTATCAAAGGTTTGTGTCATTTTTTCTTTTGTCCCAAGTATAAATTTCATAAAAATAAATTAAATAAGGCTGTCGTGTTGTATATAAACTCTTGAAATTTTACACAAAAATCAGTTAAAAGCAAGTTTTTATAGTTTAAATCGCAAATTTAAAGCTCACTAAGAAACTCTTTGTAATAAAAGTATCCTAGCGAGCTTTAAATTTAAACAATCTTTACATCGATACTTACTCCTGATGGCAAACTCAAGTTTGTAAGAGATTCGATAATCTTTGCAGAAGGATTGATAATATCAATCAATCTTCTGTGAACTCTCATCTCAAATTGTTCTCTTGCGTCCTTGTGAACGAAAGTAGATCTATTCACTGTGTACTTCTTAATTTCTGTAGGAAGCGGAATAGGTCCATTGATTTTTGCGTCATGTCTCAAAGCAGTATCTATTATCTGCTTGATTGATGTATCAAGAATTTTGTACTCGTATGCAAAGACTCTAATCCTAAGCTTTTGGATTTCTTCTGTCTTTTTTATTTTTTTTGTACTTTCTTTTGTTGACATAATAATTTTAGTTCTTAGTTTTTAGTCGTTAGTTTTTAGAAGACTACAGACTAAATACTCTTCTAATCAATCTCACTATTGTATCGCTTTTTGCAAAGCGATACTAAGTGAGATTGATTAAATCTAAATAATTTGAATGCAGTCCGAGGCGACGAGGAAAAATTTCTTGAGCCGTATTTGACATACGGTGAAAGAAATTTTTCTGAAGTCAACGAAGGAATGCGTCAAATTTTTTAGATTCTTAAGCTACAATTTTTGTAACAACTCCCGCTCCAACTGTTCTACCTCCCTCACGGATGGCAAACTTTTGTTGATCTTCAAGAGCAATTGGAGAATGCAATTTAACTTTGAATGTTGCTGTATCTCCTGGCATAACCATTTCTACACCGTCAGCCAAAGTAACTTCTCCTGTAACGTCAGTTGTTCTGATGTAGAACTGAGGTTTGTAACCTGAGAAGAATGGAGTGTGTCTTCCACCTTCCTCTTTCTTTAGAATCAAAACTTCTGCTTCAAATTCTGTATGAGGAGTAACAGATCCTGTCTTAACAAGAACTTGTCCTCTGTGGATATCTTCTTTCTTAACACCTCTCAACAAGATACCTGCGTTGTCTCCTGCCTGTCCTTCTGACAAAGATTTGTTGAACATTTCGATACCTGTAACTGTTGTTTTAACAGTGTCTTTGATACCAACTATTTCAACTTCTTCTCCAACCTTCACAACACCTCTTTCAATTTTACCTGTAACTACTGTTCCTCTACCTTCAATTGAGAAGATGTCTTCAATAGGCATCAAGAATGGTTTTGCTGTATCTCTTTCAGGAACTGGAATATATGTGTCTAATTGATTTGCCAATTCTAGAATTGGTTTTGCCCATTCATCTTGTGCTGATGTTGCTTCAAGAGCCTTAACAGCTGAACCTTTGATGAAAGGAGTAGTTTCTCCGTCGAATCCGTATTGACTCAACATTTCTTTTACTTCTTCTTGAACAAGTTCTACCATCTCTTGATCATCAACAAGATCAATCTTGTTTAGGAAAACGATGATTTTTGGAACACCTACTTGGTAAGCCAAAAGAATGTGTTCTCTTGTTTGAGGCATTGCCCCGTCGTTAGCTGCAACTACAAGAATAGCACCGTCCATCTGAGCAGCACCTGTAATCATGTTTTTGATGTAGTCGGCGTGTCCAGGAGCGTCGATGTGAGCATAGTGACGAGCTGCTGTTTCGTACTCGTTGTGAGAAAGAGAAATGGTAATACCTCTTTCTTTTTCTTCAGGAGCCTTGTCAATTTCGTCAATTCCTCTCAATTTAACTTTGTTACCAGCCAAATTAAGAACATGCAAAATAGCTGCTGTAAGAGTTGTCTTTCCGTGGTCAACGTGACCAATTGTTCCCACATTTACGTGTGGTTTGTCTCTGTTAAATGCTTCTGCCATATTTATTTAATTAGCTTATAGCTTATAGCTTATAGCTTATAGAAAATTTATTCTATCAACTATTAGCTTCCGGCTGTCAGCTTTATAAATTAATTAATAATAACTTTAACACCTAGGTTTATGTTACTTCTAAAAAACTCCAGAAGTGACACCAATAAACGCTTGGTGATTAAATACGAAAAGAACGCCATTAGCGTTACCGTACTATAATAGCAAAATAGTAATAATAGTCAAATCGTCTTTTGTGAAAAATTGGACGAGCAGAGACAGTCTCTCTACTTTTTAATAAATTTTTTGAAACCAAAGGCAATTATCAAGAAACCAATGGTTGATAATAGGTGATGAAAGAAAACAATCAAGTACGCTTCGTGGTGATCTGGCAAGGTTAAAGACCAAATTTCTACAAAATATGAAATACCCATCAAAACTACTCCCCAACCAATCATCTTTAAAGATTTTCCGATCTCTCCCCCGTACCCAGAGACAATAGAAAAAATCCAAATAACAGAAAAAAATATGGCAACAAGAAATGACATATCAATAAATGTAACCAAATTAAAATTTTGAAAAATATTTAAATCCATTACCAATAATTTTACCATTAAAAAAATAAAAACAATCCACAGAGATAGTAAGTAGTAAGTAGTCGATAGTTTTTAGGAAACTTGCTACTAATTATTAAAAAACAAAAATCCACGCAAGTTGCGTGGATTTTTAATTTTTTATTTTAATTATTTTCTTGCGTCAATAATTTCTTTTGCAACATTTTGAGGAACGATAGCGTAGTTGCTAAATTCCATTGTTGATGATGCTCTACCTTCTGTCATAGATCTCAAAGCCGTTGTATATCCAAACATTTCTGACAAAGGAACCTTTGCGTTAACAACTTTCATTCCTTCTCCTCTGTCATCCATACTTTCAATTTGACCTCTCTTTGAACTTAGATTTCCAGTAATATCTCCCATAAATTGTTCTGGAGTAACTACTTCTACTTTCATTATCGGTTCCAACAAAACAGGTGTAGCTTTTCTAGCTGCTTCTTGGAAAGCCTGTGAAGCGGCGATCTTGAAGGCAATTTCTGACGAGTCCACATCGTGATAAGTACCGTCATACAAATCTGTAGAAACATCTACCATCTTGAATCCAGCTACTACTCCTCTGCTCATACCCTCTTTGACACCTTTTTCAACAGCGGGAATAAATTCTTGTGGAATAACACCTCCTTTAATACTGTTTACGAATTCAAAACCTTCGGCTCTCTTAACATTTTTTGGAAGACCTTTTATTTCTTCTTCTGTCAAAACATCCATTGGTTTGATTTTGATCTTTACGTGTCCATACTGACCTTTACCTCCTGATTGTTTTACATATTTTACTTCTGCATCAGATGGTTTTGTAACAGTTTCTCTATATGCTACTTGTGGTTTTCCAATATTTGCTTCTACTCCGAATTCTCTTTTCATTCTATCCACCAAAATTTCTAGGTGAAGCTCTCCCATTCCTGAGATAATTGTTTCCATTGTTTCTTCATCTGAACTGACAACAAAAGTAGGATCTTCGTCTGACAATTTTTTCAAAGCAATACCCATTTTTTCTTGATCGGCTTTTGTCTTTGGTTCAATTCTTACAGAAACCACCGGTTTCATAAATTCAATTTTTTCCAAAATAATAGGTTTGCTTTCGTCACACAAAGTATCTGATGTTCTTGTTTCCTTCAATCCAACAGCGGCAGCAATTTCACCAGCATAAACTTTTTTCACTTCTTCTCTCTCGTTAGCATGCATTCTCAAGATTCTTCCCAGTCTTTCTTTCTTTTCTGTTGTAGAATTGTAAATATATGAACCAGATTCTACTGTTCCAGAATAAACACGAAAGAATGTAAGTTGTCCTACGAACGGGTCTGTTTGCAATTTGAAAGCCAATGCTGAAAAAGGTTCTTCGTCTGATGCTTTTCTTTCAATTTCTGCATCAGTTTTAGGATCTATTCCCTTGATTGGGGGGATGTCCAAAGGAGACGGAAGATAATCTACAACGGCGTCCAAAACTTTTTGTACACCTTTGTTCTTCAAAGCAGAACCTGTGAAGACAGGAATTACGTTCAAAGCAATAACTCCCTTTCTCAAAGTAGCTTTCAAAATATCCAATGAGATTTCTTTTCCTTCCAAATATTCGTTCATCAATACTTCGTCGTTTTCAACAATTCTTTCAATCAATTCTCCTCTGTATTTTTCTGCATCGGCTTTCATATTTTCAGGGATCTCGTCTTCTCTCACATCGGTACCCATTTCTCCCTCAAAGTAATATGCTTTCATTGTCAAAAGATCTACCACTCCTTGGTGATTAGACTCTTCGCCAATTGGCAATTGCATTCTAATAGCCTTTTTTGTAAGTCTCCTCAAAATACTTTGGTATGATCTTTCAAAAGATGCTCCTGTTCTATCCAATTTGTTGATGAAACAAACTCTTGGTACTTTGTATTTGTCAGCTTGTCTCCAAACTGTTTCTGATTGAGATTCCACTCCAGCAACACCGTCAAAAACAACCACTCCTCCGTCAAGAACTTTCAAAGATCTTTCTACTTCGGCAGTAAAGTCCACGTGACCTGGTGTATCAATAATATTAAATCTGTGCTTTTTTGAAGCATCAGTTTTTGCATAAGTAGGAGTCCAAAAACATGTAGTAGCAGCAGAAGTAATTGTAATACCTCTTTCTCTTTCTTGTTCCATCCAGTCCATCACAGCAGCACCTTCGTGTACTTCACCAATTTTGTGTGACACTCCTGTATAAAACAAAACTCTTTCTGATACAGTTGTTTTACCCGCATCAATGTGGGCAATAATTCCGATATTTCTAACTTTTTCTAGTGGGTAATCGCGCATAAAATTGTAAATTTTAAATGATAAATTTTAAATTAAACATCTCCGTCTTTGCGAGTGGTTTTTTTAGTGGAATTTTTAAAAACAAAGTTTTTAAAAATTCCACTAAAAAAATCACGAAGCAATCCAGAAAAATAAAATAAAGTCATTAATGACTTTTTAATAGGCATTATAATATACCAAAAGTCCCGCAAAAGCAATTCATAATTGATTTTGTGGGACTTAAATTTTAAATTTTTGAGTTTTTAATTTCTAAACAAAAAATCCCCACAAACCTTGCCGAAGCGAAAGTTTGTGGGGATTCAGTTTTTAGTTTGTTTTTTTGGGACGACTCCAATAATTCTGGTTTATGTGGTCCCTCAAGCACAGGTCCGAACGTGGAATGCCATTCAAATCTGCGACAAACGAAATAAACATTCCGAGAACTACCATGGTCTTTTCAAGACCATAGCGATCAACACACTTACGGTTCCTCGCATCCGTAGCAAATCGTCGTGCTTCATCAATGTAACAAGGCTGTGAATTGGCCACCATATTGTCGTGAAAAATCCTTGCATGGTCACCTTGAAGTCCGTCGATGCCGGCAACAAGCTGTTCGACGACGAGAAGATAAGGTTCATCCATTTCCGAGAAAGAAAACCTCTCACTGAATTCCTTTCCGAGGCTATTACCCAGCTCCAGAAGATAATGGAATCTCTGAATTGTCTGCTCGAAAGGCTTTAAGTTAAGAAGTACCCCTTCTTTGCGAGATTTTCCTTCAATCTCCTGGACAAAATTATCAAACAACATTTCGCCGAAGTCCCGTTTGATCATGGACAGATATCGGCAGGCTTTGGCGAGATCCTCTCTGCCATTACACTTAGCCATAGACAGCTCATAGGCCGTCGTCGGACTCTTTGAACTTCTGGCTATTTCTAACAATGCGGGATAATGCCCACAAATAGCCGACCGTGCTTCCAGTTCTTGCAAACTGAATTTTTCCATAGCGTGGTCCCCCTTAAAAAATAAGGTTTTCGTATTTGAACGACTTTTTGCCGTCCTGTTAAGGTACAAATTACACAATTAATATACACATCTCGTCAAACAAAGTCAAGAAATTTTTCCTAGCAAAATTTCCCTAAACAAAAAACAACCGATTTTTTCCGCAAGGAAAAAATCGGTTGATAAGATTGAAAACAAAGCTTAGGATTTACGGACACCGAGGAAACGGCACCCATCACCCCAAACATAGCCAAACCAAACCAGACTCAGACTACGCCCACCAGCACCCTCGCGCAGAACCGCCACATCACTGTCACCGTCCAGCAGGCAGACAGAACCGAGGGCGATAATTGGGAATTCCCTCTGCAGATCTGGCTGGACAATACCCAGAGCAAGAAGTTCATGGATAATCCCCGGACGGTATCCAGCTTTGTCCATCTCGGCAATGACCTGTTCCGAAGTCATCTCTTTTCCGAAATGGAACAGGACGATTACTCGCTCTTTCGTTTTCGGGTTAGCGGGCTGAGGGAAATTACTGGAAGTAACATTGCTATTACTCCAATCATATTTTCCTTCCGTCACCAGCTCTTCTACCGTCTTGGTCTCGTCGACCGTGAACAAAATAGTGTCAAAAGGACGACGAAGCGTTAAGCCACAAACCTCTCGAAATTTATCGCGCTTAATCTGCGAGATATTTGCATCTCGCAAATCGGTGAGGAACCCAGAACCGAGAATGCTTTGCATCTGCTCGGTTGGGGTTTCTTCGAAAAGTTGTATCAGTTTTCTCATCTGTTTCGGGGTTGCCATAGCAAGTCCTCCTTTTGCGGTCGTTTTCACGGCGCATTTTTTGTTTTGAGCAATTTAAATTGCTCTGTTGAAAGGTACAAATTACACAATTAATATACACATCTCGTCAAACAAAGTCAAGAAATTTTGCAAGGCAAAATTTCTAGGTTTAAGGATTAAGGGGTAAGATGTAAGTAAATTGGCACAATTAACATAAACAAAAAGAAGCGCAAATTTCTTCGGAAATTTGCGCTTCTTATTAACTTACGCTCCCTCATCAGAGCAGGAGACATAGGGGTCATCGTGTTTAGCATAAGGATGTTGAAAACCATTATCTTTTTTAACAACTATCTCTTTTTTATCTTCATTCAATTCAAGCGGGATACCCGCACGAAAAAGTTCCATCAAGACGATGTTTCTGGGGGACCTATGAAAATCACCTCCCGAAAGATAATTACGAAGACAGCGCAAATCATCATGAAGAATTATCCCAAACTGATTAAAACACCTTCCCCCAAAATGATTTATAAAAATTTGAAATTTGGATAATGCTTGCCAAACAGAATTCAGCAAGTCGTCAGAAGAATAAATTTTAAATTCATCTTCATTCAGAAGTCTAATTATATATCCCTCGTTTTCATATTTTTGTCCCAACAACAAGATGAAGAAAAGACTATCTGTAAAAATTTCTTCACCAGTGTATCCCAACAGAAAGTTATTCGGGATATTCTCTTTCGCCAAAATTATACCCATTCTGTTAGAAGTTTTTACCGTGACAAGCTTGCCTGGTTTAATATCTTCTTTCACTATTTCACCCCTTAGTTGAATTTGAAAGATCAAAGACACCTATTCCGTGATTGAATATAACAAAACTAAATGAAAGAAGTCAAACTAATTGAATAATTAAATAATTAGATAAAAAAAATAATCTTAAAATTCTTTTAATAATAAATTCTGGATTGCTTCGAAAATTATTTTCCGAGCGCTTTGCTCCCCAAGGAAAGACCTCCGTCAAGATGAAGTTTTGCTTTAGCAAAACTTCATCACTTATTACTTACACCTTATTACTCGCATGGTAAAAATAAAAAAACGCCTTTCGGCGTTTTTTTTATTTTTACCATGCGAAGTGTGCAAAAGCTTTATTAGCATCCGCCATCTTATGAACATTCTCTTTCTTCTTGATGACCTCACCTTCATTTTTACTTGCGTCCAACAATTCTTTTGCAAGTCTTTCACTCATTGGAGAACCTTTCTTTGATCTTGATGCGTCAATCAACCATCTCATTGCAAGAGCCATTCTTCTATTAGCTGGCACTTCGATAGGAACCTGATAGTTAGCACCTCCGATTCTTCTTGATTTAACTTCCATCAAAGGTCCTGAGTTTTTTATTGCTCCGTTGAAAACTTCCATTGGATCACCTTTTGTTTTTTCTTTTATATTTTCCAAAGCATCATAAACAACCTTTCTGGCAGTACTCTTTTTGCCGTCGTGCATAATATAATTTATAAATCTCTCCAAAACGATTGAATTATAAACTCTATCTGGTTGAATATTTCTTTTGTCTTTAATTGGTCTTCTCATTTTTAGTTTTTAGTTTTTAGCAACTAGTTTTTAGAATTAAGCTTTTGGTCTCTTTGTTCCATAACGACTTCTTCCCTTTCTTCTCTTGTCTACTCCCGAGGTATCAATCTTTCCTCTAACGATTGTATATCTAATACCAACGTCTTTTACTCTACCTCCTCTAAGCAAAACAACTGAGTGTTCTTGCAAATTGTGTCCCATACCTGGGATGTAAGCAGTTACTTCCAATCCGTTTGTTAGACGCACTCTGGCAATCTTTCTAATAGCAGAGTTTGGCTTTTTAGGAGTCTTTGTTGTAACTTTTGTACAAACACCTCTTTTAAAAGGAGCTGGGTAATAGTTTGGCTTGTTTTTTTCATTATTAAAACCACGACGAAGAGCGATAGCTTTTGGCTTCTTTACAACTTTTTTTCTGTTTTTCTTAACAAGCTGATTAACTGTTGACATATTTTAAATTAAAATTATTTCAAGTGGATATAAATCTACTATATTATTGAATAAAATGCAAATTTATACTTACTAAAAGTTTAAACCAGTTAGTAAATAGAAAATTGCCCCAACTATTGGAGTAACAAATTTCCATAAAAAGAATATAAATACTAGCAAAATCCAAAACCAATGAGTTTCTAGAAAATATTTAACCCCTCTCAACTGATATGGCAAAATTCCAAAAAGAACTTTTGAACCGTCTAACGGAGGAATAGGTATCATATTGAAAACACCCAAAATTATGTTGATCAAAACAATCAATCCTGCCGCTGGAATAAGACTATCTGAAAAAACATCAAATCTGATCAAAAGACCGAATACTGTTGCAACGAAAAAGTTGGACAGCGGACCAGCAAAAGCAACTAGCGGTTCGGCATAACGAGCATTTTTAAGGTTGTAAGGATTATAAGGGACTGGTTTTGCCCAACCAAAAATAAACCCTGTTGTTATAAAAGCAATAGTAGGAACAACAATAGAACCCATCATATCTAGATGTTTAAGGGGGTTTAATGTAAGTCTTCTGGCAAGCTTTGCTGTAGAGTCACCAAAAGCATAAGCCATATATCCGTGTGATACTTCGTGTATCACAACAGACATTATTAGTATTATTATTGAGAAAATAAAATCTAATTCCATAAAAAAGTTTAATTTATTAAAATACTTACTTGCTAAATATTAAAACTAATGATAACATAACCCACAATTATGGCAAAAGAATGTCCAATCACAAAAAAGAGTTCCAAAGTTGCTGGCGGATACAGCAACCGTGTTCGTGCTACAAAATTTAACCCAACAGGAAACAAAAGAAAGAAAGCAAATTTGCAAAAGAAAAAAGTATTCATTCCAGAATTAGGAAAAAGCATGAAGCTGACACTTTCTACAAAAGGTATCAAAACAATCAATAAAAACGGAGCATACGACACACTAAAGAAAGCAGGAATAATCAAATAAAACAAAAAATCTCGATGTACATCGAGATTTTTTATTTCCGACATCTATTGACAAAATAGAAAAATATTATTATTATTTTGCACAGAAATTAACATAAATATCTTTCATCATAAAGGAGGATCCCATGACCAAAAAGTGGTTGAACACATCAAGAGAAGACGGGTTCTGTCATCTCACTCTAAGAGCGTGGCTGGTAAAAAAACCCGGGTGCGGAACATTCTTCCGTATTGCGGTCGCCATCAAGGAGGAGATGACCGTCAACACCGCAGTAAAAACAGCGGAAAAGTTCATCTCCGAATATTTGCAAGAGCGAGGTCTCGTAACTGCCCGCAAAAAAATACGGATTGATTTGACGGCAGAAACAACGATCTTCCCTCGAAAGAAAAAGCTATTTGTGACACCCAACGGGTGTTACACACAGTGAAAGAAACGCGCCGAGCTTTTGTTCGGCGCATTTTATTTTACTTGCTATTTCTTTAAATGTATTTATATAATTAAAAAAGAAGTTCATATAAACCTCAGACGGAGGAAGCGGGATGAAAGAAGGAGTTACAACATCAAGAATTGCTGTGGGGAAAAAGCGAGACAAAAATTATTTCAATTCATGTGCAGAAAACGAGCCTCGGCTTGACCTGTGCAAAAACTGCACACTACTGGACGAATGTCCTGTCAGAAAAGCAGCCCTTCAAGTAAAATCACGCAATTGAACAAAGGCGTACTTGGAAACCTCAGTTTCCAAGTACGCCTTTTACTTACTGCTTTATACTCGCTACTTGTTACTTGCTACTTGCTACTCGATACTTGGTACTCCGTTCCCCCATCACTCTCAAAAACAATCATTCCACTTTCATCCGTCCTCAACAAATCCAAATTTAATTTTTCCAACAAATCCAAAACTTCTTTGTGTGGATGACCATAGCGATTATCTTTCTCTACCGAAGCCACAACATATTCGGGACTGGTGATTCCAAGAAACAATTCTGAATTGGATGTCTTTGACCCGTGATGTCCCAATTTTAAAACATCTATGTCTAATTCGTTTCCAAAAAATCCTGCCAAATATTTCTCTATTACCTGAGGAGAATCTCCTGTGAAAAGAAAAGAACTTTCCCCATAAACCAATTTCAAAATAACAGAGGCGGTATTTGTTTCAAAGTCGCTTGTGTCACTAACAGGAAATAAAACAGAGAGATAAGCATCATTACCCAAATTTATCGTTTGCCCTTGTCGAGCCAAAATACTTTTAATTCCCTTTTCTTCCACGATTCTTTTATACTCTAAATAAATTTCACTGTCGGTCTCTACTCCAGACTCCATTACGAGATCAACATCGTAATCTTTTAGAACCGGCAACAATCCTCCGAGGTGATCAGCATCTGGATGAGTCATGATGACAATATCAATGGAACGATCGTAAAAAGGCATTACTCGTCCCAAATTTCTCATTACAGCCCTATTGCTCCCGCCATCAATCAATACTTGCTTTCCATTAGGAGATTTAATAAAGATTGCGTCTCCTTGTCCCACGTCAAAAAAAGCAACTTTCAAAGTATTATCCTGCTCGTCAAAGACGGCTGACCAAATAAATAAATTGAGAATCAACAAAACACTCAAAACATATAATTTAAAGTTTTCTTTAAAATTTTGCATCAAGAATATTTTAACAAATAAAAACAGCCCTGTGTGAACACAAGACTGTTAATGATTTGCTTAATTTGCAATTTTTACCCAACAATCAAAACCAAGAACTTTTTCAAACATCGCGACAGGCTTACCTTGCTCGAGTAACTCACAAACATCATTTCTAACCAAACTCTCAAAACTTTCGCCTATTAACTTTTCCTGTTTTTTGTTTGGGACAAACCATCCGCCATACCAACGAAATTTTATTTTATACTTTCTGTATGACATCGAGAACCTCCACAATAAAATTATATTTCTCAAGAAAGTATACTCTGGATCAAACTTAAATCAAATATTCTTCAAAACCTTAAAATATTCTTGCTTGATCATTACCATCTCTGTCATCAATAGAATACCAATCAACTTTTCGTGAAAGATACATTATTGTTGAAAGGATAAAGAACAAACCAACGCTACCTATAAACAACGCGTAATCTTCTAGTTGAAGCAAGATGTAAATAAACAAATACAAAAATATCAAAATGCCTCCTTCTATAAGAACGAGTTTCTTTTCGTTTAAAATTGTATATGAATATAACAAGATAAGTCCCACAGTAGAAACCCCCGCTATTCCATAAGCAATATTAAATCCCAATATTTCTGAAATTGATACCAACAAAGAATAGAAAAGTACCAAAGCGAGGCCGACAAGAATATATTGAATTGGGTGGACTCTTCTTCTATTAAATATTTCAAAAGATAAAAATACTAAAAATGTAAGCGCTATTATCAAGAGTGCGTATTTAGCAGAACGATTTGATTTCTGATAATCGTCAACCGGTTTTATCAAACTCACACCAAATACAGAATCATAAATACCATAGGTACTACCTATCCATGATTGTGGGTAATTTCTGTTTAAATCCAAGATGTGCCAATCACTCTTAAATCCTTTTTCGTCGATCTCTCTATTATCTGGCAAAAAAGAACCGTCAAAACTTGGAGCTATCCATGTTGAAGATATTTTTACATCAGTAGTTTTTCCAACAGGAACAAAAGCAATTCTTTCACTTCCCTTCAACTTCAAATCAAAAGAAAATGTGTTCTTTGAAGAAAGGGCACCAGAGGGAACATTGACACTAAGACCAGAGGAACTTTTACCAAGACCTTCCATCGTAACTCTCTTTGCCTCAATTTCTCCGTTAGGATATATGCTTCCGCCAATATCTCTAATAACATCATCTGTTTTTATTCCAGAAATAAATTGAAGCTTTTGATTATTTAGATTGAAATCGGTTCTCTCTTCCAACCCTCTGATGTCTGGAATACCAATAGAGATAAAAGCATTATTCCAATGTATAGATTGCAAACCGATACCCAAAGAAATAAAATCTGGTTTTTCAAAATCACCAGAAAAAGAAATGTTTGAAGAATAAACAACCGCATCATAAATTCCACGAGATCTTAATTCGGGAGAAATAGTTGTTTCAATATTTAAATGCTCTGGGAGAAAATGCGCATAGGCTGTTTCTTTAATTTGTTTTCCATCGACTGTTTTGTATGAATCATAAGGGACCGTCAAAATAGGTCCGGCTATAATTTGCTCGTTTCCCCATTTTGATGTTATATCCTGAATAGCAAATTGACGGTTATTTTCTCTGTCATATATAACAGATTTAATCATTCCGACAGGGATAAGTAATAAAAGAGCAAGAATTGCAACAAAAACAGCTTTAAGAGTTGTGCTTTGTAATATTTTTTGTATTTTATTCATAATGCCATTTTACCACTTATTCAAGATTTTGAAATCTTTTAACAATGTTTCTCTCATTCCTCCGTTATATAAAGCTACGGCCGGATGATATAAAGGTATTATTTTCACTTTGCCGTATGAAAAATCTATTTCATAAGATTTTCCGTGTGCTTTGCTAATCGGTTCAATCTGATTTTCCAAACCAAAATGTCGCATCACATATTCAAAAGAAAACCTGCCGAGTGTTGCAATTATTTTTGGCTGGATTATCTCAATTTGTCTATCTAAAAAAGGACCGTACAATTTTATTTCTTCTCGAGATGGATCACGGTTGTCCTCGGGTCTATCTTTCACAATATTGGTTATATAAACATTTTCTCTTTTTAGATTCACAGAAACAAACATACTGTCTAGAAATTTTCCTGATGCACCACAAAAAGGTTTGCCTGTCTGAGCTTCTTTTTTTCCAGGAGCTTCTCCGATAAACATAATTTTTGAATTTAAACTCCCTTCCCCAACAACCGGAAAAAACTTGTTTTCAGTGCGATATTTATACAAAGGAGATTGCTTGAAATCGCTTAATTCCTTTTCAATTTTTTTCATCAATTTTGCCTTGTCTTGCATAAAAAGAATTTTATCATATTTTTGTAGCTTCCTGTTTTGATTTGTGATATAAATTTATCAGAAATGAATCTTTTAAAAAACCTTAACAAGGAGATTTTATGTCCGTCCTAACTTGTATGATTCTCTCTGGCGAACTCTGTAGCTCTGATATCACAAAAGCAATTGAGTTAAGCAATTACGACAGAGAAGCAATCACTGCTGGACTGAAAACAAACAAACTATCAACCAGACAAATGCTAAAAATTTTGAAAGGGGTCGAAGAACGAGTCTTTCAGGGGAAAGATGATGTTTCCTCAAAAATTGTGGAAAAAATCAGTTTTAAGGGACTTTCGTGGGAGAAAAAAATCGGAATGATACCTGAACATAAACACAACATTCCACTCACCTGCAGAATAGTTAAATCAATTTTTTGGAAAAACCTTAGTCAAAAAAATTTGGAGAAAGCCGTCAGACTATCTGAATACAACCACTTCGTCCTAATTGCCGCAATAGAAACGGGCAATCTTACAAATCAGACAAAATTTGAGGCGATTAAAAAAGTCTCTGGTAATGGCAAAGATCGCCCACGCATTGCTGATACAGTTATTCGGATGAACCACTGGGGGGAAATGAGTGTGATTGATTGCTGTATGGCGATAACATTAAGTGGAGGAAACAGAAAAATCGCCGAATCAGTCAGAGATCACATAGATCTCACAAGAATGTCTCTAGAAACTATTCTCAAAGTAATAGAGCTCTCCGGCAGACATATAGTGATTATGAATGCTGTTGGAGAGGAGTTGAAAAGAAGAAATCTGAGAAAGTAATTTTATTTAAGCCGGAAAAACTTTGTACACAAAGTTTTTCCGGCTTATTTTATTTGAGTTTTTATTGTTTCTATGTTATAAATAGTACCTAAGTTTAATAGATGTCACAAAAAACTCACACAAGAATAAATGAAGCTATCAGGGCCCGCGAGGTTAGGGTTATTGCCGAGAACGGTGATAATTTGGGTGTCATTACAACAAAAGAAGCTATTCAAAAAGCTCAGGAGGTTGGATTAGACTTGATCGAGATTTCACCAAACAGCAATCCTCCCATTGCAAAGATAATGGATTATGGTAAATTTCAATACGAACAAAACAAGAAAGCTAAAGTTGCAAAAGCGAAAGCTCATGTAACAGAAACAAAAGTAATTCAAATAAAGATAGGAACAAGCGAACACGATTTAAATTTGAAAGCAAAAAACATATCCAAATGGCTGAAAGAAGGAAATAGAATAAAATTGGATCTATTCTTGATGGGAAGAACAAAATATATGGATATGCAGTTTCTAAAAGGAAGATTGGAAAGAATTTTAAATCTGATAACCGAGGAATACAAGGTAGCAGATGAGCCAAAAAAAGGGCCAAAGGGATTAACCATGACCCTGGAAAGAAAATAAATAAACTTAGATTTAAGTGGACTTGAAAAAATATAGATATTAATGTAATATAGTGAGGTCTAAAATATCTGCGTTGATCTGCGTAACATTCGCATCGATTTACGCTTTATTTTTTAAATAAAGCTATGAAAACAAACAAATCATACAAAAAAAGAATAAAAGTAAGTAAAAACGGAAAACTTGTTACAAGAAAGATAGGACAAGGTCACTTCAACGCGAAAGCATCTGGAACAAAAAATCTTAAAAAGAGACGCACGTCATCAATCACAATGACAAACAAATCAAAAGCAAGATTTTTAAGCTAAAAACTAATTTACTAAAAACTAACAACTAGAATATGACAAGAGTAAAAAGAGGAACAACCTCGCTAAAAAGAAGAAAGAAAGTTTTGAAACTAGCAAAAGGATTCAGAAATGCTAGATCAACAAAAGAGAGACAGGCTCACGAGGCTTTGATGCATGCAGGAGTTCACGCCTTTGCTCACAGAAGAGACAAGAAAAATGACTTTAGAAGATTGTGGCAAACAAAGATGAACGCAGGACTAAGAGCAATCGGATTTACATACAGCAAATTCACAGGCGAACTAAATAAAAAAGGAATCGCTTTGAACAGAAAAATGTTGGCAGAAATTGCAGAAAAACATCCAGAAACATTGGAAAGAATTGTAAAACAAGTTACATCCGCAACACCTACAACAAAAGCTACTGTTACAGAATAATAACCAAAAACAAAAAATCTCCTTGCGGAGATTTTTTTGTTTATAAGTTTTATGATTTAAGATTTAGAATTTATAAATTTTTTCTTTATAAACTTTCTACTTTATAAACTTTATTAACTACAAAATTCTATCCTGACAATATGTCCCATTAAATCCATCAGAATTTTTATAAGCTCTCACAATTCCCTCTTTGTCTTTCTTTACCAATTCCAAAACTCTTTCAACCAATTTTTTTGGATCAGAATCAAAAACAATTTGATCATTTTTTCTATTGCTTCTCTCAATAATTGTTTTAATTGTTTCGTCCATCAGCCAATCTCCTTCTAAAATGCCAATTGGCTTTCCATCTTCATAGGCCACAGTGAATTCGTGAATTGTGCCAATTCTTCCGCAACCAATAAAAACCGCGTCAGATGCTCTGGTCAAAAACAAATCTCTTCCTGGGTATCCAAAACCGGTGTAAACCATCAAATCCATATAATCAACAGGTAATCTGTAAATATTTCTGTGCTCATACTCACTAGATGCAGGAGAAAATCCTATAGAGATTCCCCCTTCTTCTTTACATCCTTTCGCTGCTTGCAAAGGAAATCCTGTTGTCGCACCGGTCACAAGAATTGCGCCTTGTTTGGCAATCTCTCTCCCAAGTTCTTCTGCTAAATCAAAAGATGCTGCTCCACAATGACTTGTTTCAGCCGCTCCTGATACGCACAACTTTGGTTTAAAATTTCCGTCTTCTTTTATATTCATAAATTAATTTAAAATTACTATTACTTATATAATAACAAATTTTTTAGAAAAAATTATACAAAAATGTTTACAAACTATTTTTATTAATTTTTTCCAAGTCTTTTCTATAAAATTTTGAAACAACAACAAAAGCCATAATAGCTCCTATCATATCCATCAACAAATCCAACAATGTGTCGTCTATATAATTGTTAGAAAAATCAACCTCTATTATAAATTCAAAAATCTCCCAACCAAGACCGATTAAAATACCGGAAAATAAAGAAATAAAAAACATTTTTCTTTTATTAACAGTACCTTCTTTTGTAAAAATACTTTTACCACCTTTTTTTGAAAAACCAGAAGAGTAATAAAACCACAAAGCTGAAAGTCCTACCCAAAGACCGCCAAGAAAATGCATCATTATATCAAACCACCAAATCCTCCAATAAAAATAATAGTTCACCGCCAACTCATTTAGTGCGGCAATAAACAAAATCAATATAAATGTAAAAATAAAAAGTTCTTTTCTCATTGTCTCTAAATAAGAAAACCCGCTCCTCGATTTGAGAGAGCTGGTTTTCGCCTGGGCCACCTGAGGCATTATCCCTAGTATATAACTAGAGTGGGTATGCTCTGGGTACTGCACCAAGGTGCAATATCCACACGAGCCCCCTCATAATGCTTTAGTAGGAAAAATACTCTGCAGGTGACCTTCTAATATTATTACATCTTAAAAAAAACTTGCAATAACAATATTGCAAGTTTTTTTATTTTTTTATTACTCCTTAAAAAAGCTTTATTATTCAAGGGTTCCGTCTATGTTTACATCGTAAAGAATTTGTTCTTGAAATTAAATTCTTGTTCTATAATGTATTTTTTCTTCAGGTCTTTCATAAGAATGAATTTCATCTGGACTAAACCAAAAATCAATTTCTTTTTGTGCTTCAGTCGGGTTATCAGTTGCATGAATTATTGTTAGATTTGGTCTATTTGATTTATTCGCAAGTTCAAATGTGTCATGTGAATAGTCCCCTCTGATTGTTCCAGGAGCCGCTTCGTCAATATTTGTAGGACCTGTTAATCTTTTTACTGTCATAACAGCGTTATGTCCTTCAAGAACTACAGCGATAATCGGTGAAATTTGCATATCGTGAATCAAACCTTCAACAATATTTTTTCCTACGGGAATAGGGTCTGCATCTTCTGGCATTCCCAATTTTTTCTTATAAAGCTCTCCCTTTTCTCTAAACCATTTTTCATCTTTTTCGTAATGTTTTTCAAGAACCTCTCTAGAAGCCTGAATCATTTTAATTGCAGAGATTTTCAAACCAACCCTTTCAAATCTTTGAATAATTTCTCCAACAATACCTCTGGCGATAACATCTGGTTTTAATAAAACCAAAGTCTTTTCTTTTGTTAAGTGTTTCATTTTTGTTTTAATTTAACTAATAAATAAAATTTAATACCCCCAATCTTACCACAATAGGTCCATTTTTCAAAAAATTGTGGGTTGCTTCACTTCGTTCGCAAAGACGGATTTTGCGAAGCAAAATCCGTCACCCTCGTCGTCTTCGCGAGGCGAAGCCGAAGCGATCCACGTCGTTTTTTTTTGGATTCCTGCCTGTCGTGTTGTTGCTTTTCTTTCAGAAAAGAGGCGGGGCAAATTTCCCGCCTAAATCCTAAACCCTCTTAATTATTTCTGCATCGTAACCACCCAAAATTTTCTTTTGAAAACCCTTCCGTTCACAGTAGAATAACTCTCTGTTTTTTTCATATCCAATATTTTAAAATATTTTGAATATATTTCTATAAAATTATCTTTTGAAAAAACTCTTTCTATCAAACCTGTTTCTGGCATTATATAAGTATCTTTTTCTCTAGCTGAGTTGTTTTTCAAAAGAAATTGAGCATTTTTATCTCCATCTTTACACAAAGCTCTCACAAAAAATATTCCGTCTTTTCTCAAAACACGATTTACTTCTGACAGATAAATTTCTCTTTCTGCTTCATCCAAAGAGTTAGAACTTGTGATATCAATAACCAGATCAAAATATTCATTTTCAAACGAATATTTTTCTCCAATACTTTGCTTTATATATTTAGCACCAAGATTTCCAGCTCTTGTTTTTGCTGTATCAATCGCAGTTTGAGAGATTTCCATACCAAAAACATCCGCCTGTTTTTCGGCTAAATAATTTGCATTTCTCCCAGTCCCCGATCCTAAATCCAAAACCCTTAACCCCTCAAAACTTACAGGGACTCGGTCCCTGTAAGTTTTGAGGTATGTTTTATACCATTTTAAAAATTTCAAAAAAACAGACTGCGGTTTGTCGTGTCCTGTTACCAATTTTGGATTTCTGTATTCTTTTTCCCAAATATCTTTTTGCATAAAATAAATATACCAATATACGAATTATGCGAATAAAACGAATAAATACAAATATTAGGAATCGTTATTTGTAACGATTTGTATAATTCGTATCATTCGTATATTAGTATGTTTATCTTAAATTTTTGTCAGAATTTCGGGGTCACCATCTGTGATTAAAATAGTGTGCTCAAAATGTGCACTTCTACTGCCATCCGCAGTTCTAAAAGTATATCCATCTTTATCTAAAACAACATGTTTCTTTCCTTCATTCAACATCGGTTCAAGAGCGAGAACCATTCCCTTTTGCAATTTTGTCCCTTGTCCTTTCTTGCCAACATTTGCTATGTATGGCTCTTCATGGACATTTTTTCCAACGCCGTGTCCACCCAACTCATCTATTACACCAAATTTAAAAGGTTTAACAAAATTTTCAATAGCATATCCAATATCGCCTGTCTTGTTTCCTGCCCTAGCCTGTTTAATTCCTTCATACAAAGACTGTTTTGTTACCTCAATCAATTTTTTTGCTTCTTTATCTATTTCTCCCACTCCAACCGTCATTGCCATATCGGTAACTAATCCGTTGTGAACAAGCCCTAAATCAATTCCCACAATATCACCTTCTTGTAACACCTTTTCATTACCCGATGAAATGCCGTGCACGACTTCATCGTTTACTGACACACACAAAGTAGCAGGATATGGAAATCTGGCCCCTTCCGGTTTGTAATGCAAAAAAGCAGGCTTGTCACCGCCTTCTCTAATCAACTGTTCGGCATAATCGTTTAAATCATTAATTACCGCCCCCGGAATAACCTTTTTTGCTGTTTCATTCAAAATAAAGGCAAGTCTCTTGCCTCCTTCTCGTAATATATTTATTTCACTTTCTGTATATATCATTATTTTGAGTATACAAGTAAAAAAGTCTTGAAACAAGACTTTTTTAAACAACAAACTACAATCACCAAATCACAAACAAATTCAAAATAACAAATACGAAATCCGAGACAAGTGTTTATTATTTTGAAATTAAAATTTGTAATTTGTTTAGAATTTAAAGTTTAAAAAATCTGATTTTACAATCCGATTTTTTCAATCATTTCTTGATAAACTTGCTCTATCGTTTGTTCCCCATTTACCTCGACAAATTTATATGTTGAATTATTTTTTAAATATTCAATTGCTGGCAAAACATCTCTATCAAACCAATCCAATCTTTTCTTTACCTGTTCCTCATCGTCATCATGTCTTCCCCTGCCCAACAATCTTGCTGTTGACCATTCACGAGAAACATTCATATATACAACAGTTGGATCTTCTCTTTTATAAAATCTGATTGCAGAATCGAGTACTTCAGCTTCGTTCAAACGACGAGGTGTCCCGTCCAGAATAAGATGTTCACTGCCTTTCATTTCCTCAATCAGATCTTTTCCCCAAAGATACACAACCAAAAATTCTGGCTGTAATTCTCCTTTTTCAACAATTTCTCTTGAAAGTCTATTTGAATAACTATCATTTTCCCAAAATTTTCTTAAAACATTACCTGTACTAATATAATTGATCCCGATTTCAGGATTTTTTTCTTGTAATTTTTTTGATAACAAATCAATCTGTGTTCCTTTTCCACAACCAGACCGACCGATAAAAATGTAGGTTTTTTGTGCAGACATACTAATATACAAATTATACGAATAATACTCTGAATTATACTTGATTTTCTGAAGCCCTGCCTCTTCTCTTCCAGGAAAGAGGCAGGGATTCACGAAGTTATTTTGGATTGCTTTGTCGTTTCGTTTCACTCCACTCCTCACAAAGACGACGAAGTTGTCGTCTTTGTGAGGAGCTTGCGACGAAGCAATCCACGCCGTCCGTTCGTCGTTCTGGATCGCTTCGCTACCGCTCGCGAAGACGAAGTTTTGCTCCACAAAACTTCGTGACGAATTTCCGCAGGAAATTCGTCTTTGCGAGCGAAGCGAAGCAATCCACGTCGTTCATTTGTCTTCGTTACTATCGACTATAAACTATCGACTGTCGTCGTAGCTGTCGGTTCTACCACAGGATCTGTTGTCGTTGCTGGTTCTGTTGTTACAGCTGTTGAATCTTCAACAAGTACTGTTCTTGTACTTGTTGAAGTATTTGTTCCATCAAACGCTGTGTAAGTAACTGTGTATTCTCCGGCGATTGTTGTGTCTACTATATCTAGGTCGTGAGTATCTACTATTAGAGAGTTTCCTTGGTAGTCTACTGCTGTAGCGCCTAGATCAATATAGTTGCTGTTTATTTCTACTACGGCTGGGTTGTTGCCTGTGATTGTTATAACTGGTGCGATAGCATTCTGGATTGCTTCGCTATCGTTCGCAGAGACGGAAGATGTGTTAGAAGAAGTATCTGTGTTTTCCAACAAACTTCTCAACTGATCTTTGTTTATACACACATCATCGATACAAATTTCTTGTCTCGCTTTTATTTTATCCGCAACCAATTCTGTAACCGAAGCCAAAACATTTGAAATTCTTTCATCCAATGTGTTTATCAATTCTTGCATTGCTTTTACAATCACCGAAGTCAATTTTGGATAATCAAGGTTCATGATAGTACCTTTGTCGTCGTGTCCGATGACTTCGGGAATTAACAAGTCAACTTCTTCTGCGATGAATCCGATTTGAGTAGATGATGAATTAATAAAGTCTGATTTCCAATTGAATGATACAGGGCGTAATTGGAGTACTGTGTCTAGACCGTATGTTAGATCGTTTATGTTTGTTTTGAATCTCTCTGATGATGCTCCACAGGCGGTTGTTGATGTGGCTAGTTCTCCGCTGGTTGATATACAAGCGTAATAACCTGTTCCGTCGTTGGTTAGACCGGTGAAAGCAGCTGTTCCGTTTACGGAAAGAGTTCTCCATGGGGTGGTGGTGCCGATGCCGACGTTGCCACCGAAATAGTTCGTGCCACCTTGCGAATATATAGAATAATTATTTGAAGATCCTTTATTTGGAGTTTCTATGTATAGCTGATATTGATTGGCAAGGACACTGGCGCCTCCATTTTCATAATTATTAAGATAGATATTGTAAGCATTCGTCACATTACCAGACGATCCCCAAACGCCAGAACCGGCTTCAGAATATATTCCATAGATATTGCCAATGTTAGCGGTGGATCCGGACATAGCTCCGCCATAAGCTGCTACTTTCATACCGTATATATTTGATATATTTGATACTCCTGCATTTTCCAATCCTGAAGCGGCAAAACCACTTGATTCTGTTCCAATTATAGTTGTCACATCTCCATTTCCATAGAAAGTTCCCTTGTTAACGGATCCCTTAATTTCTTGGGTATCGCCGGAACCATAAACTCTGGCATCAGAAAATGCTCCATAAACCCAATTAATATTACCATTTCCATCATGATATGCTGTTGTTCTAATTCCTTGCATTCCTGAACTAGAAAAATTCGTATTATCTCCAAAAGGTGTTGAAATAGCATTATTAATACCAATACCTTGTCCTTCTTTTTCAATGCTCAGCTTCCCCAACGGACTCATCGTCCCCACACCCACATTCCCATTATTCAACACAGCAAACAAAGAAGTGGTTGCACTCGCTGTAGAGCTGGCGATATTGAACAAAGTTGTGTTTGTTTCTCCGTTGTTTGCGTGGATTGATAGTTTTGCAAAAGGTGAGGTGGTGCCGATGCCTATTTTGCCACTTGATAGAGTCGTTCCCGTTCCATTTATTCCTGTTCCAAAAATTAAGTTTCCAATGTTTAATTGATTTGAGGCGGTGGCAGAAGGAGCATCAACATCGTAACCTATAACAAGGTTGTTTGATCCTGTTGTTAAATTATTACCTGCTTGGTATCCAAGAAAAATATTATTTGAACCAGAAACCAATGAACCTGCATTGTATCCAATACCAACACTCCTAGAAGGTGATCCCCCATAAGCCAAGGAATTTATGCCAATAGCGACATTATAACTTCCTGTACTGTTGTTATATAATACTGAATCTCCTATTCCAACGTTAGAAGCTCCTGTAGTATTTGAATAAAGTGACATATCTCCCACAGCGCTGTTCAATCCGCCTGTTGTATTTGAAACCAAAGATTCTGTTCCGAGAGCAATATTATAACCTCCGGAAATATTTGCATACAAAGACATTGATCCGCTTGCTATGTTACGAGAACCACCAATATTTGAAAATAAAGCATAAGATCCTGAGGCTATATTATTATTTCCAGTCGTATTTGAATAAAGGGATGTGTATCCGCTGGCAACATTGTTGTATCCTTCGGTATTGAAATGCAAAGACTTGTACCCAAAAGAAGCATTGAGATAGCCTGTCGTATTTGAATATAGCGACTGATATCCTACCGCTGCGTTTCTATAACCAGAAGTATTTGAACGCAATGACTGATAACCAATACCAACATTATAATTATCTGTTAGATCATCACTTCTTCCAGCCTCATATCCAAAATAAGTAGAACCACCCAAACCGGTTTGAGAAACCCTTCCATACACGGATAACTTTGCTCCTGCGTTTTCTGAGGTTGTTGTTCCAATACTAACTCTATTATTTACTGAATCAATAACCAGAGTATCTGTATCAAAAACAGCACTGTCTATTGTCAAATTTGAAATATTTCCGTTAGTAAAGTTTAATTCTGTTCCTGAAACATTTGAGGTGCTAATGTTTGAATCATAAATTTCAACCCCACCCAAATTATCTATATCGTTGGTAGCAGAGATCACTTGATATGTGTTGGTGATTTGAGCATTTGTATTTGATGAGAGTTTGTAGATTTCACTTCTTAATTCGTTGTTTAGTTTTTGAAGATCTTCCAGTGTGACGCCTGGTGTTTGGATTACTCTTTCTACTACGGTTTCTTTTATTATTTCTCTGATTGGGTTTGTAACGATGGTGGTGGTCTTTGGGGTTGCGGGAACTGAAGGAACATTTTCCGAGATCTCACCTCTGTCCGCTTCGCTCTCCGAGGAAAGACCTCGGGAAATTTCGTCTTCGTTTGTGCTATTGGTTGTTAGCTGTCCACTGTCAGCTGTTTCTTCAGCGGAGCTGAAAAAACCCGAGATTGTTCTGTATACATAAACAGCCGTCTTTTCAACGGTGTTCAAATTGGAAATATTTTGAACTTCACTCGCTTCAACTTTTTGTAGAAAAAGTAAATTATCATCATTTGCTAGAAAACCACCTCCCAACATCAACATAACGGCAAATACGATAAAAAACTGTTTTATAAATTTATCAATAAGATTCATTAATATTTAAAGTTATTATTTAATATTATTATAGTAATAATAACACAATAGATAATGAAAAATATTATAAAGACTGTGGATTTCTTTCTATTTATATAGACCTGTCAATTTTTTAACCAAAAAATCTGACAAAGACTTTAAATATTCATCGTCATAAACAAAGACAACATTCTCACAGAAAAAGAGGATTTTCGTCTGCATTATTCCCTATTGACTATCAACTACCGGTTCCGTCGTTGTAGCTACAGAATCTAGACTATCGACTATTGCCTCTTCAACAAGTACTATTCTCGTACTTGTTGAAGTCAGTGTTCCATCAAACGCTGTGTAAGTAACTGTGTATTCTCCTGCTGTTGTTGTGTCTACTGTATCTGCGTCTATTGTATCTACTATTAGAGAGTTTCCTTGATAGTCTACTGCTGTAGCGCCTAGATCAATATAGTTGCTGTTTATTTCTACTACGGCTGGGTTGTTGCCTGTGATTGTTATTGTGGGAGGAGTGGTGTTTGAAGGTTCTGCTGTTGGCTGTTGGCTGTTGGCTGTATTAGTGTTATCAACACCCTCTAAAGCATTCAATCTAGCTTCCAATTCATTCAATCTATTTTCAAGACCAGAAACTTTTGCGATCAATTCTTGTGTCTTGTTCCAAATTTCCTTAATCGCATTTACCAAAACCGAAGTCAGCTTTGGATAATCAAGGTTCATGATAGTACCTTTGTCGTCGTGTCCGATAACTTCGGGAATTAACAAGTCAACTTCTTCTGCGATGAATCCGATTTGAGTAGATGATGAATTAATAAAGTCTGATTTCCAGTTGAAAGATACAGGGCGTAGTTGAAGGACTGTGTCTAGACCGTATGTTAGATCGTTGATGTTTGTTTTAAATCTTTCTGACGATGCTCCACAAGCGGTTGTTGATGTGGCTAGTTCTCCTGTTCCAGCGTTGGCACAGACATAATAGCCAGTGCCGTTGTTAGCAAGACTTTGAAACGCTACTGTTCCATCTACGGTTAGTTTGTAATTTGGAGTAGTTGAACCGATTCCGATGTTGCCGGTTGAGATGGTTGTGCCGTTTCCATCTATACCTGTCCCAAAGATTAGATTTCCAATTGTCATTGTGTTATTACTTGTTGCCGTTGGTGAATCAATGTTGTAACCAATAACTATGTTGTTGTCTCCCGTTGTTAAGGTCTCTCCAGCCTGATAGCCAAGTAATATATTATTATCTCCTGTCGTTAAATTAACCCCAGATCGATACCCAATAATAACACCCCCCTGATTGTAGGATACTGTGCTAACACCTTGACCGGCTTGATAACCGATCGCAACAGTAGAAGTAGCTGATCCATTATATCGATTTGCCTGAGTACCTATTGCCACATTTGAAGAACCTGTTCGATTACTACGAAGAGATTCAGACCCAATTGAAGTATTGTAAGTTCCTGTAGTATTTAAAGACAGCGAATCATATCCGAGAGCGCTATTATAATTTCCTGTGGTGTTATTAGTTAAAGAAAAACCGGCGGCCATATTATAAGAACCTGTTGTATTTGCACCCATGCTTAAACCTCCAACGGCTGTATTATAAATTCCTGTTGTATTGACATCCAAGGCACCAGCTCCAACCGCGGTATTATAATAACCTGTAGTATTGGCTTTCAATGCTTGATAGCCTACAGCAGTATTACTACTACTTGTTGTTGCTAAATAAAGTGCTTCGTAACCCAAAGCGGTGTTATTTAGAGCACCACTCAACAAAGCGTTTCCTGCTCCAATACCGACAGAAACAGAACGACTGGTTGAAGAGGCAAAAAGTATTTTGCTTCCCCCAATAGAATATCCTCCATTTGTTGTATCTGTAGAATTAAATGCTGTTGCAGAAATCGATGAGGTTGCTGTTAAACTATTGACGGTTAAATCACCAGATATCCACGCACTACCTTCTACACTCAACTTTCTGAAAGGTGAGGTGGTGCCGATGCCCACATTCCCCTTCAAAGCCGTAGTTGTGATACTGTCATTTCCAAGAACAACAGAGTTGCTTCCTACTCCTGTGGCATCGTAACCGATTACAATTTCGTTTTGGTCATTGTCAGCAAGGGCTTTGGTGTTGTAGCCTAAGAATGTATTGTAGTCTCCTGTTGTGTTACCTGTTGAGCCGTTGGCAATGTAGCGACCTGCATTGTATCCAAAGGCTATATTATAATGACCTGTGGAGTTAGCATAGAGAGAAGAATAACCAACTGCAGTGTTATACATACCCGTAGAGTTGGCATAAAGAGAAGTGTACCCACTTGCAGTGTTGTATCTGCCTGAAGTGTTTGAAAAGAGAGATTCATAACCACTTGCAGTGTTGTGATAACCGGAGGTGTTGGACTGAAGAGAAGAATATCCAATCGCGGTGTTGTGATAACCGGTGTTGTTGTTATACATAGAGCTACCACCATAAGCAGTATTACGGTAACCTGTGGTATTAAGGTATAAAGTAAAAATTCCACTTGCGGTGTTACCATAACCAGTATTATTGGTGAAAAGAGCATTAACACCATTTGCAGTGTTAAAGTAACCTAGAGTATTTGCATAAAGAGCACGGTAACCTGTTGCGGTGTTATAACTGCCATGACTTGCGCTTGTCGCCGTGCTACCCATCGTAAGATTTCCCGCTTCTTCTCCCACAAAAGTATTCTGTCCTGTTGTCGTCACAGTTCCGTTGTTTCCATAATTGAAATTATGAATGAAACTTGTTCCGTTTTTTGAGATTACCCCGTATTGATTTGTATTAGTGGTGTTGTCCAAATTCAAATTACCTTGATAGATATCGAGTTTTGCAGAAGGAGTCATTGTTCCTATTCCTGTATACCCAGAAGGGCCAGCAAAAAAAGAAATGAAATCTTGAACTCCATCGTTTGTTCCTATTAAAACACTATTGGCAATATTATTATTTAAAGAACCTCCTCCTGATCCACTATAGCCAAAACCTATAGTAATTGATTTCGTCGCCGAAGCCTTCGCTGTGCCTCCTAAAACAACTGAATACTGACCGGCAGCTGTTGCCCCTCCTTTTCCAAAAACAGAAGAATACTGCCCACTAGCAATACCTGAACCAACAACAATAGACCCTTCACCTGTTGCACTACTACTTTCTCCTAATGCTATGGATTTCCATCCACTTGCAGAACCATTAATCATGGAAACATTAACGCCACCAGAAGAGTTAACCTTAAATCCATTAGACACTTCTAGTTTGGCTGTCGGACTCGCCGTCCCAATGCCCACATTCCCCGTACTCCTATCCACCACCAATTTGTTTGTTCCCACAGCAAAACCACCAGCAAAAGTAGAAGTTGCTGTTGTTGAAGTTGCGTTGAAATAGTCGGCAACGACATCTCCGACAACGGAAAGTTTTGCGAAAGGTGAGGTGGTGCCGATGCCGACATTTCCTCCTAAAAACACCCCTGCATAATTGTTGATTGCTCCTGTAGAAGCATTCACCAATAACCCGTAGGCATTTGTTACTACGGCTTGGCTTGTGCTCACTGGTTTAGTTGGCACAAGAATACTATAAGCATTTGTAATAGAAACATTTGCACTTGTGCTTTTCCAAGGCCATGCGGTGACTAAACTTGCTGCTTCTGTAACCACTTGATTTGCAGTAGTGCTATACAGTTGCATATTACCCAATTTAGTTCCGTATATTGTATCGTAAGTCGTTGGATCAGAACCAGATAGAGTTACAAGATGATCACGCAATGTTATTCCCGTAACGCCCGAAGATGTCAATGTGGTGACGGGATTAATATCAAGAAATGATGCAGGGGCGGTAGTATTGATTCCTAAATATCCAGATGAATTTATTCTTGCTCTTTCAAATGTATTAGCTGAACTACTTGTTGTCCAAAAACTAAGGTATCCCTGTGCATTTCCACCGGTCGAATTTTCCTTTGCTCCTTTTATTGAACCAAAAGTCCAAAAACCAGTTGAACCGGAGTATACACCACCCAATCCGATGCTTCCCCCTTTATTAATCGCGTTTGTATCAGTAGACATTACAAGCATATTACCGGCATATTGGTCATTGCTACCCAATACTAAATCGCTTCCACGTATATCAAGCGTACGCTGTGGGTTTATCGTACCAAGGCCCACAACAGGTGTCGCGAGGTTAATATTTGAAGTCAAGCCATTAACAACCAATCCTGAAAACTGAGGAGAATCAGTCGTTCGCAGACTCTGGCTCAATGAGACATTGCCACCACTAATTGAGAGATTTCTGACAGTTTCATTTTTAATCCAAGTGGTCCCTATATATATTGAATTTGCTAAAGCAATATACCCGGTCGGAGTTAGATGCAAATAATCAGCGAGAGCATACGAGGCAAGAAGGGTGTCAGGATTGGTTGGATCTTCGAGCGCAGAATAAGCATCTATCCTATAGTCAACATCGGATGCCATGTTAAGTATCCAATTATTAACATCTTCTAAAACTACCTGACGAGCTTCCGTCCATGAAGTGCTAGTTTTAAACGGAGTAATCGTAACAGCCACAACCTTAGATCCGTTGGCGTTAGCCGCAGTGTACATAGCTTGTAAATTACTTTCAATAGTGGCGGCAGATGCGTTTGCTGCTATATCATTTATACCTCCCAGGATAATTACATATTCAGCATCGTCAACTACTACATCACCAGAAAAACGCGCTGCCATTTGTGTAGTAGTATTGCCTCCAACGCCTTTGCTATTCACATTCCATAATGCCCCCAGTAAATCAGCCAATGCACTTCCATAGTTTGTTAAGCTATCACCTATAGCATATACTTGATGAGTTTGAAGAATGTTCACTTTATTCAGAGAAATATCTCCGTTTACATCAAACTTCGCTCCCGGACTCTCCGTCCCCACCCCCACATTCCCTGTAGAATAATCAACAACAAATTTGTTTGTTCCAACAGCCAAACCTCCTGCAAATGTAGAAGTTGCTGTGGCTGATGTTGCTGTAAAGTAAGGGGCAGAAATTGAACTTGTGGCAGTAATTGAATTAGCGGTTAAATCACCACTGATCCACGCATTACCTTCTACACTCAACTTTCTGAAAGGTGAAGTCGTCCCAATCCCAACATTTCCACTTGCTCTCCAAACATCTGTTCCGTTGGATGTCCAATTACCAACGGCTGAACCTGATAAAAGATTACCACCCCAGTATAAATCATTGGAGATGTTGTAAAGTCTGTCGGTTGTGATTGATGGAGCTGATATTGGTGCAAGGTATGTTGCTCCGTTTACTGAAAGAGTATCTGAAGGTGTTGTTGATCCGATGCCTACACGGTTGTTGATTGAATCGATGTAAAGAGTGTCTGTGTCAAAGATTGTGTCTCCTGATACGGTAAGAGTGTTTAGAGTGGTGTTGCCTGTTACAGTTAGATTGCCAGAGTATGTTCCACTGGTTGCAGAAATAGGGCCACCGTATGTAGAGGTAGCTGTGCCTGTGACAGTTAGGTTTTGAATTGTTCCGTTGGTAAAGCTTAGTTCTGTTCCTGAGACATTTGAGGAACTGATGTTTGAGTCGGTGATTGTGACACTACCCAGATTGTCGATGTTGTTAGTAGCAGAGATTACTTGGTAGGTGTTGGTGATTTGAGCATTTGTATTTGAAGAGAGTTTGTAGATTTCACTTCTCAGTTCGTTGTTTAGTTTTTGAAGATCTTCCAGTGTGATGCCGGATGTTTGGATTACTCTTTCTACAACAACTTCTTTGATTATTTCTCTGATTGGGTTTGTAACGATGGTGGTGGTCTTTGGAGTTGCGGGAACTGAAGGAACATTTTCCGAGATCTCGCCTCTGTCCGCTTCGCTCTCCGAGGAAAGACCTCGAGAAATTTCGTCTTCGTTTGTGCTATTGGTTGTTAGCTGTCCGCTGTCAGCTTCGTCAACGCTATCAGCTGTTGGCTGTAAGCTATCAGCTTCGTTACTAAACAAATTATTAACAAACTTATACCAAACAATCGCAAACTGTTCCACAGGACTTGCTGTTTCGTAGACTGCTAAAGCTAGGTTGTTTACACCCGTCTTCGCGAACGAAGTGAAGCGACCTGCCTCGCCGGCAGGCAGGTCCATGTCGTCCGTTTTCTGGATTGCTTCGTCATAAACTCCTCGCAAAGACGACGAACCAGAGACAATTTTGTTTTTTAATCCATCTAAATAATCTAAAAAGTCTTGTGTATATGTATCTACTGTTTTTACATTTTTACTGTCTTTTATTTCTTTGATGGGAGAATTGTCATTGCTATCAAGAATTTGTGTTTTGAACAAATCTCTTTTTTCTGCACCAACTTTGTATGTTATTTCTTTTGTGTTTTTTACCGCAGAAAAAACAGCCTCCCCTGTTTTGTTGAGTTGGTTTAATATGTCTCCTGAAAAGTAACCTGCTCCGATTAAGAGAATCGCTAAAACAGCCGTTGACAATGCTCTCACTGGCAAAATCATCGGCTTGTTTGTTTTGTTTTTATATTCAAAAAGTTTTTCTAATTCAACAAAATATTCCCCTTCTACCTTTGTAAAATCTATCTTTTCTTCACGGCACAGGTCTTTAATATGTTCTTCATCCAATTCTATGATTTTTGTCGCTTTTTTTGTTGAAAGATACCTTTTGCCATTTAAAAATATCTCACTTTGCATATTTATCTTTAGCCAAATTATACCAATAATTAAGGCTAATTTAAACAAAAAAGGGTGCGTAAGTGTTGATAAATAAATTGAAGCTTATAGCTCTATAGCACAGACGAAAACGAAGCTGACAGCGGACAGTCAATAGCTAACAGCACGGATGATGTGGATTGCTTCGCTACGCTCGCAATGACGACGAAGGTGACGGAATTTCGTTTTGCGAAATTCCGTCTTCGCGAGGAGTGAAGCGACCTGCCTCGCCGACAGGCAGGTCGTTTCACCTTCGGTTCGCAAAGACGGACAAAGGCGGGAAATTTGCTTCGCAAATTTCCCGCCTAAATTCTAATTTCTAATTTCTAAATTCTCGTCTTTATTTATATAGCTCTGTCAATTTTTTAACCAAAAAATCTGACAAAGACTTTAAAGATTCATCGTCATAAACAGAAACAGAGACAACATCTTCACAATATTTTCTCAATTTTTCTTCCGCCTTTTTTGTTGTCTTGCTGTCAACCAAATCAGTCTTTGTCAAAATAATAATCTCGGATTTTTCAGCCAATTCTGGATCAAATTTTTTCAATTCATTTTTAATTGTTTTATATGCTTTTACAACATCTTCATTTTCAAGAGAAATACAGTGCAAAAGAAGTTTTGTCCTTTTTATATGTCTTAAAAACTTGTGTCCCAAACCTTTTCCCTCTGATGCCCCTTCTATAAGCCCCGGAATATCCGCCAAAATATATTTGTACAATTCTCCCAAATTTGGTTCCAATGTTGTAAAAGGATAAGCTCCCACTTTTGCATTTGCACGAGTTAATTCGTTAAGCAAAGAAGATTTTCCAGCACTTGGCAAACCGATAAGACCAGCGTCCGCAATCAATTCTAGCTCAATAAAAAATTCTGCGTCTTCGCCTTTTTTCCCCTCCGTAGATTCTACTGGGCTAGTATTTTTTGAACCCTTAAAATTTTCATTTCCCAAACCGCCGTGACCTCCTTTCAAAACCAAAATATTCTCTCCCTCCTTAATCAATTCAAATTTTTCATCAGTTATCAAATTTTTTACAATAGAACCAATAGGCAAATCAATAAACAAATCATCACCATTTTTTCCATGCATACTATTTTTCTCTCCATTTCCTCCGTTTTCCGCAGTAAACTTTTTATTTTTTGTGTAACGAGAAAGAACCTCTATATCTCTAATTGCACGAATATAGACATCGGCACCTTTTCCGCCATTGCCCCCAGCAGGACCCATAAGAGGTTTGTATTTTTCTCTTCTCCATCTAACAACACCGTCTCCCCCTTTTCCGGCTCTGGCATAAATTTTTAGTTCATCTATTAACATAAGAGACAGTATATATGTAGCAAAAATAAAGAGCAACTTTTATTTTATTTATATTTAAGAGCAGTCAAAGGATTAAGCCTTGATGCTTTTATAGAAGGGTAAACTCCTGTGAGCAATCCGATTATTGTTGAAAAGACAATAATGAAGACAACAAACCAAACTGGTTGATAAAACAGGTCCAATGCCCTTCCACCAAAAGTTTTAGCCAAAATATTGACACCCAAGTTTGCAATTTCTCCTCCCAAATATCCGACAATAAGACCTCCCAAACCTCCCAAAAAACCCATCAAAATAGATTCAAACAAAAAGAGTTGAACAATATCTTTTCTTGTTATTCCAATAGCTCTCATAATACCGATTTCATTAATACGCTCCAACAAAGCGATTGTCATTGTGTTAAACATTCCAATAGCAGAAACAAGCAAAGCGATCAAACCAAACAAGGCCAAGATAATTTGGACTATTTTAAATATTTTATTTGCCTGATCAATAGTATCTGACAAAGATGAAACCAAAAATCCTCTTTCTATAATACTACTCCTGATACTCTCTATGCTTTCGTTATTTATAGACTTGACCTTCAAAAAATCATATTCAGTCAAACCAAGATCACTTATTGTTTTTTCAGGAATATAAATAAAATTTGTATCCTGACTCTCTACGACACCAACCACTTTGTATGAATCTTCCCTCTTGAATATTTGATCTTCAAAAGAACCATCTTCTGTTTCTTTTGAGACGAAGATTGTTAAAAATACTTCTCTTCCTATGATTTCTTGCGGTGTCATATCAAAAAGCTGTGCGCCTGCCGAAGAAATTACGACACTGTGCTCATTTTCATCTTCAAAAAATTTCCCTTTCATAGGAAGGATTCCGTCCAGACGAAAAAAAGATGGCGTAACAGAATATACAAGTCCGTCTCCTGTGAATTCACCTATTGTGATGTGTGCAGATAGATTTACAACAGGACTTACTTCTACTACTCCTGTAATAGATCTGATCTCTTCCAGATCTCTTTGTGTTATTGTTATCAGATCAGTTGATCCCGCAGAAACATCCAAGCTCAAAAGAGAATCTACTGTCGTAATTTGACCCAAAATTACATTTTGAATACCATAACCCAAGGACACAAGAAACAACACGGCTCCAATACCGACGCTTACTCCGAGTATGGTAAGAAATGTTCTAAGAGGTCTAGTCTTGAACATTCTTGTTGATAGTGAAAATGTATCAATAATTCTCATAATTTGTTAATTCTTGTATTTACCCAAAATTAATAATTCAAATCCTCTAGTCATTTTTTTAGCAGTTCTACTATCCAAACCAAGTCCTGATTCTTTAATAGGCAAGTCTAATATTTTCTTAAACATTTTAGAGTCGATCTTGTTATCAAGTCTGTCTTTTATAGCATTGTCTAATATTGTCAATTGTTGTGATATTTGCAAATCAACGCTAAATGTCTCCAACAAATATTGTCTAATTTGAACCACCTCTTCCAATTCATCAAAGTTTTTATCTTTATTTTTTTGATCTTCAAGATCTCTAATATTTTTTATTTCATTGATTAAATCAAAAATCTTGTCTGCTATTTTTCTTGCATTTCTCTTATCCATTCCAAGTCCTCCATCTTCAACTTCTTTATCCAAATAGTCATAAAAGTTCATCTCGCCTTCTCTTATACCATATTCTAACAACTCTCTGACCTTGGCTTCTATTTTTGAAACATCGTCTGCTGTCATACCGATGAGAGCTTCTGTAACAATCTCTTTTGATTTGAAAGGAATAATACTGTTGATTGAATCTAAAATCGAAGGGAACGATCTGGACAACAATTCTAATTCTCTAGAAACTGAAATCTGAGGTTTTTGTTCAATTGTTGAGACAACCTTGTCGTTTATTGCTCGGTTTACTTTTGTCTGAATTAACACCCCGTCTTTAATGTGAAAAACTCTGTGGGCATAATCCAAATAAGAAGCGTCGTGAGTAACCAGAATAATTGTCTTCTTTTGTTCATCATTAAGTTGTCTCAAAAGAGACATAACGTCCGCTGCCGATTTTGAATCGAGGTTACCTACGGGTTCATCCGCCATCAAAATATCTGGATCATTTATTAGAGATCTACAAACAGCGACTCTTTGTTGTTGTCCTCCAGAAAGCTCGTTTGGCAATTTGTGAGACTGCAAGCCAACCCCAAATTTGTCTAACAAGTTTTGAGCCTTTTCTTCTCTCTCTTTAATCTTTGCACCAATGGCAATCTGTGGTAACACAACATTTTTAATAACACTAAGAGAAGCAATCAGATAATATGCCTGAAAAATCATTCCTATTTTCTTTTGGTGGAGAGTTTCTATCTCTGATTGTTTAAGTCCGTTCAGTTTTTTATTATCAATATAAACATTTCCCTCGATGTCTGTTTCCAAACCAGAGATAGAATAAAGCAATGTTGATTTTCCACAACCAGACGGACCAAAGAAAATTATAAATTCTCCTGGAAAAATTTCGAGTGAAATATTTTTCAGTACTTTTGCTTCATTAGTTTTACCCAAATTATAGGTAACATTTAAATTTTCTACTTTTACAATAGGGTCAATGGACATAATTAAAATTATTTTATTTAGCTTTTATCTACCGCGAATATCTCCAACCCAACCAAATATATCTTCAACATTTGACATAATTACCTGGAATACAGACTCTCTGTGTCTAGGAGTAAGGATTGTATAAACTTTTGACAAACTTACATTTCCTCCAGAGTCGGTGCTTTCTACCCTAAAGCTGTAAACTGTTCCTAGATCAAACGAAGTAATTACAACCACGTGTTTCTTCGTATATGTGCTGTCTAATTTTGTCATATTGGCTAGTGGTTTGTCCATACCAATAATTCCTTTTTGGTAATAAACTTGACTTGTTGAAGGTTCGTTAGTTAACCAAGTGATGATGCTTTGAATTTTACTTTCTTTACCTGTAGAAATAGCTGAATCTGTCTTTACGGAATAAATCAAAGGAGGGAGGTCATCTTCTGATGTAGAAAAAGTAGGAATCTTTTTGCTTGTGATAGAACCGTCTACACCCTTGCTGGTCAATTCAACATCATAAAATACTCCTGCTTCCAAATTGTCCAATTCAATTTCGTGAATAAAACTATTTCTTTTATCCGAAATTGTTGTTGTTTCCTCGATAGAAAGAGTATTATTTCTGTACGGTGTATATCGAACAGTTCCATCTGCCTCTACGTTTGTAACCCACTGAAAGACAACTGATTCGTTTGAATTTTTCTTTATTGTATAAGAAGAAATTTCCAATTCTTCAGATCTTGTTTTGAAAGTAAAGTCAGGAGAGTACCCGATTGTTCCTACAGAGGCTTTGCTTCTTACTTGATAATGATAATTCGTCTCTGGTTCCAAATCATAAATCATTACTGTGTGATCTGTTGTGCTTGTAGAATTTCCACCTATTACCTGTACATATCCCATCTCATCAGAATTTGTTCCTTTGAAATCTTTTTCCTGAGCAATCGCAACAAAAGAACCCGCTGGCTTGTCAGTTCTCCAAGAGATGGTTGCTGTCTTGGCTGTTGTCACAACCTTTGGTTCTCCGCTCATAAGAGGTGCAGAGATTCTTGTAGACAAATATTCCAAATTAGTAAACTGTTCTGAAACTGTTGTCTCCAAAGTTCCAAGAGAAACTTGAGAAGAAATCTTGAGAGCCAATCCCATTGCCTGTCGCACAGTAGAAACAAACAATTCATCCAATTCTTCTGCTGTCATTGTCTTTGACAAAGAGTCATCGCCTTCATTATTTTTTTCCAACTGATCAACAAACGATATTGTCTCAAAACTCTTCTCTGGAGAACGATAAACATTTCCGAAAGAATCATTTCCTGCAACCTTAAAGAAATATGTTTTTTCTGGAAGAAGATAATTCAAATTTACTTCGTGAATATTACCCATGCTGAGACTTCCTATCGTCGTTCCATAACTATTTGTCAAACCGTACTCGACAAAACCATTAGCGCTTTCATCAGTTTTCCATCTAATTTTTGCCGAAGTATCTGTTATATTCAAAATTTCTATATCTGAAAATCCTGGAGCCGTAACATCTGCATCACTTTGTCTTCTACTTACAGCGGCGCCCTGTCTAGCTGCCAATTCTCTTGCCAAAACTTCCGACTCTAAAGAAAGTTCTTCTAGGGTTGTAAAATCTGCTTCATCAGAAACAACACTGTTTCCATTAGCATCTGAGGAATAAACCCTGTAATAATATTTTGTGCTGGTTGCTAAGTTGATAAGGGCAACTGTGTGATCACGGTTATAATTGACCGCCAAAGAAGTACTTGTCGCATAATCGCTTATGTCATTACCACTTTCTGGACCAAAATAAACTCTCGCATTTGCATCTTCGTCAGTCGTCCACTGAATAATAGCAGTCGTATCTGAAATAGAAGAACTATCCGGACCTGTTGTTATAGTCGGAGAGGTTGTATCATTGTTTGTTGTAAAACTATAATAATCTCCAGAAAAATTGTCTAATGCAATATTACCTTCAGCATCAACAGACTTAACATAGAAATAATAGGTTGTTGCCTGATCCAACCCTGTAATATCTGCAGAGTGCGCAGTTGTAAGATTAACTGAACCTTGAAATTCTGAGGAAACACTAAGATCGGGGTTAAGAGAATAAACAACAGCAGTATCAGCAAGAATGTCAGTATTCCAAACTATTGTTACCATATTATTATCTACATGAGAAACAAGAACATCAGAAATCACCGCTCCTGGATTTGTTGTAAATGTATATCCTGGACCATCGTTATCGTCAGTATCTGAATTTCCTGACAAGTCGGAAGACATTGCTTGGAAATAATATGTTGTATCTGGTGTTAACCCAGTAAGAAAAATTTGGTGCTGTCCGATACCGCTTTCTGAATCTGCCATGGTTGAAACACCGACTTCGCCAGAAAATTGATATGGGATTGTTGAATAACCCACAGTTGAACGAGATACCTCGTCAGTATCCCAAGTTACCACTGCACTCTGTGTTGTAACTGATCCAACAGAAACATTAGAAATGGTCGGAGGAACATTGTCTCCACCTCCCTGTCCATCAGCGAGTTCGCTCACTTCACTTGAATAATATGATGATGTACCGTAAGTGTCTTCTGTTGAAATCTTGTAATAATAAGTTGTGGATGTTGCAATTCCGCTATGTACATAATAGTTTGTTGTACGAACATTTACTCTATCTAACAAAGAATAGTCGGTTCCGTTTGTAGAAGACCAAATATTGTATCTTCTGAAATTTGTGATATTTGTCGTCGCAGGTTTCCATGCCAAAAACATATAGTAACTTCCTGTTACATAGTTTGCGACATCATACGCTTGTAAATTCAAAGCTGTTTCCATTGTCTCAACAGATGCACTAACAGTATTTCCCAAAGCATCTCTAAATTGAACATAGGCAATGTCAGGGTCAGTCTCGAGAGTAATTGTGGAAGAACTTTGGTAAGCTTCCCAAGCACCATCGCTATAGTCCGACGCCAATCCGATCTTCATTTCAATAGAATTATCGTCTGACACATCAAAATTTAATGTAGCAGGAGATGTTGTTGCTGTTACAGTAACATAAGTAGAAGATGTTGCAGGATCTTTTGTATCCAAACTAAACGATGAAGATGTCACGGTCTGACTATTTGATGAACAGGAAGAAACCAATCTTATCTGCATCGTTTCATTATATGTTCCGTCGTAGTCAATTTTTGCATCCCAAATAATTTGTTTAGCGGTGCTAGAAGAAACACCAGTTCCATAATCACCAGACAAACTGGTTGCATCCAGCCAACTTGCACCATCCCAATATTTTAACGAAACACTTGATACAGCAGAGCATCCTTCATAAATAGAATAATCATAACCAACGATTACTTTTCCTAAAGTTCCCGAATCTGTTGATTGAGAAGATGTCAAATTTGAAATTGCAACAGTCGTCAGATTAAAATCGGCTGTCATAGAGCTCGCTATATTATTGGCAGCTTCGTTGTCGTTTACGGTCACTCTAATTTTTGCTGTAGTTGTTGAAGTATCCAAACCTATCTGTAACTGAGGATCCCATGTCATCGTATAAGTTGAATAGCTGGCCTCATCTACTGCTTTGTTGTCAGTAGATGTAGCATTCATTCCGGCTGTTATGTTACCCCATGTCGAACCACCATCAAGAGAATATTCAAATGAAGGTGTTAATTCATTTGGACTATTTGTTCCTGTGGTTGAGTCTATGTCTCTAACAGAATAAACAATTTCAACAATTCCATCTGTTCTTTGTACTGCAGTGGCTTCACTTTGGAAATCAGGAGTTTCGTTCACTACATATTCAAGACCCGCGCTAGTTACCATCGGCACAGCACCGTTATCAGATTCCAATGTTATTTTGTATTGCATCCATTGATCGGCCGTCATATCGGTAAATTCTGTTGAAACATCCGTAATACTGCAGACAATGTCTGTTCCTGTTTTTACACAACTTCCCACATCACTTTGAAAAAAACCTCCATCTACATCATCATCTCCTAAAAAGTTCGACGCTGTGTCTGTGTCAGGGGCAGGTCCGTCTGTAGAGGTAGCAGTTCTCAACTGAAACTTGACTGCAGTTCCAGCAGGCAAAGATTCGTTCTCGGACCAATTTATTTTTGAAACAATATTTACGATATCATTACTGTTATACCAGCTTGAAAGAAGTGTCCCTGTTGTAGTTGTGTAATTTATATAATTAAAAGAAATATCTTGTAGTTGAGGCGTTACAGAAATATCTGTGGTTGAAAAAACAACCTGATATTGAATATATTGATCGGTGTTGTTAACACAACTAGAAGCAGACGCAATATCCGTGATGCCTTTATCACTTCGACTGAAAGCGGGACAACTAGAAATGGCGGTTTCCCCCGAACAAGAAGCATCGTCGCAAGTTCTAACTTTTATTTGTAAATCTGTATCAGTCAAAATAGAGCCAGATTCATTTTCTGTCCAATCGATTGTTGTTAAACCTGTGTTAGCTCCCAAATTTTGAATATCTGATGTATATACACCCGAAGATTCATACTCAACCACGATGTTCAGTGAAGAAGTGTTTGCCGTCGGAGCAGTAGTTCCAGAAATATTACTAGATTTCACATGGATGCGTCCTACACCTCCATCCCCACCATCAACACTTCCACAATCATCACTTGTACCATCACCCGCTCCACCAGAAGCCGTAACATGTGAAGCCGTGCCAAGAACTACGGAATTACCTGTCAGATAAATAGATCCTCCCGATCCGCCCCCGTTAGGAGAGGTGTGCAAAGTCGGACTTGTTCCATTGCTGACAATGTTTCCAACGGAGGAATTTATAGAACCTGCACCAATATACACTATACCACCACCATCTCCACCAGTATCTCCAAAATTGGCAGCCGTACCTCCTGCGCTTCCAAGATAAAATTTGCTTAAATCTGCAATTCCATAAATAGATCCTCCAACAGCAGGAGCCATCCCTTGTCCTACAGCTCCATATCCTCCACCTGCACCAGTTGCAATAAAACAAAAAGGATCATCTAAATAATATGCCCCACCTCCTCCAAGATTAGCACTCGTAGAAACTGCACCTAGTTTACTATATGATTCTCCTTGCACAGCAGTAACAGCAGATCCCCTAAATCCTTTTCCTGTCATATTAATACTTCCGCCACTTCCAACTGTTACAGCACCACTCGCCAAAAACGCCAATACTCCACCTTTGGATCCATTCCAATCGCTGGCTGTCAAAACACCTCCCGAAATTGTTAGGTCGGTATAACGAGGAACTCTTTGCAACATCACTCTTTGGTTTGTTGTTGCTGTTCCTATGTTGGTATCGTCGGAATCAGTACCGTCTCCATAATATTTTGTTTTGTTGCTAGCGAAAGTAACTGTATTTGAAGAAACAGACAGTACTTCAAAGATTTCATAATTTCCAACATTTCCATAGTTTGAGGCTGTTCCTTGCAAATTTATTAATAAAACAGAATCTCCTGCGGATAAACAGCCAGCGGAAGGAGATGTTGACAAAGTAGCCGTGTTTGAAGAAAGTGCTGTAGCACTATAAGAAACTCCGTCTCCTCCATCGGCACAACTTCTTCCACTTGCAAGAGTATCAGTATTTATATTTACAGTTCCGCTAGAAATAGTAACGCTACCGTCTGCGTAAGTTCCTTCGGGAATTTCTTCCAACTCAATGCTTCCTGCGGTTTGAGTTCTGCTTGTACTGCTATCTGTCCCACCAGAAAAATCGGTATCAGTATGAGTGTCTTCTGCTTTGTCTATTCTATTAAAATTAATTGTTGCAGAAGATAGCGCAGATGTCTGCGATAAATCCGACGATGCACCAAAAGTCACTTTGTATTGAACATATCTATTTCCATCTGTAACACAAGGATCGCTAGATATATCATTTCCACTTGTAATATTTGAACAGCTTGTCCAATTATTAGCACCAGCCATATCTGTACTAGTTCCTGTTCTCACTTTCACAGTAAGAGTCGAGTTGGAAGGAACAGAAGAACTGAAAACTAGTGTTCCAAAATTTGCGTTTCCTAAAGTATCATAAACAGGAGAAGTATAAGTTCCGGTGCTGTAATAACTTCCGCCATTCAAACTTAGTTGAACAGAACCAGAAGTACCACTTCCACTTGTTCCTGTTTGAGAATTTGTTCCTGCGTCAAAATCTGTGTCGGTTGTTTGTGTCCATGAAGCTGCAGCAGTTGCAAGAGTAACACCGTCAGAAGAAGTAACAACACCAGTTGATGAATCAAAACTTGTAACCGTTGGAGTCGGAGAAGAGTGTGTAACATAAGTTCCGGGACTAGCAGAAGCATCCCAATCAGTTTGTGTCCATGAATAAGTGGCGGCATACGCTCTTGGAGCAGGTCCTAAAGATAAATTTAGTACAGAAACCATTAACAATAGAACCAAAGTAGAAGATAAAATTTGAGGAATAGTTTTTTTAATTTTTTTGATACTAAAAATATCTTTCAAAAACAAAAAAACAACATCTCTCATGCGAGGACTCTCATCTTTTATATATACAGCTCTGCTAGCTTCTTCTTTTACAAGTTCTAAAAAAGATTTTTCAACATACATTTTTCCTTTTACAGTTTTTGTATTTATTTCTTTGTCATAACAAAAACTGACTATGTATTCTTTTTTATAGCCTGTTAAATCTGAAGCCCTTTCCAGAGAAATATACTTTTGTACTTTTGATACAATTTCTTTATGCTTCATCACACTAAATGATAACATGGATTTGTCAAAAACACTGTGGAAAATTAAACAAAAAATCTAAAAAATTATAGAAATTTTTGCATTCTAAAATTTTTTTATCTTTTTAAAATACCAAATCAAAATAATAGCCGTAATAAGAAAAATAGAGACAAAACTAGTCAAAAATACATTGTCAAACAAGACAATTTTGTAACCATAAGCAAAAATAAATGAAAAAGGGATAATTCCTATAAAAGAAGCCAGTAAATATTTTCCCATCTTCATATTTGTCAAAAGACCAATTAAATAACTTATTACATCCACAGGGATAACCATTCTCAAGAAAACAACCCACCAAAAACCGATATCCTCTGGCAAATACTTGTGATATTTAACAACATCTTTTTCTGAAATAAATTTCATCAAAATTGGTCTCCCAAAACCTCGTGCAATCCAAAAAGCAATTGCTGAACCAATAAACCATCCAATGATAGAGTAAATAGCTGTTTCAAATTGACCCAACAAAACACCCACGGCTGGAACAATCGGCAAGATAACCAACGGTTCAAATACAGTAGAAAGCACCATCAAAAAAATAAAAACAAAAATACTTAAGATTGAATTGTCTACTACAAATTTACTAAAATAATCCATAGGAGCCTGCCAGAAAAAAAACACTATTGTAAGAACAACAAACAAGACAATAAAAATGTTTTTTAATAATTTTATCATTTGTATGTAACAAATTTAAACTGTTACCAAATTTATAGGATCGTTTTTTTCAAATGCTTTTATATTTTCAACAGTTACTGAAAAAATTCTTTCTATGGCTTCTTGTGTGTTGAAAGCATTATGTGGAGTAATAATAACCTGTGGGTGATCGATCAAATATTGATTTTCCAAAACAGTTTTCAAAGTATCGGGATTAGGGTGTTCTTGAGTGAGTAAACTAACTTCATCATTCATCAAACTTTCTTCTTCTAATACATCCAATCCTGCGCCAGACAAAATACCCTTTTCAAGTGCCTCAACTACCGCGTCTGTCTCAACCACTTCCCCTCTAGATGTGTTTATCAAAATTGCGCCTTTCTTTATTTTCGAAATATTTTCTTTATTGATCAAATGTCTTGTGTGAGGATTCAGAGGAACATGCAAAGAAATAATATCTGATTCGGACAACAAATCGTCAAAATCTGCATATTCAAAATTTAATTCTTTTGCAAAATCCTCGTCTCTTTTAATATCAAAAGCGATTACTTTCATTCCAAATCCATTTGCCATTCTGATAGAGTGCTTTCCAATATTTCCAACACCAACGATACCCATTGTCTTGCCCGCCAAATCAGAACCTCTTAAGCCTTCTTGAGAGAAACTTCCTTGCTCAACTATTCTATTATAAGCGGGATATATTTTTCTTGTTAGCGACAAAAGTAATGCAAAAGAAAATTCTGCAACAGTATTTTCTCCGTATGTTGGCACATTTGAAACTTTTATATTTCTTTTCTTTGCTTCTTCCAAATCGATATGGTCATATCCGGTTGAACGAGTAACAATAGATTTTAAATTTGGAAAACGATTCATTTCATCAATTCCCACAGGAGAATTTACGAAAACAACCAACATTTCTGCTTGATCGTCTTTATATGCGACATTGTCTTGAGTTGTTCCTTTCAAAAAAACTATCTCATTTCCTGACAATCTTTCTGAAAAATAATCTTTTTCTTTTCCCTCTTCGTAAAAATATACGATTTTCATAATTTATCTTTTAAATTTAACTACTATGTTTTTAGTATAACATTTTTATAAAAAATTGCCGTACAGGTGTGCACACCTGTACGGCAATTTAAAACCTAACGACGGCCAAATCTTCCGACCGCAGTCTTTGATGTAGTAGGGCGCTGACGATCGACCAAGCCGTGGATCTCGTTTTTGTAGAAATCACATTTACGACAACCGGCCTTTTTTTCGTTATAACTTCCCTGAACATCTCCATGACACAAGGTTCCTCTGACGGAAAAACAAATCCTTCCATTATTGGGATATGCGGGGCACTTGTCTTTGGCCTGGCACCCTTTCCCGTGTTCCCAGCAATTCATTTCTTTTGTTGCCATATTTCTCTTTCTCCCCTTTTAAAAGTAGTTTAGTATCCAACGATACCGAAAAACATCCATCTCAAAAGGTACACCACAAAAACAAAAACGTCAATTAAATCTCTTTTGAGATTTGTTGCAGTCTTTGATATTTTACCAATCTTTCTTGCTGTCTAGGAGACCCTGCTTTTATTCCATAGGCTCCAATACCTACTGCTAAATCAGCAATAAAATCGTCCATTGTTTCTCCTGAACGGTGTGAACAAATTATTTTCCATCCCGCTCCGCGTGCAATTTTCACTGCACTATAAACCTCGCTTAATGTTCCAATTTGATTCGGTTTTATTATCACAGCATTCGCTCGTCTATTTCTGGCAGAATCCAAAATCTGTTTTGCGTTCGTCGTCGTCAAATCGTCCCCCACAATTATCAAATCTTCGTCTCCCGATTTCAATTTCCAATCACGAGATTCTTTTACCATATCTGAAAAAGCAGAAAAATCTGATTCTTCAAAGGGATCCTCTATGCTGAAAAGTGGAAAATTCTCAACTAAATCTTTATAAATTTTTTGTAATTCATTTGATGTATATTCTTTTTCAAAAAGTTTATACCGTCCATCTTTGTAAAGCTCTGAACCAGCAACATCAATAGCGATTTTCATATCTGAATCCATCAAACTATAAATCAACTCAAAAGGTTCTTCCACACGACTCATCTGTGGAGAAAAACCTCCTTCATCCCCTATTTTTACTTCGCCATATTTTTCTTTTACCACCTCGCCCAATTTATCCAAAAAAGTAACGGCGTTGTCATACGAGTTACAATCTGTGACAATCATAGATTCTTGAAAAGGAATCCTGAAATCGGCGTGAGCTCCGCCATTTATCACATTCATAAACAATTTTGGCAAAGCGGGATTCGTATCTACACCAGAAATTTCATTTATATATTTCCAAAGAGGTTTGTTTTCTAATTTTGATGCCAATCTGGTAACAGCCAAACTTACTCCGAGAGTTGTATTCCCACCCAATTTTGATTTGTCTTCTGTTCCGTCTAATTCAATCAAAATTTTATCAACTCCTTGTGGGTCTATTTCCAAGTTTAAAATAGCAGGAGCAATAATTTCTTCAATATTTTTTATAACTGTTTCAATAGGAACATTTTTTGCTTCACGAGAACCAGCACTTTTTCCAGAAGGAACAGACGCTGTGACACAAATATTTTCAGAACAAACCTCTACTTCAATGGTGGGTTCTCCACGAGAATCTTTTATTTCTTTTGATTTTATTGATGTTATTTTCATATGTAAATAAAATTATATCACAAAGAATTAAACAAAAAGTAGGACGTCCGACGTCCTACTTTTTGTTTATTTTTTATTCTTTTCTGTTTTGTTTACATTGATAGTTGTTTTAATCACAGTATCTGGAATTACCGAGATAGAATCGATTTCACAATCCACCAAGAATTTTACGAACTCTGGAAAATCGCTTGGCGCCTGTCCACAAATTCCAACTTTGGTTTTTGTTTTCTTTGCTTTCTCAATCAAATCTTTAATCAAAATTTTAACAGCTTCGTTGTTTTCATTTGAAACTCCGGCCACATCCAATGTTCCTGTCGAGTCTCTGTCAATTCCCAAAGTCAGCTGAGTCAAATCGTTTGAGCCAATTGAAAATCCGTCAAAAATCTTTGCAAATTGTTCTGCCAAAATAATATTTGAAGGAATCTCTGCCATAACATAAATTTCTAATCCGTTTGTTCCTCGTTTCAATCCATACTTTGCCATAATTTCTTGAACTTTTTTACCTTCTTCAACTGTTCTACAGAAAGGCACCATAATTTTTGTATTAGTTAATCCCATTTCATTACGAACTTTTACAAGAGCCATACATTCCAATTCAAAAGCTGGCAAAAATTCTGGAGAATAATAACGAGATGCTCCTCTGTACCCAATCATCGGATTTGATTCCACAGGCTCGTAAGAGTGTCCTCCAATCAAGTTTGCATATTCGTTGCTCTTGAAATCAGAAAGTCTGACAATCACTGGTTTTGGATAAAAAGCAGCAGAAATTCGGGCAACACCTTCGGCAAGCTTATCAACAAAAAATTGTTTTTTGTCTTTATAACCAATAGTGAAAGCTTCAATTTCTTTTTTAGTTTTGGCATCTTGTTTGCTGAAATTTATCAATGCCAAAGGGTGAGCTTTGATAGTATTGTTGATAATAAATTCAAGTCTAGCCAATCCTACTCCGTCATTTGGAATAAATGAACTTGAAAAAGCCAACTCTGGTTCCCCAAGATTCAACATTATTTTTGTCTTTGGTCTTTCAAGATTTCCAATATCAGTTTTTATAACTTCGTATTTCAATTCTCCTTTGTGAACTTTTCCTGTTTCTCCGTCCGAGCAATTCACAGTCACTTTTTGTCCCGATTTCAAAAGGCCTGACCCTGTTTCTGTTCCAACAACACAAGGAATGCCCAACTCTCTTGAAACAATCGCTGCGTGACAAGTACGCCCTCCTTTGTCCGTAATAATTGCAGAAGCAATCTTCATGATTGGTTCCCAATCTGGATCAGTCATGGTAGTTACCAAAACCTGTCCTTTTTTGAATTTGGTAATATCTTTGACATTCATAATCTTGTTAACGACACCGGCACCTATCTTTTGTCCAATACTTTGTCCTGTGATTATTACATCGCCTTTTTCTCTCAATTTATATTCTTCAATAGTATTTTTATTTTTCTGACTCTGAACAGTCTCAGGACGAGCTTGTACGATGTAAAGTTTTTTGTCTCTACCATCCAATGCCCATTCCATATCCATCGGACGATTGTAGTGCTTTTCAATAGTGATTGCCCATTCAGCCAACTGCTTTACTTGTTCGTCAGTAATAGATTGTTTTGCTTGATCAGCAGAACTGACAGCGATATTTTTAACTGGGTTTTTTAGGTCAGATGTATAAACCATTTTTACATCTTTTTTGTTTATTGTTTTTGAGATTATGGATTTTGTTGGTTTGAAATAATAAAACTCGTCTGGAGTTACTCTACCCTGCACAATATTTTCTCCCAAACCGTAAATAGAACTTATCAAGACAGTGTTTTCAAAACCTGATTCTGTATCAATAGAAAACATAACACCCGAGCTCGCCAAATCAGAACGAACCATTTTTTGGATACCCACGGAAAGAGAAATACTGAAGTGGTCAAAGCCTTTATCGGCCCTGTAAGAAATTGCTCTGTTTGTAAACAATGACGCGATACATTTTTTAACTGCAATCAACAATTCTTTTTCTCCCTTAATATTTAAATATGTTTCTTGTTGTCCTGCAAAAGAAGCGTCTGGCAAATCTTCTGCTGTGGCAGAAGAACGAACAGCCACATCCACATTGGCTGTACCATACAGCTTGGACAATTCTTTATAAGCCGAAACAACATCTCTTTTCAAATCTTCTGGGAATTCTGCTTTTAAAATTACTTTTCTCACCTTTTCTCCTCTGGTCATAAGATTTCTTATATCGTGAGTATTCAAATCTTTCAAAATCTTTTTTATCTCATCCATCGTTCCGCTTTCTTTCATAAATTTTACATAAGCTTCCGCAGTCGTAGCAAAACCATTTGGGATATTTACTCCTTTACTAGTAAGCTTTTGATACATCTCTCCAAGAGACGCATTTTTTCCCCCAACCAAAGGAACATCTTTATTGGTCAAATTTTTAAACCAAATTACACTTTTTTCTGTCTCCATATTTCTCTAAATTTTTAATGTTTTTAATGTTTCTTTATTCTAGCACAAAGAAATTATTCGCTATCCTCACCCGTGAGGACAAAATACCAATCTGCAACATTTGCCCCTGTCCTTCCTGTATTGATATGTCCACCAACTTTTTTGAAAAATTCATAAGAATTGTTTTCTTTTAAAAAGTCTTCTGTCTCAAGCCCCTCGTCAGATGCTCGTTTGAACAAATCTTTGTCTCCGATAGCACCCGCTGTATCGCTATTGTCCCACCCATCGGATGCCGAAGCAACAACCACCATATTCGGGACAATATACGGCAAACTCGCCAAAACAAATTCTTGATTTCTTCCGCCTATTCCATTTCCTTTTACCTTAACCGTTGTTTCCCCTCCCCAAATATGACAACTTTTTGGCAAATAATTTTTTGTAACAATTTTTTCAGACACAGAAACTACTTCTCCTTCTAATTTGTTGTCTTCTATATACGCATCATATCCTAAATCTTCTGCCTTTCTTTTCATTGCCTCAAGACCAACCATGTTTGAACCCAAAAGAATATTAGTGACATTTTCAAAAAATTTTTCTTTCTTTGGGGTTTCCGTTAAAGAGATATTTAAATGACGCATTGAATTTTGCATATCGTATTTTTTTAAAACATCCTCTGCATCTTTGATTGTTGTTTTGTCCATAACAGTTGGACCAGAAGCAATCACACTCAGATCGTCCCCTGGTACATCAGAAAGAATAAAAGAAACCAATTTTGCAGGATATGCAAACTCGGCAAATTGTCCGCCCTTTATAGAAGAAGTGTGTTTTCTTACCGTGTTTATCTCTGTTATATTTGCTCCTTTTTTCATCAACTCTTCAATAAATTCTTTTTGATTTTGAAAATCTGTTTTATATGGCAAACACAACAACGCAGATCCACCGCCAGAAATAACGGTCAAAACAAGATCTTTTTTCGTAGCTTGTTTCAACATCTCAATAATTTGTTCTGTGACAAAAACATTTTTTGCGGAAGGAAATGGGTGTGTCCCTTCTTCTGAAAGCAAATTTTTAAATTCGTCTTTTTTTACATCCAAAACAATACCACTCGTTATTTTATCTCCCAAAATATCTTCCAATGCTTTTGCCGAACTAACCGCACATTTTCCAATAGCAATAACAAAAATCCTTTCATAATCATTGAGACAAATTTTTTGATCAGCAAAACAAATATGTCCGTCTCTTACTTCTATTTTTGATTTGAAAAGACGCTCTACCATGATGGCTTCGTATCCTGTTTCCAATATTTCCAAAGCATCTCTTTTCAATTTAGATGTTCCTAATTCATCAATATTTTTGATTATCATAGATTAAATTTTAACATAAAAAAATAAAAACTATCCGCGATTTAGCGGACAGTTTTTATTTTTTCATCTATTCTGTTGTTACCCCTTCAAAGTGCTCATCGTCGGCTTCGGCCTGTTCTTTTGTCGCATGAACAACCCCGTCTCTATGATGCGCAGGAGAATAAATTGTGTAAAGCTTCATATCTTCTGTTTCAGAAGTATTTATAATATTATGTCGAGCACCAGCTGGTATAACGATCGCAAAACCATCACTTATCTCTGTTTCCACTCCATCCAACACAACCTTTCCTTTTCCAGCATCTACTCTAAAAAATTGGTCATTATCCTCATGAACCTCCATTCCAATTTCTTCCATCGGTTTCAAACTCATCAAAACTAATTGACTATATTTGCTTGTATAAAGAACCTTTCTAAAATTAGAATTTTCTTTTGTTAGATTTTCAATATTTTCTACAAATCCTTTCATAATAGTTAAAAATTAATTTAATAAAATAAATTATAACATACAAAAAACATGCTCGTGAAAATTTAATAAATTACAATTTTAATATTATTCCAAAAACAATCTCGCGACTCTTATCTCGTCAAAACCAAAATCATCACCCAAAATTTCTTTAACTGGGGTCAATTTTTTGTCCTTTGTTTTTTTGAATGCTTTTAATATCTTTTCTAATCTATTTTTTTCAAAACCTTTTTTAATATAATCAATATCAATCTTTTCACCAGATTCAAGTAGCTTTTCAATATGGCCGACAATTGTTTCTTTGGTTACCTCTCTTTTATCTGCTATTTCTTGTAAAGAATTTTTTTCATCTATCAACAGTTTTGTTTTTTCGTAGGTTGAAAGACTCTCTTGTTTTTCTTCTTTTGTTGGACTAACAAGATCCAAAAAAGTTTCTTGAATTTTTTTGACTTCATTTTCAGAAAAACTGCTCAACTCGTCAACAGCCTTTTCAGAAAACAATAATAATTTTTTATCTAATTCAGAAACTTCTTTGTTGATCCTTAGGGCAATATCATTCAAACCCATCAGTCTCAAACCTTCTATTTTTTTTACACGAGAAAGAGCCACATACCCCATTCCCTCAACAAAAGATTTTGATAAATCAATTTCTGCACAGTCCAAACTCATTCCCTGACTTTTATGAATCGTAATTGCCCACGCCAAACGCAAAGGAATTTGTTTTAATTCTGCTTTTATTTTTCCATCTTCATCAATTACCCAAGATTCTTCTTCTACCTCGATTATCCTTCCGTCGTATGTTTTAACAATCGGCAATCCTCCGGCGCTAAAATCTATGACTTTGCCGAGTGTTCCATTTACATACTTCTTGATGGGATTATTTTTTAAAAACATAACAACAGCACCTTTTTTCAACCTCAATTCTTCTTGTGCCAAACAGCTCTTTTTCAATGTCTCTACCAATTTTCTATTACCTTTGGTATGCATTTCAAAAATCTTTAGGGAACCTTCTATCAAATCCAGCTGTTGATTGTTTATGATATCAATATCAGCATTATGTGTGTAAAGTTTTGTAGGAACTATTTCCGAATTAATTTGTTTTTTATACCGAAGTCTCAAAGGAGCCAACACATTTTCTCCTGCATTATCTTGCCTGATATTATTCAAAATATTTGTCAGAGTATCACAATCTTGACGATATTGTTCATCAAGATAACAAACCTTCAAATCCATATCATTCCAAACATTTGCCTTATTTATAAAACAAAATCCTTCATTGTTTTTACTTATCGGAGGCAGTTGAAAAAAATCTCCAGACAAAATAACTTGCATTCCACCAAAAGGAAAATCTTTTTGTCTAAAAGCTCTGCAAACTTTGTCTATCAAATCCAAACGATAATGATGCAACATAGACACCTCGTCTATTATCAAAACTTTTGTATTTTGAAATCTTTTTGCTAGATGACTTTTTTGTAAAAGAGAATCCATCTCCCATTCATTTAAATCATCGTTTATTCCTATCCCTGCCCAAGAATGAATTGTCATCCCGCCCAGATGAGTAGAAGCAATCCCAGTTGATGCCGTTACCGCTACACTAACATCATTTTCTTTCAAAAAATTTATATATTCATTAAGGAGATATGTTTTTCCACTACCAGCAGCACCCGTTAAATAAACATTGTGACCCATTTTTAAGATTTCTAGTGCCTCTTTTTGTTTCATAAAAGTAAGTATAAAGTTAAAAGTTTATAAAGTCTATAAAGTTATTTAAATTAAACAAAAATCGCCAAAGGCGATTTTTGTTTTCTACATTCGTTCTTGCTACCTACTACTTTTTACTTATTTCCCGTGGCACTTTTTATATTTTTTGCCCGACCCACAAGGACACAAATCATTTCTTCCAATCTTTTCTTCTTCCCCTTTTACAATAGGTTGTTGATTTTTTTCTGTACCAGATCCTTCTTGTTCTGCAATATTTTTTGCACTCTCATGAGTCGCTTTCAATTGTTGTTGTTCTCTAACAAAAGCCCCCTCTCCCATACTTGGCAAAAAGTGCAAAATCTTTTCGTTGATCACCCACTGCATTTCTTTAAACATAGTCAGTCCCTCTCTCTTGTATTCTACAAGAGGGTCTCTTTGGCCATAAGCACGCAAGTTAACAGACGATCTCAAATAATCCATTACTTCTAGATGTTCCACCCAAAGCATGTCAGTTGTCTGCAAAAGCAATCTTCTCATTACCGTAAAAAATTCTGCTTCCCCCAAAGTATCTTTTTTGTCTTGAACAAGTTTTTCCATTTCTTCTTTTGTGCCAAAAACCTCGTTTGCCAAAGCAATTGTTCTAGGAGAATAAACATCCTCAATTATTTCATTCAAAAAATCGGAGATCTCTTCATTTGCTCCAAACAAAATTCTTCTTCTCTTTTCATAAACAATTTTTCTTTGGAAATTTAAAACATCGTCATATTGTAAAACATGTTTTCTTGAATCAAAGTTGAATCCTTCTATTTTTGTCTGAGCCGATTCCAAAGAACGAGTAATCATTTTGTTTTGTATCGGTTCGTCTTCTGGAATACCCAATCTGCCCATCATGTTTTTTACCATGTCAGATGCGAATATCCTCATTAGAGAGTCCTCCAAAGAAACAAAAAATTGTGTTTCTCCTGGATCGCCCTGTCTTCCCGAACGACCTCGCAACTGATTATCAATTCTCCTTGAATCATGTCTTTCAGTACCGATAACAAACAAACCACCCAAAGATTTTACTTCTTCATATTTTGTCTTATCAAAAGGTACACCTCCTAGTTTGATATCTACTCCACGACCTGCCATATTGGTTGCAATAGTTACTCTGCCCTTTTCTCCAGCACGAGCGACGATCTCTCCTTCTCTCTCGTGATTTTTTGCATTCAACAATTCGTGTTTTACTCCTTCTGCTTTCAAATATTGTGAAAGCAATTCATTTTTTTCAATAGAAACAGTACCAATCAAAACAGGTTGGCCGTTTTTATTTAATTCTTTTATCTTTTTAGCAAGCGCTTTAAATTTTCCTGTCTCTGTTTGAAAAATCAAATCATCTCTGTCTATTCTCTTTATTTCCCTATGTGTTGGAGCAACAGTTGTTTCCAAACCATAAACTTTATAAAATTCTTCTGCCGATGTTTTGGCTGTACCTGTCATACCCGACAATTTTTTGTATAGGCGGAAATAATTTTGGAAAGTAATAGAAGCGAAGGTACGAGATTCTTTTTGAACTTTCAGCCCTTCCTTTGCTTCAATCGCTTGGTGTAAACCATCAGACCATCTTCTTCCTGGTTGCATACGACCAGTAAATTCATCCACGATAACAACCTCGCCTTCTCTTACAACATATTCTTTGTTTGCACTGAACAAAGCCTTTGCTCTGACCGCTGTTTCCAAATGGTGAACAAATTTAATTCCTCTCTCTGTATAAATATTTTCTATTCCCAAAAACTTCTCCGCTTTCTCAATTCCCAAATCTGTCATCTTTATTGCTTTGTATTTTTCTTCAACGGTAAAATCTTGGTCTTTTATCATTGTCTGCGCAATCTTTGCAAATTTTGCGTAAAGATCTTCTGACTCTGTTGTCGGAGCAGAAATAATCAACGGAGTTCTCGCCTCATCAATCAAAATAGAATCTATCTCGTCTACAATCGCAAAATTGTAACCACGTTGACGGATTTCTTCTTTTCTATATTCAATATTGTCTCTCAAATAATCAAAACCAAATTCATTGTTTGTTCCATAAGTGATATCAGCATCGTATGCCTGTTGTCTTGTACAGGGACGCAAAAATTCATTTACAACTTTGTATGATCCCTCTTCGTCTCTTTCTTCATCCAACTCTTTGTGGTTGGGGTCATAAATATAAGAAGCTTCACTGTTTATTATTCCAACGCTCAATCCCAAAAATGAATAAATCTGTCCCATCCAAACGGCATCTCTTCGTGAAAGATAATCGTTTACCGTAACAACGTGAACTCCTTTTCCTGAAAGTGCATTTAAATAAACTGGCAAGGTCGCTACCAAAGTTTTTCCTTCTCCTGTTCTCATCTCGGCGATTCTTCCTTGATGCAAAATAACACCTCCGATCAACTGAACATCATAATGCCTTTCATTCAAATTTCTTTTTGATGTTTCTCGAACAACAGCAAAAGCTTCGGGAAGTAAATTATCCAACGCTTCTCCCTCTTTTAATCTATTCTTAAATTCTTGTGTTTTTGCTTTCAAATCATCATCGGACAAAGAAGAAACCTCGCTTTCAAGAGAATTTATTTTTTCTACGATTGGTTGTATTTTTTTCAAATACTTTTTATTTTCGTCACCAAAAATGTTCTTAATATTCATCATTTATTTTTTTAGCTTTAAATTACGAAATACTCTGGGTAGCAATATTGCTTAAATTTTCTCTCAAAAAATTAAAAGTGCTATCGCTCGCGAAGAGAAACGAGGACATCGTGGATCGCGTCGCTTCGCTCGCGAAGACGAATTTTCTGAAAGAAAATTCGTTGACGAAGTTGGGCTTTGCCCAACTTTGTCTTTGCGAGCCTTGGCGAAGCAATCCACGTCGTCGTTCGTCTTTGCGAGCCTTGGCGAAGCAATCCAGTTTCGTAATTCAAAGTTCTTTTATTACAGCATATACTTTACCACATAACGACTTCTGTTTCTATGTTTATCCCTGTTTTCTCTTTTACATCTTTGGCTATTTTTTCTACAAGATTTTTTACATCTTTTGCTGTGGCATTCCCGTGATTAATCACAATCAAAGAATGTTTTTCAAAAATCCCCGCTTCCCCATCTTTGTAACCCTTCCAACCAAACTGTTCCAAAAGATGGCCAAGTGGAATTTTATGTTCTCCTTGCAGAGAAGTATTACATCCTATATCAATTTTATAATGTGGCATATCAGGAGAGATTTTTTTAAGGGCGAACAATGTCTCACTATTGACGACAGGAAGTTTAAAGAAAGATCCGGCTGTTCCAAATTGTTTTAAATCAGGAAGTTTATTTTTTCTAATGAAAAGTAATATCTCTCTCATCTTTCCAAGGCTAACATTTTTCTCTTCCAAATTATTTTCTTTCAAATAATTTTTTACATCTTTGTAGTCCAAATTTAATGTGCCTTCTTTTTTTAAAACAAAATTTACTCTCAGAATAATATATTTCTTCCCCTCCTCTGTTTTAAAAATACTGTGTCTATAAATAAAATCACACTGTTTGTTAGTTAAAATCTCAATTTCCAAAGTTTCTATATTAAACACTTCGACACTCTCCACAGAATCCTTAACCTCTGCACCATAACATTCAATATTTTGAACAACACTCGCTCCGACCGTTCCAGGAATATAAGAGAGATTTTCTAAACCATATAGATTTTTGTCTACAGTTTGTTGGACCAAATCATCCCAAACCTCTCCTGCTCCCACAATCACTTGGGACTCCGAATCCCAAGTGACTCCTTTTATTTCAATTTTCAAAACCAAACCGTCTACGCCTTCATCAGAAATCAAAAGATTGGATCCTCCGCCCAATATATAGAGAGGCAGTTGATTTTGCTTCGCAAAAATCACTGCGCCTTTCAAGTCCTCTTCATTTTTTATAACAGCAAAATATCTAGCGCATCCGCCAATTTTAAAAGTAGTATAATCCGCAAGCAAAACATTTTCTTCAATATTCATATAAAAACATTATAACAAAAAACACCAGATTTTATAAAATCTGGTGTTTTTTTACTTTATGAACTTTATAACTTTACAAACTTTATAAACTTCTTACGGTCTTCTCCCTGCCCTAATTTCACTTATATAAAATTCTCCTTGTTCTTTAAACTCTGGATTTATCTCAATTGCTTTTTGCAAAACCTCTATAGACTTTTCTCGATTGCCAATATCAAGATAGCTGGCAGCCAAAGACAAATAATTTTGTAACTCGTTAGGTCTATTTTCAACGGCAAATTCCAAAATCTTTATCAGTTTTGAATATTGTTTTGTATCATAATAAGCTTGAATTATTCTTGGGTTGTCTACTAGAACGGTTCCAAAAGTTTCCATCAAAATTCCATCTGCCAATTCTTGGTCTCCTAGACGAATAGCATTTGCAGCATAATAAGCGGCTGCATCCTTAAAGCTCTTGTCCAATTCATAAGCTTGTTTGTAATAAACCAAAGCCTCTTCGCTCTTTTCTTGCAACTGCAAAACAGTTCCCGTCATAAACAAAATTGATTGTTTGTTTGGGGACAACTCACTCGCTCTCATAAAATGGGGCAAGGAATCATCATATGCACCAAAGCTAGATAGCAATGTTCCCGCAATAACTTCTGTTCTTGCATTGTTTGGATCTCTTTCAATTTCTTTTAACATTTCTGCAAAAGCAAAATCGGCAACTCCTTGTTTGATTTCTGTAGTAGTGTCGGCAGATGCAACTTGAATTGCAAATTGTGCTAACTGTTCACGAACCTCTTGATTTCCAAAAGATTCATAAGACAAAGATTTTTGATAATTCTCCAAGTTAACATTTATATTTCCTTGTGGTCGCAATGCTTCCAATAGATGATAAGCCGTAAAAAATCCTTTTGTATTTACAAAATAAATTGAACCAAACATAACAACAACAATTACAGGCATTGCAACAAAATATTTTTTGTCACCAATCACTTTCTCATAATTAAACAAAATCCTTCCAGAATTTAAATTGTGCAAATAAGCAAGTAACGAGAAAAACAAAATATAACTGATCAGGTTATCAAACACAAAGAAATTGTGAATAAAATATCCTGCAAGCAATCCAATCAAAATTGCTTTTTCTATCAGAGAGAAATGAGAATTTTTATCTCTAATCAAATAATACAAAATTGCAAAAAACAAAGACAGATATCCAATCAATCCCAAAATACCACCCGCAATCAACCAATCAAAGAAAACATTGTGAGTTCTATCAAACCATTGCTCTTGATCATACATTCCGGGGTCATAATACTTGTTGAATACATAGTTAAAGTTTTCCTGTCCCCAACCCAATATAGGTCTTTCTTTAAAACCTTGAAATGCCATATCCCAAACCAAAAAACGAGATTTGGTTGTTGTTTCTTGCAAAGAGATATTGGCAAATCTATTCAACACAGGACTATTCTGAACAAAACTACTATCTTTCACCAAAATAAAACCTCCAACAAACAAAACCAAAGCAACTAATACTCCCATAGCTATTTTCTTCAATTTTAAATTTTCTTTTTCAAACAAAGAAATTATAATCGCCGATATCATCAATCCCACAAGCAATCCCAAAATTGCTCCTCTAGTAGCGGTGTAATACAAAATCACTGTTTCCAAAACAATTACCAAACCGTACAGATAAGAAATCATATTCAAACCTTTTCTTTTTGCCAACATAAAGATCGTCAAGAAAATATGCACGAGCAAATAAACGGCAAAGTAAGCCGAGTTTCCAAATGTTGCATCAAGACGAACACCTCCTTGGTGAACTTCTAATACTCCCAGCAACTGCATAACCCCGTAAAGAGAAAGACCAACACTGGCAACAATAGATGTATTCAAAAATCTTGCCCAAAGTTTTGAAGATGTCAAAACGCTTCCGACAACAACCAAATATCCAAAAAGGTGAACCAAAGTTACCCAACCCTCCATTCTTTCAAAATTACTCCAAATACTTTTCAAAGGATTTACTCCCATAAAATCTGAAAGTCCAATCAAAGCAACAAAAATTGCCGAAAAAACCAATATCAGAGAATTCTTTAATCTGTACTCAGGATTGCGAAGTGAAAGAATCAGCCATAACCCGATCATTATCTCTACCAAAATTCTAAAAACAAAAGCTTTTCCTGTTATAAAAGGAAAAAACAAATTTCCATAAACAACGAAAGGAATAAAAGGAACTAAAAATATCGCCGTGAATAAAATGTATTTAAGTATATTATCTATTTTTGCCAAATTCATACCGTTAAAATGATTAAAATTATTAATAAATATGTATTTTCATAAATGATAGCATAATGATAAGATTAAGACATCTTTACATCCATGAAAAAAATTATAGAAAATTACAGAAATAAAACCTACAAATTCCTCCGCTGGAGCGAAAAATGGACCAAAACAGACATGATATACCTCACCAAAGGCGGTTTTTGGCTTACACTAGGACAAATTTTTTCTTCTATATCAGGATTGCTTTTAGCGATTGCATTTGCCCACTTCATCCCCCAAGAAATTTACGGAAATTACAAATATATATTATCTCTTGTCGGAATTTTAAGTGCCCTATCTCTTTCAGGAATTGGTGTATCTATAACACAAAATGTTGCTCGTGGTTTTGAAGGATCTCTGGAACAAGGTTTTTGGGAAAATCTTCGTTGGGGAATATTAGTGATATTAGCATCGTTAGGTGGTTTCATTTATTATTTTTTAAATGAAAATTATACTATCGCCTATTCTCTATTAATAGCAGGAACAACATACCCTATATTACAAAGTGCTTCTTTTTATGGATCATTTTTGGGAGGGAAAAGAGAATTCAAAGCTTCAACAATAATAGGAATATTTAGAAGTATCATTCCAGCGTTTCTAATTTTTCTAACAATTGTTTTTACTCAAAATCTACTTGCTATTATTACAGTCTATTCTTTATCCCACGCCATAACAGCTTTGTTTTTTTATTTTTACACTATTAAAAAATTTAAGCCAAACAACAAAATAGATGAAAAAAATATAAATTTTGGAAAACATTTAAGTTTAATGGGTTCGCTTGGTACAGTCGCCGACAACCTGGAAAGCATTTTAATTTTCCATTTTTTTGGAGGCGCTCAGTTGGCAGTTTATACTTTTGCTACCGCTCTTCCAAAACAATTTAATTTTTTAAAAAAAGCGATCCAAACAATGGCCCTACCAAAACTCAGCCAAAAATCAATTCCTGAACTGAAAAAAATTCTTCCTACAAAAGTAACAATGCTTTTCTTTGCTCTTATTCCTATTGTTGGTGCGTTTATATTGTCAGCGCCTTATATATATAAAATATTTTTTCCCCAATATCTTGATTCTGTAATTTATTCTCAGGTTTTGTCTCTATATATACTTCTCTTCCCTAGTCTTTTTTACACACAGGCTTTGGTTGCTCATGCAAAAAAAAGCTACCTTTATGTAACGGGAGTTACGCTACCCATAATCCAAATAATATCTCTTCTTATTCTTCTCCCTATTTACGGAATTTGGGGAGCTGTCTTTTCAACTCTTATACTAAGACTTTCAAATTTTATAATCTCTCTCTTCTTGTTTAATAGAATGTAAATTATAAAAGGGCGAACAAGTGTTCGCCCTTTTTCCCGCAGGACATTTTACTTCCTACGCAATTTTTTCTTGATGGGAACTTCGCGGTCGAGAACGACCTTTTCGCCGTTCCCAAACCCTTCTTCAAAAACACGAATGTCGCGGATCATCAACTCGAAACCTTTCGGCTCGAGTGACGCTGCCTGATCAGACCCCCACATCGTCCGATCCAGAGTAATGTGTCGTTCAACGACGCATGCACCCATGGCGACTGCGCACAAAGAAAGACTGATGCCTCTCTCGTGTCCACTATATCCGATGGGGTAATTCGGGTAACGCTTTTTGAGCGTGTTAATGACGGCCAAGTTGGCCTCCTCATTTTCCGATGGATATGTGGATACCGCATGCAGTATCACCAAAGGAATCTGGTGTTCAAAAAAAATTGCCACGGCCCGATCAATCTCTTCAACCGTGCTCATGCCCGTAGAAATAATCACCGGACGGTTTTTAGAAGCAACGTGATTCAAAAGACCGATATCGGTCAAGCTCGCGGAAGCGATTTTGTGACAAGGCGGATCAAACTCATCCAGAAAATCAACGCTGGCCTCGTCCCACGGAGACGCAAACCACAAGATGCCTTTCTCTTTGCAGTAAGCATCAATTTCTTTATATCCGGCAAGGTCAAACTCGAGGCCGTATTTCAGGTCACCATTGGTCGTACCAAAAGGATTTTCCCTCGGCATTGCCAACTCTTCCTGTGTGTAGACGATATCAATCGTCCTCTTCTGAAATTTAACCGCGTCAGCACCCGCCGAAACAGCCATATCAATGAGTTTTTTGGCAGTCTCCAAACTGCCGTTATGATTGATACCGACTTCGCCAATGATAAAACACGGCGCACCATTACCGACTTCTTTCCCTCCGATTTTGACTGATTTCAATTTTTTCTCCGTTCTCTGATGTTAATGTGAATAGTTCACCATACAATTTGTCTGCGCCAATTAAAACACAACAAAAATATAAAATCAATAGAAAATTTAAAGTATTGCTAAAAATAAACTCTTATGTTTTAATTCACACAGAAATCAGCTCTAAAACATACTAAATATTCACAAAGTGAAAGGAGTAAAAAATGAAAAAAAAGATCTATGGCTTGTCGGCTATAAACATTGAGCTGACAAACAGGTGCAACAAAGCCTGTTGGATGTGTGGGCGAAGAAAGGTGGAAAAGGATTATCCCAAACTTGCTCTGCAATATGGTGATATGGATTTCAATCTACTCAAAATTATCGCACCACAGATTCCCCCGAGGACTGTGATCCAATTTCACAAAGACGGCGAAGGATTGCTCTATCCCCGATTTGGAGAAGCTGTCAGGCTTTTTAAAAATCAAACAATCAAATGTCTCACGACCAACGGAAAATTGTTAGCTGAAAAGGCCGCTGAAATAATCGGTAATCTGGATACAATTTCTCTTTCTATAATTCAAGACGACCCCGAAGCCGACGAGCAATACGAGGTCATCAAAAAATTTCTGGAAATGAAAGGCTCTCAAAAGCCCTTCGTGATTTACCGTCTACTTGGAGATGTTTCCTCGGACAGATATGAAAATCTCCCTGGCATTATTGTCCGCAGAATTCTTCATTCTCCGATGGGTAGTTTCAAATATCAAAAAAAGACGACTATCCCCGAAATCGGTTTTTGTCTTGATTTGATGAATCATCTCGTGATTAGCAATACTGGTGAGGTTTCTTTCTGTGTTCGCTTTGATCCCAACAAAATCGGAGTGCTTGGGAACATTAAAGAACAAACACTTTCGGAAATTTGGAACGGCGAAATGCGACAAGAAATTATAAACCTTCATATTGCCGGACGGAGGGATATGGTCACTCTCTGCTCAACCTGTGAATATTGGGGCGTTCCGACCAGCCCCTGAACAAAAGCCACGCTTCGCGTGGCTTTTTTATTTTTATTTAGTACCAATAATCAAAGAAATCTCTTTTGGAAAATTGTTTACCAGTTTGGTATATACCCTATTTTCGCTGGAAAGATCATTATATGTTTCCTTGTCAGGATCTATAAATTTTGATGTAAAAAATATCTGAATTTTTGGTGGTAATTTTGAAAAAATATTCTTTAAAATTCTTACAAAAAAATTATTACTATCGGAACGAGCAATATTATAATGTTCAAAATTTGAAAAATTTGTCAGCATAAAATATTTTTTCCAATCCTTCAATCTAAATTCTTGTTCGCCGTTCATTCTTCTCGTTAATCTCTCCTTTACATCAACCCCCATGTTCTTCTTTGCCTCTTCAGAATATTCCTTATCCAGCATATTCTTCAAATCATCTTCTTTCAAATAATCCGCCCGAGCTTTATCAAAACAAAAAATTACACCTCCTGGCTTCAACACTCTGTGGATTTCAGATAATGTCTTTTGTAAATCATTGGAGTGATGCAAGGAAAAAAAATCAAAAACAAAATCAACAGAATTGTCTTTCAGCTCCAAATTATTAAACTCACCCACGACACCAACAACTTTTTCGCTTTTCTTTTTTCCTAAAACAAAGTCGGCAATAACAGGCATCAATTCAGTCACAATATTTTCGCAAACTTCAACAGCATAAATCTTTTCCACTTTTTTGTTATCTGCCAAAACAGCACTAAAAAATCCCGGTCCCGCCCCTACTTCCAAACCAACGCCTTTTATTTTTTTATTTAAAAAATTTTTATTTATGTATTTAAAAAATTTTTTTACATCAATAATAGTAATATTGGGAGCAACATTATCAAATGTAATTTTTTTAATTATTTCAACAGGGTTAGAATCTTTTAAAGAAATTGCAAAATCTGTCCGATAATGACTATCAATTTCTTTTTTTAACTCTGGTTGAATCTTCCAATTTAATATCTGCATAAATTACATAATACCCCAAAAGCATTGACTACCCTAGCTAATTTGTTTATATTGAAAAAAGAAAAAATGTTCTATAAACCCAAATCATGAGGATAAAATAATGAATATTGTAGGAATAATACCTGCCCGAGGCGGGTCAAAAGGGATCCCCTCGAAAAACACGAGGAGATTGTATGGGAAACCTTTGATAGCGTGGACGATATTGACCGCGCTAAAAAGCAGTTTAGACAGGGTGATTGTTAGCACCGATGATCCAAAAATAAAGAAGATTGCAAAAAGATATGGCGCAGAGGCACCATTCTTGAGACCTGCAAAATTAGCCGGCGACAAAGGTGGAATAGAACCGGTGTTGAAACACACTGTTGAATGGCTATTTAAAAACGAACATTATCACGCGGATATTGTTGTATTACTTTTACCGACCTCCCCTCTTCGCCAACCACGGCATATAGACAAAATTATTGATCATTTTATAGAAACAGGTGCCGATTCGATAGTGTCTGTATCTGAAGCAATTGCCAACAACAATCCATATTGGATGCTTCAAAGAGATCAAAATGGCAGGGTAATTCTTGCAAACGGAAAACCTTTGACCGAAATCAAAGACCGCAGACAAGAGCTTCCTCCTTATTTCATTAGAAACGATTTGGTATATATCCTTAAAAATGAAAATCTTTACGAGGAAAAACCAAATCTTTATGGAAAAAAAGTAGAACTTTTACAGACAGAACCAGAGTTTGATATTGACATCAACAACGAACAAGACTGGTTGCTCTGTCAATTCAAAATGAAGCAACTTCGGAAAAAAGGATATTTCCGATAAACAAAACGCGTAGGGCAACCTACGCGTTTTTTATTTCTTCAAGTAGAAACTCTTTAATTAAATTAATTATTTTTTCACTCCCGAATTCATCTCCTCCATGAGTAGCTCCTTCTATGGGGTAAAAATATGACCTCAGCCCCATCTTGTTATAAAGATAATTAAGATGTGAACTTTGACTTATAGAAACAGTAACATCCTTATCTCCATGAAATATAATTACAGGGGGGTCATCAGAAGTTAAATAATACACTGGACTGGCAGATTCTAGTAACCTACTAGATATATTACCAAGCCTATTAAAAGAAGGTGATTCTATATCAAACAGACTAAGATCGCTAATACCATAAAAATCAACAATAGCATCCACTTTTGATGAATATTCTAGGTTTCCCCCAACAGTACCCTCGAGTTCGGCAACATCCCCACTTAATCCCAGTAACAAGGCTAGGTGTGCTCCGGAAGACCCACCTCCAACTATTATACTAGATGTATTGTAGCCATAGTTATCAGCGTTAGCCCTCAACCATCGAATGGCCCCTTTTATTTCTTGAATTTGTCGTGGGTGGGAATCGATGTTAGTCAGACTATAATTTATATAAGCAACAGCATATCCGCTCTTTATAAATTTCTTAAATATTTGATTTGCATCTTTTTTATCACCATTTGTCCAACCTCCCCCATGTATCCAAACAAGTAATGCTGATGGTTCGTCTGGTATATACAAATCAAGTGTTAGTGATTTTTTATCTGCATATCTTATATCCTTAATAACAATCGCTGATTCTTTACACATACCTACCATTCTTTTATCGTCTATTTCTTTTTCGATCATAATATAACCTACAATGCCAACAAAAATCACAACCAGTATTGTAATTTGTGTAGAAATATTTGTATAAATCCTCATATCCATATAGACAATCTCAATTTAACATCATAAAAAATAATTATTAATTTCATTCAATATGTATTGACCAATCCTTTCTCCAGACCTACCATCTAATTTCCAAAATTGTTGATCAATCACCATTTTTCTCTTATCTCTATTCAAAGATGGATCATTTATATATTTATTAATGATATCAATTAATTCTTCTTTTGAGTTTACAACACTCATTCCGCCAAGATCAAGCATCTTTTTCATATGATCCTCATCATGATATCTTTTCACACTTTCTATATATTTTTTATTTTCAAAACCATCAAAATTGACAACAATCTGTGGTTTATCGTAAACCAAAGCATCTATACCAAGAGTAGTAGCAATCCAAATAATTAAGTTTGAGTGAAATAATGAATCAGCTAAATGATTTGTGTCGTCTGGTCTAAACTCGACGTCCTTACCTTCACCTATGCCAGGCTTATCAAATATAAAATTATTATCTTTTACAAAATCACCAATGGGCAAATCTCTACCAGGATGCAACCTCACTAAAAATTGTACATCCGCAGGAATTTCATTACTGTTTAAGGCGTCTTTCAAAATCTGACAAATTTGCCAATCAGTATCAGAAAGAGGATCCCCTACAGGAGAAAACATTATTATTTTCTTTTTTATATCAGCCCCTATTTTATTGCAAAATAATTCTCGAGAAATCCTTTTCTCATTTAATAATTTATCAAACTGCGGCAATCCTCCAACATAAATATCATTTTGTGGGACAAGATGAATAAATTCCGCATCAGCTTTAATCGTCTCATTATTAACTATCAATTTATCAGGCAAAACCCTAAGGAGTCCTTTACTATTGCAATTATCCCAAGATCTAACCATTCCAACTGAATGAATTTTTCTATATTTTGCATCTCTCAAAAAAAAGGAATCTGTGCTATCAAAAACATCTGTAACAAAAACACAATCAGGATTATATTTATCGAAATATTCTGCTAAAAAATTTTTAGGAACAAAAAGATAATCAAAAAAACGAAAGATTTTTTTTGCTATTTTTGAAGATGCAAAAAATTTAGTAAAAGTTATTTTATAAAAATATTTTAAAAAAATAATTAACGACTTCGATCGATTTATTTTTTCTCTTTTTTTATACCAAAGATAATGAGAATTAATTAAAAGCAGAGAAATACGTGAGAAAAAAACATTAATTCTATTTTGAGAAATTTTTCTAGGATTTACTCCTTCAAAAACAACCTTCTCACTAGAATAATATTTTTCGAATAATTTTTTCTTATGCTCTGGAACGAAAACAACGATTTCTAAATTATTATCACTTTTTAGTACTTTAAAGACATCCGAATTTAATATATTCTTCGATATAATCCCATGGAAACTTGTGATAAATAAAACTTTCTTATTTTTTACTGACATAATTTAAATATTTCTCACTTTCTTAAAAACAAAACCTGACGGGAAAAACTCATTAACAAATCTTCCCAAAAAAGAACCTGTGGAATAAATATTTCTCTCTTTTTTTGATAATCTGGTTTTTTTATTATTACAATGCATTTGTCTTTGTTTTTTAGATAACAATCTTTTCATGAATGAATACAACTCAAACATATAATAAACAAATTTTGGCTTCTGGTAAACCAATTTAAATCCATGTTTATTAAATACTTCGATCATTCTTTTTTTTGAAAAATAACTACAATGATATGGTGGTTCAAACTGTCTTTCAAAATAATTTTGATCATTTTTAAAAGAATTAAGTGAAAACAAATTATTTTTTACAAACACAACTCCTGATTCATTCATAATCTTATTCAGGGCCTGCAAATTTTTATTAGGATCTCTCATGTGTTCTAAAACATCATTCATAATAACCACATCGATATTTCTTACAGGTAGTTCGGATAATTCCCCCGAATAGACATCTCTTATTTTTTTCTCTTTACATCTGTTAATAGCATCAACAGATACATCAACACCAAAAACATTAGAGCCCATATCTTTGGCAACTAACAACCCATAACCCTCTGCGCAACCAACATCTAACAAATTACTATTTTTAAGTTTTTTAAATCGATTCAATAACAAAAGAATATTCGTATACACTTTTTTGTGTTCATTTCTATTATCTGCATAGCTAACTTCCGTACCGTCATTTTTTATGTTACTACAAAAAGCCTCTGGATTATCATAATTATCAAAATAATACCTATTATAGTAATCGGAGTAATTAAAATCTTCTTTCACAAACATAAAATCACACCCTCTACACACAGACAATGTATATTCAAATCTTTTTCTAAGATCGTATATATCTTTATTATGACACAAAGGACATTTATCTTGTATTGTGTTTTTATTTTCCATAATTTTTCTTTACCAAATAAATAATTTGATCATTCCATTTATACTTTTCAATTAATTTCAAATTATCTCGAACAAATAATTCATTCAGATTATCTTCGGTCAAATTATTAACCCATCCTTTATTTAACCTCTCTAACTTAGATTTTTCTTTGTCAAAATGGGAATACGAAATAATCATATGTTCACCATATCTTGATAATTGTTCTATTGCATCTTTTGGGTTTCTTGCGTATTCCAAAACACCACTCAAAATTACATAATCGTATTGATAATTCACGCTTGGATAAATATTTGAATTAAAATCACAAAACAAAACGCCCGTACGATTAGCTATCAAATCACAAGGTTGATATTCACAATCTTTTTTTAAAAAAGATCTTAAATTTTGATCGCCACAACCAATGTCAAGAACCCTGCTTTTATCAGGAATAATTTTGGCAATCAATCTATTTCTTTCATACCAAGCTGTTGGAGACTTTTCAGAAACATTCTTCCATCTTTCTAGGTCATTTTTTATAAAAATAACTCTCAGCGAGATAAATATTTTTTTTATTTTATTAATGATTCGTTCACTCATACTGCTAACAAATAAACTATATAATATACGGGGTTAGATACTCTTTAATAGAAATTGAACAACTCCTAAATTCTGAGAAATCTAAAACATTTTTCTTTGAACCATCCATTGCATCCAATATTGTATTTAAAAATATCTCCGGCTTTTGAATGATGTCGTTAATTGAGAAAAAACAATCCTCCTTGAAAAACATACTCAAATTTAACACTTTTTCGTCATAAATAATAGGTATGATTGGCAAATCTTTTACATTAGATGCCAAAATGATAGCATGCAATCTTGAGCACACAAATAGATCCAATTTTGACGACAAATCAAGAAATTCTTGCGGAGTGTCTACTATGTGTTTCTCTATATTTATATTTTTTGATAATTTCTGATATAAATACTCAAATAAGACATCATCTTTCTTTTGTGCTGTCGGCAAATAATACAATGTATATTGTTTAATTTCGGAAAGTTTATTTAAGGAATATGCAAGTGAATTTATAAAATCATTGACAGATTTCTGGTCAGACAAATCTGCTTTCCAAAAAGCCAAATTTAAACCAATGATTAATTCATTATGATTATTTTTTTTTCTATCAATACTATCAAAGTGAAAAACTGGATCATTGATAACATAAATATTATTTCTCAAATTAAATAAGATTTCCTCTAGTGATTTTTTACTTTCTTTATCTCTAACAGATATAAAATCGACATCTTTTATGTGATTTACTAAATTAATCACTTTTTTATTACTTATTTTGTTTACACCAATAGACCAAACAAAAATTCTCTTCTTGAAAAATTTAGCGATTCTTAGTGGAATTATATAAAGACTCAACCAATCAGGTCTATTTCTAATGATTCCACCACCACCCCACACAAACAAATCACAATAAAATATATCGATGATGACACTCATTGTCCCCCAAATCTTCTCAAAAGAAAGGTAATCTCTATTGTTTTTTACAATCTCTAAAATCTTTATATTTTTAATACTGAATAAATTTGGATGTGATTTAAAAAATTTACTTATATCAATAACAATAACTGTTAAAACAACATTCTTATTTATTGATAAAATGTCTTTAATAATTGTGTCACAAATAGCTTCATCTCCAAGATTGCCCATCCCATAAGCCGCCGATATTACAATTCTTTTTTTACTCTTGTATTTCATAAACACTTATATATTTTTGAGATATTTTATCCCAAGAAAAATCTTTAACCCATTCTCTTGCGTTATCAGACATTTTAACATACAAAGCATCGTCTTCTAACAAAATCTTTATCTTTTCTGCCGATTCCTCGGGATTTTCATTATGAACTAAAAAGCCATTATAACCATCTTTTATGGCATCTTCTCCACCATTGCCATATGATCCTATCACGGGCAAACCCAGAGCATTCGCTTCCAAATAAACCAAACCAAAACCCTCAAAATTAAATTCGTTGCTTACTGGGTTTAAAACAAAAATCTTTGATTTATTAAGTAATTCAAACTTTTTTGAATCATCCGCATTTCCATAAAAAAAGACATTTTCTTCCAATCTTTTTTCTTTTACTATTTTTTCTAGCAACTCAAAATATTTTTTATCTCTTTGAATTCCAACAATGTAATATTTAATGTCTGGAATGTTTTCTCTAACCAAAGCCAAGGCATTTAGTGTGATATGAAAACCTTTTCTATTTTTCAACACACCGATACCGATGATAGAATTCTCTTTTTCAACAGAAGTCGTAAAAGAGGATATTTTATCACTAACACCATTTGGAATAATGACAATATTTTCAAAATTTCCATATTCCAAAATTCTATTCTTTGTGTAATTGCTAATACAAATAATTTTTTTGGCTTTAATATAAGAAAATATCTGAATAGTTTTATAGATAATACAGTCAAAACCTTTTACACCGTACGATCCGTGAATAGTCAAAAAATAAGGGACTTTAAAAAACAGAGATAAAATAAAAGTAAAAAATAGATATGGTTCAACAAAACAATGAATTAGATTTGGTTTTCCAAAATCATTTTTTAAAAAAAACCTGATAGCATCCCAAAGAGCTGTGAATTGATTTTTACGCAGTCGCAAAGGATCAGGCAACAATTCTATTTGTTTTATGTTTTTATAGGAATCATTTTTTTTATGACAAATAACCAAAACATCAAAACCGTTTTGGATTAAACCGTTAACCATATCCAAAGAATACCTCTCCCATCCAGATCTTTCTCCTAAACTATTAGTAATAATTAAAGCTTTCATTCTTTTATAAAATTAATTATATTTTCTACTCTTTTATCCCAAGTATAGTTTTGAACATCTATAAATGCCTGATTCCCTATTTTTTTAGCGAAAAGATCATCACTCAAAACAATATTTATTCCACTTGCCAAGGAATCAAGATTGTCTGGCTCAACCAAGACAGAATTTTCTTCATTTAAAATTTCCCTTATTGAAGGTAAACCAGAAGCCACAATCGGATTACCACTTGCCATATATTCGAACAATTTCATTGGCGACATATACAAAGCATAATGTTCAATATTTGGATAACTCATAATCAAAACATTTGAAATTTTCAAATATTCTGGAATCTTTTTCTTTGGAATGTGAGTCACCAATTTATAAGATTCTTGATTTATATTAAATTTTTCAAAAATTTTTACGATATCTTCAATCTCGGATTTATTTATACCAACCAACAAAAAAAATGCTTGTTTATTTTTTTCTAATATTCTAGGAAAAACCTCTATAATATCTTCCACCCCCTTACTTTTTCCCATTGTCTTTAATTTTCCAATATAAGTAACAACCTTTTTATCAGAGGGTATGTCAAATTCTTTACGCAAAATATTTTCGTCAGGCAAATTTAAAAAATTCTTTAAATCAACAGCATCCGGAGACCAAAATATCTTTTTCTCATCAACACCATATTCTTTTACATAAAAATCTTTCAATTTTTGTGTAATAGCAATAATATTTTTTACTTTTCTAAAAACTCTTTTAGAAATAAAGTTGTTTTTAGCGATGTGAATTTCGAGAACCAGATTATTTTTAAAGAAACTGAGAAACCACAAAGGTAATTCGTCTCTAGAATAGATTAGATCTGATTTTTTAAACAGAGAATAAATTGTTGCAAATTTTGCAAAATTTGTTGATTGAATCCAAAATCCTATTTTACCAAACCTGACTAAATCTAAAACCGGCAATTTAACAATTTTAAAATTTTCTTTTATACCGTAAAAATCAAAAGGTGTCTCGTTTGTATTATTCAATCTTTTTGGAACAACAAGAGTTACATCGTTTCCTGCATTAGCAAAAGCAGAGCACATCTCCATTATCTGGACTCCGTGTGCTTTTTCTGTTGGTATTCTTATGTTAGCAATATAAATTATTTTCATTCCACTATTATTTTACCTTACAAAAATAAACGATTTGGTGTCCAAGCATATTTTTCCAAATATTTTTTAAAGGAGGCACCAAACCAAACAAAGAAAAACCATTTGATGAAACAGATTTTTCAATATCTAACCCCATTGCATTCAGCCAATCCAAAAAATCTATATGCGACCAAAATCTAATATGCTCTGACGGATGATAAACCCATTGAGTAAAAAATCTTCCTCCAAAAAATAGCCCTATTCTATATCTATAAAAAGCACTATTCGGTACGGTAATAATAAAACTTTTTGTGTATTTCTTCAATTCTCCAATAATTTCTTCTGGATTTTTTGTATGTTCCAAAACTTCACTCAAAATAATAACATCAAATTTCCCATCCAATTTTAAACTATCTATTTTTTCCAAATCAATCTGCAAACTTGAAATGTTATATTTTTGAAAACCCCTCAAAACTTCTTCTGAAATATCCGCAACTTTTATGTCGATCCCCTTCTCTTTCAATTCAACAGGGAGACGAGAATTTCCACATCCAATATCCAAAACTTTTTTATCAATAGCAATATTGTTCAAGATAATCAATTCTCTCTCCTTCATTTTTTTATTTATTTCAAAACCTCTTTCAGACCAATATCGGTTATAATCGATTTTCTTTATCTCTGAAAAATTTGGTTTTCTTGTGCCTTCAAATTTAAACATCTTATTTCTTTAAATCATTTAACAAATCTCTCACTAATATCTTGGGAGTTAATCTTTTATTGAAGATATCAAATGCATTGTTTGATATTTTTTCTCTCAAAAAATCGTCTTTTTTTATTTTGATTATCTTTTGAGCCAAGTCTCTTCCATCGGCTCTGTTACACAAAATAATGCTTTCATTATCCTCAAATAATTCTTTAATAGCAAGAGTACTAGCTGTTATTACAGGTTTCCTTATAGCAATTGCTTCATAAACTTTGTTTGGAATGACATTGTCAGCTTTTTCGGTATTTCCAAAAATCCCCAAACAAAGATCAGCTTTGTTCATATATTCGGATAATTTTTCATAAGAAATATTTTCAATAAAATTGATATTATCAAACTTTTTACCCAAATACTTTTTTTTGATATTTGTTCCTATTATATTAAATTGGATATCTTTTTCTTTTTCCAAAATCTTTGCCGATTCTATTATGTATTCAACCCCCTGCAATGGAATAAAACTCCCGTGAAAATGAACTACAAAATTTTTGTCCTTTCTTTCACTATCTTTCGGATAAAAAATAGAGTTGTCACTTCCAACAAAGACACGAATAAATTTATCTTTATCTATTTTAAAATTTTTAGAAAAATAATCTATATGTCTGTTTGTATCCAAGAGAATTTTTTCAGCGAACATACAACTATACCAATCTAAAAACCAATCTCTAAAGCCTCTCGGACTAAAAGGTTTGTACAACTTTCTATCCCAGACATTTGAATCGTAAAGAGAAACAAAAGCATCAAAAATAATATCTTTACCAAACAAAAGATATGCAAGCCACACGACAGAATGACCCGGGAAAGCAACTATTATATAATCAAATTTTATATCTTTAATTTTTTTATATTCCTCCAACAAAGCAATGTATTTTTTTATTTTTCCAGATTTTGGATCTACTTTGCATTCAAAAACATCAAAACCGTTTTGCTTGAAACCAGAAATCAATACTCTATTTCTAGAATATTCAGGATTATAAATACCAAAAAAGCAGATTTTCATATTTAAAAATGAGTTTTTATTTTCTTTATCAAATTAACAACAGAATAATTTTCTCTTACAAAATCACTTAATTCCTTTTTATTATTATACCCCTCTTTCAAAATTGAAAAGATCTTATCTGCCAACTCGTTCTTATCATCATTTTTTAAGATAAGTTTGTCATCTCTCAAAATATTCACAAATGTTTTATTGAGAGCAATTGCCGGCGTTCCGCAAAGCAATGATTCCAACACTACCTTGTCTAATCCCCCCGTCGGGGCAAGATTTATACTAAATCCTGACTCATAATAATATAGATGTATAAAATTGTTTGGAACACTCCCAATAAAAATTATATTGTTTTCCAAACCCTTATTGTCAACAAAATCTTTAACACTCTTATAATAACCATTATCAAAATCGGAAAAACCTCCTACCAATGCAACTTTTAAATCGCGTACACCTTTTTCGTTAACCAAGACATCAACTGCTTCAACCAAAAGTTTTTGATTTTTTATTGGAGATATTCTACCAACACAAACAGCTGTATATTTTCTTTGTTCTACATTTTTATATTGATATTTATCTACATCTATACCATGACCTACTATTTTCAACTTTTTGCTTCTTAGCAGAAAGCTTTCTTTTGATGCAGAAAAAATTACATTCGTGATTTTTTCAGCGATTCTTAATTTAAGATCAATATTTTTATGGGTGTACCACAAAGCAAGTCTGTTTCCTCTCAACCTCCAAAACAAACCGCCTAAAACAACATAAATAGGATTCATGTGGACAAATACACGGTCATATTCATTGCGATTTTTCCAAATATATTTATAGAAACGAAAAAAAGCTCTTAGCTTATAGCTTATAGCTGATAGCTCGTCTTTGCCTAAAGACAATACTTTTACATTGTTAGGTAAATTGTGTTCCCCCTCGTAAAGACAGATCACTGTTACCTTTTCATAATTCTTGGCAAATTCAATAACCCACTGGTGAAAAAAACCGAGAACATCATCATGTTTATCTATTTTCTGCGTAATTATAAGCAAATTCATATTTTTACTTTAAACAACTCTCCCAATCTTCTTTCATTTTATTCAAATACTCTTGTTTGTCTTTTATAACATTTTCTTCAATTCTTTTTCTGGCTTTAATGGACATATCACACAAAAGCAATTTATCCTTCAAAAGTTTTTTAATTTCTGCGACAAAACAATCTTTATCACCTGTCTTACATACTTTTATATCCCCTTCTTTTAACACACCGCCTACCAAACCAACATCAGTTGTCAGAATAGGACATCCCGATGCAGAGGCTTCTATCAAAGACATCCCGTAACCCTCGTAGTTAGAAGTGAACAAAAACAAATCGGCTGTTTTGTAATAAGAAAACAAATCTTTTTGCCATCCTTCGAAGATTATACTAGCTGATAGCTTATAGCCGATAGCTGATAGCTCTAGTTTTCTTTTCAAAGATCCGTCGCCTACAATAACAAGTCCTGCTTTGGGATGTTTCTTAATAATTTTCTTCATTACTTTTATAGCCATAGAAATATTCTTCTCTTTTTCTAAACGACAAGTCATCAAAATAATAAAATCAAATTGAGGATATTTTTTGTGCAAATCAAAGGCGGGTATTTTATTTTCGTAATTTTTAATATCAACAAAAATTGGCAAAACAATTGGTTCAGTTTTTAGTTTATAGTTTTTAGTTTTTAGAGACTGACTTATTCGCTCGCTAACTACCCTCACCCCATCGGCTTTTGGTAATAAAAATTTTGCCAAACAAACTCTGACACGATTTAAGAAAGATTCTTTTATAAAATATTTACTCAAAAAATCAGTGTGTATTTGTAAGTGCAATTTTGCACCTGTTTTTTTCGCAATCCACCAACCTACAAAACCAGTTTCAAAAACGTCCTGAGTCGTAACCAGATTACCTTCTACTTTCCACTCTCTACTTTCAAAAATTTCTTTAGAAATTTTTATTGCATCAAAAATATAAAACCAACGATTTCTGGAATTTGTTGGATATAAAGTAACATTGGTCCCTAAAATCCTTTCTACTTGATACTTACTACTTGCTACTCTTGTCGACGAATTGAATATCACAATATTTAGTTCGTCGACAAGTTTGCCATACTGAACAACCCTCTGTCGAACGGCAGAATCCCTCTCAAGAATCTTTCTATCTGTTGAAATCATTAAAATTTTCATTTGTATTCATAGTAGCACCCAAACAGACAAAAATTAAGACCGAGCATCTGCTCGGTCTTATTGTTTACCTACGAAATCTCCAGTTGGTGGTCCTTGCCCATTCGCGACCACTTTCAAGAACATCGTCACCTTTTTTAAAAATTCTTTTCACGAAAGAAGCTGTTTGTGGGTCAATCCTTACAGGATACCCCTTTCCCTCCAGTCCATACTTTTTTGCAAAAGTAATTTTATTTTGTTGTGACATAAATATTCCCTTAGAATTGTTTACATTTACGATATCGAACAGGGTTATCCCCGCAAGATATCGTCTCAACACGGCCTCGAAGATTATTCAAAAAACCACGAACAATATTTTTGTCAGATCCGATTTTATTAGAGATTTCATCAATTGTCACACCACTCTCTTTTTCTTCCCAATCTGGAATAGCTTCAAAAACTTTTTGTTTTAATTTGTCAAAAAAATCATTGCTCATACAAATCTCCTCTTTTTTACAAAGATAGGTTAAATCTTGTCTGAATATATAGTAATTACTCTATTTTTGCAACAAAACATCCACCAACTCATCCAGCATCTTTTCTTCATCAAAATGTTTCAGTTTTTCTTTGGCATTTGCGACAAGCTTGTCAGCAAAAACCCTCTTTTTTGACAACTTCAAAATTGCCTCTTTCAATTGTTCTTTATTGTTGTAATCAATCAAAAGACCTTCTCTTTCATCTTTTATCAATTCTGGATTTCCGCCTACATTGGTCGTGATTATCGCGGTTCCAACACTCATCACTTCTAACAACTGATGAGAAAGCCCTTCATAGCCAGTATTTAAAACAAAAATGTCTGATGCTTTTATTTGTTTTAACAAATCATCCTTACCCAAACGACCAGACAAAACCACTCTATTTTCCAAGCCCATTTTTTTTATTTTTTCTTGCAATTTATCATAATCAGGACCCTCTCCTGCAATAATCAATCTTGTCTCGGGCAATTCATTTACGACATCTATCAAAGTGTCATACCCTTTCCAAGGAACAAGTCTACCCGCAGAAAAAATAGCCGTACCACTTATTTTGTAACGAATTCGCAAACTATATTTTTCTTCAATAATATCAACAGGGGCAAAAGCGTTGTAAATAACGGTTATTTTTTTTTCATCGATTCCCCAACCAGACACTATATCTTTTAAATAATTGCTTGGAGTGATTATTTTTTCTGCTCTATCGGCCGTAAACTTTTCTATTTTTTTCAAAAGCTCTGTTTTGAAATCAAATTTTCTTTTCCAAAAATTTTCTGGGTAAACAAAATCCATCTCTTGTGCGCTTTTGCTTTGTTGAAATTGTTCCCAAGCGTAATCACCCACCACCTTCAAAACAAATTTCTTATTTATCTTTTTACAAGCACAAGCAGTTGGAAAGCCGACAGAAACAGGATCTTGAACATAGATTAGATCGGCATCTCTCCCCAATTTCTTTACTTTTTGATAATAAACAAAATGTCTAATTATTTTTGGCAGATGTCGCACCTCACTGAAACTTAAAATTTTTACACTGATTTCTTTTTCTGGAAGCCTGTCAAAAAGCAACTTTGAATAAGTTGCCGGGCCTCCCATATCAGGAGGGTATATTCCTGTGCATACCAATAATTTCATTATTATATATAGAATAGCAATTTTAAAGAGAAAAATAAAATACCGCGCCCAAATGGACGCGGTAAGAGATCAGAATGTAATCTGCGACGAATAAAGCTCGTTTCTGACCATCTCAAAGATATCACAATTAGCAGAGATGTTGAACCTTCTAATACAAAAATCTGAGACATAGGTTATCTCTGGAATAGAAGGAGAAACAAGAACATTTTTATTAACAATAACTTTCTCACAAAATTTAGGTTTCCAATTTTTGTCTTGAGAAATACCCTCAAACGAGCACTTTCTCTCTCCAGAAACCATATCATAAAAATAAAAAAGAATTGCAATACGATTCAGATCCAAAACCAATCCGATACACTCAATACCGTCGATTTCTCCCAAATCCCTGCGGAAAGTAATTTCTTCTCCAAACAAAAAATCTTTTGAGCACGAAAAAATATCCATGACTTCCCTCATCAAAAAATTAATTTGAACAAATCCTAAATGAGAGAATATAAAAAATCTGGTCATTAGTCAACATCACTTGGAAACAGGGTTTCCAAGTAGATTGTTAAAGACTTTTTGCTTCATATCATTAGCAATAATATTCCAATCATATTTTTCAAATACCATTTTTTTGGCAGTAGCAACAACAATCTTTACATTTTCAGGACTATTTAAAATATCTTTTATCGTCTCTGCAATTTGCTCGGGGCTTCTCTTGTCTACTGCCCAACCCGTCGCCTGCTTGTCAGGATTTCTCTTTGCGTCAAACAAAAAATCAGCTATACCACCCTCTTGTGTAGCGATTACAGGAATTTCACAAGCCATTGCTTCAACAAAAGAATTACCAAATCCTTCGGAAAGAGCAGGGCGAATAAAAATATCTGATATTCTCAAATATTTTGGCATTTCTTTGTGACTAACAAGCCCTAAAAATTTTACGCGATTTTCAACACCTTCTGTTTTTGCAAGACTCATCAAATCTTCTTTGTCCGGACCTTCACCCAATACAACAAATTTTATATTTTCTGGTAAATATTTTAATGATTTAATAACATCGTCAACGGCATTTTTCAAAACAAGTCTGGATGTTGTGATCATAAATTTGTCACCTTCTTTTTTATCCAATTTTTTCTTCAATTCACCCAAATCACTTTCAGAATAAATTTGTGAAAAATGTTTTGTATCAACCGCATTGGGAACAATTTCTACTTTTCCCTCAAAACCCATATCTTTTGCCCAAAATCCTAAATAGTTTGAAATCGCCTGAATAACATCGGCTTTTGTAAAGATTTTTACAAACAAAGGATACACAAACCTAACCTTTCTTTTTATATAATCAATTGGGTCGCCTTCTTGAAGTGTTAGTAGGTATGGAACCTCCGGATGAGAAAACTTAAAAAACACCGCACCAAAGCCAGCGTAAGAGGCCATCATCGCCCACACAGCATCATACTGTTTTTCTGCATATAGATCGCCAGCTTTCCACCACGCTAAAAATGGAAAAATAATTTTGTTTATCTTTAAGGGGAAACTCATCAAATCATTTGCGGTCGGATTATTTTTTGAGAAACCCAAACGATACACACCAACATTTCCAATCATTTCATAATCAGGCAAAGCACTATCAAATTTTAAAGCAACCATATCAAATTCATAATCATCAATCCTGTCTGTGATTTCTTTAATCGCTACTTCTGCCCCACCCACATACGGATAATAAGTAGTTGAAAATATTAAAATCTTTTTTTTATTATTTTGATTCATATTAAACAAAAATCATTATGACATTATCAATAATATCATAATGGGTAAAACCATTACTGATTTTTTATTTTTTCAATATAATTTTTAATGCTTGATTCAGCAGACCACCCCAACTCTCTCATCTTGGTCAAATCTATTTTCGAAAAATTTCTGTCCCCTTTTTTCGCTGGCAACATTTCAATTTCTCCACCAAATATATTAGCAATTTCCAATATAGAATAATTTTCTTCGGAACCAATACAGTGTCCGTCTCCTTTTCCTTTTTCTCCAACTAAAATCAACCCATTAACAATATCTCCCACATAAGTGAAAGCCCTCTTTTGTGTTCCAGGAGAAACGACTGTCAATTTTTCATTATTTTTAAATTTTCTGCCAAAGATTCCTATCAAAGTTGCATATTTTCCTTCTTTTATCTCCCTTTCGCCATATACATTGTAAAAATAAGTAATCGCATAATCCAAACCAAACCAATTACCATAGTTATTTACCAAATTAGTATTTGTCGCTTTAAAATAAGCATACGGTGATTGATTTTCACCATCTTCGGCATCATCAAATTCACCAAATTTTGTACTTGAACCGGCATAAACCAAACGAACATTATTTTTACGACAAAATTCTAAAACTTTAAATGTTCCCTCTTTGTTCAATCTCCAAACAAGATCAACATCATCAAAAGAGGTCAGTACGCGTGAATATTCACCCAGATGATAAACAATATCGGGTATTTCTGTAATCAAAGTTTCTACATCCTTTGTTTCACCTTCTATATATTCCGCCCCTTCTATATGATTTTCTTTTTTTCCAGTAAAATAATTGTCTAGAGAAATCACTTTGTTATTTTTATCTTTAACCAATTCTTCTATTAGATGTGAACCAATAAATCCTGCACCACCAGTTACCAAAATTGTTTTTTTCATAATAAATTCTAAATTCTAAATTTTTTTAATTATATTCCCGCTCGCGACAAAAGTGTCCTAATTGTCTTCAAAGCGATTTTCAAATCCAAAACAAACGAGCTGTTTTTAATATAATACAAATCATAAGAGAGCTTGTTTTTTGTTTCATCTATATTAACTCCATGATGTGGATGGTTTTTTTGATACATTTGTGCCCAACCAGAAAGACCTGGTTTTATCAAATGACGAATATTGTAATATGGGATAGTTTCACTGTATCTTTTAACCAAACTTGGTGTCTCTGGTCTTGGACCAATCAAAGACATTTCTCCCTTCAGGACATTTATCAATTGTGGCAATTCATCAATTCTTGTTTTTCTCAAAAAATTTCCAACTTTCGTAACTTTTGGTTTTTCTTCAATACCCCCACCAGCACTTGAGACACTCATACTTCTAAACTTTAACAAATTTATTACTCTTCCGTTTTGCCCGATTCTTTCTCCAACAAAAAATACAGGGCCTCCGTCATCCATTTTTATTGCCAGATAAACAAACGGATAGAAAACGAGAGAAACTATTCCCAAAACAAAAGCAATGATTATATCCATTGTCCTTTTCAAAAAATCATATGCCAGATGGCGGCGAGAAGAAATATTTTCTAGAAACCAATTATATCCAACCAAAGAAAGTGGGGTTCTGTCAAAAATATCTTCGTACACCTTGTACATATCAATAAATCTCACACCAGAGAAAATAAGATTATACAAATGAGGTAAAATCTCTAACACTTTTTCATTATTCAAATCAACAATAACAGAATGAATATTTTCACTATAAATTTTATTAATAATTTCCGTCTGAAAATCTATACCGCCTACATCTTCCAAATTAACAAAAGATACCAGCTCTATGTCATAACGATTATTATTTTTTATCTCATTAAGAAGCTCTGCCATCTCTGCCCCACTTCCAATTAAAATAGCGTTTTGTTTTTTACGAGATCCCAAAATAAAATCTGAATTAAATCTCCAAACAAAAATCAAAACCGAAGAAACAACCAAATAAATAAACAAGTTTGTTTTTGGAGCAATACCAAAGAAAGGAACAAAATAAAAGAATATTATCGCAACGATGCTGTTGATTACTTGAGTATTAAAAATAACCGCTGGAATTTTTTTCTTTAAAATTAGTGTATGTTTTTCATAAAGTCCCGCAACAAAGAAGTTGAGTATCCAAACAACAAACAAAAGAGAAAAAGGCGCCAAGTGCCCCTGAAAAACCTCTTGGTTAGGGATCTCCGCATATCTAAGCAACAAAGTAAACCAAAGAGCCAAACACAAGAAAAAAACATCCCCCAGAAACAAGATTATTGGCTCTCTTTTATTATTTATCATTAAATTAAAGTATAAGGGAAAAATTGCCGAAAATAAAGGATTGGTAAGGAGTAAGGTGTAAGGTGTAAGGATTAAGAAGTGAGTAGTAAGGACGAAGCAATCCAGAAGACGACGTGGATTGCTTCGCTTGCACTCGCAATGACGAAGTTTTGCTTTGCCAAGCTATCAACTATTGGCTATAAGCTATAAAAATATTCTCATTCAATAATTTTAAAATCTTCTGCTTTTAATTCTCCATCTTCTGTATTGTCTTCGCTTTTTTTATCAGATTTTTTAGAAAAAACTGCTCCCCCAATAGAAATTATCATTATGGCAATCAATAAAAATAGCCATTTATTAAAAGAATTCTTGTTTTTCTTGTCTACACCACCAACGAAAGCCATCTGATTTTGTTCTTCCTCTACATTGATCAGGTTTTCTTTTTCTAGATTGTTATTGATGTTTTTTGTTTCATCTTTAATACTTGTCTGTTCACTAGCCACCAAATTTTGATTTACAGCTTTCGGTGATTTCGTAACACTACTATTTTTTTGTTGAGAACTGTCTGCAGAAATATTTTGTATTATTCTATTTTCAATATATTTATCTACGATTTCTCCGTTGGGGTAAAGTAAAAAAATTTTATTTAAATCATTAAGAGAAAGGTTTGTTACCTTTGAAGAAATCATCAATTTTTTATTTGGCAAAATGATAGTGTCTTTTGGAAAATCAAATTTCTTTCCATCTGATTCCAAATGCCACCAAGAAAGATTTAACTCGTAACTGGATTGATTAAATAATTCTATAAAACCTTTGATATTGTCTACTTTTGAAATAACAATATTTGCAGGCAATGCGGAAACAGTCAGTCTATCACTCGCACTGTATTCTCCTGCTGTGATATTGAGAAAAACGACATAATCCCCCGGGTATTGATATGTGTGCAAAACAGACTCTCCTTCTTTGACACTTCCATCACCCAAAGACCAAATATAACGAACATTTTTTAGTGGAACATTTTGTTTACCAACAGCAAAAGCTTTAAACAAAGTATCCGCACCAACAACAACTTTTTTGTCCTTTCCTGCATCCACCAGAATATTTTCCTCCATCAAATTCAATTCCTGAGACAAAGATATTTTTTGAGAAATCGCCGTTTCTTCAGTATCTAAATCTGGGTTGGAATTATCGTAAGAAGAATTATTTGATGTTCCGATAGTCGGAAAAGAAGCTATCCAACTTCCGTTCTTTAATTGTAAAGAATTGCCGTCGCCATTTGCACCCATTTCAGGATTATAGGAAACACTGTCCACATCATTTAAATCAGCATTTCTCAAAATAATTTTCTCTCCTGAATTAGAGAGAGAAAATGCACTATCAAAAACAAGCCCAGAAAAATGAGAATTTGATTGTTTAAATTTGTCTGGATTATTTGCAATTACCGCACATTTGCCACCCAGCAAAACAAGACTGTTACCCTCGGGATAAGAGAAAATTTTATGATTTGTTTCGGCTTCAAACAATTTCCAGTTTACCAAATCTATGTCTTCTCCATCATTACAAATTTCAATCCACTCAAAACCAGTATCTATTCCCTCTAGGTTGTACATTATTTCGCTAATAACAACTTGAGCCTCTGTAAAAACAGGGCTCAAAATAAAAAACAATATTAGAACAAAAATCTTTTTCATCCCGTTAGAGATAGGAAACCATTTTTAACAAAAACTATTTCCTTTTTTTAAATTTATTAACTAGTAAATTTACTATATAAAACATTTTCGAGGTTTCCGTATATTCTTTTAACGTTACCTTAACAACCGATAGCTTCAAAAAATTATATTGCCCAAAAGAAACACCACAACATCTCTAACGGGATTAATTTCTATTTACCTTCTTCAAAAATACTTCTTAAAACATTTTCTGGTACTTCTTTTGGTTTATTTTCTGACAAGACTTCTTCTTTTTCCTTTTCGACATCTTCCATTACTCCTGACAAAGCCTGTCTCAATTTATTTTTGTTTTCTGTTTGAATATCTTGGTTTATACTTGCTCCTTTTTTCTTAATATCAAAACCTTTTTCTTTTTCAAAAGAAATTGCTTTGTTTTCGCTTCTCAAGCTTTCCAATGCTTCTTTAAGAGAATTTTTTCCCTCAAGTACTGGCGGTTGTGGAGGCTGATAAACATTGGGTTTTCTCTCGTAGTTATTTTTTCTTGCTATATCTCTAGGCTTTTCTCTTTGAAAATTTTCTTTTTTCTCCCTTTCATTATGTGCAACTTTTTTAGGACCATCATCAGACCTTTTCTCGATATTTTTTTCAGGTTTTTTCTCATCCTTTTTTGGATGACTAGATTCCAAATCCTCTAAAATCGCTTTTTCAACAGACTCTTTGTCTTTTGAAAAAGTTTTTCTGGACGCTTCTATTACTTCATTTCTAAAAGAAATATTTGGTTTGTGCAAAGGCGCAAGAGTGGTTGCAGAAAAAGGAGTAGAGCCAACTCCGTTTATCATCAGTCTTAAATAAATCTGAGTAAACCCAAGATTCACAATATCATCCGCTGTAAAAGTCGGAGAAAATTCTCTCTCCAACAATTCGGCATCTGTAGGACCAATTCTAAATACAATCATAGAACCGACGTTTCCAAAAACCGCTGCTTTCACAGTATCTGGCATTTGCTCTACATACTGATGGGCCATAGTCAAAGCCAGTTTATATTTTCTCGCTTGTGAAAGAATGTCTGCAAAAGAATCGTTGGCAAGATTTTGAAATTCGTCAATATACAAATAGAAAGGAGGTAACTTGCCTATTTCTTCTTTTGATAAATCAGAACGGCTCATGGCTGAGAGATAAATTTTTGTTGTCATCATAGAACCAAGCAAATCAGCATTTGATTCTCCAATCTGACCAATAGACAAATTTACCAAAAGAATTTTTTTATTATCCAAAATATCACGAAAATCAAAAGATGACTTTGGTTGTCCCACAATATTTCTAATAATTGGGTTTGAGGTGAACTGCCCCACCTTGTTCAAGACAGCTGAATAAGCTTCTTTCCTATATCTATCATCCCAAGATGCATATTCTTGTTCCCAAAAAGCTTTTACTATTGGGTCGGTAATGTTAGAGACAACTTTTTTTTGAAAAATTTTGTCCACGAACATTCTCGGGATTGAAAGCATTGTGGATCCAGGATATTCCAACAAAGCCAAAAGAGTGTTGCTGGTGATGTGTTCCATTCTGTCTGAAAATGATTCTTCCCCCCAAATTTTCTTGAATGCTGACAAAAGACCTTGCGCGACAAGGTATCTTCTTTCTGGGCCAATGTCTTCCATTACATTGAAAGCAACAGGAAACTTTGTATCGGCAGGAGAAAAATAAACGACATCATCAATTCTATTTTCAGGAACATAATCCAAAAGAGTATCTACTGCGGATCCGTGCGGGTCTATAAAACAAACACCGTTTCCGTTTTGAATATCTTGAGCGGCCATATTTTCAATCATTGTAGATTTTCCCATACCGGTCTTTCCAATAACATAAATATGACGAGTTCTGTCGTCTGCTTTTATACCAAATTTAGTTTTTTTATTGCGGAAATCAGTTTCCGCAAAATATGTAATTTGATTAGGATCTTCCATGCTTTAAATTATACAAGATAATTTAAAAATTATAAATGATAAATTTTAAATTATAAATTACGCAAACGAACAAGACGGAAAATTTGCTTCGCAAATTTTCCGTCTTGAATTCTAAATTCTAAATTCTATTTTCTGTCAGCTATTGGCTATTGGCTGATTTTAATGCTTCTCTTGTATATTTATTAGAAGCGCTCCACAACATCCAACTGGTCAATCCCACATCATAAGTAGCTTGAATTTGTGCTCTGACATCACTCGCGTCGTAATCCCCACCATAATCAAAATCTTGAAGCCACGGACGCAATTTTAAAGGAGAAGTACTGGCAGTATTCAAACGAGTAACAGCGCTACCCATCGTAAAATGGATTACTTCATATGGATAATCATTTGGGTTTTTCCAACCATTAAAATTTGGCGGATAGTGAGACGGATAAACCATCGGTGCGATGTAATCAAAGAAAGGCGCCGCATATTCCAAAACTTGCCCAATGTTTAAATCATCTGTATTGGTAGTAACCATACCAAACAAATCAGCAGAAGTCGGCACACCCAGAGTTTTAAATTTTCCACCGATATATCTAAAGAAATCTCTCATAACTTTTGCCTTTCCGTGTTCTGGATCCAAAGCAATTTTTTCTTCACTAAACGGATAATAAATATCTTTCATATTTCCATCTGACGGAAAACGAATATAATCAAAATTTATCTCATCAAATCCCAAATTGTAAGATTCTTCTCCGATAACGAAAGCATAATCCCAAACTTCTTTTGATCCTGCGTCCAACCATCTTATCCCCTTTCTGTCCTGCCAAACACCGCCATCACTCGCTCTCTTTACTGCCAATTCCGGACGAGTTTTTGTTAGATATAAATCTTGAAAGACAGGCAATCTTCCGATTACATAAATATTTTTTTGATGCAAAAGTTCTATAAATTCTTTTATATCTGTTATTTTACATTCACCTTTACCCATATCTGCAATTGCCCCCTGCAATATTGGATTTTCCATATCAAAAGCAATTTTTCCTGTCTCGTCTTTTATATTCAACACCAAAGAATTTAATTCTGTCGTATCAATCAAGTTAACCAAATTTTCTCTAAAACTTGGTGTGCTAGCAGCACAGGCTGTCATATAGATTCCCTTTACTGCTTCGGGTGTTTCAACATGTGTTGCTTTCCAAACTTCTTCTTTTGCAACATCTTCTTTTTTTGAATCGCTTTTACCTACCTGATAGTTTGTTGCTACCAATTTTGGAAAACCAGTATAAGACAAAAAAATTACTGCAACAAAAAAGAAACCTACGAAAATCGGTTTCTTTGGTAATGCTTTAATTTTTTTGATACTCTTTTCTTTCTCCATTATTTAATTAATTTGATTCTTCTGTTGTTTCGGATGTCTCCACTGGTTTATTTTCAAAAAACAAATTCTTTTGAGGATCTCCTGCGCCGTTTTGTCTAAATGTTCCATTTTTTTCAGCGGATGTGGCTTTTCCAATTCTGTAAGTATAAAAAGATTTTAAAAAAATTAAAATTGCAAGAATAGTAACAACAAAAGTTTCCCAAGATCCAGGGAATCCCAAGAAGGGCATAACAATTATAATCGCCGATAAAATAGAAATTAGTTTCATATAATATAAAGAGACTTTAATATAATAACGATTCCTGCAACTATTAAAAGAAAAGATTTCCAAGATCCCGGAATTTTAATAGACGGCATCAACACCAACCCTATTCCTATTAATAACAATACTAAATCCATAATTAACAATAATTATATTAGAAAAGTAACAAATTAGAAAGCCTCTATCATAACCACAAATTCACCTCTTATCTTGTCAGGATTTTTTTCAAAATATTCAATTATTTCTTCTGCGCTTCCGCTAACAGTTTCTTCATAAATTTTTGTAAGTTCTCTGGCAATTACTACTTTTCTTTTTCCAATATGTTTTTTCAATGATTCCAAAGTTTTCAGAATTCTGTGAGGTGATTCATAAAAAGCGATAGTCCTCTTTGTTTCTGCTATTTCTTTAAATAAAGTTTCTCTCCCTTTTTTGTGTGGCAAAAATCCCAAGAACAAAAATTGATCCACAGGCAAACCACTTATGGAGAGTGCCGAAACTAAAGCGCTTGCTCCTGGGATTGCTATTATTTCTATTTCTTTTTCAAACTTCCCTTTCATCTCCGAAACCAAAAAAGAACCAGGGTCAGAAATTGTCGGTGTACCCGCATCGGAAACCAAAGCAATATTTTTGCCGGCTTCAATCATTTCAAAAATCTTATCAATTTTTGAAATCTTGCTATGTTGGTGGTAAGACATTGTCGGAGTATTTATTTCATATTTTTGAAGAAGTTTTTTTGTCACACGAGTATCTTCGCACAATATCAAATCTACCTCTTTCAAAGTTTTAATTGCCCTGAAAGTAATGTCTTCCAGATTTCCTATTGGTGTTGCTATTACGTAAAATTTCATATCGTTTTGACTAAATTCTATTTTCTATTACTGAGCCACCTCGCAGAATCGAACTGCGGACCTATGGTTTACGATACCATTGCTCTGCCAACTGAGCTAAGGTGGCTTTATATTTAAGTGTTTTCTTCACGACAGATAATACATCAAATACCATTGCTCTTCCACATATTCCCTATTTCGCTTCTCTCAATAACGGGAATTCTTTGTGAGACAAAGACCGGATTAAAAGCAAAGCAGTTTCCTTTTAATCCAACTGAGCCCTGCCTGCCGACAGGCAGGTAAGGTGGCTTTATAACTCATCTACTTTAAATTACAAAATACGCTCTATTTTTTGGATTGTTTCGCTTCGCTCGCAAAGACGGATTTTTGCTTTAGCCAAAATTCGTCATACTTACTCCTTATACCTTACTCCTCTCTACTTCTTTTGAGCCATTGCGCAGGATTGGCGTCAAGTTTCTAAATATTTTGTTCGCCACTCGGCAAGCTCGTGACTTCAAAATATTAAGAACTTCCTACCCGGGCTCGCCTGTTTTTCGCAAGGCTCAAAACATGGCTCCGCCTTTCAATCCTGCCGTGAGCAAAGCAGTTTGCTCACTGCAACGCCTCACTCCACTTCGTTCCGTGAGCCATTGCGCAGGATTGAACTGCGGACCTCGTCATTACCAATGACGTGCTCTATCCAACTGAGCTACAATGGCTTAATTATAAGTTAACAGTTTACAGTTTACAGTTTGCAAAGAAATTTTGCAAAAAAATAGTTGAGAATAAACCTTAAAAATGTTATCTTAATTGCAAATGTCGATGTAGCTCAGTTGGTTAGAGCGCGGCACTCATAAAGCCGAGGTCGGAGGATCATTCCCTCCCATCGACACATTTTGTTGAATAAAATGCTTTTATTTGATAGAGTATTGCAGTAACTTGTTGCGGTCGTAGCTCAACTGGTTAGAGCATCCGCCTGTCACGCGGAAGGTTGCCGGTTCAAGTCCGGTCGATCGCGCATAAAGAAAACCACCGATTTTTTAATCGGTGGTTTTCTTATTTTGTAGCGGGAGTTTGAATTGCACAAACGCCTTCAGGTTATGAGCCTGACGAGGTACTACTCCTCCATCCCGCTATAATGCAATAACAAAAATAATACTACAATAAAAGTAAACTAAAATCAATCCTTTTTTGATATCCTCATTTCTTTATAAATAGGGATTAAACCTAGAGCCCCTAGAAGAGCACAAATACTAGCAGATATAAACAAAATCTTAAAACCAAAAGATACTGCAATCAAACCTCCTATTCCTGCTGCAAACGCTCCTCCTAAATCAACCAATGTATTATAAGCTCCCCACTCTATACCTTCTTTCCCTTTATCTATATGTCTTGTAAAAATAGCATACCAAGAAGGGAAAACAACCGCTGCGAAAATTCCCAACAAAAATTCAACAAGATAAAGCTGATATGGTGTTTTTATAAAAAGATAAAGTAGTGGAATGATGCTATAAAGAGCATATCCAAAAAAAAGAAACCAAAAATCATCTCTTTCACCTTTTATTTTGTCTATAAGATTACCCATTGGAATTTGCCCCAGACTTTTTGTGACTAAATAAATCATTGTCGCAATACCAACAATATCAACGCCTGCATTGGGTATTGTTTCAACAATATAAACTGCAAAAATAGGCCCGATCAATCCAAAACCTCCAGCAACAAAAAGATCGGCTAATGTTAAATATCGAATCACAGAGGATACTGATTTTAAATTAAAATATCTTACTGGTGTAATTTGTTTTTCCATAAAAATTAAATATTAAAAAAATAAATAATTTAATAATTCCAAATTTAGATGCATAACGAGAAGCAAGAGCAAAATTTTGTGAGGCGTATTTTAAATACGGTGAACAAAATTTTGCGAATTGCGACAAAGTTAGGCGCTAAATTTGGAATTATTTTAAATAAATTCAAATTCTTCAAAAACTTGTCTGTACATATCTATCACTCTCTTTGCCTCTCTCTTTGTCAAAATATAATTTGAACCTTCATGAGCGATTGCATTTCTAATCTTGTGCGCTTCCCACGCCTGATTGATTGTAAGGAAATCACTTCTTTCTACACTCTTCAATCGCTCTCCCAAGGTCTCTCCATGATAACCCATTTTTCTAGTCATCTCGTCCAAAATAATATCCGCTTCCAAAATCGCTGTCCTCCATTCAGATTGTGAATCTGTATCCAAATGAACCAAAACTCTCTCCCATCTTTCGTTTCTCACTTCTCCCTCTGTTCCTTCCGTTTTAGCAATAACAGCACCAAAAATTTTATCCTCCATCTTTGCAACTTCTTTTATTTTTTTATTGTAATACAAAACAAAATAACCAATCACAAGACTGATAAGCAAAGAAAACATTGCCCAAAGAGGCCACTGTCTCATTATATCGGTTCTAAATTCAACATCGCCAAAATTTACAGAAAATTCATAAATTTTGTAAAAAATATATTGAATATTTATAAAATCAACACCGTTCATACCTTATAGTATAAAGTATTAAGTAATAAGTAGTAAGTAGTAGATGTTGAAAATTATTTTTCGTTAAGAAAATCTTTTCCGATTTTAAATAAAACATTCTCTCCCATCCACGGCGCCATAAACTGAATTCCTAACGGCAATTGTTTTCCTTCTCTTTCTGTAAATCCAGATGGAACAGATATTGCAGGCACTCCCACCATGTTTGCAGAAACAGTAAAGATATCCGCCAAATACATCTGCACAGGGTCATTCGCCTTTTCACCAATTTTAAAAGCAGGGATCGGAGAAGTCGGTGTTAAAATAACATCCACGTTTTCAAACGCTTTAACAAAATCTTTTTTCATTATTTCTCGCAAGGCAGTTGCTTTGTTGTAATAAGCATCGTAATAACCCGCAGACAAAACATAGGTACCCAAAATTATTCTTCTTCTTGCTTCTGGGCCAAAACCAACAGCTCTTGTCTTCATATAGTCTTGTATACCATTTTCCCCCTCTTTAAGTAATCCAAATCTCACCCCATCAAAACGAGCCAAGTTTGTAGAAACTTCTGCTGGCATAATAATATAATAAGTGGCCAGTGAATAATCAATATTTGGTAATTCAATTTCTTTTATTTCGTGTCCCAAAGATTTCAATTTTTCCAAAGACTCTTCAAAATTTTTCATTACATCAAGATCCACTCCGTCTTTCATAAAATGTCTTGGTACACCGATTGTCATTTTTTCTTTTATTTTTGGTTCTTTGATCAAATTTTCCGGAATAGTCTGACTGTCCATCTTGTCTTCTCCTTTTATACAATCATATATAATTTCTGCATCATCAACAGTCTTTGCAATTGGGCCAATCTGATCAAGAGACGAACCCATCGCAATTGCACCATATCTAGAAACCCTGCCATAGGTGGTTTTTAGTCCCACTGTTCCACAAAATGACGACGGCTGACGAATAGAACCCCCCGTATCTGTTCCCAGTGCAGAAAGTGCCCCGTCCATAGCGACAGCAGATGCAGAACCACCTGATGAGCCACCTGACACACGAGTATCGTCATAAGGGTTTTTTGTTACGCCGTATGCCGAGTTTTCTGTTGAACCTCCCATCGCAAATTCATCAAGGTTTACTCCGCCCAAAAACACCGCCCCTGCTCTTTTCAATTTTTCTATAACAGTCGCGTCATAAATCGCATGATAATTTTCCAAAATCTTTGAACTGGCAGTCGTTATCTCTCCTTTTACTAAAATATTATTTTTGATTGCCATTGGAATACCTGTTAGCAATACAGCAGTGCCATCCCTAAATCTCTTGTCTGCTTCATCTGCCTGTTTCAAAGCATTTTCTTCAAAGATATGTAGGTAAGCATTGATGTTGGAATTTTTTTCTTTTATTACACCAAGATAGGCCTCGGTCAATTCGCGAGCAGAAAAATCTCCCGATTTCATAGAATCGTGCGCCTTTCTTATGTTCAAGTTTTTTAAGTCAATTTTCATAAATAAATATACCAATATACTAATGATGCGAATTATACAAATGCAATACAAATATTATGATTCGATACAGGAAAAATTTTCAAAATTGGATGCAGAACGAGGAGGTGAGGGAAAAATATTTGAGCCGTATTTGAAATACGGTGAAAATATTTTTCCCGAAACCGACAAAGTTATGCGACGATTTTGGAAATTTTTTATAATATCTTCTTCACCTCTACATAATTATCTCTAGTTTTCGGTGCTTCTTTCAAAATATCTTCTGTATAAATTCCACTCTCATGTGGCTCTCCGTCTTCTCTCATAATGTTTCGCACATCTCCTGCTTCTCTTTCGGTGATATCAACATCGGCTTTTTGAATTTGATCAATAAAAACCAAGATTGAATCCATCTCTTTTACCATTTTTTGCTTTTCTTCTTCCGACAATTCAATCCTCGCAAGCAAAGCCAATTTTTCTATGTCTTTAATATTCATAATTGTTTTAGTATAAAGGATTAAGGAATAAGTATAAAGTATTGACAGACGATAATATATATAGTAATTTTTTATCAGAAACACTGAGATAAATTCAACAAAAGGTGAAAAGATGGTAAAAGAATTCTTGAAGAATTACTGGTTTTTAACAACACTGTTATGTATGATATTAATTCTTCTGGGGATTTTTGTGTGGAATATTTGGGTAGAGTGTAGATTAGACGCGAAAATCGAATCAATTCGCAACACGATTCACACTGAATGTTCCGACCCGAAGCAATTTTCCAACGGTGGAATCTGTATTCCTGAACAACCTTTTGTCGCCGTCGTCAGAAACGCCGATGGTAACACAGAGCTTGTATGGGGCAAAGAGAACATCAACAAACTTCTCCAATCCCCAGCCCAATCATCACTGCCGGACAAACAATAACATTCGGCAACAAACCCCTAAACCCCGCACTTCGCGGGGTTTTTTATTTTACAAAAAATAAATACGGTAGATAAAATGTGTATAAAAAGTACGACCGTACTTTCTATACACATTTTACTTTTTAATAACAAAAATTGTTTTAAATAATAAAAAGCCGAGGGTGTCGGCTTTTTCTATTTTATTTTATCTCACGATATCGCTCTGCAAAATATCAAGTCTGTCATTTATTTTTTTGATATCCGCACTACCGAGCTCGCCTATAAATTCATATCTTAAATCAAGGTGGCTATATTCTTGTTCAAAAGAATCCACGACACTCAAATTGTTTTTTCGAAAATAAGCACAAGCGTAGATTCCGTCACCGTGTCTGAAAACTATATATCCATCAAAGACAAAAAATTTTCCCTTTCTCATTTTTAAAAACTCATCAGGATTATGATCAAAGATTTTAATTATATTCACTACTCCTCCTTGATATTGATATTCCTAAAAAATCAAATTTCTAAATATGAGTATAAATTAATTGAAAAACAATGTAAACCATATTAACATCAGATGTACGAATGATACGAATTATACGAATGCAATACAAATATTATTTAATTAAACTTAAATTGCGATATTGTAATTTGTGTTTTATTTTATCAATCTCAAAAATTCTTCTTCACTCAAAACCTTCACTCCCAACTCCACTGCTTTGTCATATTTTGATCCCGGATTTTCCCCTGCCACAACATAATCAACCGCTTTGGACACACTACTAGAAATATCCCCGCCCAGTGCACGGATTTTTGTCTTTGCTTCGTCCCTCCCCATATTTTCCATCGTCCCTGTCAAAACAAATTTCTTTCCCTCTAATTTCCCTTTGGACTGGGTCGGACCCAGTCCAGTTTTAATTTTTACTTGTTTGAAAAGTTTTTCCAACAAGTGTAAATTCTTTTTATCACGAAACCAATCATAAATAGATTTTGCGACCACATCCCCTATTCCATATACACTTTCCAAATCTTCCAAACTGGCATTTTGTATTTTTTCCAATGATCCAAAATGCTTTGCTAAATCAATTGTTGTTTCTTCACCCACCTGATCAATAGAAAGCCCCATCAAAAACCTAGACAATTCAACCTCTCTCGCCTTTTCAATCGCAGATAACAAATTGTTCACAGACTTTTCTGCAAACCTTGGCAACGCCAACAAATCTCCTTTCTTCAAAGAAAAAATATCATCGTATGAGGAAATCAGGTTTTCTTCCAACAAAACATCTATAATACTTGGGCCCATACCGTCTATGTCGTACGCTTTTTTAGAAACAAAGTGATAAAACTTTCTCTTTTGTTGCTCAAAAGAATTTTTATTTACACAGCGATAAGCCACTTGTCCGATGATTTTTTCAATTTTTCCATCTCCTCCACACGCTTCTACATATTCTGGATAGTGATATATTTTTTCTTTACCCGTCCTCATTTCTTTCAAGACAGAAACAACCTGTGGAATAACATCCCCCGCTTTTTGCAAAATAACAGTATCACCAATTCTCACATCCAATCTTTTTATTTCGTCTTCGTTGTGCAAAGTTGCACGCGACACAACAGACCCTGCCACAGAAACAGGTTTCAAATGAGCAACAGGTGTCAAAACACCAGTTCTTCCTACTTGTAAAACAATATCTTCTACAACAGTAGTCACCTGTTCAGCAGGAAACTTGAAAGCAATTCCAAAACGGGGTGCTTTGCCCGTATAACCTAAAGAGTCTTGATATTTTTTCTCGTCTACTTTTATTACTACTCCGTCTATCCAATAATCTTGAATCTCTTTTTTCCCTTGCCATTCTTTCCAAAAAGAAATCGCTTCGTTAATATTTTTACAATGTTTAAAATTCTTATTTACCTTGAAACCCAGATCCCCCAATAGTTTCAGTTCATCAAATTGTCTACTTGGAACCTCGTCTTCTAGAGAAGCAATGTCGTAGATAAAACAATCCAACTTTCTCTCTGCGACAATTTTTGGATCCAGCTGACGAATTGTCCCTGCCGAAACATTTCGGGGATTTGCAAAAATTTTCTCTCCCCTTTTTTCTTGGGTCTTGTTCAATTTCTCAAAATTTTTCTTACTCATCCAAATCTCGCCTTCTACAATAATATCTATGTCTTTTTTCAATCTTAAAGGAACAGACTCTATCGTCTTTACATTAAGGGTCACATCTTCGCCCACCTTTCCATCTCCTCTGGTTACTGCGGTTTTCAACAATCCTTTTTCGTATTCCAAAACAATTTTAAGTCCGTCTATTTTTAATTCACAAGTATAAGTCGGTTTTTTGTTTCCCCCCAAAAATCTTTTTACTCGTGTATCAAAATCCTCCATGTCTTCTTCGGTAAAAGCATCGTTAAAAGACCACTGCTGAACTTTGTGAGTGACTTTTTTAAATTCTTTTAGCGGTTTTCCTTCTACTCTCTGTGTTGGAGAATCGGGAGTAATCAATTCGGGATATTCCTGTTCCAGTTTGTATAATTCATTTTTCAAAGAATCCAATGCCTCGTCGGAAATCTCTTGTCTGTTTTCAATATGATAAAGATAGCGATAGTAATCTATCGCTTCTCTCAATTTTTTTATTCTTGTTTCCACATCCTTTGATACTTTCATACCAATTTTAATATGTCGCTCTCAAAGCTCTTTCTACTCTTCTTGGGTTATTTTCATCACAGGTGTTATATCCTCGGGATTCAATATAAGTGTTCTGATTTTTTTTAATTACATAAATCAAAACACAATCATCACGGCTAGGATCATTTGGATACAAATCATCTATGCTGAAAATTGTGTTCCCTGTAAAATCATTTGAAGGACCTTGTCCGAGATCGCCAGCTAACCATTCCCAACTATCCCCTTCAACAATATTGACCCCTGCACAATATATATTAGAAGCAGCGGTAGGTTCTATATTGTCACTGGTCGAGGTAGCAAAAATATGATGCTTCAAATCCCAATAAAAAGCACAGTCCAACCCCGTATCAGATGCATAAAAGGCATATTGTGATTGTGTTCCTCCCGAAGCCAACTCTAGCTCTTTGATAGAAATAAGCAAAATGGATGCACCAATTACAACGAAAATACCCGCAAGCAATACAGCAATCAAAATCACGAATCCTTTCTTTTTTTCTTTTCTTTTTTTCAAAAACATAATTATCTTAAATTATACAAACTTTCTCTTACGGAGAAACTTCTTTGTCCTCTGTCCCACGATATCTCTACTTCTACCGACACCTCTTCTGAATTTCCGTTAACATTTTCAATTCTAATATTTCTCACAAAACCAGAGGGATCTCCACTTTCATAACTATAAAGAAAACTTTCTTGATTTACATCTGGATAATATTTTTTCAATTCTGGACATTCAGTTCCGCAAGAATTTATTGCTGAAGAAAAAAATGGATCCTGCGCATCAATATAACAAAGTCCAGTTTGACAATCCCCCAAAGAAGATAGCCAGTTTACTTCACCTAACAAGTTTGTGTCTCTCACATTTCTAACATACTCCACTGCCTCTTGTGCCAGATAAAAAGCAACCAATTGATTCTTTGCCAAACGAGCAGACACCATTCCCTCTTTTGCTAAAATGAGAGGCGAGATAATTGCAATCAACAAGATGCTGATAGCAACTAGGGTTTCGATCAAAGTGAAACCGGTATTAGTTTTTAGTTTTGAGTTTTTAGTTTTTAGAAAAAACATTTTATTTTAAATTAATCCATTATTGTTCTCTGCGAAACGATTGTTTGCAAATCAAATCTCATTCTGTCCAGATCTCTTTCTCCTGAATATCCACTTACATAAATTTCAACTTTTGGCTGAAAACCATCTGTGCCATTATTTCCTCTCACATAAAATTCCATTTTATCTATTACAATATCTTCTGCTGTTATATCTATAAAAGGACCTCCATCAACACTTCTTTCAATTCTATCATTCGTACTCAGACGATAAATTATCACTTCATTATCTTTAGATGTAAAAGAAAATGCAGTATCCCCTGAACAATCAGCATCACAAGTAAATCCCGTCCCTACTCTAATCTCTTTTGATATGCTTTCAAGCGCCAAATTTAAATTGTTTGAAACGATCTTAAACCTTTGTGATCTTTCGTTTGCTTGAACCAAACTTAAAAGAGCAACAATGCCGACAGTCATAACAACACTAAAAAGAGCTACTGCCACAATAACTTCTACGAGCAAAAAACCTTTATCAGTTTTTAGTTTTGAGTTTTTAGTTTTTAGCAAAGACATTTTATTTTTTAAAAATCCTAAATTAAACATTTTTATTCTATTTGACTAGTGCTGATAGAAATCTGTCCTGTAATACTGATTCTGATTATTTTGTCCTTGATCCTCGGATTTGAGGATCCAACATATATATCAACATAACTACAACCATCGCCACAATCTGCTGGTGAATCTGTTTTTATAATAGCATCGGGATCTGGTCTTTTGAAAGTAACATGGGCTTGCCCTCTATCGCAAATACTATTTCCGTTGATACAAATATCCTTTATTATGTTTCCTCTGGTTATATTATAGACCTCAACCAATTCCGACTCGTCATCATAAAAACTATTATCATCTATATCAGCAAAAAGAATAAATTGTTTGTTATTACTATTCAAAGGATCTGTTGTGAAATACATTCCATAACCAGTATCAAAGGTTGTTGTTCCTCCACTATTTGACCCCAATACATTGATACTAAAAAATTGAGCCTGCCTTGTAATAAGAGCAATTTCATAAGCCAAACTTTCCAAAACCACACCGCCATTGAAAACAGAGTGGTTTATCAAAACTATACTTGTTATCAAAGTAATAATTGCCAAAACAACGAGCAATTCTATCAGAGAAAAAGCTCGTTTAGTTAGTAGTTTTAAGTTTTTAGTTTTTAGAAAAAACATTTTATTAAATGAAGAAAACTTTTAGACCCAAAACATCCCAGTGGAAAAAGAAGATCAGTATTGTCCCCAAGATAAGAAATGGCGCAAAAGGTATTTCACTCTTAATTGTAAAATTTTTATTTATAAATGACAACGACTGTAACTTGGATAACAAAATCAAAAATATACCAAAAACAGATCCAATCCAAAACGAAAGAATTATTGCAGAGAGGCCGTCAACAAGTCCCAAAAACCATCCCATACCCAAAGCCAATTTTGCATCGCCAAAACCAATCCATCTACCCTCCGAAACAAACCACAAAACAGCAAAAGGGGTTGCGAGTATCGGGCCAGCCAAAACTTCCAGCCATGCCAGATTTCCCCATTGAGTAACCAGCATAAACAACAGCGACAAACCAGCGAATAAAAATGCCATACTATCGGGGATTATTTTGTGGCGAATATCGTAGATAGTTATAACAATAAAGATGGAAAAGATAATCCACAAATATAATATATTAGCTAATAGCTTATAGCTAATAGCTAATAGCGTTTCAAAATTTAAAATTTCATTATTGAAAATTAAAAATTGAAAATTGAAAATTAATAGAAACAGCAACCCGGTTGCTGTTTCTATTATCGGGTATTGCCAAGATATTTTTTTACCACATCCTCTGCACTTTCCTCTTTGGATTAAAAAAGAAAAAACGGGAATCAATTCGTACCAATTCAATTTTTTCTTGCAGTTTGGGCAATGAGAGCGACCCATTATTCCTTTGATTGGGTAATTTTCGTCCAATCGCAAAATAACAACATTGAGAAAACTTCCAACCACAAGACCCAGTAAAAATATAAAAATGCTGATATACATACAGTCATTATAACTTCTAAACTAAAAATTTAGAAGTTATAATGACAAGTTAAAAGTTTATAAAGCTGAAAGTCCGTAAAGTTTTTGAGGGAAAACAAAAAATGCCCATAAGGGCATTTTTTGTTTGCTTTAATAACTAGGTTATTAAGGGGCAACTGTATAGTTAGCAACCGGTACTGTAACTTGTGCTGTACAACCAGCATTATTATCAGGAACACTCGCTGCGTTTTCAATAGCAGTACTCAAACAATAATCTGTTGCTGTTCCGATATAACCATAATTATTAGATCCCGGATCAGTTGGCATAACAGGAAGGTATGTTGGAGCCAACGATGCAGCAAGACCCGCGTATGTAGCAGAAACTGGGTAAGCAGTGTTGTCGTTGTAATACATTTCCAAAGCCAAAGATAATTGACCCATATCTGAAACTCTTCTTGCGTCTCTTGCTTTTTCTCTTGCGCTGTTCAATGATGCAAGAACTACTGATGAAAGAATACCAATGATGGCAATAACCACCAACAATTCAATCAATGTAAAACCTTTTTTCATATATTTTTATTTTTTACTTAATTACATGTAATTAATTAATTTTGATAAATAATCGACCGCTTCTTTTTTAAAAGCTTATATATCTATGCCTTATATTATATAACACAAAAAATCGTTTTTTTAGGGGGGTTGTGGATAAATGGGTAGAAGCTGATAGCCGATAGCTAATAGCTTATAGCACGGACGACGTGGATTGCTTCGCCTTCGGCTCGCAAAGACGACAAAGACGGGAAATTTGCTTCGCAAATTTCCCGCCTTCTTATACCTTAACCCTTACTCCTTACTCCTAAATAGTTGAGGAAACGTTGTAGATCGGCATCAAAACCGAAGTCAACAAAACTCCTACTCCCAAAGCCAACATAACAATCATCGCAGGTTCGATCAAAGAAACCAATGCATCTACAGCGTTATTTACTTCTCTTTCATAAAACTTTGATAGCGTTTCCAAAATCATTCCCATCTCTCCTGTTTCTTCACCGATTTTAATCATCTGGATCATAATGTTTGGAATTTCTTCATACCCAGTCAGTGCTTCTGAAACTGCCTTTCCTGCTCGTACTTCTTGAGCAGCTGTCATCAAAATATCACGGTAGATCACATTGTCCACAACATCGGCAGTGTTTTCTATTACCTTTATAATCGGTACACCCGACAAAAGCATTGTATTCATATTACTTGCGATTCTGGTCAAATATAACTTTCTATAAAGTTGTCCCAAATAAGGCAAATTGATTTTAAACCTTGAAAAAGAAGCTTTTCCTGATCCTGTTTGTCCATATCTAATCAAGAAATATCCTCCGATTACTAAACCAACAAACAAAAATAATCCATAATTAACAAGAAAATCGCTGATTCCCATAACAATCTTTGTGAAAAATGGAATTTCTGCACCAGATTCAACCAAGATGGAACTTAGTTTTGGAATAACCATCGTAAACATCAAAATCATAACTACTACAAAGACAACCATAACGAAAGCTGGATACACCAAAGCGCTTTTTGCTTTTGATGTCAGCTCGTAACTTCTGTCCAAGTGATTCGCCAAATACATAAATGTCTCGTTCAATTTTCCAGATTCTTCTCCTGCCCTTACCATATTTACATAAAAATTAGAGAAAACTTTTGGGTGTTTTGACAAAGCTTGAGAAATAGAACTACCCGCCTGCAAATCATCGGCGATAATAGCCAATTTTTTTCTCAAAACAGGATTTTCCGATTCGGAAGCAAGCAATCTAAAAACACGCAAAACAGAAACTTGTGCTTCAAACAAAGTAGAAATCTGTCTTGAAAGAATCACCACATCTTTGTTAGAAACTCTTTCAAAAAAAGAAATATCTCCTCCGAAAATATTTTTATCTGCTTGATCAACAGAAACAATAGTAAACCCTCTGTTTTGCAGAGAAGTAATCACGACATCGGTATTGATAGCATCTATTTGGCCTTCTTTTACCGAACCGTCTTTGTCTAAAACTTTGTATTTGTATAACATTTTATAGTTTTTAGTTGATAGTTTTTAGTCTTTAGAAAAACACAACGATAAATTATTTATAAAAATCAAAAAATTTTAAAAATTGGATAAAGTTCGAGGAAGTTCTGGAAAAATAATTTGAGGCGTATTGGTGATACGGTGAAAATTATTTTTTCAGAACTGACGAAGAAATTTGCCGATTTTTAAGATTTTTTTATATTAATTTTTCCAACGCGCTCTCATTCAACGAAAACTTTCTCGCATTTTCCACAGTAATTTCTCCCCTTCTTACCAATTCTGCCAAAGATTTGTTCAAGCTGATCATTCCGTGTTGCGAACCTGTCTCAATAACAGAATTTATTTCATAGGTTCTCTTTTCTCGGATAAGATTGGAAACTGCACTATTGTTTATCAACAATTCAAAAGCAGGAATCATTCCACCTGAAATACGAGGTACCAGTCTCTGAGATAAAATACCCATCAAGCTTCCTGCCAATTGTGTTCGAATCTGATCTTGTTGCTCCGCAGGGAACGAGTCGATGATTCTGTCTATTGTCTGAGCAGCTGTATTTGTATGCAAAGTTGAAAACACCAAGTGACCTGTTTCAGCGGCAGTTACCGCCGTTGCAATCGTTTCTGGACCTCGCATTTCTCCGATCAAAGCGACATCTATATCTTGTCTAAACATAGATCGCAAAGCGATTTTGAAATTTTCGGTATCCACACCGATTTCTCTTTGATCAATAATGGATTTTTTTGGTTCATAGACATATTCTATCGGATCCTCAATAGTAACAATATGTTCTGCTCTGGTTTGATTGATAAGTTCTATCATAGAAGCCAAAGTGGTTGATTTTCCTTGTCCGACAGGTCCTACTACCAAAAAGAAGCCTTGCTGTTTTTGAGCAAATTGTTCCAAGATAGGTGGCAGATTTAGTTCAACCAGCGTTCTAATTTGTTTTGGTATCAATCTCAAAGCAATTGAAATAGTCTCTTGATGAAAAAAACAATTTCCTCTAAAACGAATATCATGTTCGCCGTAAGAAAAATCGGCTTCTTTTGTTATCAAAAATTTTTCTTTGTTTTCAGGAGTCAAAAAAACATCTAAGAAACCCATTATGTCTCCTTTTGTTAAAGCTTCGTATTTAACAAGTGGAATCAAACTACCTGTCACTCTTATGAAGGGTTTTCTTCCTTCTGACAAATGCAGATCTGAACCGCTTTCTTTTACAACGTGTGCAATTAATTCATCTAGTAGATTATTTTTGTGATTCATATTATTTTTATTATATCATAATCCGAATTTCTCGAATTAACACCTCTCCACAATTCGCTGAATATAAATTAATTTTTTGATTTGGACATTTGTCTGTCGACAGATATTTATTTTCCAAATTTTTTATCTGCAATTTTTACTACAGCGTGCAAAACTTCGGAAGGAATCGTACTGGCCTTGATAATATATCCATCCACACCAAATTGATTTGCTCTATCTACGTCTTCTTTCTGTCCTTGATTTGAAAGAACTATCACAGCCGAATTTTCTGCCAATTTTTGACTTCTAATATTTTCTAACAACTCAAATCCGTCCATTCCAGGCATTATCAAATCCAACAACACAACATCAAAATCTTTTTTTTCTTTTAATTTGTTCACTGCTTCTTCCCCTCCAAAAACCGTTTCAACAGTAAAACCGTTTTCTTGAAATTTCAAAGAATACATATCAATCAAAAATTTGTCATCATCAACCAAAAGAATTTTATATTTTTTTACAGACTCTGTTTTCATGTTTTATATTATATTACAGATTTGCGACTTCTTCAAAAGGAATTTTCTTATCAAAAACCTTGATAAGTGCATCTTGTCTCATTGTAAACACTCCCTTTCTCCTGATATTTTCTTCAATCGCAGTAGAAGAAGCGTCTTTCAAAATAATTTCTTCCAACTCGTTATCTATTTCAATCACTTCAAAGACTCCTATTCTTCCTCTCAAACCAGTTGCACAAGTAGGCGAAGGTGCCGCTTTGTAAACTTGTGCGGGAATTTTTATTTTATTTCTAAATTCATCTGGCAAAGTTGAAAACTCTTTTTCTATCATCAATTTTAAACTGCCTTCAACAGGAATTGGTTCTCCTGCATCAGGACATAATGTCCTTGCCAATCTTTGTGCAATCGCCAATATCAATGTAGGTGCAATCAAATACGGGTCTACTCCCATTTCAATCAAACGAGGAACGACACCGACAGCACTGTTGGTGTGAATAGTAGAAAGCACCAAGTGACCAGTCAAAGCAGCTTGAATAGCAAGATTGGCTGTTTCTTTATCACGAATCTCCCCCACCATTATGATATCGGGGTCTTGTCGCAAAGCAGTCCTCAAACCGTTGGCAAAAGTATAGCCGATTTCCGGTCTTACCTGAGACTGACTAACACCATCAATGTTAAATTCAACAGGATCTTCCAAAGACAAAACATTTTTTGTTTCTCTGTCCAGCTCGTTTAACAAAGAATAAAGAGTGGTGGATTTTCCCGAACCAGTAGGGCCCGAAATCAAAATCATTCCATAAGGTCTTTCAATCGCATTTCTCATTGCCTTCAAATCTTTCTCCGTAAGTCCTGTTTGTTCAAGACCTTTTACACCTTTTTCTGGTTCAAGAATTCTCATAACGATTTTTTCTCCAAAATAAGCGGGGAATGTCGAGACTCTAAAGTCTACTTTTCTATTTTCAATTCTCGCAGAAAATCTACCATCTTGTGGTTTTCTCTTTTCATCCAATTTCATATTAGACAAAACTTTTATTCTAGCGATAACAGCGCTGTGAACATTCGCAGGCAGAACCAAAGAAGTATGCAATATTCCGTCTACCCTAAAACGCACTCTTATTTTTGCTCCCATGTGTTCAATGTGAATATCCGAAGCATTTCCTTCGGCAGCATATCGTAAAATTGTCGCTACAATCTTTGTAACAGGAGCATCTTCTATTATCTTTGTTTCTAGTTTTGTTTTTTTAACAGAAATATCTTCTGGCTCTGTGTCTTTTGCAATTTCTGATGAAATTTCAGATTCCAACTCTGTCAAAGCTTTTGTTACTTCACCGTGCAGACCGCTATAACTCTTTAATACATTTTCATAATCATCTATTGTAATAACAAAAATTTTAAATGGTAAACCATTTTTTGATGAAATAAACTGTAGAGCGTCTCTCGCTTCCATATTGTCTGGATCCAACATTCCTACCTCCAAATAGCCGTCCTCATCAAGACCAACAGGAACAAATTTGTAATGTTGGGCAGAATTTTCGGGAATTTTTTCCAAGACACTAAGAGGTATTTCTCCCTCCGGAATTTTTTTTGGAGGCAAGTTAAAATATTCCGATTTTGCAGACAAAATATCTTCGTTTGTGATACCCATACCAGCCAAAATATTATCAACCAAAACACCCTTGGAAGAAGCTTCCTCCTCTATTCCAATTATCTTGTTTCCATCCAAGATTTCATTTTTTACTAAAACATCTAAAAATCCCATAGTTTATACTATATTTAACCCTTACAAAATCATTTTCCAAAAACTAAATCTTTAAGAAAGGATTCTCTCTTCCTGTTGGTTGATCCTGAAGCTCAACACCAAAATCTTTTAACTTTGAGAATGCTGGATCACTAAAAACATCACCCCTCAGTTCAATTGATTTAATTTCTAAGAGAAGAGTGAACAACTCGCTTCCTATTTTTGAATTAAGTTTTCCTTCAGCAACAATCAAAGCTTCTTCAGCCCACACAAAACCGCTGATTGTTAAAATTAGCCCCAAAATAATTATTGTTTTTGTAATGAATTTTTTCATATTACTTTAACCAATAAGTTTTAATTGTAAAATTAAATTTATAGCTATTTACTTCTTCGGGAGAAACTTTAAAACTCAAATCTGTTATATCTACCAATCTCAAACTGTCCTTAAGATCTGTAATAAATGTAACAAAATCTTCGTAACTGGATGTCATCGAAAAACTTAGCGTTACAAATCCATATTTTGAATCTTGTGCGCCTGCTCTTATATCAGGATTGTCTATTGGTGCATTTAGTTTGATATCACGAATGATGGCGCCATATTTTGCAGCAATGGCGTTTATATCCATAACCAACTTGATATTGTCTACATTGTCAGGAATCATTTTCTTTACCCTCTCTAAATCATTATCAGAAAAAGAACTGTATTTTTCTAACAAACCATCTCTAATAGTCCTCAATTCTTTTGATTTATTTCTTGCTTCATCATACTGCACTTTTTCTGCTTTCAACTCTCCAATATTCTTGTAGGTAGGATCGATGAAAATAACGAATGTTCCCGCAGAGATGATTATTAATATTATTGGTAAGATTATTCTACTCATAGTAAATTATTGAACTCTCTTTTTAAAAGAAATTAACTCTGGATCTACATTGGCGGTAAAACTAAATACAACCTTTCCATCGTTGTTTACATCTAGATCAGAAAAGATCGTATTTTTTATGAAAGGATTACTGCCAAATTTTTCTGCTTGCAAAGCAACCGTGGCATAGTCTTTTGTTATACCATCCATTTTTATCTCGATTCCTTCGTTTGTTATTTTAAATTCAAAATCAACAAACTGAACAGCTTGTAAGGTGCTTTCTTCCAAGGCATCAAATAAACCAGTTAAGTCGGAGTGTCCGCCCAAAAGCATCTCTGCTACCATTAATCTGCTATCAAGTCGGATTAATTGTTTAATCGTTTCTATGTCAAAATTTTCCTTTTCTTTTTCAAGCATTATTTTGCTTTCTTCAATACTTCCCTCCAAAAAATTCTTATACAAAAATGCTCCGACAGCAAAAGTCAGGGTTATCAAAAATATAACCATTGAAATCAAAAAGAATAGATCTATGCTCTTTCTCTTTTGAACTCTCTCTTCAACAAGAGGAGTTTTTTTAGGAATGAAAGATGAATTGTCTGATCCGATAACCATACTAATATTATACAGTAAAATAATTAATCTTTACTTGTGGATAAGATTAGAAAATATCTAATATCCAATTTCTAATTTCTAATGAAATACTTAATGCCAAAAAACCTAATTGTCTTTCTGGATATTATTTCGTGACTTTTTAACAATCGCAATAAATATTAATTGTAATTCGTTTGATTCTTTCCAGAGCAATTTAGCTTCGGGTCTTGATTCAGGAGTTGCTTTTGCCATCATTCTTAACCAATGTTTTGACTCTTTCGCTTCTTTTTTACAAATACCAATCTTGTGTTCAAAATCCTTTCTGGATTCAGCACAATCAGCCTCGCAATAATTTGCACCAACACTCGTGCCAGATTTTATCAACTGAGTAATTACAGGTCTAGTTATTTCATTTTTATGAACTTTTTTACAAAACTCTATTACATTCTCTCCAAATACAGCCGTTCTTTCTTCCAAATCGTAAACTTTTTCTTTTTTGTTATTTTCCATTTTATTAGAAATTAGAAATTGGATATTAGAAATTTAAAAACACCGAAAGATTACATAAATTACAAACAAAAAAAATTACAAAACAAAAAAGTATTTTCCTCCTATTCCATCTGTTGCAATCCCCTCAACGCCAACCCCAGAGCAACGGCAAATCCAGGACCCACTTGTTTTAACAAAGGTGCCAAAAATGCAGGAGCTTCTACCTTTGAAAAAGGGTCGGAGATCTCTACTTCTACTTCTGTATGGGATTTTGCAAATTCTGTCATGCCGTTGATTATAGATCCTCCTCCTGTGATAACCAATTTATCTACATTTTTGTTATATTTTTTCTGATACGCTAAAAAAGTTTTATTTACCTCGCCAAAAATATATTCCATACTTGAATAAACAATGTCAGAAACTTCTTTTTCTGTAGGAGTATTCCCAGAAACACCTACTTTTATTTTTTGTTGTTCGGCATCGGTCGCGCTGATTCCTGTTGCTCTCGCAATATTCAATGTTATATCTTGTGATCCCCTGCTGATAGAGTGAGAATCCTTGATCATTCCTTTTTCAATAATATATAGTTTTGTAGATCCAGACCCCATATCAAGAACAGCAAAATTTAGAATATTATGAGAAACAGCCGTTCTGATCGTACTAAAAATTTCTATTTCAAGAAAATTTAAACTTAATCCCGCTCCAGAGACAATTTCTTTTTGTTTTAAAACAGTGTCTCGGTGAATTGCAGCGACCAAAACTTCTGTCTTGGGCACTTCTTCCCTTTTATTACTATTCTCTTCTCCCATAAAGCTTGTAACTGCCATCTCTTCTTTCGGGATAACCTTCCAATCCAAATCCACTTCGGAAATAGGTACCGGAATATATTTTCTCGCTTCAATCGGAATCATTTGTTCCAATTGTTTTTTGTCCATTGTTGGTAGTTGTATATTGAAAACAAGGGAGGATTTTAATGGTATTGAAACGCCACATTCTTTTGTTGTAACATTTGCTTCTTTTAACAAATTTGTTATTGCTTCGCTCAACTGAGCAGAAGAAAGATTGGTTGCCCTACCTGCCTCAATATTTGCATAGGGGCCTAGTGACAGTTCGCCATAAGTTTCGAGAATTACAACACCATTTTTCTTTTTTAACTGAACAACTTTGATAGACGAAGAGCCAATATCAAGACCCAAAAAGCTGTCGCTTTTGTGCTTTAAAAAACCGATATTGGATAATTTGCTAAAAGGATTGAGCATTATTGTAGAAAATAAAAATTTATTGATTAAATTATAACATATTTTTTAAAGCTAACAGCCAACAGCTTATAGCGATTTAAAATTTAATTGATAAAATTATCAACAATGAACAAATCTCTCAAAAAAATAGTTGAATATTTTTTAGACATTCTATTCCCCAGAAATGAAATCCAAAAGAAACTAGCCACGATGACCGCAGAAGATTTTTTAAACAATATTCCTCGTACCAGACACGACGATAAAAACATCATTACAATATTTGATTATCGTAACAAATTTATGAAAGAGGCAATTTGGTCTTTGAAATTTAGAAGAAACACTCGTTTAGCAAAAATCTTTGCTCAAATTATTTATGACGAAATATTAGAAGATCTTTCCGAGCTCGCTGTATTCCAAAATTTTAAAAACCCGATAATTATACCCATTCCTATTTCTTCAAAGAGAAAAAGGGAGCGTGGTTTTAATCAATGCGAATTGATCGCAAACGAACTTTTAAATATCGGGGGTGATATCTTTACATTAGAAAGAAAAGTTTTGATAAAAATCAAAGACACCATTTCCCAATCACGCACAAAAAACAAAAAAGAAAGACTGGAAAATTTGAAAGGGTGTTTCTCTGTAAATTACAAAGAAAAGATAAGGGGTAGAAATATTATTTTGTTGGACGATGTCACCACGACAGGAACAACACTAAAAGAAGCAAGAAGAATTTTACACCGACATGGTGCAAAAAAGATTATTTGTGTGACGGTGGCGCATTAGATTAGTTGGTAGTTGATAGTTTTTAGTTTTTAGGAGATGGGGTTAGTGGAGTTTTTCAGGCTGGAATTGTAATTGACCCCGCCTTGTAAGTTTGTTTTTGCTTTTTTAAAAATAGAAATCAAAGGTTCTTTGTGCACTGTTTGATATTTTCACTTACCAATTCATCTTAAGCAGTTAATTATCATAAGGACCTAATTCTTTCTTTTAATTCTTTGATTTTTTATTATTCAAATCAATGCCCCTTCCTGCGTAGTACTTTATAAATTCTGACACTAAAACACAATGGTCTTTTTGAGTATTTTGACTCGCAAACCCCGACGGATTATGTAATGTTATAGTATTAGTTTTTTTATCATAGCCAGTAACTAAAACAAGATGTCCACCTCGCTGTGTAGCATCAGCAGTCTTATACCCTCTTATATTTGGGCTTACAGAAACAATTACAATATCACCATTTGATAATAATTTTTGTAATCCTCTAATTCCAAGTCTAGTATAAATCTTTGCCGACAAACCATAATTTTCTATCCAATCAACAAACTCCTTATAATGCATGCCGGAAATCTCTTGACCCTCTTTTTTATATACTCCATGATTTTTTGCATCTTTTGCAAGAGTTACAATTCCTATTTGTTGTTTTTTAAAATGTTGCAAAGCCATTGAAGTACAAGCCATACCACATATAATTAGCACCCATTCCGCATATTCTTCCGGAGATTGTGCTCCTGTATTTTTCCAATTTGGATCATTTGTTTTTTCAACCCCATCTTTAAGAATTTTTTCTGCGTATTCTGAGTGTGCAAACTGACTTACATACGGAATTTTATTTTCAACAAATTCTTTTTGTTTAAAGAACAACACACTAATAGCAAGTTGCATATTTTGGATCTCATTTTTTATCTTTGTTAAAAATTTCATATTATCTGATATTATAAGATAGTATATAAGAATAAATTGAAAATGATAAGAAAACAAAAATACCGCTTGGGCGGTATTTTTGTTTTGGTCGTGTGGGCTACCTCGGGCTAAGTAATGGTAGGATTAAGCAAAATAAGGTACAGTTGGTGAAAAAGAGAATTGATGGGGGTGCTTTAAATCTAAGATTAGAATAAGCAAAAAGGTTGTGACGATTAATTGATAGCTTCTGGTTCGAGGTTCTCTTTAAGGTCTTCGTATAATTTGAGAGCTCCTTTCTTTAAACCCTCTATAGCAGGTATGTCCTCACCATCTTCCAAAATTTTTATGTAAACAAACCCTAAGTTTTGTGGTACCTCATCTATATTTACCATTTTAGTCACAAGTAATGTTCTCACCTGACTATCATTTTCGTAAAATTTATTTTGTTGCAATATATCTAATATAGTTTTTGCCATATTATCAACATCACGGGTCTTATAATCTTTTTTTGTAGAAGTAAAAAATTGAATTATTGCTACAAAAACTACTTTTGTTGTAGGAAATAATGAAGGGGGTTTATTTTCTGATAAACCAGCGGTTACTACTTTTTTAAATGTTTTAAGGCTACTGGATTCTTTTTTTCTAACATATATATCAACACCAGATTTTTTATAAGCTTCCTGTGTAGCTGGAATAATCCCATTAATAACAAATTCATGATAATTTTTCATTTCTTTTTCTTTTTTTCAAAATAAATAGGAGAATTTTCAACAACTGTTGTTTTAGGTCTTTTTTTGGCATCCCTAACAGATATAAACTGCCCTGTTTTAGAATCTCTGCCGACAGTATAGTTTCTTGTACGATTATCCTTGCTAGAGTAATGTTCGGTAACAAAACGTCCAGTGTTTGGGTTTCTATATTTAATATTAAGTTCATCTTTTGATACTGATTTACCTTTTTTATCATAAAAATTAACCCGGGTCTTTTCCCCTTCTGTTTTAGAAACAATAAAAAATACTTCCTCTTTTTTCTTTTTTGTCATACTTATATTTTACACTTTTTGAGTTTGGTTTAAAACTAAAAACACCCGTCTTTCCTGCGGATGCTTTTAGTTATCTTAAAAATTATTTAAGATAGGCTTCAAAATAATAATTAACTATAAGTTAGTAAATTATTTCTGAATTATTTCTTCGTATCACCATATCCTGGTTTAGGAACCCTTTCAACTACTGTTGTGTTAGGTCTCCTTTTAGCATCTTTAACAGGTATGAATTGACCTGTTTTAGAATCTCTACCAAGAGTGAATGTTTTAGATTTACTCATAAAATGAATTTATCTAGGGTTGATAAAAGGGCGTCAGTTGTGATAGAGTAAAAGTGTTAAGGTTTTACATGAACTCGCAACTATCGAATAACCGACACGGGACGTTATAGGAAAGAAATCCCTATTCGTTTAAACGCCCAGAAAAGCTACCAAAAATTGGTGGCTTTTCTTGATTTTTAAACTATCTTATATTTGGAACCCTTGAAAGGTATCTTTAAATGTTCAAGTCTGATTTCAAGGGCCTGTCTCGAAAGACCAAATCTTTCTTCAAATTTTGAAAAGTAATCATCCAAATTAAATTCAATAAGTATAATTCCATCAACTAGACCAATTTCTTGTAGAAAAGATTCGACCTCAATTTTTGGTGCTAATAAAGTTCCTGCGTATACATTAGCCTGCCACTCTCTTCTAATATTTGCTGTATCAAGCTTCTTTTTATTTTTACAAGGACTAGAATCTTCCCATCCAGTGATTAGTCCGTCTTCAGTAGAAAAAAGTGGACCGTGCAAAGATATGTGACCAGATTCATGAGCAATAGTAAATGAGATACGTTTTTGATTAGTACAACCCTCACCGACAATAATTTGGCGTGATTCTGGACGTAGATATCCAAGAGTTTCTTCTGTTTCTAGTTCTTGCTGAATAATTTCAAAGCTAACATCAAAATCCCAAAGTTCCTTAACAAAATTATCTACATCAATTGGAGTTGGAACGGATTTATTATATTTTTCTTGATATTTTTGGCGATATTTTGCGAGATCACTTAAAACTTGAGATTCAATCTCTTGTTTTGTTAGTTGATATGTATCAGCTAACGGATTCCATTTTTTAGTTACTCGTATTTTCATTATTTTTTCTTTTTATTAACTTTTCTAAAAAGTAGTGGTTCTGGTTGCAACTCAATAGAAGATCCTGTTCTCTGAACATCAGCAACATGGTCCTCAAACTTCTCTATTAAATATGCTTGGACAAGATCATCATACTCATTTTCGGAAAGATTATATGCATTCTTAATTTTTTTTATAGAATCTATAGGAGGAAGAACTCCAGATTCAAATTTACTAATATACGCATAATAATGCTCGCCAAAATATGGCTCAAGTTCTTTACTAAGACTTCGGATACTTTTTCCGGGGAAGCGAGCTTCCCTCAAAGATTTTATTTTATTTTTGAATTTATTAATCATGTAATTATTGTAACAAATAATAGTTACAGATGCAACACTTATAAAGTAAATAAAAAACCTTGTATTGTTAACAAACCAAGGGTTTTTCTTTATTTATTATTTTAGGACTATGGGTCTACCGATAACAAGTATCTCCTGCGGAGAGGGAGGGATTCGGTCACAAGTCACTAAGTCTTTTGTTCGCCCTTCGCTATCGCTACGGGCTCCAAAAGCCAAAGTGTTCGCGACCCCGACTCAGAAAGTTGAAAAATTTAATAAATTTTTCCTTTCTTCCGTCTTTCGAATCCCTCCATCGCAGTTAGCGACACAAAAGAAAAACACCGCTTGGGCGGTGTTTTTCTTTTGGTCGTGCGGTGGCGATGTCCGGAAGTTTGAACCATTAAAACGCTTAAATATCAGGAATCTTGACTTGATTATACGAAAATTGAGACTAATTTACAAAGAAAAACCAGAATATTTCGAGGTGCCAAGTTTTGCAGTTAAAGTTTATTGATGTATGCAGTATCCTATACTGTTTTGATAAGGATAATGTATATATCTATTTATCGCTATAATCCGCTACAATCGGCTATATAGTTAACATTATTAATCCCGCTCAAAATCACTAGAAACTTTAACAGGATATTTGAAATCATCTTTTTCTGTCTCGATAACAGTATGAAAGCCAACTTCCCCGTCTTCTTTAACAAACTGCCAGGAGCCTTCCGGATCGTTTTTGAAACCAGCCGCATCTACAATATAAATAAAACCCTTTTCGACACTAACAAATTTACCATCGGGTAGAGTGTGAATTTCTAATTCAAGAGGACTATCTTCACGAATAAAATATGGGTACCCTAGATTAACATTAATATTAGAATAAATTGACCGCATTATTGCAATTGCTGATTTATTCGCCGCAAAAATTTTCTTGTGATGAGATTTTAATTTGTCATCCTGTATTTCATGAATTGAGCCATGGAGTAAGAAGCCGTGATTTTGGCAAAGATAATCCAGAAAATGTTCTGTAGTAATACCTTCTTCTTTCAGCTCCTTTAAATTATCAAGTGAAATTTTTCTGACGCCCTCTGTTTGCGTTTCAAAATACTTTTTATAGAAGCCCTCCATTAATTTTTGCACCTCGATATTTTCGGGAGTCTGTGTCGGCTGTTCTATCTTTGGTTTTATATTTTCCATAAGTTCGAATCCCTTGTGGGTTTATTCATTTTATCAAAATTCGGTTTCAAAATCTATTGAAAAATAAGGGTTAAATTATCTCATTTTTCAAAACTACTGGCGGAGAGGGAGGGATTCGAACCCTCGAAGGATATTACTCCTTGCCACGTTAGCAGTGTGGTGGTTTCAGCCTCTCACCCACCTCTCCATGTTTTTTATTCAATTTTTGTCGAAGGATTTTAGTCACGAGTTACTAATCTTTTTGTTCGTTCTTCGCTACGCTACAAACTCCAAAAATATAAGTACTCTCGACCCCGACTCGACTGTCTCGCTTTGCTCGACATGTCTCCGTCTCTTGATTTCAGACAGAAAGCAAAGAAATTTGCTTTCCTTTCTGCTAAATATTTTTTATAAAAGATAAAAGATATTTAGCAGAACTTAAATCAAGCCTTGCCACGTTAGCAGTGTGGTGGTTTCACCCACCTATTTCCTATTCGCCTATCGGCTCATAACGGAAATTTCTTCGCTTCGCTCAGAATCGGATTAAAAACAAAGCAGTTTGTTTTTAGTCCTCTCACCCACCCCTGCCTGCCGGCAGGCAGGTCTCCAAAATTCAGTTTTTAGTTATTAGGTTTTAGTCTATAGAAAACAAAAACCGTAATAAAGTGTACAAGAGTACACATACAAGAAGATATCATATTTTAACTTCAAAATCTATCTTTTTTAAAATTGCTTAAATTGCCCCAATCAAAAAGAGCGATTATATCGCTCTTTTTTGTTTTCTATATCTTTCTTGTTAATTACTCTTGGTTCAAGATTTCTATTTCAGCATCTGCTTTTAACTCTTGGAGGTATGTTGCAAATAATTCTTGTTGTTTCTGTTGTGTTATAAAAGCTTTAATTTGTTCAGAAATTTCTGAAAGCTCTGCAAGGTTTTCGTTAACAGCAGATTCCTGATCATATGCTGTCTGAATTTCTTCTTCAGTTACTGTGATTGATTCAAGATCAAGAACTTTTTCTAGATATTTTTGAGTAACAAGGTCTCTTTCTATTTCTGTACGCAAAATATCTTCTGTTGTCCCTTGTGTAGAAAGAGCACTTTGATAAGCTGCTTCATCTTCAAATTGTCCCTTTATTGTTTCAATCTGTTCATCGATATCACTCTTTGAAACTTTTGTACCATCTTTTTTAACTGCTTGTTCCAACAAAGATTGAGAAATTAGACTATCAAGCGCTTGTGCTTTCAGTTGTCCAAGAGCTTCTTCATCAAGAGAAGCTTTATCTATCTGTTGTTCAGCAAGCATTTTCAATTCATAAGCGTCAAGATCGTTTTGGGTAATCTCTATACCATTTACACGAGCAACCACTGCTGAAGAATCTGAATCATCTTTAGGTAAGTTTGTATCTTTAATAAAATAAAAGTAAGCTCCAGCAAGAACAACTAGAACTCCTATAACTATTGCGATTAATGTTTTTTGTTGCATATTTAAAATATTAATTAAATCATGGAAGAACTTCCACCACGAATACTTTTTCTTTAATAATATACTTATAGATTAACACGACAACAGCCTGCAACACAAATAAAGCTACTAACATCAAAGAAGCTTATGACCGATAGCGACAACGACGAATGACGTGGACCTGCCTCTTTTCTGGAAGAAAAGCAACGACACGGCAGGCAGGTCGCGTCGTTTCACTCGCGAAGACGAAGATTCCATAACGAAGCAGTCCCCATTTCGTAATTCAAAATACTTTATTCAAAATGCACCTCTATTTTCTTTAACCTTTCTTTTATCAAAAGATACTTTTTCAATTCTGGATCTTTCTCAATTATTTCTTTTGCTTCATTGCGAGCCGATTCTACCATTTTAATATTTTTTATTGCCTCCATTCCTATATCAGAAATACCCCATTGTTTTTTGCCCGACAATTCTCCCGATCCTCTCAATTCCAAATCAGCTTCGGCCAATTTAAAACCGTTTTCTGCTGTTTTCAAAGCATTTAATCTGTTCAATGTTTGTTCCGATTTTGTATCACTAAAAATAAAACAATAGGCTTGGGTGTTACTTCGCAATACTCTTCCTCTTAGTTGATGTAGTTGTGCCAATCCAAATCTTTCTGCTCCTTCAATCACTATCATTGTTGCATTTGGAACATTTACTCCCACTTCAACAACAGAAGTAGAGACGAGAATATCTATCTCCTTTTCTTCAAATTGTCGCATTGTCTCTTCTTTTTCTTTTGGCTTCATCTTGCTGTGCAAAATATCAATTTCATATTCTGGGAAAATTTCTTCTTTCAATCTTTTTGCTTCTGTTTTGACAGACTTAACATTGAGAGTGTTTGCTTTGTCTGGATCTGGTTCGTCTATACGGGGACAAATTACATACAATTGTCTACCTGCTTGCAGTTCTTTTCGCATTTCTTCATAGGCAGTTTTTCTTCTCTCTGGTGTAACTATTTCTGTTATCACAGGCTTTCTCCCTTTTGGCATTTCGTCCAACAAAGTTAAATCTAGATCGCCATAAATTGTTAAGGCGAGCGTGCGGGGAATAGGTGTCGCAGTCATGCTCAACAAGTGTGGGATTCTTTCGTCCTTTTTTGTTATGTCTCTTCTTTGCTTTGTGCCAAATCTATGCTGTTCGTCAATAATCACATACGCCAAATTTTTAAACTCAACACTTTTTTGAATAAGCGAGTGCGTTCCTATTAAAATAGGAATTTCTCCGTTTGCCGTCCATTTCAAAAGTTGGGAACGAGAAATATCTGTCCATGTCTCAGGATTTGTTTTTGAAGGAAATTTTTTACAGCCACTAGAAGTGATCAAACCAATCTGAACATTCAAATGATAAAAATATTGAATAAAAGATTCAAAAAGTTGTTTCGCCAAAATTTCTGTTGGCGCCATATACGCTGTTTGCAAAGCTCCAGCATTTGATCCGTTTGGTTTTGTTGTGGTTACTGCATAGACGGTCGTGGCAGCAACAGCTGTTTTTCCCGACCCGACATCCCCCTCCAGCAATCTAGACATGGCGTTGCCTTTTTCAAAATCAGACAATATTTGATCAATAGATTTTTCTTGAGATTTTGTAAGTTTGAAAGGAAACTTTTCTGTAAATTTTTTTGCAGAATCTTTTTTATTTTCTATTTTAAAAGACGGTTTTTCTAAAGATTCTCTTTTTTGTTTTTGACGAAGTAGCTGAATAAAGAAAATTTCCTCAAAAGCAAATCTTTTTCTCGCCGACAAGGCATCGGATTGTTTCTTCGGAGAGTGAATCCAGATGAGAGAGGTTTTTAATTTTGGTAAACTATATTTTTTTAAAATATCTTCCGGAATAGCATCTTCAATATTATCCAAAAGGCCAGATGTAAAAACCTTTTGAATACTGTGATAGATCCATTGCGATGTGACCCCTTTGCTTTCGGGATAGACGGGAATAAAAAAATGATTGTCTGTTTCTTTGTTAAAAATTCCCGATGTTATACTTTCGGTTATCTCATATTCTGGATTAGCCAAATAAGGTTTTCCTTTTCTTTCACTAATGGTTCCTGAAAATTTTGCGTATGTCCCCTCGGGCAACATCTTTGCAATGTATGGTTGGCGAAACCAAACTGCTTGAATAGATCCTTCACTGTCTTCCAACACAGCTTCTGTCATTGTAATCTTTTTGTAATATGCTTTGGTTGGTTTTATTTTTTTTACTCTGGCATAGATAATTATTTTGTCGCCTTTTTGAACATTTTTTGTATTTTTTATCTCTTCGGTATCACCATAACGAGCAGGAAAATAATAGAGTAAATCCTCTACCGTGTTTAGACCGATTTTTTTCAACGCTTTTTTTCTACTGTCTGGCAAACGAGGAAAAATATCTTCAATTTTTGAGTTTAGATTCATTTGTTATTTTTTATTCATTAAAAAACTGCTTTGGCTCTCCTGATACAAGATGAAAGTGTAGATGCTGTGATTCTTGAAAACTTCCACCGTTAGTTATTATTTTATAGTTACTCTCAGAAAGATTCTTTTCTTTAATAATATCTATTACCACCTCAAAAATTTCTTTAATTAAATTTGTATTTTCTAAATCTGTAAGTCTAGTTATGTGTTGTTTTGGAATAATAACAATATGAAGTGTCCAATTTGGTTTTGTATGATAAAAAGCTAAAACATTGTTTGTTTCTCTAACTTTTTCTATTTTTATTTTATTGTTTAAAACAAAATTACAATAAAAATCTTCATTAATATTCATAAAGACAGTATACAATATTTATGATTTAACTTGTAACCAAAACCTATACCAGTATTTTGCAAAATACTGGTATAGGTTTTGATAATTATTTATTTTGAATAAAACAAAAACAGCAGATACCCTAGGGTATCTGCTGTTAATTCCAGTCAGAGAGACTTTCTTCTGATGATTGAAAATCGGTCTCCTCTACAAAAGCGAGAAAATCATTAAGGTCGGAAAGTATAATAACATCATCATCTCCGTTCGTCATTTTTTCAAAAACACGAGATGCTTTCTCGTACACAGTAAGAGTTGGGTCCCCAAAGATAGGCACCGTAAAAGAAAAAGTTCTGCCTCTCGGACCACACACGAGGGTGATAAAGTTAATACTTTTTAAACGTCTCAAAGGTTTTTTCGGCATCATACGACACCTCATTGTTTGTTGATTTGAGCAGCACAATCTGCCTCTATGGAATTTAAAATATTAAACAAAGCGGAAGTACTCTTTTCATCAAAACTGTTCGAGTTTAAAATAGCTTGGATCAGACGATGAGCTGTCACAGACAAAGTAGGACTAACATGAATAAATGTTCCGTTCATTACATCGTGAAATACAGAAACTCTATTTTCTAATTTTTCTCCAATAGAGAAATGTTTGCCGATAACCCTTGAACCGTCATTAAAGTCAATTAAAACGAAATCTGGCACATTTACCTCCTCTCACATATATTAAAGTATCAATTTCTAATATCAGTAAATCACAAATACATAAACAAAACAACAAAAATTCAAATTTGCGAAAAGATCATTTTTGATATAAAGTTTGTGTATAAATTGAGTTTGAATATGCGCACGTAGCTCAGTTGGTAGAGCGCCGAGCTTATACCTCGGTGGTCCCAGGTTCGAGTCCTGGCGTGCGCACAAAATTAAAAATACTTTTGCTAAAAACCAAAAGTATTTTATTTAATCAACTCGAATTTAATAACTTTTACAGGGCTATTTTCATCAACTGGCCTGTGATAATAACCAGAGTATGTTTCATACATTTCCTTTTCCGATTCAAATTTTTCATGACCGTTCCAATCTTCATCAGTTAATTTTCCAAAAGTAGTTTCATTTACATCTAGTATCTTTGCTCTTTTGAATTCTTCTCCGGTCTCCCAAACCAAAAAAGAAATTTCGTCCCCCGCTGATAAATCTTTGTCGTCAAATAAACGCCAAGTAGTATCTTTCGTGTTCGACAAAATCATATCGGCTAATTTTTTTCTAAATTTTAATGTTTTCATAATTAAAAATTCAATCGCCCTGCCTGCCGGCAGGCAGGTTTGCAAGAACCGGATAAAAAACTTAAACGCTTTTTATCCAACTGAGCTACATGTGCATACACAAAACTTTATCTCAAAACGTCTATTTAATCAACTCGAATATTTTTACCTTTCTTACTTTTGATTACCGACATGGATTACTTCGTTTCACTCGCAAGGATGGGCGAGCTGTCGGCTTCGTTTTCGTCCTTACTACTTAATACTTACTACTTATACCTAGTTGGGAAAACAAAAAATAGTTTTGCTATTTTTTGTTTTCCCAACCCCACGAAAAAGGTATCAAACTTTTTCCGCCCAGACGAACTCCCAAATAAACAATATCACCCATTCCTGGAAAAACCTTGTTTATATTGTCACGCAATTCCTCATCTGCTTTTTGTCGCTCTTCATCCGTTCCTCCCAGCCAATATTTTATATCGTGTTCAACACAATATCCTTCCCAGGAAACACCTAGAAATCCTTCTGGCCACAAAGAACATCCGTCACTTCGAAAATCACTGATCGGGACAGACCTCTCTCCTGCCACTCCTTTAATGTAATCGTTATATTGATTCAAATTTTCAGGGGAATATGTTCTGTCCAAAAAAATCATAAAAGCAAAAAAAATAAGAAAGGTTATTTGAAAAATTTCTTTTTTAAATTTTTTTATTTTCATCCCGTTAGAGATAGGACGCGGACTTTGTTAAATCTCGCACATTATATCTTTAAATTAAATTTAATAAATTGTTTTTGTTAAATATCTCATTCCGTGTCCGCTATCTCTAACGGGATTCATCATGTTTTTTAGACTATCTGTTTTTTAGATTTCCAAAAGAAATATCCTACTACTCCAAAAGTTACAATCGGAGATACCCAAGCAGGAATATGAAAACCAAAACTATCCAAAAGCATAATAGTACCCAAAAACAAAATAGAATACATTGCCCCATTTTTCAAATAGATATATTTTTTAATTCTATCCATATTGCTTACTGTCATCTGACGCAAAACCAAAGCGCCAATTCCGTTTCCTAAAACAATCAAAGGCACAGAAAGCGTAAAGGCAAACGCTCCTAAAACGCCATCCACAGAAAATGTTGTATCCAAAACTTCAAGATAAAAAATCTTGCTCAAATCAGACATATTTCCTTTTCCTGCCACCAATCTTTTTTCTTCCAATTCTGCATTTTGTTTAAATCCATGAGTGATAAAAAACGCGGTTGAACCGATGACTGCTCCAAATGCGAGCATCGGACTAATTTGCAAAGCAAACCAAACCACCACAGACAAAATAATAGAGACGACAGCAAAAAACCAAACTCCCTGAGCATGGAAAAACTTTTCTCCTTTCAAGCCATATTCTTTTGGTTCCAAAAACAACCAGTGAAAAAACAAAAAGATAAGAAATATTCCGCCACCGATAAGTAAAATCGGTGCAGATTTTTCTACCGCTTCCAAAACAGCAGGGTCGCTACTAAATGTTGCCATCAATGCACCAATCGGTCCCAACTCTGGCATCACCGCCCAAACAATAAGCCACGGCAACAAGCCTCTCACAACAACAACAGCAAACAAAAGCCCCCACAACAAAAACCATTTGCGGGCTCTTTGTGACATCGTAGAAAGAACCTCAGCATTAACAATAGCATTATCAACACTACTGATAATTTCAAACAAACAAAGTCCTGCGACTGTTAAAAGTATCGAGAAAAGAACCATAAACTATTTTTTAGGAGTAATGCCGTTAGCGATTAAAAGATTTTCAAACTCTGCTCTTTCAAGAGTCTCTACTTCTACCAATTTAGCAGTGATATTGTCTAGTGCTTTTCTGTGTTCGTTGATAACAACGACAGCTCTCTCCAAACCTTGTTGAACAATTCTTGATACTTCCCCATCAACAGCAAAAGCTGTCTTTTCTGAATGTTCTTTGTTAGACAAATCTGCACCACCAATCATTACTTTTCCGCCATCATCTAGTGCGACAGGTCCAATCAAATCTGACATTCCATATTTTGTAACCATATTTCTCGCCATTGCTGTTGCCACCTGCAAATCGTTTGATGGCCCAGTTGTAATATCACCAAAAACAATTTTTTCCGCCGCATATCCTCCCAATGTCATTGCTATGTCGTCCAAAAATTCTTTACTGTTGTGAAGTTTTTTCTCTATTAACGGCAATTTCAAAGTATATCCAGCAGCTCTTCCACGAGAGATAATAGATATTTTATGAACAGGATCGGAATGTTCGAGAACAGAAGAAACCAAAGCGTGACCCACTTCGTGATAAGCGGTTATTTCTTTTTCTTTTACAGAAAGAATATGACTTTTCCTTTCTGGGCCCAACATTACTTTTTCAATTGCTCTGATTAAATCGTATTGAGATACTTTGTTTCTCTCTTCTCTCGCAGCTAAAATCGCTCCTTCGTTCATCAAAGAATACAAATCTGCTCCAGAAAATCCAGGAGTTCTCTCTGCAATCACTATCAGATTTACATCTTCGGCAAAAGGTTTTTTTCGTGAGTGAATTTTCAAAATTTCCTCTCTGTCTTTTCTATCTGGCAAATCAACCACTACTCGTCTGTCAAAACGACCTGTCCTCAAAAGAGCAGGGTCCAAAACATCTGGTCTATTTGTCGCCGCAATAACAATCACTTTTTCGTTTGGTTCAAAACCATCCATCTCTACCAAAATTTGATTAAGTGTTTGTTCTCTTTCATCGTTTCCTCCACCCACACCCGATCCTCTCACTCTACCCACAGCGTCTATTTCGTCTATGAAAATAATAGAAGGAGCAGCCTGTTTTGCCAATTTAAAAAGGTCTCTTACACGACTTGCTCCTACTCCGACAAACATCTCTACGAATTCAGAACCAGAAATTGAAAAAAATGGCACGCCTGCTTCTCCTGCGACTGCTTTTGCAAGCAATGTTTTTCCTGTTCCTGGGGCTCCCATCAAAATAAGTCCTTTTGGAATCTGTGCTCCAATATCCAAAAACTTTTTAGGATTTTTCAAAAAATCTACTATTTCCACCAATTCTTCTTTGGCTTCTTTCACACCAGCAACATCATCAAAAGTAATTCTTTGTTTTTTGTCTTTTGGATCAATAATTCTTGCTTTTGACTGACCAAAAGAAAATGCTTGCATCCCTGCTCCTTTTACCTGTCTTGTCATAAACCAAATAAAAAAAACAATGAAAAATATCGGAATCAAAAATGGAGCAAGCGCAACAGCCCAAAATCCAAGTCCTGTTGGATTGCTTACCTCTATATTCACTTTGGTCAATTGTTCTGGAGTAACACCGTAATTGTTTAGTGTTTCGGTCAAAGAAGACCCTTCTTCTTTTTTAGAAATCTGCTCTTTACCATCTTTCAATATAATACTTAGCTGTTCTCCTTTTATTTCTATTGTTTCAACTTTTTCTGTCTTGATACTCTCAACCAAGTTTGAAATCGTCACTTCATCAATATTTTTATTTTTTTCTGAAAAATATGAATAAATAGACAAGATTAAAAATAAAATAATAAGACCTGTTAAAATATTGTTAAAAAATTGAAAAGAAATCATCTTTCCGGTTATCTTTTTTTCCGATTTTTTATCCTTTGTCTTTTTGGTTTTATTTGGGGTTTTTATGATTTTCATAGAGATAAGTATAGAATATTGGATAGCTAGTATCAAGCAAAAAATTTTTATAATACTAGATACTAAATACTAAATACTATATACTTTTTCTATGGCTACTTTTATTAGAAACAAAAAAGTTTCATTTGATTATGAAATCTTGGAGAAATTCGATGCTGGCATTGAGCTTTTTGGTTTTGAAGTAAAATCTATAAAAAGCAATCACGGAAATATAGAAGGATCACATATAACGGTCAGAGGCGGAGAAGCATTTCTTTTAAATGCAAACATTCCCCCTTATCAAACAGCCAATACCCCAAAAGACTATAATCCTGAAAGAAATCGCAGACTTCTCTTAACCAAAAAAGAGTTGTCTGAATTGTCTGGATTGGAAGAAAAGAAAGGATTGACGATAGTGCCTATTTCGATGTATAATAAGGGGAAGAAAATAAAGATAGAAATTGCGGTTGTTCGTGGAAAAAAGAAATTTGATAAGAGAGAATCGATAAAAAAGAAAGATACGGAGCGTGATTTAAGACGAGAAATCAAATCACGATTATAAATTTTAGATTTTAAATTATAAATTAAAGTTCATTGAAAAATAAAAAAGAGAAATCGGTCATTCGCTTGCCGTATCCAATCACACTCGTATTGCTTGCAATTCGGGACAAACATTTCGTTTGAGCTTCGGTTCATCCTGAATGGAATGGATATGGCAAGGGGGTGATCGGCATAGACATTTAGTCTACTCTTATATGTGCAAAGTCGAAATGAGTAATTCGTAAAAAGGCTTGTAAAGATAAGTGCAAACTTGTCACAAAAAGCAAAAGCTATGGTTTCACCATATTTCGCTTTTGCTCCAGCATTAGCTTAAGTCTAGGCTGGCGGTCAATCTGTTGATTGTTTGGTAAACAGAATGATTGTCATATCACCAAACTAGAAAATAAATCCGCTTCGCTTTATTTTCAAAATCAAGAAGATCGAGATTTTAAGGTTTTGTTTATTTATTACTTAACTTCTTTAAAAACCAAAAAATATCCTACACTTTGTAGACTCATATAAGAACGCTATTTGCACGCGAGTTCGATTCTCGCCACTTCCACAATTTAAAAACACTGCCTTTAAAGGCAGTGTTTTTAAATTGTGGAAGTGAGCAAGGCAACTGCTTGCCTTGCGTGCGAGAATCGAAAGTCGGAACATGTTGAGCGAAGTGAAACAGTGAGACGGGGTCGCGAGCACTTAGGCTTTTGGAGTTCGCAGCGAAGCGGAGAACGAACAAAAGACTTAGTGACTTGTGACCGATTCTCGCCTACTCTCTTAAGTCCCAAAGCACCTAGCTTTGGGGCTTTTGATTTTGTAAGAAGTGGCGAGAATCGAAACGAGCGAAGTATGGAGGAGCGAAACGACGAACACGAGCCTGCCTGCCGGCAGGCAGGCGAGCGGGGATAAAAAACGTTTAAGTTTTTTATCTGTTTTTTGCGAAGCAAAAAATTTTCTTAATTGAGTGAAACGAAATAGAAAATAGGAGGAACAGAGTTCTTAGTGAAGACGAGTTCCGAGCTTGTCGAGGGACGAAGTCTGAACTTAGAACTGGAGACCGATTCTCGCCCAAAAGACTTAGTGACTTGTGGCCGATACAGACCACCTCCGCCAGAACATAAAGCAAATTAAAACCGTCTGAACTGTACCCCAAAAAGTGGGCACTTTCGTGCCCACTTTTTGAGGTACAGTCAACAGAGCGGTTTTTTAACTAATATTCAATACATGTTTCTTTTTTTTCTCCTTCACAAAATGAACAATTTCTTTTGATTCTGACATAATTGTCCTCTAGATTGTAATTATAATAAGAAGTTCCTCTACATCCACCATCACTTATTTTTCCTTCCATTTTCATTAAACCCTCTGAAACTCCAACAACATTGCGAGGCGGGGTACTCCACAAATAAATTTCTTTTGCTTGTTCAGGGGCATTTTTAAGATAAGATTCGTTCGTAACTAAATACCACGGTGTATTTTTACCTCCATTTACATCTTCTCTTACAACAAATTCTAAAACATCATTATATACATCGTATCTTAACAATTTATGCTGATAACCCATATATACTCCACCAATAACAACAATTATATAATTATCAGATTCACATATAGTGCTGACATCCTCAACATCGACCTTACCAAACTCAACAATAAGATCTTGGTAAGAATTATATCGAGATGAATTTTTTAAATACAAATCTTTTGCTTCTTCAACCTCCAAAACATTCAAGTCAGAAATCCTGTCAGAAAGATTTTTATACCAAGAAAACTTTTTGTAGTTATCCAAACTTTGACACTTACTTAAACTAAAATTAGCCTCGGAGATATTTAAAAAAGGCTCTCTCGCTTCTTCAGCCTTAATTTCACCATTCAACACGCCTTCAACATTTGTGTTTTCTTCAATAATCTCCGCATTATCCAAATTTGAATAATAATAATAACCACCCCCAACCAAAACAGCCAGTACACCAACAGCTATCAACACACTTATTAAACCAAAACCTTCTTTATTCATATACTTTAGTTAACAATATGTAATAAATATATAATAACCAATATTACTGAATTAAACCACAAACTCTATCCCCTTTTTATATTCCTGTTTTGATATTAATGTAACTCACCCCTAATTGACCATTTACCTCTATCGTGTTAAATTAAAATTTAGAAATCTGTTCCTATTTTAAATAATCCTATTTTTTTAAAAAGGAGTGTGTTGCGATGAACAATGTCCTCGTCTTTCCCGTAACAGTCGAAAAAAAAATAATTGAAGCAGAAACCATTTACAATTTTTTAAATGAGGAAAAGACCCTCGAAGTAAAAATAACTGGAATATTTTTCTTTGAATTTCATGTGTTAGATGTCATAGAATTTCTTGCGACAAATTTAATAATTGATAAAGAAAAATGGATCGCCAAACCAAATATTCCATTTTTTTCAAACAAGACCCTGACATCAACAATTATCCTTGAAAAGATTGCCTAAACCCCAAAGAAAACTCTGCGGGGTTTTCTTTTTTTTACTATCAGCTATTAGCTTGTGTATATTTGCTTTTTGCTTATTTCAATGACACAATGATTTTGATGAAAAAACTACAAGATAATCCCAAATACGACCTAATCGTAATCGGTGGTGGTCCGAGCGGTATGATGATGGCTGGTAGAGCTTGCGAATTGGGTGCAAGGGTTTTAATCTTGGAAAAAAATAAGCACCTCGGAAAAAAACTACAGATAACCGGCGGAGGTCGTTGCAACATCACCAACGCCGAATTTGATGTGAGAAAATTTTTAAGCAACTTTCCTGAATCAAAAGAATTTCTTTTTTCTCCGTTTTCAAAATTCTCCGCAAAAGACACTTTTACTTTTTTTGAAAAGAAAAAACTTCCCCTTGTTATAGAGGCAAGAAAAAGAGCATTCCCCCAATCACAAAAAGCAGATGACGTTTTTAAGGTGTTAGAAAAATATATAAAAAAAGGAGAAGGAGAAATAAAGACAGACGTCCAAGTAGTAAAAATGAGTAAAGAAGGAGATAAAATAATTTCCGTTGAAACAAAATCGGGAGAAAAATATTTTGCAAAGAATTTTGCAATCGCCACGGGCGGAGCTTCTGCTTCGTGGACAGGTTCAACAGGAGACGGATTTAGATGGTTAAAAAAACTGGGACACGCAATTAAAGAACCAAATGCAAACTTGGTTCCTCTTACGACAAACGACAAATGGATTCACCGAATTTCTGGACTAACCCTTTCTTTTATGACAATTCGTTTTATCCAGAACAACAAAACAAAACTAAAAAAGACAGGAAAAATTCTTTTTACTCATTTTGGTATCTCGGGACCTTTGATTTTGAATTCGGCATACGAAGTAAAAAAACTTTTAGAAAAAGGCCCTGTGACTGCCTCTATAGATATGTTTCCTGACACAGAAGAAAACGATCTAGATAAAAGAGTATTGAAACTATTTGAAAAAAATAAAAACAAAGTTCTAAAAAATATTTTTCCAGAACTTGTTCAAAAAAATCTAGCGATTGAAATATTGAATTTACCAGACATCAACCTGTCAGAAAGAGAGGCAAACTCTATTACCAAACTTGAGAGAAAAAATCTGGTAAGGAAACTTAAAAATCTGAGCTTTGAAATCACTGGTACGCTGGGACTTGATAAAGCAATCATCAGCGATGGCGGGATTGTTTTGGAAGAAGTAAATTTTAAAAACATGAGTTCAAAAATTTATTCAAATCTATATTTACTAGGAGATGTCTTAAACATCAATCGTCCCTCAGGAGGATTTTCTCTTCAACTGTGCTGGACGACTGGGTGGACAGCAGGAACAGATGTTGGAGAAAAGGTGGCACAAAAAAAGAAAAATTGATATATTGTTTAATAGAAAATATCTTATCAATTTTGAAAGGAGGTTCTTGTGAAACCAAAAAGAGAGTTTGGACTTGTCCCTGTTTTGGTACAAATTGAAAGAACAGATTCTTTTATAAGAAATTACAAAGGTATGATTGTTCTTGGAGAAAAAATTATTTTCCATTTTGATGTATTAACAACACAAGACATCAGAGACTGCTCGGTAAAATTAAAAAATAATCTCAATATAGACAACAGACTCCTTTGTATGTCGATAGAAATTAAAAATTCTTCTGGAGAAAAGATTTTTCTCGACAAAATCAAGTATGATTTTTTTTACAACATTCTTGTTGATCACATTGGCCGACTTGAATATGATATTGAATCAGGTAATTTAAACAGACGACGCCCTTTAACAAGGCTGACAACCGACGGGTGGTTTAGCATCTATCCCTCCCGAGAGACAGACTGTTATACTTTGGCCATCTCTTCTAGAAAAATTCCCCAGGATATTAAAGAGTGCGAGACACTTTTACTTACCTAACCCCTTCGGGGGTTTTTATTTTGGAAAAAAACAGAAAAACAAATAAATACGCAACCACCATAAACCAAACAGAGAATGTTGGTATGTGAATTGAGGCAAAAGGCAAAGAAGAGAAAAAATCTACAATTTTTAATTCATAAGACAATAAAACATAAGCAATATAAGAAAAAGGCGCAGCGAGAACAGAAGAAAATAATCCCACTACAATACTCAAAAAACCAAATAACATTGTAAAAGGAATAAAAGTTAAAACAAGCAAATTGACAGGAACAGACACAACAGAAAAATCTCCCATCATATACAAAAGAAGCGGTAAAACAAAAATCTGAGTAGAAATGACGGAAACAAGGGATTCCTTTATTTTAAATTTTTCAGGAACAAGACTAAAATAATTTTCTATTTTAGGTGACAAAAAAATCAAACCAAATGTCGCCATAAAAGACAGCTGAAACGAAGCATCAAAAACAAGTATTGTCGGGTTATGCAAAACCATCAAAAAACCCGCCAAGAAAAGTGTTCTTGTTATTTCATTTACCCTACCAGTTGCTCTCGCCAACAAAACCAACAAAGCCATAACAGACGCTCTGACTATTGTGGCGGACGCTCCTGTCATTATTGCAAAAAATATAATACTTATGGCTCCGACAAAAACAGAAAGTAGCCCAGGCAAAAAAGAAAATAATCCCATTATGAAATCGGCGATAATAGTAATATTGTAGCCAGATAAAACCACGATATGTATCAAACCAACTTTACGGAAATCATCTTGCAGATCTTTTCCCAAAGATTCTTTCGCTCCAATAATCAGACCACTCAACAAAGATGAGTGCGGTTCGGGAAATATCTCTCTTGATTGTTCTATAAAAATATTTTTAACTCGAAACAATTTTTCTTTTATAAAGTTTCCATTACCCGAAGAAACAAATTTTGTTTTTGGATAAAAAATTTGATAATTTATATTGTCTTTCGCCAGATAAGAAACATAATCAAATTGACGCTCTCCATCAGCATTAAAATTTTTTGGTTTATTTAAAATTCCACCAACTTGAATCAAGTCGCCATAATTGTATTGCGGGTACTGATCAACAATCGCAAGAATATTACTTTTTGTTTCTATTTCCTCTCCATTTAATTTATGTATTTTCAACTTTAATTGTGTATTGCTTTCTCTTGTGTCTGGTTCATCTATGACAAATGCATCAATAGAAACACTTTGATTTAAAAAATTGTTTAAGAAAGGTTCTGTTTTTTTAAAATCTGTCAGATCAAACCTCCAGACGCCTATTCCTGCTGACAAAAATAAAAGACTTACAAAAATTATTTTTTCTTTTTCTTTCGGATTGCCCAAAAGAAAAAACATAAAAATCGCCCAACTTATCAAAATCAAAAATAAATAAAATGTTTGCCCCAAATTAAAAAAGGAACAAAATGCTACACCAGAGATGAAACCAACTAACACTGAATATAAATAATTATCATTCATAAATCAGAATTAAATCTTAAGAATTAGGAAGGAGTATTAGGTAATATTACGAGACGATCTAACTATCCCAGACAACAATCTAGTCACATCCATTATGTCTTTTTCTAATCTATAAAAATCTTCTTTGTTTATATAATCTAGGTCTCTAGATAAAATAAGTTGAGTTTTTAATTCTAAAACCGACCCTTTTGATATAGCATAAAAATGAGCCTTATCTTTTGCTGTGCTTCTACCAAAACCTTCTGCTATATTTGAGACTATGGAGACAGAGCATCTTCTCATCTGGTTTGTTAGACAAAATTTTTCGTCATCAGGAAATTTTTTAGTCAATTTATAAATATTTAAAGTAATTTCGTGAGCTTTTTTCCAAACTATTAAATCTGTAAAATCTTTAATTTTATTTGTCATTTATTTAAAATAATAAATCCTAATTCTAATACTATTCCTAAATTCTAATTTTTTTCGTCCATTGCCTCATTTGCCAATTTGTCGGCTTCGCCATTTTTTGCACGAGGAATGTGAACAAATTTAATATTTGAAAAATCTACTTTCAAATTGTTTACCCTTACGAATTGCTCAAAAAGAGCCGGTTGCTTTACACGATACTCGCCTTTCATTTGTTTCACTATCAATTCACTATCCATCCTAACTTCAATTTCGGTACTTTTAGAATTTTTACCCAATATTTTTTTTACACCCTCCAACCCTAAAATAAGTGCTTCATACTCCGCCCAATTATTTGTTTGGATCCCTAAAAATTTTTTAATTTTTTTAATTTCGTTTCCTTCTGCATCGGTAATATAAACACCCGCCCCAGCAATGCCTGGATTATTTCGAGAGCCTCCGTCTGTATAAATAATTATTTTCATAAAAAAATTATATCATACTATTAATTACAAAAATCCTCTGTGCTATCAAAAACACAGAGGATTTAAAGTCTCTAAAAATTATTTTCCAATATAAACGAATCTTCTTACACCGCTTTTATGAAGTCCGATAAAATCATCCTCCAATCTACCCCAAAGAGTACCTTTTGGATAATCTCTAGAATCATACAAAGACCTATAAACAACGATCCACTCTTGGGTTTTTTCTCTAAAACCCAAACCAACTGTTTCGTACTCACCCCCCTTAAAATGTCGATAGTGTCCGTCCAATAAAATATCTTTTTTTACTTGTTGATGAAGTAATATTATTGCCCCAAAAATATCTTCAGGGTTTTCGGTATTGTGAATATTGTCAACAAGAAGATGACTTAAAGCTATAAAAATATTAGATATTGGTTTTCCTACTATTTCTAATTTTTGCACAATAATCTCCTTTAATTCTTGTTAAGGTTTATTTTTCTAAATTAAGTTAATCAAAAAAATAAGTGGTTTGCAAGGTTTTTGCTTATAATAATATTGCCCGACACTGTGCTGGCACAGTGTCGGGCAAATTTTAATCTTCAATTTGAGAGAGAATCTCCAAAAGTTTCTCTCGTGCTTCCAAGCTAAGAGGAATCTCCAGATGAGCGATTTTTGCAAAAGCCAGCAATTCCATATTGGAGGCGTTGGATATACTTACAGTTCTTGCGTTACCATTCCTTGAAAAAACCAGTTCACTCAAACCAAGTTCATCCCTAAAAAAATCACACAGGGGGCTAAATTTTTGCACCGTCAAAAATACTTTGTGGATAAACCTTGCGTCAGTTGGTTTTGCATAATTCATATATACCTCTCAAATATTAAAGGATTCTTTTCTATTTCCAATTAGAGCAAAATGGTTAAACAAAGTCAACAATTCTCAATCTTAATTCATTTACATTCCTAAAAGTGCTTTTCTCCAAATTAACAACCAAACTGATTTTGTTTCCCCTTTTGAAATCTATTTTACCCTCGCCATTTTCATCAGCAAAAAATTGTATTGCAGAAATATTTTGCCCCCGACTATTTTTAAAATCCAACCCTAAATGATTTTTTTGTTTTCCAAAAATTTTTACATTAAAGATTTCAATATTTTCAATCAAAAATGTTGGTTTTGGATTGTCTACACCAAAAGGAGCCAGCTGTTCAATTATTTTATAAGTATCCCAATTTACATCGTCCAGTGATATTTTTTTATCAATAAAAAATTCTATCTTCTCTGTTGTTTTTGAAACATTTTTATGAGCTTCGTTTAATTTTTCTTCTAACAAATGAATATTATCATTTAAAACAGAAAACCCTCCTGCCATTTTGTGGCCCCCCACATTAACAAAAATATTATTCTCCACAAGATTCATCAATTCAACCACATCAACAGTTCCACAAGAACGACACGAGCCTTTTATTTCACCGTCGCCACCTCTACCCCAAACAAAACAAGTTCTTCGATGTTTTTCTACCAAAGAGCTGGCAACCAAACCAGAAACCCCCGGATTCCATTTTGGACTACCGATGACAATAACATCTTTGATATCTCTTTCTTTCAATTTTTTATTTGCCTCTCTAACCATAGACGCTACTAGTGTCTTTCTCTCCTTGTTTATTTCATCCAAATGTTTTGCCAAACTGCCGGCAGTGATTTCATTATCGGCTGACAAAAGTTCAAATGCTTTTATTGGATCTCCCATTCTGGACGCTGCATTAATTCTCGGAGTAACCATAAAAACCAAATCATCTTCATTCAGATTTTTTTGGTCAACTTTTGTTTCTCGGAGCAGATGAATCAATCCGTGGCGAGGAGACTTTCTCAAAACTTGCATACCAAAATAAGAATAAACTCTGTTTTCTCCTTTTAGAGAAACCATGTCAGAAATTGTTGCAAGACCAACCATATCAACGAGCCACTTTTCCCAACCCTCTTTGATTTCAAATTCTCCTTTTTTTATCAGTGCTTGAACAAGTTTAAAAACCACCCCGCTACCAGCCAAATTTTTATCGGGATAATCACAATCAATTTGCTTTGGATTTAAAATGGCATGTGCTTCTGGCAATTTTTCACCAACAATATGATGATCGGTAATGATCACATCTATTCCAAAATCTTTGGCTTTTTTTGTTTCTTCAATGTCTTTGATTCCACAATCAATAGTAATAATCAAATCAAATTTTTGCGAAGCAAATTTTTCCACAGCTTCCAGATTTAAGCTGTATCCTTCATCGTGTCTGTGCGGAATATAATTTTTAAAATTTTGAAAACCAATCTTTTTAAAAAAATCAAATAGCACGACAGCCCCAGGAATACCGTCTGCATCATAATCACTGTAAATTAAAATTTTTTGATTTTTTTCTATTGCATTCAAAATTCTATCTACTGCCTTGCCCATATCTTTCATTAAAAAGGGATCGTGAATATCACGATAATAATCTGGCTTTAAAAATTTTTCCGCAACTTCCCTAGCTTCTATTCCTCTATAAAAAAGAAGAAGCCCCAATAGCTCTGGATATACGGCAAATTCCTTTTTAACCTTTTCTGGTAACTCAATGTTTCTAATGGAGTATTCTTTCATTTGAGTATTTTAACATAAACAAGTTTACAGTAGACAGTTTACAGTAGACAGAAAAATGAGTACGAATTTTATGGTAAAATATAAAGATATGGAAAACTGTTTGTTCTGCAAAATAATAAATGGAGAAATCCCATCACTAAAAATTTGTGAAAATGATAGAGCGGTTGCCTTCATGGATATTTCATATGTAAACAAAGGTCACAGTTTGGTAATACCCAAAAAACATTCAGAGAATATTTTTGACATAGAACAAGAAGACCTTAACACAACAATGGAAATCGTCAGAAAAATATCAAAGATTGTTAAAAAAGCGACAAAAGCAGATGGAGTAAACATACATATAAATAACGGAGCTGCGGCGGGCCAAGTTATTCATCACACCCATATCCATATAATTCCTCGTTTCAAAGAAGATGGTTTAAAAATGTGGAAATCTAATGAATACAAAGAGGGAGAGCGAGAAAAAATTTTTAAAAAAATTAGAGAACAAATTTAAAAAAATCCACATTGAGTGGATTTTTTTAAATTTGTTCTATTTCAGTGCTTCTATACCCGGAAGTGTTTCATTCAACAAAAAAGCCAACATTGCACCCCCTCCAGTAGAAACAAAGGTAAATTTATTTTCTATTCCCAATTCTGAGATAACAGCAGTCGTATCCCCTCCACCCACAATAGATTTTGCGTCTGAATTTGCAATCGCTCTTATCAAATCGGCAGTTGGTTTTCCAAAACCTTTTTCATAATCACCGAGCGGTCCATTTAACAAAACAAATTTTGCATCGTTCACATACTTTATCAAGTGTGAAACCGTTTCATCTCCAGCATCCAATATTTTTTCATCATTTAAAACTTCGTTTGGTTTTTTCATCTTTATACATCCCCCGTCATTTCTTACCACAACATCTGTTGGCAAAATTATTTTTTTATTATTAACCAAACTACTCAAATTTATCTTTTCTTCCGATATGAAGGATTTCCCAACATTCATTCCTTTTTCTTTGAAGAAATCATTTGCCAAAGCACCTCCAACAAAAACATTGTCGGCAATCTTTAACATCTTTTCTATCAAAGACAACTTTGTTTTTAATTTGTTACCGCCAATAATAAACAAGAATGGATTTTCTGGCTGAAAACTTTCTGATAACATTTTTATTTCTTCTTGAAACAAAATGCCTGAATAACTTGGTAAAAACTTTGGGACACCAACAATGGAGGCATGTTCTCTGTGAGAATTTGCGAAAGCTTCGTTTACATAAATATCTCCCAATCGAGCAATCTGTTTTGAAAAACTCTCATCGTTATTTTTTTCTTGGGGGTGCTGTCGTAGATTTTCCACCAAAACAACATCTCCTTCTTTCATATTGTTTACAAAAGAATCTGCATCATTACTCAAAACATCTTTTATAAATCCAATCTCCATTGTTTTTTGGAAATAATTTAAAACAGGTAAAAGTGTTTCTGTTGTTTCTCTTCCAATGTGACTAATGATAATTATTTTTGCCCCTTCTTCTTTCAAGAAATTAATCGTCGGCAAAATTTTCTTTATACGAAAATCGTTAAAAACAACCCCGCCTTTAATCGGGATATTTAGATCAAGCCTCAACAAAACTCTCTTTCCCCTCAAATCTTTTACTTCTCTAATATTTTTCATCCCGTTAGAGATAGGAAGTCATCTTTAACAAAAAGTGACTTCTCTATTTTTTAAATAATTACTAATAAATTCGTATTGTTATATATCTCCGTGACTTCCGTATATTTCTTATAAATTTGTCTAAACAATTTACTGTTCCAATATATCACATACCCGAAAGAATCAATTTAACATCTCTAACGGGATTCATTGGATTAATTATAACCTCTTATGCAAAAGAGCTAAACTGTTGACAAATATATCAAAAAGTATATAAATAATTTAGAATTTTTTGTTTTCAACTATTTCATTATAAGGAGACAGTATGATCAGGCACCCAGAGGATAGACTATTACTAATCCAATTTCTTTGTGTTATTGGACTTGTATCAGGATTGATAGCATTTGTATTATTTCTTACTCCGAATAATATCCCTAATCAAAAAAGTGAAGAAGAAAAACTGAGTATTCTTCGTCAAGTTGATGAGGATCCGTATTATCCAAAAGAAAAATATATCGTCTTGGAAATTGTAAAAAAAGAATTTATCTCAAAGGTAATAGCGAGAAGGGTAAGCGATGGATTTATGATATCGCCACTCTCTTTCATAGAAGATTTAAAAGCTGGCGACAAAGTATATGTCGGAGCAATTCAAACTAAAACCAGTGAGGTCGGCAACACGCAGGTCGTGAGTGTCGTCATCAAAAAATTATAGGGCTTTTCAATTTCAAAAGACCGCACATCAGTGCGGTCTTTATATTTTTTATCCCGTTAGAAATTTTAATATTAATAATTAAATAACTTCTTCAAAACAAATATTTGATATTAGATAAAATCCCGAGTAATTAAAAATTTCTAACGGGACAAGTTATTATATCTTGTTAGCGATTTTTAGTATCAGACCAAAGTCTTCTATATCCAAACTTGCCTTTCCGACAAGCAGTCCGTCAATCTGTCCATTCACAAAAATATCTTCTGCATTTTTTGGATTAACCGATCCTCCGTACAAAATTTTTGGCAAACTTGTATTTATTCCATATTTGTCAGACAAAACTTTTTTTATAAAAATTGTCATCTCATGCACCTCTGCCGAAGACATTGACTGCCCTCCGCTATTTCCACTAATTGCCCAAACAGGTTCATAAACAATCAAAATATTTTTTAAATCACTTTTACCTACCTTTTCTAAACCACTCAACAATTGATCTTTGATAAAAGGAAAATACCAACCGTGTTCATCTCTTTCTTTTTCTCCTACACACAAAACAACATTTAATCCTGTCTTCAAAGACATCCTAACTTTGTTATTGATAAATTCATCTGTTTCTCCAAGAGCGCGTCTTTCCGAGTGTCCTAAAATAACAAACGTCACTCCGTTTTTCTTTAACATTTCTGGTGAAATCATTCCTGTGAAAGACCCTTTGTTTTTGCTGAAAGCATCTTGTGCACCGACTGAGATTTTATTTTCTTTACACAGGGGTGCAAAGTCGTCCAAATAAATAAAAGGAGGGCACACAACTGTTTTTACATTGGAAAGTTTTATCGCGGTTCTTTTTATTCCAGTAAAAACTTTTTTTGCCTCTTTCAAATTTGTTGGATTCATTTTCCAATTGGCAATAATAATTTTTTTTATTTTTGACATACTATAAGTATATAGGATTAAGGAATAAGGAGTAAGTGTGCGATGTTGAAAAAACAAGGATAAATTACGGTCTCTACTTATCCCTTACTCCTTACCCCTTGAGAAATTGAATAAAACAAAAAAGGGCTTTTTAAAAGCCCTTTTTTGTTTTATTCAATTTCTCGCCATGATTCTATCCCCCAACTACCACTCGGTCCCGAAGAAAAATTCATATTAGTTAGTCCCTGTTCGTAATTTAAAATAATATTGTTTTTCAAATTCAATTGATCTCCAACCAAAGCCGTAATTGAAACATTGTTTGTCATTTCAATAATTCCGTAAGGAGCAACGAGAATATCTGCATGAACATTATTACTTACATTAATTGCCGACACATCACTATTGCAGGTAGTAAATCCGTAATACTTGTCGCACCTTGCCAAGGACATCAACATCAAATGCCCCGATCCTGATCTGGGATAATTCAAATCAACATTGTTATACAAATCAATCCAACCATCAGACAAAATTAAACCCGAACCGTTTGCTCCATATCCAGCACCCAATTCAATGTTCGCGTCTCCATTTATTATTATATTTCCCAGCACATACAATGTCCCTCCTAAACTTACTGTTGTGTTTGATTCTATTATCAAATCCCCTCCAATTACTCCAGGACCGATTGTATCACCATCGTCCGCGGTTAAATCACCAGCTGTAATTGTTCCAAAACTAATCGCCTCATTTTTCCACGCTTCTATATTTGCTTCTGAAATAGGAGTTGGCAAATATGGAGGATCAACAGGAGGAGTGGTCGGAGAGTGGCTCGAACCACCAACATTACAATTTGTTTCAACATTATAATCCGCATCTCCATTTATAGTACAATTTGAGATACTGTTTGCGATTATATTTCCACCCACTGTCCCCCCAGAAAGAGAGTAAGTAAAAGCATCTCCGCTAATTTGAGAATCTATTATGTTGTGTGCATAAGCATTAAATACTCCGCCCACACCATCTCCGACAATAACGGTATCTAATGTGCCAAGACCTTCTTCGTCAGTCGTCCACACTTTGAAATCAAGATCGCCTGCGACATTCACAAAAGCACTCTTTGTCCAATCGCTACTATACTTTGCTGAACCCAAAGAATATCCCGCAGAAGTATCTATCCCCCACACATAGTAATTTGCGTCGTCTCTTGCCATATCAGCAACAATCCAATACAACTGATTTGCGTTAATTTCTGGATTGTTATTAAAACCAACATCAACATACGCATAATTTTCACTAATAAAACTTGAGAGGATTTCTCCTGTTGCTAAAATATTGTTTTTGTCGGGATTTCCACTTTTATCTTTTACTATTTTAATATTTAAATTTGCAGGCGAGCCAACCTTTTTTACATACAAAGAAATCTTTGACACTTGCAATTCACTTGTGGATGTTGCAAAACTTTGTACGGCGTCTACTCGTTGCTGACCTCCCACATATCTACCAAAAGCAAAATCGTTATTTTGAACAATCCATTTCAAATTTGTCGTCGTTGCAGAACGAGGTGCCACATAGACATCTCCTGCGATCATCACATTGCCAGCTCCTTCAATTGATCCATTTGAGTAAACTGATCCATTAATTCTGGTATTGTTTTCCATTTCGATACCTCCTTGTCCTGTAAACAAACCGTAATTAAAGCTTACCCCACTTGTCACCTGAATCCTGCTTTTTATTTTTCTAATTTTATTATTTACATTTGCGGTCGTAACAACTTCTTTAACACCATTTCCCAAATCCGTCACGATTGTTCCTGCAGAACCATCATTCAGTAATATATTTTTTTGCCCAACAATATTTTCTCCGTTTTTTGTTCTATAGACGATATCTTCATTTCCACTTTCAGAAAGATAATAACTTTTTTTTGCCTCAAAAAGAATTCTGTTTGTTTTAAGTTGACTAACAACAGGAGAAGAAATGATCATAATTAAAGAAGAGGAAACAAAGATAGCAAATAAAGCCACTAGTATAACAACTTGCCCCTCATTCTTTTTTCTCTTCAAGATTTTAGTAGTCATTATTTAAAATTTAAAATTCGTTTCTAATATATTTCTCTCATTACAACTGAATTATAAAAAGTCTCATTTCTTACGACGTCCTTTCTTTGAGAGGATAAATCTATTTCTATTTTAATCAATTTTGAAACACCCGTATCAACAAGATTTAAATAAAATTTGTCTACAGAAACACCTGGCAAATTGAGAGTGACTATATCAGCACCTTCCATCATTTTTAAATTGCCATCTTCCAAGAAAAATTTTTTCTCAGAAAAATTACCTGCGTCATCAACAACACTCAAAACCAATGCCCCTAAGTCGCTATTAAAAACATTTCCAGAAACAGCCAACCCTCTGGACCATTTTGTTTCAACAACAACTCTTTCTAAAATACCAGAAGCAGTCTGATTAATTCTCTGCGACATTTTTATGTTGGAATAAGAATCAAACATCATCAGAGTTGTGTTTATCACAATGAACAAAACCAAAACTAAAACACCAATGTAAATAAGAGTCTCTAAAAGAGAGAAGCCTTTCATTAATTTATTGTTCTTGATCAAATTTCTCTTAAACATAAATTTACTCAAACAAATTCGTCAAATAAAAATCAACGGTCTGTGTGGTTGTCGCTCCTGCTACAAATGTAGAGACAAAAGCACTCACTTTTCTTGTCCCATCATCCAAAGTTCCAGAGACGGCAATATCTCCTCCCGCATCACGATAGACATCATCCAAAATAAAATACCTTTCAAATCTATTATCAATATAAATATTTGTTGTAGTGGCTTTCCAAATACCCCCCTCAAAAATTATTGAGTAATTAGTACTGGTTGCTAAATCATAAAAATTTGTCCAACTGGCATCCCTCAGAGATCTGACAACCTCTACCTCTTCTTCTAGTAAATAATTTATTTTTGTAACATCCATATTTTTAACTGCCACTCTAATGAAAAAATTATAGGCAGTAACAACAGAAAAAAAAGAAACAGAAATAATTGACAAGCCAACCACAATTTCTATAAGACCAGCCCCTTTTTTGTTTTTAAAATTTATCATCTAATTAATAGTTAGAAAAAATTGTTCCAATAGGAAAAACTGTTATTATTTTGAATCTAACAGGATTATCAACCAAAGAAAATTTTAATGTTCCGCTTGTAACAGTATCGCCTGTAATTCTGTTAAAAACAACATCATTTCCACCTCCTACTAAAAATAATTCTGTTATTCTAACACCGTCACCAAACACAATTGTTTTATTATCGGGATCTGATTCAGAATAAAAACTTCCCACAAAAAAAGTTGCACTATCTGTCTCAAAATGAACACCATAATTAGAAGCATCAGTGGAAGCTTGTGAATTTGTTCTTGCTAACTGAAGCATCTTTTCTACATCTTCAACGACACGATTAAGGGCTTGTCTGTCTCTAACTGCTTCAAAAGGCTTTATTCCGAAAATAAAAAGCAATAAAATTATACCGATAGCAAAAAGGGTTTCTAATAAAGTTATTCCTCTTTTATCTTTTTTAAACATAATATATTCCTTATCACCTCTTACTACTTACACCTTATCCCTTAATCCTATATATTTCCCATTATAGAATACATCGGAGTAATCATTGATACCGCAAAAAATCCAACAGCCGCTCCAATAAATACCATCAGTATTGGCTCAATGATTGTAGAAAGATTTTTTGTTTTTTGATCTACTTCTTCTTCATAAAAATCGGCAAGGCTTGATAACATATCTGGCAACTTTCCTGTTTCTTCCCCCACTTCAATCATGGCACTAACTACGGGCGGATAAAGTTTTTCATTTTTTGTAAACAATTCAGCCAAAGGATCTCCTTTTTGAATATTTATTTTTGCTTGATCCATAATTTTTTTATAATGACTATTTTGCAAAACATCTTTTGTAATATCAAAAGATGAAAGAACATCTACTCCAGAAGAAAGAAGCGAAGAAAGAGTTCTCGCTGTTCTGGCAGAGTTAACCTCGACTGCGATTGTCGACACAAAAGGTATTTTCAAAACAAGAGTGTCAATAAGTTTTCTTCCCCTTTCTGTTTTAAAACCTAAAACTATTCCGACAATAGCGATTATGCCCATTAAGACAAACAGTAATGGGTTGCCTCTTATAAAATCACTGGCGCCAATAATAATTCTCGTACTCATTGGAAGTTCAGTATTTAAATCCGCGAATGTCTCTTGTAGCCCCGGAACAATAAATACCAACATCAGTACTCCGACAGAAATCATAACAAATGTAATTATTGCGGGGTAAATCAATGCCCCTCTCACTTTCTTTGCCAGTTTATTACTGTTTTCCATCTGTTTCGAAACAATATGCAAAGAATCAGAAATCCTTCCACTTTCTTCCCCTGCCCTAACCATAGCGATAAACAACGGTGAAAAAATATTTGGATATTTTTTTAATGATTCATTGATCGCATTTCCTTTTTTTATCTCTTCATTGATATCTATGATTGCATTTTTAAATTTTCGATTTTTAAACTGCTTTTCCAAAGTACTCAATGCTTTTGAGATAGAAAGTCCTGCACCTATCATCGCACCCAAGTTTTTCGCAAACATTATTTTATCTTCAGCTTTTACTGTGCTAATAAGGGACATTTTTCTAAGCAAAAACATTATTGATTTTCCTTGTTGTTCAAAATCGACAACAACACCCCCTTGAGAGCGAACTTTTTTTGCCAAATCCTGTTCATCCTTTGCAAAAACAACCCCCTTATAGGTTTCTCCTGTTTCTCTTATTGCTTTGTAATTATAATCAGGCACGGTGGGAAATTATAAATTTTAAATTATAAATTGTATTTTTGACTTTTGATTTTTAACTTTTGAATTTACTCTGAAACCACCCTCAACACCTCTTCAATCGTCGTTACCCCCTGAACCGCTTTAAAAATTCCATCTTCAATCATTGTCATCATTCCCTCGTTTTTTGCTTGTTCTTCAATCTGGTCAGATGTTGCATTTTTCATAATCAAATCTTTCAGAGGGGTACTCATATTCAAAATCTCATGGATACCAATTCTTCCACTATATCCGTCAGAGTCAGCATTTTTATTGTTTTTATAAAAAGCAATTTTTGCCCAATCATCTTTTGCATCGACGATACTTTCTTTTTTCAAAAAATAAAGTACTCTATCCAAATCAACAACTTTATTTAAAGAGACAATCTCTGATTTTGATAGGTAATATTTTTGACTATCTTGTGACAGACGACGCACAAGTCTTTGTGCAATAATAACATCAATTGTAGAAACTAAAAGAAACGGGTCAATTTTCATATCAACCAATCTGGGAATTGCGCCAGCTGCCGAATTGGTGTGCAAAGTAGAAAGCACCAAGTGACCCGTCAAAGAAGCATTCACCGCAAGAGACGCAGTTTCGGTATCTCTAATTTCCCCCACCATTATAATATCTGGGTCCTGACGAACAAGAGCACGAAGTCCATTTGAAAATGTAAAACCAATATCAGGCTTTACTTGTGTTTGGTTAACTCTCGGCATTTGATATTCTATTGGATCTTCAATCGTAGAAATATTAACACCAGGTACATTTAAATTGTCCAACAATGTATAAAGAGTTGTGGTTTTTCCAGAACCTGTCGGACCTGTTGTAAGAAGCATTCCTGTTTTACGTTTCATGGCATTGTATATTCTTTCCAACCCTTCTCCGTGGAAGCCAAGACTTTCCAAGGTAAAGCCCGAAGCTCCTTCTTTCAGCAACCTCATAACTGTTTTTTCTCCGTAATAAACAGGTAAAACGGAAACTCTAAAAGAAACTTTTTGCTCGTCAACTTCTACTTTAAATCTACCATCTTGTGGCAATCTTTTTTCATCCAGTTTTAAATTGGAAAGCACTTTTATTCTAGCGGTGATACTGGCTGTTGCGTTTTTTGGCAAAATCATTGCGTCATGCAAAATACCATCTATTCTGTAACGAATAAGTAATTTGTCTTCCATCGGTTCTATATGAATATCTGATGCGTCTTGAATAATCGCGTGTTTCAAAAGAGTATCGACGATACGAATAACTGGCAAATCTTCGGCGATCTTTTTCAAATCTTCTTTTGAAATATTTTCTGTTTCAACTTCTGAAATTTGTTTCAGAGACTGAGATTGTTTTTGGATCAAATCTCCAAATTCTGCTTTTAAAGATTTTTGATATTGTAACAGAGCACTTTTTATTGATGCCGTACCGGTCAAACGAGGAGAAATTTTTAAATTTACTTTCTTTTTTATAAAGTTGATAGCTTCAAGATCGTCAACATCAAGCATCGCAACCTCCAAATCTTTATCACTTTTTTTGAAAGCAATAATATTGTGCTTTCTGGCAATCGGTTCCGGTATAATAGACAAAACATCAAAATCAATTTTTTGATCTGACAAATCAACAAAAGGAATACCAATAATATGGGCCTGAATTCTGCGCATTTCATCCTCTGTCAATTTTCCTTCGTTAAGCAAAATTTCACCAAGACTGACATTTTCTTTTTCTGCTTTTGACAAAGCCTTTTCCAAATCTGTTTTAGAAATAAGTCCGGAGTCTTTTATAAATTCACCTAATTGTTTTGAATCAATTCTCATTACCTCTATTTTATCACACAGAAAAAAAAGTTTATGAACATATACACAAAAAGAGCCAAATTTCTTTAAAAAGAAATTTGGCTCTTTTATCTTAACTTTTCTAAAACTCTATTACCCGTGAATCACAATCTGCCGGACAGCTCAAAAAGTTTTCGTTTGCATCGCAAGTTGTGTTTCCACAACAATCCGCAAAACAACTTCCTATCTCACCTGGAGAACAAATATCGTCTCCACAACCACTAGTCAAATGTTCGGCCGTACAAGTGTCAGTAGACAAAGTCCCCTGACAATTCCAAGTAGCACTATTTCCGGCAGTAGGGAAAGCGGGAGTAAGATTTTTTATTCCTCCCAAACACCAACCATTGGATGGGTCTTGCCAATTTGTTTCTTCCAACAAATAATCTCTTTCATTTACTCCGCAATCCCCGTCTCCGGTTGGAATAGCTGAACGAGTTGCTGAACAACTTGCAGATCCTAGGCCCATTTGACACGCCCAATTTGAAACACCACCTCTAGCTGGGAAAGACACGGGGTTTGGATTTGGATTAAATGCTGTAGTCTCTATTAAACACCAATTTCCAGCAGGCCATGACAAAGTCTCGTAAGAAAATGCTCTTGCCAAAGTTCCACAGTCAACATCACAGGTTCCTGGCATACATCCGCCCGGACCTTGGCGGTTAGCTGTACAAGTAACAGAGTCTCCTCCGTTCACACAAGACCACGAAGCTGTAGAATTCATTACAGGGAAACTTGTCGGCGTACCACTTCCGGTTCCAAACTGACACCAAGTGCTTCCTGTTGGCCATGCGGTTTCTGTTGAAAGATAAGTTCCTGCTCGATAAGTGTCTCTAGTTCCGCAACCAACAGTTGGAGGAGTATCTCTATAAGCAGAACAATTTGCTATTGATTCATAAAAATTACATTTCCACGTTACCATCTCTCCCTGATCGGGGAATTTCGCTGATGGAGAAAAAGTTTCTTCCGTTCCGTTGTCACACCATGTGCTTCCAACGGGATAATCTGTTGTTGAATAAGTATATGTTCCGTCTTTAGTTCCACACTCACCTTCTCCAACAGGAAGTGCCGCACGAGAAGCCGAACAACTTGCGTTCGTTGCTCCGGTACCAGAACCATTACAACTCCAAGAAACAGTTTGTCCATAATTAGGAAATAACGGAGAAGCAGAATTTGTTCCCGTCGTACAATAAGCAGATCCTGCTGGCCATGCTGTTGTCGTTATAGGATAAGGAGGAGCAACAGTCGTCGAATAATTGTCTGATCTATTTCCGCAAGATCCATTTAAAGGAAGTCTGGAAGCAGAACAACTTGCATTTGTTCCGCCGTTTATTCCAACACATGTCCAGGAAACACTGGCCCCCAAACCTGGAAAAGCGGGGCTAGTGCTGTTTGTTCCAAGTGAACAATATGCAGTAGATGCTGGCCAAGCGGTTGTCGTCGCAGGATAAGGGGGAGCAACAGTCGTCGAATAATTGTCTGATCTGTTTCCGCAAGTAGCATTTGTTGTTTGTAATACTTTTAAATATTTGACCAGAGAACTATTTGTAGCTGCCATTTGATAACAAGGACAAAGAGTTCCGTTTGAAGCAGCTACTTGTTTTGCAAAATCATTAGGTATTGCTACAAAAGAAGTGGTATGAGTACACGCCAGACAAACATATGATCCAGAAGAGAGTGTCTGAAAATCATAGCTGTCGCCGTAATACCTTGCAAACAAACCAGAATAAGTCACAGTATGATTTCCGACAGTCCTTGGTCCGAAATTTTTAGTTGTATAAGCGGTTGACCTCAAAACCCACAAGTGAATAGCAACAGCGGCATTTGGGTTTTGGGTATTTATAATAATATATTGCCAATTATTTGCATCTATCTTTACCGCACCCTGCATATAACTGATGCTGTTATTACAGACATTCCATGTCAGTTTCATAGAGGCTTGTACATCATCTATAGAATAATAAACATAACGACTGTCAGCACTATCATAAGAACGATATCCTGTCATATCATAGACAATCGTAACTGTATCAGTAAGAAAAGAACCCCCAGGATTCCACGAAACTGTAGTTGCTTCTACGCTATTTCCGCCAAAAAAGATTCCGAACCCTAATAAAAAAACTGCCATAAAAAATTTTACGCCAATTTTTTTTAAATAAATAGCAATTCCAGCAAGGACAATAACACCAATTAAAACATAGATTGCCCAGCCAAAAGATTTGTCTTCTTTTGTCTCAACATAAAAAATATTTTCATCCAAAACATTTCCTTCTGCATTCTTAACCTGAGCCTTGATTACAGGATTTTTACAATCCCTCAAAGAAACAATTTCCATATTTAACACACCACTATCGGCTTTGATTTCTTTTTCTCCACACAATCTATCAAAAACACCTGTTGTGATAGAAACAAAAGCAAACAACTCTTGTTGTTGTTGATCTCGGACTCTGGCATCCAAAAAGTTTTGGGCACTTCCTGACAGAACAAAAGTAATATTTATTTTTTCGTCTTCTTTGTATGAATCCTTGTCCAAACTTACATTCTGAACAGTTGCTGATTCTCCTCTTATAACAAAGTGCAGCGGAATCATATTAGATAAATTATTACCTAATTTATTTTGCAAAATTAAATCACCGTCGTATGCCTGAGGTTTTTCGGGCAAAGGAACATCCAATTCCAATGTTTTTGTTTCTCCTGCAAGTAATTCAACTTCTGGAAACTTTTTTTCTTCAACTGACTGTCCAAAAGAACTCCTTTCTCTAATATTTATAACAGGAATAAAAGAAATTTTATTTTGAGAACTATTAACAATATCACATTCCATAACAGGACTTTCTGTCGATCTATCTATATCAATTCCCTGATTTACAGCGAACAATTCTTCTCCGATCTTCAATTTACAACTAAAAGGATTAATCAAAAGTCCTCCATCTCCATCAATATTTACCATGCCAAAAGAAACAAATCCATAATCAAGACCTTTTTCGTTTCCAGAGGATACAATTATTTCAAACTCTCCTTTCAAATTTGAAGGTGCTGTATATTTAATCTCTTTTACAATATCTTCCCCCGTATTTAGGCTAAATACATCCTCATAATATTGTTTATGAACTGGAAATCCATTTTTATCAACCAATTCAACAACATATTTTATCTGAGGCTGAACATCACCATGATTTACAATATTAAAAGACAGGCCAAAATCATTTTTGTCTTGTCTTAAAATTTTTCCATCATACAAACTAATGTCAGCCAAAATGACAAATTGTCCACTTGAAACATCTATTCCACTCTCTATCATCTGGTCAAGAACAAAGTCCGGAATTTCTACTGGTAATTCTTCTGCGTTAGTGACGAAAACAGAGGAAAAAAACATTAACACGAACAAACAAAAAGAGACTATTTTTTTCATAATATTATTAATATTCAGTTTATCTTTATAATAATTAATACTAACACCTCGTAAATAAAAAAAATATAAGCACTGTGAACAACTAAAAAGAGCGGGTTTCCTTACGGAAACCCGCTCTTTTTTAAAACTTGTTAAAATTCAATAATTTTTGATCCACAATCCAAAGGACAATTCAAGAAATTCTCGTTTGAATTACATGCATTGTCTCCACAGAAAGAATTTTCATTATCTATTGGTTCTCCACAATCTTGAGGACAAAGACTACCCTCTCCTTGTTCACAAACATTGTTTTCACATTCTGGCTCACAATCTTGCGGACAATTATTAGCATTTTCCCCAGATCCACAAATATAATCTGTTCCACATCCTTCTGGACAATTTTCAGAACATCCAAGACGACAATCTGTTCCACAATCTCCAGCATTTTCAGTCATACAATTATTACTACATCCATCTCCACTGTTTGTGTTTCCGTCATCACACTGTTCTTGTCCTTCCTTTACCCCATTTCCACAGACAGCATTTCCTGCTCCTCCTTCAATAGCACAAACACTGCTACATCCGTCCCCACTATTTGTGTTTCCATCATCACATTCTTCACCTGTATTTAATGTTCCGTTTCCACAATTTACGCTGACATTTGTCCTAATTGCCGAACAACTCGCGATTGTTCCCCCATTTCCCGCACATCTCCAATTTGCTGTTTGGCCGGGCAAAGGAAAGGCTGGTGCTGTAAATACCGTTTCCAAAGAATTAGATCCTGTTGAATTTATAGGAGTTCCAACCTTACACCACGCACTGCCTGAAGGCCAAGTAGTTTCTGTTGCCAAATAAGTTCCTTTTCTCTGAGCATTTCTTATTCCACAGTCGCCGTTGGTTACGATAGGTACACTAGGTACATTAGCTCTAGTTGCAGAACAAGTATCTCCCAATCCGGTTCCCTGAGGAATTGGCAAACAACTCCACCAAACTGTCTGTCCTGGGTTTGGGAAACTTGTCGGAGTTCCTGAAGGAGTCCCCAATTTACACCAAGCACTGCCAGATGGCCAAGCGGTTTCTGTTGCCAAATAATTTCCTTCTCTCTGAGCATTTCTTGCTCCGCAATCCCCGGGCAAGTTACAACTTACTGAACGACTAAGTGTTCCTATCAAAACGTCTATTAGACACATCGATCCATTTGCGACAGGTAATCCCTGACACATATCTCCGATTCCAGGTCTTGGACAACAGTGACATCCGTTTTGGGTAAATTTTGCTGTTGCAGAAATAACAGTCGGACTAGTTGAGATTGTTTTTACAACTCTGTGTACTCTGGTTGGATTTGCTTCATGTCCATAATCAATAATACTGATACCACCAGCATTGTCAGTTATCTTTGCTTGCAAACCATTTACACAAGCCCCACAAACCACTCTTAGCGTAACATCCATTATTGCAGTTCCTCCACAAGTCGGAGTAACAGGTTCTCTAGACACCCAAAATGTTGTTGTGGGAATACCTCCTCCACACATACAAAGAGCTTCTGTCTTTTGATAATCACCAAAGAACAAAATTCCAGGAAGAAATACGATCATAATCATCACTGCTAAATCAATTTTCCCTTTTCTTTTTAAATAAACAAAAATTCCTATCAAGACAATTAACAATCCAATCAATATATACATGTCATAACTTTTTACTCCATACTTTTTGAAATATTTGATATCCATACTGTAACTATCCAAAACATCCCCTGTCTTTGTATCTTTGATCACCAGATTCATTTCTTTTAATTTTGTTCTTTGAGAAACAGCGTCATCAAAAATAATTTTTCCTCCATATTCATCCAAAGAAACTTCTTTTGAAAAAGTTTGATCAAATCCCCAACTTCCAGTCAAATGCAATTCTGCCGTAACAGAATTTCCCTTTCCGTTGATTGAAACAACCTCAGCAGAAATTTCTAGCTTTTCACCATTCTTGTAATAATTTCTTCCTGAATCAACACTCATAATACGAGCAATCAACTGACCATATTCAACCAACCATCTCAAATTTCTTGTAAACAAATATTCATCTTCATCATTAATCAAAGAAAATTTTATTTCAAAAGGACCTCCTTTTTTCAAAACCTCATTGCCAGCAGTATCAATTTCTACAAAAAGAGAATCTTGCCCATCAACAACCTTTCTTGAAAGATCACCTTTTGAAGAAACAATCAGTTTCTTTTCCCCCAAAGTGTCATATATATCCATTTCGTATTTCATCACCTTTGAAGATTTTACATAAGCATCCACTCCAGCATTTTCACCTAATGGAATCAAAATAAGAGGTTTGTCTTCTGGTGTAGTAGAAAGTCCCACCATAGGTGCTGTTTTTCCATAAGTGGTTGTATAGAAATACATTTTTATTCCGGAAAGTCTTCCTCCTGTTCCGTCTAGTAGAATAGGTTCTTCTATGAAATCAACATTTTGAAATTTTAAATTTTTGTCATTAACAAAAACTTGAACAAAATAATTTCCTGTCTCAATATTTTTAGGAACATCAATAGACAAGATTTTTGTTTGAACGGCATTAGGAGCAAGTTTTCCCAAGTTTTTTACTTCTTGATATGTGTGTTCTGTCGTTGAAAAAATATATCCTTCTGTAGCCAATGCTTCTCCTCTTCTTATTTCAACTACATATTCCAGATCATCCAAAAAATTGGCTGTATTATTTTTGATATCTGTTTGAACACTCAATTTTCTGTTCGCTTGATCAAAAGAAATATCTTTTATTTTCAATTCTACTTCGGGAATATAAGGAACTGTTTCCCCTGCATAGTTTACAGTAATACCTTCTACATCATCGCCAAAACTATTTTCTTCGGCGACTGCATCCACAACGGGAGAATCTCCTTCCACAGCAAAAAGCTGTGTCCCAAAACTGACCATTCCTGAAAGGAAAATGGCCAACATCAAAAACTTAACAAATGTTGATTTCATAATTTTTACTTATAAATAAAATAAACCTAATAATATATCTTTAATTGTATACCACTGACCACATAAATAAAGGTACAATGTGGATATCGCTATCAAAAAAGACTTGTCGTTTCAAGAAATAATCAAATAGACCTATACCTTGCTTTAAAATAAATACCGTGATATTATTTTTTATGTTAGAGATAAGTTCGCCGAATAGGCGGACTCGTTTTTTTAAAAAATTAATAATAGCGTATAGGGTTTAGCGTTTAGGGTTTAGTAAAGACAAATTTTGCCGAAGGCAAAATTTGTTCTCCTATACGCTGTACCCTATACCCTATACCCTAAACATATGTTAGACCTAAAAACAATAAACGCTGTTCTAGACGAACTGGAACAAGAAAAAGGAATTCCTAGAGAAAAAATCATCGAAGCAATCGAGATGGCTTTGGCGAGCGCCTACAAAAAAGAATATGGCAAAAAAGGCCAAATAATCCGCGCAAAATCTGATCTAAACTCTGGAAAGACAGAATTTTCACAAGTAAAAATCGTTGTGGACGAATCAATGCTTAAACCAGAAATTGAAGAAGGCGAAGAAGAGGAAATAGTAGAAGAAACAGAAGGAGAAGACACAAAAGTAAGATTTAATCCTGAACAGCACATAATGATAGAAGATGCCCAAAGAATCAAAAAAGGTGTTGCTTTGAATGACGAAATCATTTTCCCATTGGAAGAAAAAGATGATTTTGGAAGAATTGCCGCTCAAACAGCAAAGCAAACAATCATCCAAAAGATCAGAGAAGCTGAAAAATCTTCTGTTTTCAAAGAATTTGGTTCAAAAGAAGGTGATATCATCAGCGGAACAGTACAAAGAATTGAAAGAGGTAATATTTTCGTTGATTTGGGTAGAGCAACAGGCATATTGCCTTATGAAGAACAAATCAGAAGCGAAAGATACAAACAAGGTGAAAGAGTTCGTGCTTACCTATATTCAGTAGAAGAAAGTCCAAAAGGCGTATTCTTGAAACTGTCTCGTACTCATCCTCAATTTCTTTACAAATTGTTTGAAGTAGAAGCTCCAGAAATTGCTAGCGGAATTGTAGAAATCAAAGGAATTGTAAGAGAATCGGGATCTCGTTCAAAAGTGGCTGCTTATTCAAACGATGAACACATTGATCCAATTGGTTCTCTTGTAGGACAAAGAGGTGTCAGAGTTTCTACGATTATGAGCGAACTAGGAGGAGAAAAAATAGATATCATAGAGTGGTCAGAAGATCCTCAAAAATACATAGAAGACGCTTTGTCTCCTGCAAAAATAATGAGTATCATACTAAACGAAGACGAAAAAACTGCGACAGTTGAAGTATCCGAAGATCAACAATCATTGGCAATCGGAAAAGGTGGACAAAATGTAAGATTGGCTGCCAAATTGACTGGTTGGAAAATTGACATCAAAGGTGTTGGTGGAGTAGATTTGGAAAAAAGAGAAAGAAAACAACCAGAAGAAACAAAAAAGGTTGAAGAAACTCCAAAATCAGAAGACATCGAAACAACAAACACAGAAAAAGTTGCGGAAACAACACAAGAAATAGAAAAAACTGAAGAATAAACAAAAACCACGCAAGCCTCAAACTTGCGTGGTTTTTGTTTATCTACCTCTTCTGAAACTACTTTTTTAAATAATCTCGGAAGAAGTTCGGTTGGTTTCCATTTACCAACCGAACAAATTTTTTATTTTTTGAAATTTCTTCACGACCATCTGCCGTTGAGACAGGGGGCAGTTGACCAAACGAGGGCGGAACGAGTGTTCCAATGTTCGATCAGATAGGGGCCGTTTCAATTTCTATCCTTTTACAAGGATACCATAATATAACACTCCTGTCAAGCCTTAAAACTCCATTTAAAAAAGGCGGAACCGCAGTTCCGCCTTTTTCTCTCGTATTATTTTCTATTTTTGCCAGCCGAGAGTATCACCGGCATATAGTAACTTATGTTTTTTCGTGCATCCTTGGTGGCTGCACACTGGGCTGTTGTTCCGTCGCTTTGAATGCAAACCCAGGAGACACTTTTCCCTGGTTCGGGAAACGGTGGTGTTTCTTCGGACGAACCGAATTTGCACCAAACACTGTCCGACGACCACTCCGTCTCGTGTGTGGCATAGGAAGTCGCCCGATCCCCACATTCAGCGGGTGGAGTGTAAATTTTAACAGTCGGATCTCCTCCAAGCTGTGCACATCCCGTGTCAACACACTCGGGAAACATCAGCCCAGCATTGTTGAATGCATCCCCCACCATATTCCCATTACCAAGTCCGTTAAGAATCTCGGTTATAAAAGGAAGTGAGTGATTCAAACAATCAAGACATGTCGGAGATGCCAAATCGACAAAACCGACTATCGCCTTTGCTGTAGAAGCAAATGTCCCCGGACCTTCGGCGTTCATGGTAGTACAACCATAAGCAATAAGAAGGTCAGACGGAGGAAGAGCCGTTGCCGGAATCCATGTCGTATCGCAGGTCGTCTTGAAATCATCAGGCCCAGCACTATGCCCAGCGTTAAAAACAAACGACGCACCGCCCTCAGGGACGGAAGACAAAATGGTCTGCTCATCCGGACCGACAAGGACCGTCTTGGGCGAACCAATTTTGTCTGCAAAAAGTTCCGCTTCCTGTTTGAAAGGCCACCACAACTCCGAACATTCGGATGTGTTGGGATCAAGAGCAACTGCAGATATGATATAGCTGTTTCCAACTACTTCCCCAGACACTGCGACCCCATAAGAGAGGGTCAGAAAAATGAAAAACAACAATCCTATTTTTTTCACGAGACACCTCCCTTTCTTTTTGTTTTTTGTGTATATTTCGTGTAGAAAGACTTAAACCTATAAGTCCTTACAAACCTATAAATAATAGTGTCACAAATTCTTAAAAAAATCAAGGTGTGTGGATAAATTGCTTGTATTTATATTTTTATCAACAAATAATACTTTGTACAATATTCCTGTTTCCTTGTATAATTAAAGTAATGCGAAAAAATCGTTATCTTTTCGTGTTAATTTATTTAACTTATATAAAAATATTATGAAAAAAATTATTACTTCCCTATTGGTTATGGCATTTGTTATGTCACTAGGGATTACAGCCTCAGCAGATGAAAATGCAACATCAACAGCAACCTCAACTATCAAAAACCAAGTAAGAAAAGAGGTTGAAAAAAGAAATACAATCAGAGAAACTTATCAACAAAAATTAAACGAACTGAAAGACAGGTATAAAGAAAACAAAGATCAACTGAAATCTACAACAACAAACGCCTCAACAACAGCAAGAGATCTTAACAAACAAAAACAAGAAGAAAAGAGAAATCTTATTCAACAAAGACTGACTGCCCAAATAAAAGAAAGAGTGCAAGCTCAAAACGAAAAAATAGTGGCTCGTTTTGAAAATGTTATTGAAAAACTTGGTGAAATAAAAACAAAAATTGCTGAAAGAATTACAGCAATGGAAGCAAGAGGAATCGATATGACAAATTCAAAAGAGCTTTTGAATTTAGTTCAACCAAAGATCGATGCAGCTAAAACAGCCATTCAAAATATGACAACCGAACTAACAACAATCTTGAATTCTGAAAATCCGAAAGAATCTTATGAAAAAGCAAGAGAATTAGCAAATTCAGCAAAGACAGCAATTCAAGAAGCACACAAGAGTTTGGTTGATGTTATTACATCAATAAAAGCGTCTGTTAAGATAGTTCCTTCAGCAGAAACGGCGACAACGACCCCAACAGCAACAACAACAGACACTCAGTAAGAAAGACCATTTAAAACTAAATATTTGAATAAAATCAAATAGTAGTATAAAATGCATTATTAATTAACAATTTAATTTAAAATAGTATGGAAGATACAATGAATCAAGGATCAAATCCTGAATCAAATATGGGTGACAACCAAAAGTCAACAGGTTCAATCGTAGGGATAATAATCGTTGTTATTATTCTTGTGTTAGGAGGTTTTTACTTCTGGGGAGAAAAGTTGGATAAAAACGGAGACGACACAACAAACACAGAAGAAACAGCTACAACAACAGAAGAAACAGCTGATATAGAAGCTGATCTAGGCGCAGTAGATACAAATCTAGATGCTGATCTAGAAGGTGTTGCAGACGCATTGACTCAATAATAATTTTGAGAAATCAATAAACAAAAAATTGCCCGTTCGGGCAATTTTTTTGTTTTAAAAAAGCCGTCTGTTTCCCGCGAGGGGTAGACGGCTTTTAACATTTTCAAACAGCAGGCTTGTGGTCCTGAACCCAAAGGACAGTCGCCAAGCCGGCGATGTTGATGTCGTATTCACCAGCAAAATAACGAAACCGCTGATTAATACTGATATGAAATCCTGCAAAAACAATAATAAAAGAACTTGCAAAAATAAAAAGCTGATCAAATCCATACAAGATCCCCGAAACAGCCAAGAGAAAAAACAGAGTATAAGCTGGTTCTAAAAAACCCAATTTCCAGAATTTCCAATCCGAGACGGAAACCAGAAAGAAGAGAAAAACAGAAACAAAAACCGAAGATATTATAACGACAGAAGCAAGTGAATTAATTAAAAATCCTTCTCCTATCATTTGGAATCCACACCAGGTGTTACTGACACTGACAAAAAGAACCAGTGCAAACATCATACCCATCCACAGAGAAGACCCCGCTTCAAAAAAACTTTTCTGCTCAATTGTTCTCTTCATCAAATTCTCCTTTTTAGTCAATGGTTTATTTCAAGTAAAAATCTAAATTGAATATAACAAAACAAAATACATTCCGTCAAGCAAGTATGCTAAAACACGACTTACTCCTTACTCCTTACTACTAGTTACTCGTGTGTTGGACTTTTCCTCATATTTTTTATAGTATTAGAATCTAATTAAAAAAATAACAAAGCGTATAGCGATTAGCGTTTAGGGGATAGGTTATGAACGAATTTTGGCTCTGCCAAAATTCGTTTGTCGCATATCTACACCCTACACCCTATACCCTATACCCTACAAAAAGATGATTAAATTTGATGTAAAAGTTGAAAAACTAAAAAATTCCGAGGTTGAAATAACAGGATCTATTCCTTTTGAAGAATTGGAAAAATTTAGAAAAGAAGCGGTAGAAAAGGCAGGAGCAGGAATAAAGATAGACGGCTTTAGAGAAGGAAAAATCCCTGAGAAAATTTTGATTGAAAAAATTGGTGAAATGGCAATCTTAAATGAAATGGCAGAAATAACATTTGGTTATGCTTATGTGGATATTTTATTGATGAACAAAATTGATGCAATCACATCCCCTCAGGTAACAATAACAAAATTGGCAAAAGATAATCCTTTTGAATTTAAAGTAAAAGTAGCCGTAATGCCAAAATTTGAATTGGCAGATTACAAAAAAATCGCCAAAAAAGAAATGGAAAAAAAGACCGATTCAACCGACGCGACAGAAGAAGAGCTGGATAAAACTATCGAGCAAATTCAAAAATCTCAAAAACATATCAAAGAAGACGGAGCAGAAGTAACCGAGAAAGATTTGGAAAAAGATTTGCCTGAATTAAATGACGAATTTGTAAAAAAACTTGGCGATTTTAAAGACGTGGAGGATTTCAAAAACAAACTCAAAGAAAATATTAAGCACGAAAAAGAACACAAACAAAAAGAAAGTAGAAGATTGGCTATTTTGGAAAATATTATAAAAGAAACCGAGATAGACTTGCCAGAAATATTGGTTGATTCAGAGTTGCGAAAAATGATTGCAGAAATGAGAGACAGCATCGGCAGAATGGGACTCAATTTTGAAAAATATTTGGAACAAATAAAAAAGACAGAGGATGATTTGAGAAAAGAATGGCGAGCTGACGCAGAAAACAGAGTAAAGGGCCAATTGGTTCTAAACCAAATTTCATTGGATGAAAAAATTCTGCCAGACGAAACACAAGTAAAGAAAAATGTAGATATGCTGATGTCTCAATATAAAAATGCAAAAAGAGAAAATGTGGAAGTTTATGTAAGTATGATGATTACGAATGACGAGGTGTTTAAACTTCTTGAATCTCAAAAAGTTTAAACACGGAGAAAGGAGAGAGGGGTAAGGAGTAAGAAAATAAAAATTTAAAAAAGCTGATAGCCGATAGCAAAAAAGAAAACCCGCAAAAAACTTGCGGGTTTTTGCGGGTTGCCGGACTGCTATTGTTATTGTTCGGGTTTATCGCCGATACCCGACATCCTCAAAATAATGTGAGCAGCAACAACACAGATAGCAGCGAGTATTGTTAAAGAAATCGCAAGTATCATGGGATAAAGGGGATAAAAAATCCCAAGCTTTTCCAAAATCTCAACCTGATTCAATCCTGAATCAAATGTTTCTTTTAGATAAATGAAAACGAATATAAATTTGAAAATGAAAATTATTATTTCGACATCTTCTTTCAAAAATTCTCGGGTTCTTGCAAGCATTATTTCCTCCGTCAGAAAAAAATTATATAGATTACTCTGAATTACGAAACTCATGGATTGTAATACTGCTTCAAATTTTTTCTCAAAAGATTTGAAGTGCCAAGGCTCGCAAAGACGACAGCTTTGCTGTCGTCGACGGACGAAAAAGCAAAGCTTTTTCGTCCGTCTTCACGAGCGAAGCGAAGTGATCCATAAAATAATAGCGAGTTTCGTAACTCAGAATAGATTAGTAACTCGTCGTCTTAAATTCTACTCGGCCTTTTGAGACCTCTATCACCACACCCTGCGGGGAAAGTGATTTCGGACGATACCGAAAAACGACGGCGCGACAAGTGGGGAGAAGAACAAAATAACGATAATGTTCGGCAATCACCTGCAATAAGCCTTTTTCATTTCCACTCCTTAAATCACTTGTGCTGTAAAGTTCGTCAGGAAAAAAATAACAGGAATCGACAAAATCATTCCATAGGTTTTTGGGACAATTATCCGCGTTTGAAACCAAATCATCTAATTTTGTTACCTGAAGAATTTCAGAGTTTCTCGGCAATCCGCCAAAAAGAACAAATCCGTCAAACACGACAAGGGTTCTTGTTTCACGATAGTCTATCGGCAAAACAACCTTATCCCACGGCAAATGAACAATGACATCAGTTTCTTTAGCTCGCTCAACCAAAGCTTTTCCGTGCGCTTGTTCGTACAACAAATGATGTGCATACATTTTGTTATTATCCACTATTCTCTCCTTTTCAAAGATTGAGTAAAAACAATTATTTCCTCCCAAAACAATAATACAACAACCACAGCAAGTCAAGACTTTATACTTCCCCCCAAAACTGTTATATTTTTAACATCGTTTACTTTACAAACTTTATAAACTTTTAACTACCATGCTTATTCCCACCGTTATAGAAAAATCACAATTTGGCGAAAGAGCCTACGACATCTATTCTCGTCTTCTTCGAGAAAGAATTATTTTTATTGGAGGAGCAATAGATGATCACATGGCAAATATTATTATTGCCCAACTACTTTTCCTTGAATCAGAAGATCCTAAAAAAGACATCACTATTTATGTAAATACTCCCGGAGGACAAATCCAAGCAGGTTTGGCAATCGTGGATACGATGAATCATGTTAAACCAGATGTTTCTACTGTTTGTATGGGAATGTCAGCATCAATGGGAGCAGTTATTCTTTCACAAGGAACAAAAGGAAAGAGATACGCATTACCCAATTCCGAAGTAATGATCCACCAACCACTAACAGGAGTAGAGGGACAAGCGTCAGATATTGAAATCACCGCAAAACATATTATTTCACTTAAAGACAAACTTTACGAAATGCTCGCAAAGGCAACAGGAAAAACAAAAACTCAAATTGAAAAAGATGGTGATAGAGATTATTGGATGTCAGCCGAAGAAGCAAAGAAATATGGAATCGTTGATTCTGTATTAAAACCAAAAAATAAATAAAAAAAATGAGACGTCGGACGTCTCAATTTTTTTATTTATTTTAGAATTAGGTAAAAGTATTAGGATTTAAAAAAAACCGTCGCTGTGAACCAGCGGCGGTTTTAAATTTTTAGTGACTTATATAAACCAAACTAAATTTGTGATTTTCAAAAAAAGAAGATTTGCTAATCGGCCACCAAAAGATACTGCCGATATTTGTCCAAACCATTCCGCCAGTAGAATACTTGCGACCACACTTAACGGGAATAATTTTCATCTCTTCGCCGTCTTTGTCTGGGCCAACAGCCACTTCACAGCAAAGACCATTTTCTCCTAAATCAGCCCCGTCATAAACATCTGCGGGTCCGATGACAACACAGTACCCTTTTCCGAAAAATCCTTTTGCTCTTCCAAAAAACAATACTTGTTTACCTTTGGGGACTCCCTCAACAGTGGGATGCCCCGACATTTGCTCGCCGATTTTCATTTGTCTCTTTCTCCATAAAAAAGATTATTAGAAATTCCATTTGCAACATTATCACAGCTGTGTTTATAATACAATAAATTATTAATAATAAGTTTTTTACTGAAATCTTAAACCATTTAAAAAACCACCCCCGCAACTTGCGTTGGGAGGTGGGTAATATAGATTAGCGGTAACAAATGAGCCTGGGATATTTAATAAGGAAACGGCTCAGGTTTTGGTGGAGGAGGAGGGGGATAATAAGTATGTTTTTCTAAATATTTTATAGCCCCTGACAACAACACTTTGTTGTCACCCCCATCCCATTCATTTATTATCAAGCAATGACGACTCTTGTCGACGACTTTTTTTTGAGGGAAACAAATAACATAGTTTTCTATTTCCATCCATCCTAAAAGACCTTGTTTCTCTGTTTTCCATGGCTCTTTTATCCATGTTACAAAAATAGCCACGGGCTTTTGTTTATTTTTTTCAGCAAAATTCATGGCCCTATTTTTTAAATCATCTACAAAATAACAACCAACCTCTTTTTCTTCTAAGAATTGACGAAGTCGGTAGTCTCCATTCAAAGTCCAATCAATCCCTTCTGAACCGGGAAACTTAGGAGGATAATATGTTCTTTCATCTGGATTATGCATGTGATATATCGTCATTTCCTGAATAACGCCCTTGGGACTTTGTCTACGAAGTCCTCCTTGGAAAACCGCAAAAAATCCTTCGTAAAAAACTCTCACTCCCCCCTTTTTTGGTCCCTTGTGCCTAAATAATCGCCTAGCATAAAACTCATCCAAGTGGCTGTCTTGATCGAGATCCATTGAACTAACTAGTTTTATTGCGAAATGCATGACAATACCTCCCTGTCCTGTTAATTTTTTTCAAACTAATATTGTTGAATTTACTAGGTACTTTTCTGACAAAAATATATAATAAATATATTATCAAGTCAATCCTTTCTGTTTTTCATCAAAATTGTTAAGATTTTTGTATTCATTATTAACTGGATTGCTTCGCCTAACGACTCGCAAAGACGAATTTTGCCTTTGGCAAAATTCGTCCGTCGTTGCTATAGGCTATAAGCTATCCGCTATCAACTATAAATTTATGCGTCACATAATAGGTCACAAAAACCCCGACACCGACACAATCTGTTCAGCATTAGTCTACGCAGATTTTCTTAATCAAAAAGGCATCTCTGCCAAAGCATTTGCATTGGGTCCGTTAAACAAAGAAACAAAATTTGTTTTTGAAAAATTTGGAGAAAAAGATCCAGAGCATATTACAGAACTACCAAAAGGAACAGAAATTATTTTGTTGGATCATAACGAAGAAGGACAGAGTATTGATAATATAAAAGATTTGGATATTGTTGAAATCATTGACCACCACAAAGTAAAAATAGAAACCGACAAGCCAATTTCTATTTATATTGAACCGTTGGGATCTTCTTGTTCAATCATCGCAAAAAAATATTTTGAAACAAGAACAGAATTATCAAAAGTAAACGCGAGTTTGCTAATCGCTGGAATAATTTCCGATACTCTTTTCTTTCGCTCCCCTACTACCACTCAAATAGACAAAGATTTGGTAGAAAAATTAAACGAAATCGCCAGAATTGAAGATTTAGAAAAATTTAGTCTTGAAATGTTTAATGCAAAAAGCGATTTAGGAAATATGCCTGTTGAGGAGATAATAAAATTGGATTATAAAATATTTGAATTTGCTGGAAATAAATACGGAATTGGCGTAATGGAAACAACAAACAAAGGTTATGGTCTAAATAGAAAAGACGAAATAACAACCAAACTAAAAGAAATAAAAACAAAAGACGGATTAAAAGCAGTTTTCTTTTCAATTGTAGATATTTTAAATGAAGCAAGTTACACACTGACATCGGGGAATGAAGAAACAGAAATGTTTACAAACATATTCGGAGCAGTAGAAAAAGAAGGAGCATTGTTTGTAGACAAATTGGTTTCAAGAAAAAAACAGGTTGTGCCGAGGTTTCAGGAATACATAAAATAAAAAAGTGGGCTTTCGGAAAGCCCACTTTTTTATTTTAGAATTAGAAAATAGTATTAGAATTTAAAAAAACCCCACAGACATAATCTGTGGGGTTTAAACTTTATGGTCATCTACGGACAGCCGCAAAGTGATGACTTCGCCAACAACAATCTCTTCCGTGATACTCGTCATAATCTTCCACCAAATTGACGCAGGAGAACCCTCCTTCAGCAAGCACTGACAAAACATATTTCCTTCCACAAAAAACTTTTATCGTTCCCAGAGCCATAATCGATATTGTTCCCATTTTTTTTACATTTAAACAGAGAACTTCATAAGCTGTTGCTGGACGATAACCAGCCAAATGCATTTCGAGAATAGCCTGCTGAGAGACTATCTCCTTGCTGAAACGAAATAATGCTATTTTTTTTACTTCTGCTTTGTGAATTTCCTCTTGTTGTAACAAACCAACTATATGAGGATTGAAATGAGAGTGACCCCCTTTCTTAATAAGATCTTCAATACTTTTTTTCTTAACAATCACAGAAAAAATACTCGTAATCATAACCTTCTCCCTATTTAAATTTAAAGAACTTTTCTGTTTTCGTCTTTTTAGACTCATCAGGTAGGACACACATCCTACTAACAAGGGAGATTTTTAAGAGATCTCCCGAACTCTTTTTAGGAACTAGTCCTTTAGAACTTTTTTCAGAAGAGAAATTATTTTCTCTAAATTGACGCATTCACCAAGAGAGAACAAATGACCTTTTTCATATTTGAAATGGTATTTACCAAACTGGCAAAACTTTTCTACATCTACACCCTCTTCTTCAAGGATAACTTGAAGATAGACAATCCAGTTAGGATTTTTTTCATAACAAGTAAGACAATTGCAATCAGAAATGTTATTTCTTAATTTTTCTTCCAATCTTTCTATTTTGGTTGTCATGGCTAGCTCCTTTTTTTATTTTTAATTTGAGAGTTAATCTCCCTTAACTTATCTGACAATAGTTTAGCATAGTTTGTCAACCCTGTGTTAAATATGTCAACTTTTTTAGAATTAAAAAATTTATGTAAAAATAAATGGCTTTAATATTGACTTTTTTAATCAATTTGGTATGATATATTTGTTGACATAATTAGCGACAAAATAAAATATGTCTTTACTAAATGAATTAAAAGAAGCCGGTTTAAGCATTAACGAAGCCAAAGTATATTTGGCATCTTTAGAATTGGGTGAATCCACAATTGTCAGAATCTCACAAAAATCAAAGGTTAAAAGAGCCACTGTATATCTAGCAATTGATTCCCTAAAAGAGCAGGGTTTGATAAGTTTTACTAAAAGAAAAAATAAAACCTTGTTTTTTGCAGAAGATCCAAGAAAACTTCAAGAAAAAATAGAAGAAAAAAAAGAAAAGATAGCAAAAATAATGCCGGAATTGTTATCCTTTAGTAACCTGATTGATAAAAAACCAAAAATTAAATATTTTGAAGGGAGAGAACCTGTTAAAGAAATTTTTAGAGATCTTTTAAATTATCCAAATCAAGAACTTATCGGATGGTTTCCAGACCAATCTTATTGGCTGGGTGATGATTTTTTTAGCGATTATTTTATTCCAAAAAGAATGGCGAAAAAAATTTGGATTAGAAGTATCGCCCCAATAACCGATTACAACAAAAAATTTGCAGAGCTTGGCAAAAAACAACTCAAAAAAACCAGATTTGTTGATAACGACAAATACAACATTCATATTCAAATCCTTGTTTATGGAAAAAACAAAATTGCAATCATATCCTATACCGAAGAAATTGGATTGATTATAGAAAGTAAAAATATTTATGAAGCACTAGAAAGTATCTTTAATGTTATGTGGGAGAGCCTACCAGAAGGAAAATGAGGATAGTTTTTAGTAATTAGTTTTTAGTTTTTAGAATTTAAAAAAACCGTCGCTGTGAACCAGCGACGGTTTTTGTTTTTAAACTCTCTTACACCAATCCTTAAGTTTTTCCAAACGAAAGTTAGACGGTGTACCAAGATAAATATGAAAAGGTGGTATGTTTTTTTTAACGACCGATCCCGCACCAATGACGGAACAAGGACCAATTGTAACACCAGGCAAGATTATACAACCAGCACCTATCCAAACACCGTGCTGAATAGTAATTTCATTAAATACATCTATATTTGAAACACCTTGTTGAGAAAACTCGTGTGTTACTCCCACAATACTACAATTAGGAGCAATCATAACACCCGAGGAAATATTGCATTTTTCCAAATAAGAACCAGCATTTACCTCAACCCGATCCTCTAAATAACTTTTTTTTAAAAACTTACAGGGACCGAGTCCCTGTAAGTTTTATAAAAAATAGACTTTTTCCGAAAAATTGTATAATATTGAATTATTATTGAATTTAATTTGAAAAAACCCCGAAAGATAGAATCTACGGCTAAAGAGAACAAATAATATGATAAAAACTTTGAAAAATAACGGTCAAAATCTTCATATAACAAGCCATATTTCTGGCACAATTCTAGCTTAAGCGGGTTTAATCGCTTATGTCATCATTAACAATATTAATTCTTTTCACAGGACTGGCGGGTCTTGCGGGAATGGCTTTGGGATATTTCATCCGTTGGGCCATTACCTTTGGACAAAAAGGTTCTGCTGAATTGAAAATCCAACAAATGATGTTGGATGCCCAAAAAGAGGCAAAGAAAATAACTACCGAGGCGGAGGGAAAAGCTCACGAAATGGAAGAAAAGGTAAAAAAAGAGGCAAAAGAGAAAGAAACTCAATTGTCTAAAACAGAAGAAAGATTAATCAAAAAAGAAGAATTGTTAGACAAAAGACAAACCGATTTGAAGAAAGAGGAAGAAGAAGCAAAGAGAAAACTGGAGAAAATAGTTCAAAACCAAGAAGATGTTGAGAAACTAAAAAAGGAAGAAGAGGAAAAATTGGCAAAGATCGCTGGAATGACAAAAGAAGATGCCAAGAAAATATTGATAGAGACATTGGAAAAGAATAGCGAAGAAGATATTCAGGTTAGAATGCAAAAATTGGAAATCGCTGGTGAAGAAAAACTTGAAAGAAAAGCTAAAGAAATCCTAACATCTGCAATTCACAGATTGGGAAATTCTGTTGCATCAGACGTTCTATCTACAACAATATCTATTCCGTCAGACGATATCAAAGGCAAGATTATCGGAAAAGAAGGAAAAAATATTCGTGCCTTTGAAAAAGTAACCGGTGTTGAATTGATCGTAGATGATACCCCAGGAGCAATTACAATCTCTTCTTTCAATCCAATCAGAAGACAGGTGGCGAGAGTAGCATTGGAAGATTTGATCATAGACGGCAGAATTCAACCAGCAAGAATAGAGGAATTTGTAGAAAAAGCAAAAGAAAAGATAAACAAAATAATAAAAGAGAAAGGAGAGCAGGCAGTATACGAATGTGGTATTTACAATCTGGACCCAAGAGTAATCTCTATTTTGGGAAGACTACATTTTAGAACCAGTTATGGTCAAAATGTTTTGCAACACTCGGTTGAAATGTCACATATCGCAGGAATGTTGGCAGAAGAATTGGGAGCAAATGTAGAAGTAGCAAAAACAGCCGCTCTTGTTCACGATATTGGAAAGGCGGTTGATCACGAAGTACAAGGAACACACACAGAAATCGGAAAGAGAATCCTTCAAAAATTCAATTCAAACGAAGCGGTTATCAGAGCGATGGAATCTCATCACGAAGAAACGCCGTTTACAAGTATTGAATCTGTTATCGTCCAAGTGTCTGACGCCATCTCTGGCGGTCGCCCAGGAGCAAGAAGAGACACGGTAGAAAATTACCTGAAGAGATTGGAAGAATTGGAATCAATTGCAAATTCATTTCCAGGCATTGATAAATCATACGCTTTGCAGGCAGGAAGAGAAATCAGAATATTTGTAAAACCAGAAGAAATCTCTGACATAGAAGCAAAGAAGTTGGCTAGAGAAATAGCATTAAAGATTGAAAAAGATTTGAAATATCCAGGAGAAATAAAGGTTAATGTGATAAGAGAATCAAAGGTGATAGAATACGCACGCTAATAAATAAAGAAAAGAGCGACCTGCCAAGCAGGTCGCTCTTTTCTTTATTTATTAGCGAATTATTAATTTTAAATTATAAATTATAAATTACTTTAAATTACACCCAGATGACGAAAAAGTTCTTTAAATTTCTAATTATTTCAAAATTAGATACAGAACGAGGAGCAAGAACAAAATGGAAGAAGGCATATTTTTAATACGACGACTGATGTTTTGTGACCTGCCTGCCGGCAGGCAGGATTGCGACAAAGTTATGTGCTAATTTTGAGATAATTATCACCTATTGCACAAAAAATGGCTTAATATATAATAGTTAGTATAAATGGTTTTATTAGTAATTAATAAAAAATAAAAAAATGAATAAACAAGCAATAGCAGAAGCTGTACAAGGAGTTCTTGGAGGAACAAAAGCTGATGCAGAAAGAGCAGTTGAAACAGTTTTTGATTCAATCGCCGAAGCTCTTAAAAGAGGAGACGATGTATCAGTAGCAGGATTTGGTATCTTCTCTGCAAAGATGAGAGCAGCCAGAACAGCTAGAAATCCTAGAACAGGAGAATCAATTCAAGTTCAAGCAATGAGAGTGCCTAAATTCAAGGCAGGAAAAGGTCTAAAAGACGCTGTTAAATAACAGAGCTTTCCACTTAAAGAAAAAACCCAACATCCCGTTGGGTTTTTTCTTTTCTAAAATTAATTGACTTCATATATTAAAAAATGCTTGAATAGAATCCGGATACATATATAGAAAATTTAACATGGAGAAAGACAGTGCTGAAACTACAAAAAGGAGATGTAATAACATACGAGTCAGGAAGAATTGTAATCAGAAACAAAACAAAGACCGTGAGTTGGAATGACATATTCGACATTGGAGTCAATATAGATAAATTAAGGCAACTCTCAGAAATGATGGGATTTGCGGCAGGATACAACATAAAATTCTGCGAAAAAGACAGAGCCTTCATTGTTATATAGACAAACCATCAAACCCCGCATCTCACGGGGTTTTTCTTTTTTATAAATTTATATTTCATAAAAAAGCCCGTCGACAGTAAATCTGCTTTGACGGGCTTTTGTTTTTTCAATAATTTATTTATATGACAACTTATTTGATCAGAGATTCCTTGATCTGCAAAAGTTTAGACAGTTTATATGGGCAGTCATCAATTATGTATCCTAGAGGACTCATTCCACACGGCAAGGTAATCAAATCTCCATCCTGAAAATCTGAAACATCTTCCCTCTTTTCAATCCCCCATGAAATTCTTTTTCCGTTTCGATAAAATGGATATTTGGAGATATCAAATTGTGAAGCATCAAAGCTTATAACATCAATTGCGGATTTGAAAAGAATGTCCCAATCCATGTTTCCGCAACAATATACACCACGAACGACTGGAAAACTTGAAAATATAGCTTCCCACGCGTCCTCGAAATTGAATCCTGCCTGCCCCAAAGCTGGTTCGTCCAAAAAAAGAATAATTTCTTTGGCGTTTAAGCCATCCAAAATGGTTGAGATGTGACGATAAATTATTTCCACCGCCTCATCTTCACTGCGCCCAATCATGATCAATGTTGCCGGCCCGATGCACTGCACTTTTACAGTAGAAAAATTATGACGCTTGAACTCAGCCAAACAACTCATTTTTCCCGGCCGATTAATGTAATTCATAAAATCGTCTCCTAACCTAGGAAGCTCTGGGAAAAAGGGGATATCGTGGAACAAACTGTATGACACGGCCATACCAACGTCAATAAATGGCAAAGAACCAATCTGAGTGATGATCTTACGCATTGTTGAAATCTCCTCGTTTTATTGTCAAAAAATATTATTGTACAAACAAACTGAATGTTGTGTTTGATAATAAAAGATACTACAAAACAAACTTGGTGTCAAAAACAAAAAAATAATTTGGTAAATATTTTTCTTTGTGCGGATAGGACAGAAGAGAATCGGCGCCAGTTCTAAATATTTTGTTCGTCACTCGACAAGCTCGTGACTTCAAAATATTAAGAACTCGCTGCCTCGCTCGCCTGCCTGCCGGCAGGCAGGCTCGTGTTCGTCGGGCAAAGCCCTCCTCCATACTTCACTCGTTTCGATTCTCCCTATTCGCTACAAAAACCAAAGACCCAAAAGCTGCCGCTTTTGGGTCTAGGTTTTTGTGCGGATAGAATAGATGAGAATCGGTCACGAATCACTAAGTCTTTTGTTCACCCTTCACTTCGTTACGGGTTCCAAAAGTCTAAGTGTTCTCGACCCCGGCTCGCCTTCTCGCTTCGCTCGATATGGCTCCGCCTTTCGATTCTCCACGAAAAGCAAGCAGTTGCTTTTCTCTATCCGAACAGCACAAAGTGAAAACCACCCTATTCGGGTGGTTCACTTTGGCTGTGCGGATAGGATAGATGAGAATCGGTCTCCAGTTCTAAGTAAAAATTTCGTTTTCGCTTCGCTTCAACTCATTTTTACTAAGAACTCGCGACCCCGCTCGCTCAGATTTTTTCTCCACCCTGCCTCTTTTCTGAAAGAAAAGCAACGACACGGTAGGCAGGTTCGTTACGAAAAAATATACTTCGCTCGTTTCGATTCTCCCTATTCGCTACAAAAATATATTACGAAAAAGCTAGTCGCTTTTTCTCCATTATTTTTGTGCGGATAGGGAGAATCGAACTCCCGACTCATCCTTGGCAAGGACGTATTTTACCACTAAACCATATCCGCGATTATTCAGTTTTTAGTCATTAGTTTTTAGTGTTTAGAGATAGTAAATAAAAAAACAAAAACTAACATCAACCAGTATAAGATATTTTGGGCTTTTTTTCAAATTTAAAAACCCCCGGATATGCTTTACGCATACAACCGAAGGGTTTGTTTGTGCCCTATTTTTCAAGGGCTTTTTTCTTTATGTGGTCGCCGAGACCATGCGAGAGATTCCTCGCACAAATCGCGGAAACCGCACTTTTTGTGGCTACGGCACGAAGATCATCGTCCCGTTCGGCCAATTCGACTTGGGCCTGTGCAGATTCCTCTGCACTTCCATTTCGAATGACAGAGTACAACTCCTCGCGTGTCTTCTTTTTCATACAAACCTCCTTAAAAAAAATCGGTGATTTTTGAAGTATATTTACGATCCAACTGCTCGTAATATTTCTCTTCGCCAGTCAGTACTGCGAGTACAAACAATGTTCTCGCACACGGTCGTCGCCGGAGACATTCGTCCACAACCCCAACCGTATCAAGACCAAGCTCTGCCATCGGGCCACAGATGTTTTCCTGCACCAACGACATGCTAGGACACATTTCCTCTGCTTCCCACAGGAGGTCCAACTTTTTCCGCGGGTTGGTTTCCGTGTGTGACTCTGATACCGTCACCGCAGAGGCAACTCCTTCCCAAATCGGGAATGTTGCTACTTCTGGATGAAAAATATCACAACCCAGTTGAATACTCAACGGTTCAAATTGCTGTCCGTCTATCACAACCACAAGATGTGGTTCTTCATACATGAGCAATTCACTCATGAATGAAGGATCCAAACTCTTGGATCGATTCTCGAACAGCATCTGAACCATCATTTCCGCTAAATAGTTTCTGCGAACCTCCCCCAACTCCACACGAGCTGAAGGGAAATGTTTTTCAACAACCGCTGCCGCCTGAGCTGCACGCCCGAGACAGCTTCGCTTGTCAACTGAAAGATTCAGTTTAACAAACTCCTCTTGGCTATATTGCAGACTAACCGCAGATACGCCAAAATTGATTGTTTTCAGAGTTTCCGTTGGAGTATCTCTCTCGACATACTCCAACGACTCTATCCCAACATATGCCAGCCTTTTCGCCGTTAAAGCATCCATAAAAAACCTCCACAAAGAAAATTATGTATGTAAATGTTCTGTTATTACCCTTTTACAATTATATAACAAATTCAATCTAGTGTCAATCTATGTGGCTGAATTCTAACTTGAATGTAAACTGGCATAAACCGCCCGAATAGAGTGGTTTTCACTTTATAAACTTTAAAAACTTTTACTTATTGACACAAACAGTCAAAAAAAGTAGTCTCTATGATAGAAACCGCCTGTTTAAATATATTTAACAACCGAGGAGATGTTTATGGGCAACCAGATCAAAGTCACCTATGTCTTGTGGGTGGGGGTCGTTTTAAGTATAGACGAACCCCCTTTTCCAAATACACCCGGTTTATTAGGATTAGGTGGAAGCGAATTTCTTGATGAAATTAAAAGAAAGAAACTTGATTTTTCAATCATAGACTCCGGCTCTCTTGGAGTCATAATAGAAAAAACTGAGTGGGAAAATAAGATTGGAAAGAAAAACAGATTCAACCTCAGCAATCTTTCCAAAGCAGAAAGGGTCTGCAAAAGAATAAACAAAATCTTCGCAGAATTTAATATTTCATTAGATGCTAAAATTTATCATCATACAGAAATAAAATTGATATAAATAAGCACAACAAATAATAAAAGGGCTTCGCAAGAAGCCCGTTTTTTTATTTGCTATCTTCCTTCAAAATTACAAAATCTACGCGACCGCGTAAATTTTGTAATTTATTTTAAGATTCCTTTTATTCGTATTTTTAAATTATAAAATTTATTTCTAAAACCTTGTCACAAATCTGAAAATTATAATTTCTCCATTTAATCTTTCACATATTTCATATCCTTGATAAAAATATATTTATAGATATAATTAAATTAGGTTAGATCTTGAAGTTTCCAAAAATATGTAAACATGCGGAGGTGCAAATGGGATCGATGGCCGGAAGCAAAGGGGGCATAAGGGGAAAGTTTAAAGAAGATCTGAAAAAATTGAGGAAACAAAAAAATGAACCGGCGACAAAAAGCGCCAAAGGGGGAGCCAAAAAATAGGGGCTTGCCCCTATTTTTTTATTTTAGTTTTTCTACTCACTACCCACTACCTGCCAGCAGGCAGGCCCACTAATTAATATTTTTTCCCATAAAAACTTTTTCCAAAATATCACTATTCGTAATATTTTTTGCTGTATCTTTCGCCACAACCTTTCCTTTATCCAAAACATAAGCACGGTCAGCAACACTTAGAAGAGATTTGATGTTGTGTTCAACTATCATAATTGCTGTTTTGTGTTTCAAATTTATTTCTTTTATCTTTTCAAAAACTTCTTTAACAACCTTTGGAGCCAGCCCCAAAGAAGGCTCGTCCAAAAGTAAAATTTTTGGATCGGTCATCAAGCCTCTGGCCAGTGCTAACATTTGTTGTTGCCCACCAGACAAAGTGCCAGACTTTTGTTTTCTTTTTTGTCTTAAAATAGGAAACATCTCCATCATCTCGTTTATTCTTCTTTTCAATTCTTCTTTATCATTCACGGTAAAACCACCGATCTCCAAATTTTCTTCGACTGTTAAGTGAGAAAAAACCCTCCTTCCTTGTGGAACAAAAGAAATTCCCTTTTGAATTATTTTGTGCGGAATAGGAATTATTTCATCTTCGTGCCACAAAATTTTTCCAGATTCTATCGGAGCAAGTCCAAAAAGTGCTTTTAAAACGGTTGATTTGCCTGCGCCGTTTGGACCCATCAAAGCGACGATTTCCCCCTCATCCAGGGCAATATCAACACCATCAAGAGCCTTCACTCCTCCATAGTGAACTGCAATATTTTTAAGTTGTAATAGTGTTTCGCTATCGTTCATGATTTATGGTTTAAGAATATCCTATTTTTATTCATAAATCAAAAACCACCAATACTGGTGGTTTTTGATTTTAAATCCTAAATCTTGTTTACTATTTGATATCTACAAGTTTTCCTCCTTTCCATTCTTGAATCAATGTTTCAAATTCTGCAATATGGTTATTAAAACCGACAAATCCGATTAAGCTTTCTGCTTTGGTCTTGTCCATTTTTTTAACGACACAACTCATATCATTTTCACAATCATCCAATGCATTAACCATTTGTTTTGTGTGGAAATAAGCTTGTGCTATTGCCTGATAACTACCTACTGTCTTTCCTGGAAACTCAGCATTTATTTTTTCAACAAACTCAGCACTTACTGTTGGCAATCCAAACATAACAGAGTTTTCAAGTAGTTCAGAATAATCTTCAATGATATCTGGTGAAATAATTTCAGACAAACCAACAAAAGTAGAATCTATACCCATTTCTCTCATATTTTTCAAAGAAGCCAATGTTTCTGGTTGAAATGAAATATTAAACACAGCGCCAATATCGTCAGATTTTATTTTCAACAAGTGTGTCTTGAAATCTGTTTCTCCTGCATTATATTCCTCAACCAAAACATTATTTTCTCCAAAAACATTTTTTATACCGCTTAAACACAAATCTCCAAATTCAAGATTCATTTTTAATACACCTACTTTACTTATCCCTCTATTTTTAATCAGACTAGCGGTTTCGCCACAACTCTTTTCATAATCAAGATAAGTTTTGTAAATATTTTGTCCCTCTTGAAGAGGAGAAACTGGAGCAGCGTTATACAAGTGCAGAACATTTTTGTCTTTCAAAAAAGAACTTACTGCAATAGCTGCTGGATTAAATTCGCTATAAATAGCATTTACACCATTTATATTAACCAACTTCTGGGCCGAACTTAATGCTACCTTTGGATCAAGTTGTCCGTCTTCAATCACAAACTCTACATTTATTCCTTCTTCTGCAAGATCTTTTTGGGCCAACTCAATTCCCATTTTAGTTGATTCACCCCAATAAGCGACTCCGCCTGTTAGAGGTGTAATAACACCTACTTTTATTAAACTATCGTCAGATTTGAAATTGTTAAATGCAAATATCAATATCAAAACAATAATAACCAACACAACCAAACTTTTTAAATAACTCATAAATTTATACTAATAATTAATAATCTTTTAATAATCATATATTTTTGTAAAAAACATAATATTGATTTTGATATTAGTATAATCTATAATGAGTGAGTGGCAAACACCACCACTGAAACAAGCTGTGTATAACGAAATATTTGAACAATTAGGCCTATCAAAGAATGAGGCAAAAATATATGAAACCCTTTTAAGAGAGGGTGTTTCTCCTGTTAGTCATATATCTTTAAAAGCGAATATTCACAGAAGAAATGTGTATGATTCAATCAACAGACTGATAGAAAAAGGGTTTGTCTTTGAAATTGTCCAAAAAAATGAGAACAACTACAAAGCGGTCAATCCTGATAAGTTGATGGAGTTGATCAAAGAAAAAGAAGAGATGCTCTCAAAAATAATGCCCGATATAAAAAAATTATATAAGAACAAACCACACCACGAAGATGTCTGTATTTATAAAGGAATTGAGGGTTGGAAAAACTACATGAAAGATGTTTTGACAACAGGAGAAGATTTGTACACTTTGGGAGGAAAAGGAGCATGGTCAGACAAAAGATTGGATAAATTTTCCGAACATATCATTTCAGAATTTAAGAAAAAAGGTATAAAGACGATGGCTTTGTTTGATTATGAAGTGAAAGAGAAAAATTCAGAAATAACAAAAAAAATGAAAGGTAATTATAAAATATTACCAAAACAATACTCAACATCATCAGCAATAGATATTTTCGGAGATCATATTGTAATTGTATCCGACATTAGCTTGGAAAAAATTGATGAAAATTCTTCTTTTACTGTAATAATAAATAAAGATATTGCAGATGCTCTCAGGATCTGGTTTAAATTGATCTGGAATTCTATACCAGAACAAAAATAATTAAAAACAATCCGCCAACCGGTGGATTGTTTTTGTGTTCAAATCTTAAATATACACCCTATTCTCCCAAATAAGCTTCTATAACATCTTTATTTTTCAAAACCTTTTCTGGTTCACCCTCTGCCAACAACTTTCCGCTCTCCATTACAAAAACATAGTCACACAATTCACGAATCAAACCCATGTCGTGTTCTATCAAAACAACCGTTTTCCCGTGCGTTCTCAATTCTTTGATTATCCCAGAAACCAATTTAACCATCTCTGGAAAAAGTCCGGCAAAAGGCTCATCAAAAAAATATATTTCACTATTCATTGCCAAAGCTCGGGCAATTTCTAAAAGTTTTCTTTGTCCATAAGAAAGGTTGATTGCCAATTCATTTTTCTTTTCCCACAGACCCACTCTCTCTAAAACTTCTTTTGCTTTTTCGTGATGAATTTTTTTGTGTCTTTCAAACAAAGCACTGACTATATTTCTTTCGGTTAAAACGACCAAAATATTATCCAAAACAGTCATTTGTTCAAAAAGACGGACATCTTGAAAAGTCCTCGTTATTCCAAAAGCAGGGATATCGTAGGATCTAATTTTTTTAATTCCAGAAACACCATCAACAGCAACAAATCCTCCGTCAAAAGGAAACATCCCTGTTAACAAATTCATCAAAGTTGTTTTTCCAGACCCGTTTGGGCCAATCAAACCTGTAATTTTTCCTTTTTCAATTTCAACAGACAAACCATCAACAGCTTTTACTCCGTCAAAATGTTTAATTATTTTTTTTGTTTTTAAAATTGAATTCATAGACGACTTATTTATCTTTATAACTTTACAAACTTTTTACTTTAAACTTTTAAAGATCATATTCTCCCAAAAATCCTTTTGGTCTATAAAGCATCAACAAAACCAGAATCAAACCATAGACAACCTGTCGCATTTGAGCAGCGATATCAGACGGAAAACCAACAAATCTTAACGCCTCGGGCAACAAGATCAAAAATAGTGCTCCCAACAAAACACCTCTCATATTTGCCAATCCTCCGATAATAATAATTGTCAAAATAAAAATTGATTCTATTATATAAAAGGAGGACGGATCAATAAATGTTATATAAGAAGCAAACAAAGACCCTGCGACAGAAGCCATCCCTGCGCTAATAACGAAAATCGCCAATTTGTAAAACTGTGTATTATATCCAAAAACCTGAATTGCTTTTTCATCTTCACGAATAGCTTTTAAAACACGGCCAAAAGAAGAATTTATTATAAATTTTGAAATAAAATATATTAAACCAGCAAAAAGTATTGCTAAAACAAAATAAGAGATATTTGATGAAAAACTAAAACCAAATAATTCGGGTCTACTTATTCCAGGAATACCTAAAGGACCTTTGGTCAAATCCTGCCAATTTAAAAAAGCACTGAATACAATTATATTAAATCCCAAAGAAGCCAGTGCATAATAGTCATCTTTAAATTTGCTCAAAACAATCCCTACCAAAAAAGCCGTAATCATAGTTACAAAAATACCCAAAATAACAGAGCTAAAAAAACCAAACCCTGTTTGAGTTAGCAAAATTGCCGTTGTATAAGCTCCAATACCATAAAAAGCTGCGTGAGTAACAGACAACAACCCTGTATATCCAACAAGTAAATTCAAACCAGCGCCAAGAATCACATATATGGCAAACAATATTCCTAAGTGTATAAAATAATCCATTGTTTTAAAAAATAATTTTTATTCTTTTTTCTTCTGATTCTTTCATAAATCCTAAATCTTACATCTTAAATCTTCTTATTTTTATTTTTTGAATATCCCTCGTGGGCGGAATAGCAAGAAAAGTATCAACACAACAAAAGCAATCGCGTCTTTCCATTCACCCGACAATTTCCAGATTCCAAAATTTTCAACAAATCCTAAAAATAATGCCCCCAACACTCCCCCGTAGACATTTCCGATTCCACCGATTATAGAAGCAATCACTCCTTTCAAAATAAGTTTAAGACCCATTGTAGGTTCTATTCCTGTATCAAAACCAATCAATATACCTGCCAAGCCAGCGATCGCCGATCCAATAAAAAACACTCCGGCAATAATTTTGTTTGTATTGATACCGACTATTTTTGCGACCTCTTCATCATCACCAATAGCTTTCACAGCTTTTCCAAATTTTGTCTTGTTCAGCATCACTGTCAAAGCAATCATAATAACAACAGCACAAATAAAAATAACAATTTGTGTTTGAGTAACTATCCCGCCAAAAATATTGTAAACATTTGCAGTAACACTTTGAGAAAGCGTCTTAAATTGACTCGAAAACAAAATTGCCGTCACTGCTTGCAACACTGTAAAAACACCCAGAGAAGCAATCAACAAAACCATATTAGATGCTTTTTTCTTGCGCAAATTTTGATAGACAAATCTATTGACCAGCAATCCCACAACACCAGCAGACAAAACCCCTAGAGCAGCAGCCAAGAAAATGTTTAATCCTATTATTTTTGTAAAATAAAATGTTGCATAGGCACCAATAACAATCATCGCCCCATATCCCAAATCAAAAAATTTTACAACTCCAAAAATAAGATTGAAACCAAGCGCAATCAAAGCATAAATAGAGCCGGCTATTAAACTATTTAAAATTAACTGAATAAAAATCTCCATAATTATGAATATAAGTATAACAAATATAGATAAACAAACAAAAATCACCCGTACGGGTGATTTTTTGTTTTATCTCTCTGACGAACTTCTCCACATAACATCAAAAATACTTTTTAAAGAATCAAAAATATTTTTACTTTCTATAATAAGGCCTATCTCTTCTGTATAAGAAATAATATTTATTTTATTAGCCCCATAAAGAATTATTTCTACTTTAACATTGAAACCCTCATCGTCTACAAACCTTGTTTCCTTCAAATATTTGGCGTCTTCTTTTGAAAGCTCTATATTAAATTTTGTTTTAGGTGCCAGTGCTTTTATCCAAATTTTATTCTTTACTCTTGCTGGCATATAGACTTCGGTAAAAAAATCCTTTCCCAGCCAGTAAACCTGATCTGGAAACCACCCCGCAAGCTCTGTTTTGGGGTATTTTAATGTTTCTTTAAAAACCTCTTTGATCCCCTCTTTTCCTTCAAAAAATCTTATTTTGGGTTTTTTATCAATCAAATTACTAAAAGACAACAATTCGGGCATTATTTTTTTTATTGTTTCTCTTCTTTCTTCCTCTTTTTCCTGAATTTTTCTTGGATCTTCTGCAAAAAACAATGTCTTATTTTTCCTTTTAATTGAACTTGCCAATCCCTTTTCTTTCAAAGAATTAATTGAAAGATATACTGTCGTTCGCTTGACTTTTGACTTCTCAGAAATACGAGCAATTGTTGATTCGCTCAATTCCAACAATGCCAAATATACCTTTGATTCATTCTCGGTTAAACCTATTTTCTTTAAATCATCATTAATCATATAAATTTTGTTAGCATTTGTGTCAACAAATATATAGTAACAAAACCACAAAAAAAGTCAATATTAAAGCCATTTTAAATTGTTAGAAAGTAAAAATAATAAAAAAATTGACACAATTTATACCATACTTGACACCGTATGCTAAACTATTGTCAAGTTAATAACTTAAATTAGTAGTTAATAAATAAATACAAATTTTATGAGTAACAAAATTAAATGGGTAATCGGAATAATTGTCTTAATTGCGATAGTTTGGTTTGGATATCTAAACAAGACAAACAATTCTGACACATCAAACGAAACAATTAAAATCGGCTATATCGGCCCTATGACAGGAGGAGTTGCAATATTAGGGACAGAAGCTCTTGGTTCAATAGAAGTTGCTGTTGAAAAAGCAAACGCAAATGGTGGTATAGACGGAAAAATGATAGAAATTATTGCAGAAGATGATCAATACGACACAGCAAAATCTGTAACAGCATACGAAAAACTAACAAAGACAGACAAAGTTGAAACAATAATAATGTCTACTTATGGAGGAGTTATGGCAGTTGCAGAAAAAGCAAAAAAAGACAATGTTCTTATAATTGACTCTCTTGACTGTGACGAAGATATTGCAAATTTGAACGACAATATATTCTGTATAGCAAAGGAAACAAAAGACTTAGCAGATGTAATTGCTGACGAAGCAATAAAGAAAGGTTATAAAAACATTGCAATAGTTCACGCAACCAACGACAATTTTATGCAAAGTGTCGCAGATGCATTTGTAAGCAGAGTAGGAAATAAAGCTGTTTTTCAAGTAGAAAGTTACACACCTCAAACAACAGACTTTAAAACACCTTTGTTAAAGATTAAAGATAAAAATGTTGATGCAGTTGTTTTCCTTGGATACGACGAAATAGGAATTGCAATAAAACAAGCAAAAGAATTAGGATTGGACAAACCTTACCTTACAATTCCTTCTGTTGCGACAACACCTTCAATTCAAGACGCATCTAAAGGAGCAATTGATGGAATTTACTTTTCATTCTATGCACCATTAGAAACAAATCCTGTTGCAACAAAGTTTTATCAAGATTTTGAAGCAAAATTTGGTCACACACCATACGTATTCGTTGCAAGTGATCAGGCTTATGACACTGCTCAAATACTGATCAATGAAGTGTTACCAAAAGTTACAGGAAAAACACAAGAAAAGAGAATCGCTCAAAAGATTGATTTACTACAAGATGTAAAAAATTACAAAGGAGTAACAGGCAATCTAACAATGAAAGATGATGGAAGAATAAACGGAATTTTGATTAGATTGTTCCAACTTGAAAACATGACTCCAGTCTATGTAGGAAATTAAAAACACAAAACAAAAAATCACCCGTAATGGTGATTTTTTGTTTAACATAAACTTTACGAACTTTATAAACTTTTAACTTTACAAACTCTGTTCGTTCTATTTCAACACCTCTGCTTTTCCTCCTTTAATGATCATTACATTCGCCTGTGTTGTCTTTAGATCCCCTACCTCATCAAATTCAATTGTTGGTGTAGAAATGCCTGGTATACTCAATTTAGACAAAGCAGTTTTAATATCTTCTTTGTTTGTTCCTGCTATTTTCATAGCACCTTCAAAAGCCTTAATCGTGTCGTATCCAATAGGAGCAACATTGTTTACTTCCATGTTTTCTTTTCCTGGCAAAGTTTTGATTTTTTGAACAAAATCTTCTGGTTTATCAAACTTTCCCACTGTATACATCATACCTTCTGCTCCGGCACTACTCACAACCTCTTCTCCTGCAAGAGCATCAGCTCCAAGGACAGGAATACCCAAAGCCAAATCTTTCATTTGTTTCAATCCTGCCACTGCATTTCCTGGATAACCCAAGAAATATAGGATTTCCGCTTCTGATGCTTTTACCTTACCAATTTGCGTTCTCAAATCATTTGTATCTTGTGAAATACCTTCATTGTAAACGATTTGTCCTCCCAATTCTTCAAATCTTTTAATAAAAGATCCATCCAATCCTTGTCCCCAATCATTCTTTACATAAATAATTGCTACTTTCTTTTTTCCTAGATCATTAAATACATAGTCTGCACCAAACTTTCCTTGGAAAGAATCTGATGGATATGTTCTAAAAATATAATCTCCGATGGCTGTTAAATCTGGAGCAGAAGCCAAGATTATAGAAGGAATCCCTTTTTCTTGTACTATCGGCAAAACTGGTCCACCAACAGAAGAACACACTGGTCCCGCAATAACATCTACTTTATCGATGTTAATTAGTTTGTTTATTGCGCTCACTCCTGCTGTTGAATCACATTGATCATCTTCAATGACAAATTCAATCATACGACCATCAACACCCCCAGCGTCATTTATTTCTTTCTTTGCCAATTCAGCACCAGCCAAGAAATTTTCTCCCCAGCTAGCAGCTTCTCCAGAAAGAGGAGCCAAGATACCCACCTTTATTGGTCCGTCGTTCTCGTTTCCTTTGTTAAAAGAAGAATATCCAAACCAAATCACCGCAACCAAGATAATTATTCCAACTATCCATTTCATTGTATTGTCCATATTTTAAATTTTTTAAATAATAAAACTAATAATTTTCCTTAATAATAACAAGGTTTTTTGTTTTTACAAAAATACCCGTTGTTGTTATTCAAATTTTTAAATTTGAACGAAATGAAAAATCTGATTATTTTTCATTTATATTTATAATCTATCAAATAAAAATCATAGTGTCATAATACAAAACATTGACAAACTATGTCGGGGTGTGTTGATTAAAATAATCAAAAATTGACAAAAAATCCTTATTTTTATATGATTAAAGTGTCGGTACAATTTCCACAACATTATGTTAAACAAACTTTTTGAACAACTAAATTTTTCGGACAAAGAATCTCTTGTGTATTTGGCATTGTTAGAAATTTCTTCTGGAAAGGTCCGAGAAATCTCCAAAAAAACAGGTTTAAATAGAACCACAGTTTACGATATTTGCGATGCGTTGCTACAAAAAGGCCTTATTAGTAAATACAAAAAGGGTTCGGGAACTTATTTCAATGCCCTTGATCCAAAAAGTCTCCTTAATTATCTAGAAAGAGAAAAAGAAGAACATATTAAAAATACTGAGAAACAAAAAGAAAAAGTATCCGAGCTTCTCCCCCAACTTATTTCTATTCAAAATATTTATAGCCAGACGAAACCTCGTGTTCAGTTTTTTGAAGGAGAAAAAGGAATTCGCGAGGCATATGAAAACACATTAACCAGTAGTGAAATTATTTTAGCCTTTGGAAATGCCGATACAATGCACAAAGGATTACCAAACTTTTTTCCGGAATATTACAAAAGAAGAGCAAAAAACAAAATTTTCATCCGCGCTGTCGTACCGAGAAACAAAATGTCTGTAGAAAGATCAAAACACAATCAAGAAGAAATGCGTGATACCCGTTTTTTACCTGAAAAAGAAATGACATTTTCACCTGAAGTAAATATTTATGACAATAAAATGTTAATTGTTTCTTGGGAAGAAAAAATGGCAATTTTAATAGAATCAAAAGAGTTAGCTCACCTCCAAAAACTTACATTCAATTTACTTTGGGATACATTACCCAGAAATTAAAATTGTAGGCGGTCCGACCGCCAAAAAAAGAATCGCTTTTTTTAATCTTTTTAGATTGGTGTATTGGAAATTTTTAAACTAAAATGACAAAATTTATGGTTGTTTTACAAATCTTCCATCTATGACTTTAAACACATCGTACTGTATTCCCGACCTATCCCCATCTTCATCAAAAATAAATTCACCACTAACACCAGAAAAATTTATATCGGCTAAACTTTTTTTCTCTTCAACAGACTTTATCAAAGCTATCGCACCATCATAGGCATAAATACTATAAGCAGAAGGTTCTACTCCAAACATATCCTTGTATTTTTTATCAAAAACACTAGTATCGGGAGAATTCGCCAAAAAAGTAATGACTCCTTCTGCAAGATCACCGGAATTATTTAAGATTTTATCATCTTTAAAAGTTTCAGAGGTTATTATATTTGCATCAATATTTAATTCGTGTATTTGTTTCAACAACAAGGGATATTCATTTTCTCTAGCCACTAAAACAATTGTATCTGGATTAACACTTTTTATTTTTAAGAGACTTGTCCTAAAATCGCTTGTTCCCGGTTTAAACAACTCACTTTTTAAGCTATTGGTATTATTTTCAATAATCTCTTTTATCCCAATTCCATAAGTTTCATTCACATACAAACCAACAACCCGTTCTGATTCAAGAACATTATTGATATAATCGACCATCTTTACACCTTGGTATGAATCAGAAGGAACTGAACGAAAAATGTAATCATTATTTTTTGTAAGATTTGGTGCAGAAGCCAAAGTAATCATTAAAATTTTCTCTTTATTTTTTACAACAGGAATAATTGAAGAAGTTGCTCCACTTCCCTGTGCCGAAAGAATATAATTTACCTTATCAATATCTATTAATTTATTTATAACAGAAACCGCTTTTGAGGATTCCGCCCCATCGTCTTCATAAATTACTTGATATTTTTCTTTTTGAGGATCTTTTTCACTAAAAGCCAGTTCAATGGCATTTTTCATGGGAACACCATAACTAGCATAGTCTCCACTAAAGTGACCTGCAACACCTATTTTAATAACACTTTCATCTTTAGTCTGAATCAACAAAAAGGTAGCAAATACGATCAAGATCACCATTAATAATATTTTTAGAGATTTATTTAACATAAAATAATTTTGTTAATATTTATAAAGATATTCAAATAATAAGAAAATACAAGGAATTGTAAATATTTATAAACATTATTTTTTTAAAAATCCTTATTTGTCAACATATTTAAAAGATGTTAAAATAACTGTAAATAATTTTTACAACAACATGATAAAAGAAATTGTAGAAAATTTTGATTTAAGCGAGAAAGAAGCCTTGGTTTATTTGGCGAATCTTAAAAAAGGTAAAAGCAAAGTAAGTGATATTGCGAAGGAATCTGGCTTAAACAGGATTACAACTTATGAAATATTAAAAAGACTTTCACAAAAAGGGCTAGCAAACGGAATAACTTATAATAAACTTACCTATTTCAAAGTAATAGACCCTGAATCTTTTCTGATAAAAAAAGAGCGACAGATATCTTTGGCAAAAAAATTTATACCTCAATTAAAAATACTTAAAGATTCCAAAACTAAAAAACCAAAAATAGACTTTTTCACAGGAATAGAAGGGATAAAATCGATTTATGAGGACACTCTTAAATCAAAAAATAAAGTTATTTATAATGTTACAAATGTAACTAATCTAACAGATATTTTGGATCATGATTTTTTAAATGATTATTTCAAAAAAAGGACAAAAAGAAAGATTAAGGTTCGAGTGCTCATTTCGGAAGAAGGTGCGAACAAAGAATTGTTAGAGGATAGTAAAAAATTACTAAGAGAATATAAAATATTTGACAGTAAAAAACATAAAATTCCAAATGAATTGATGATATATGATGACAAAGTTGCTATTCTTTCGTTTTCTGGACAAATAGGTATTTTAATAGAAGATGAAGAAATAGCAAAATCTATGTATTCAATATGGGAAATAATGTGGGAAAATTTATAATTTCTCAAAAAAATTTTCCTTTATCAAAACTTCAACACCCTAGAGAACCAAAACTTTTTCCACCTCCAAAAACTTACATTCAATTTACTTTGGGATACACTGCCCCGAAACTGAAATAATGGAAAAATTTAAAAAAACTGCTATAATACAACCTATTAAATAAACACAAATATCGGAGTGTGGTGTAACGGCTAACATGCCTGCTTTGGGAGCAGGTGACTCCGGGTTCGAATCCCGGCACTCCGACAATAATAAAAAGATCCAATATCAAATTGGGTCTTTTTATTATTTATCTAGGTTGTTCGGGATTCGAACGGAACTTTTAAAAAACAAACTGCTTTGTTTTTTAAAAGTCCGTGGCTTTGGAGGAGAAGTGAGTGATGTGAGGATTTTAATCCGAACCAGCGAACGACGGAGGAAAAGGAATCCCGGCACTCCGACAAAAACAAACTGCACAAAAAATTCCTGACATTAATCAGGAATTTTTTGTTTTGTATAAAAGACACTTTTTAAAGGACAATATTTTCTAACAATTCAACTTTTGCAGTTTTGTCCTTTATGTTCAAATACACTATTACTGCTAAAAATTTCCATTCTTTTTCCAAGTTATATCTAAAAATATAGCTTTGTATCGTTCTGGCCAGTCTTTTAAGCTTCCACGGGTGCAAATTATCCGCTGGATTACGCTGGTTTGTTACATGTGAAACGTTTTCAAAGTGCTTGCCTGCCGATAGGTAGGTTCCACGTGTAACACTTTTTACCTCAACAAAGTAAACAATGCCCTGTTTTTCAGCAATAATATCTATTTCTCCCCAAGGTTTCCAATAATTTTGCTCGATAATCTTAAAACCTTTGTCTTTCAGGTAGTTACAGGCGATACCCTCGCCTAAATCCCCTATTTTTCTTTTTTTAGTTTTCACGTGTAACAATTATATCAAAAACAAATAAGTAGATATAAACATTTCACGTGAAACACCTTACTTTATCTTAAATCACAAAAAACACCGTATTTTCTGGATTCCTGCCTGCCGGCAGGCAGGGCTTCGCTATCGCTCGCAAAGACAACGAAAAAGCTTTGCTTTTTCTCAAATTCTTTTTTCTTTCAGAAAAAAGCGTCGTCGACAACTTCGCTGTCGTCTTCGCGAACAAAGTGAAGCGATCCACGAAACAATTGTGAGTTTCGTAACTTAGAGTATAAAAACATTACAGACTGCAGAGGTTTAACTTCTGCAGTTTTATGTGTTTGTTACTTAGTAACACTACAATATGTTACACGTGGAACATATTTATACCAACGGTAACAACTTATAATTGACTTTACCCACCATTTTCATTATTCTAATTAAAGAAAAATAAAGATTTTCAATAATACTTATAGGAGAAAAAATTGAAAACTATTCTTATAAAAGGTTCTGGCGACGTTACAGAGAGACAGGAATTTCTCGACTTTATCACCGAAAAATCAAAAAAAGATTATGTTGTTGTAATATGTGGAGGAGGATCAAAGATAAATAAAGCGTTAAAAGAAGGAGGATATTCAGTACAATTTGATGATTCTGGACGAAGAATAACAAAAACCCAGGAAGAAAAGACAATTGCTCGTAATATACTTGAAAAAGAACGCAATATTCTTCAAGATAAATTTTATACCAAAAATGTTTTTGTTTTATCGCCAATTCTTTACGCAGGAGCAGTTATTTGCCACATAAATGGTGACGATCTCGTAAAAGCGTATGAATTAGGTTTTGATGAAATATTTATTTTTACAAAAGAAAAAAGAATAGAAAAGAAAAAACTTATTTTTAAAAATAATCCCAAAGTCACAATAATAGGAGTTTGAAAAACATTACAAATACCGCCATTAGGCGGTATTTTTTAATAATTTTGTTCCACGTGAAACTTTACTTGGTTGTTTCATAAATAACACAACACTAGGATTTCACGTGAAACCTGACAAATATGCCTAAAAACTAAAACCTGCCTACCGTGTCGTTGCTTTTCTTTCAGAAAAGAGGCAGGACTAACGACTAAAAACTGCTTATTTTGTTCCACGTGTAACACTTTTTACCATGTTTCTCGGTATAAAATGTTACTACGTAACATTTTTCTGTGTATAAAGGACGTTTTTTAACATTTTTGTCCTTAAAACGCTTTTTGTCCGAAAAACCCTTATTTTAAGCCCTATATTAACCAAAAATATGCCTAAAAATGACTAAAAATGACTTTTATAAGCAATTTTTTGAGCCTTATACACAAAGTTATCCACAGTTTTGATGTAATATAATCCGAATCTACAAATTTATCCGAATACTTCAAATTAACTGTTATTCGGACCATATAAATAATGTTGTTTTTTAATAAAATAAGTCTATACTGAGAATAGAAAACATCTAAAATTCAAACAAAAGGATAAAAAATGGATGAAAATGAGACTTTTGTAGAAGGCGTCTGTTGTTTTTTTAATTGTGGTTTTAAAACCATTCTCGCTAAAAAAACAAGAAAAATAGGTGTTGGACTTTGGAACGGTTACGGAGGAAAGAAAGAAGGAGATGAAACTCCCGAAGAAACCTCTATTAGAGAACTTTACACAGAGGCAGGTGTTTGGATAATACCAAAACATCTTAAAAAAGTTGGTGAAATATATTTCCATAACATGAAAAATGGAAGAACTATTTTTACTTTCAAGGTTCACATCTTTTTTGTTATTCAATGGGGTGGGGAAGTAACGGAGTCCGAGGAAATGGCAACCCCGACAGAATTTCTAAAGGACAATTTGCCTTACGACGAAATGATGCCTGCCGATGCAGAGTGGCTGCCTTTTATAATGAGAGGAGAAAAAATAGTTGCTCATGTTTTTCAAGACATTGAGAACAATATAAAAACAGGAGCAACAATTGTAGAAACGGTTGAATCCTTTGAGAAGGCCTGCTGATGCGGGTCTTTTTTTGTTTTCAAATTTTAATTTATATGCTAGTATTTAGCTTGTAAATTTATATATGCGGGTGTGGTTTAGTGGTAGAATATCTGCCTTCCAAGCAGAGGACGAGAGTTCGATTCTCTCCACCCGCACAAAAATGTAAAACCGAAGCGAGCAGCTTCGGTTTTACTAATTTTTGTAGTGGGTGGAGGGAGTCGAACCGAGCGAAGTATGGAGGAGCAGAGCGACGAACACGAGCCTGCCTGCCGGCAGGCAGGCGAGCGGGGGTCGAGAGTTCTTAACAAAAATGATTCCGAATTTATTGAGGATGAAATTTTTGTTTAGAACTGGCGACCGATTCTCTCCACCCGCACATAATTAAAACGACCCAGTGAAACTAGGTCGTTTTAATTTTTTCTACACCCTAAACCTGCCTGCCGTGTCGTTGCTTTTTTTTCAGATCAGAAAAGAGGCAGGCGCTATACCCTAAACCCTATTTAATTATATCTTTTCCAAAATATGTGTGTTACAATATTTTCAAATATTTACTCTGTTTGGCGTCGTAATTTTTTAATCGTTCAAGGGGTTTGTGTTTGTATGGTCGTAATTTAAAAAGTTAAATAAACAAATCAAAATGAACGAAAATCGTCAAATGTTTAGTGGAAATTGGTCATGTGCTGATTGTGGTAAAGCCATAACAGAACTACCTTTTGAACCAAGAGATACTAGCAATCTTTCATGTTTCGACTGTCACAAAGCGAAAGCTCCAAAGAGAAACAACAATTTTGAAAGAAAAATGTTCAATGGAAATTGGACATGTGCTGGTTGTGGAGGATCAATTACACAATTGCCTTTTGAACCAAGAGATACTTCAAACTTGAAGTGTAGAGATTGTTTCAAGAACAACAAATAACAAATTTAAAAATCCGCCTTTGGGCGGATTTTTAAATTTGCCCCGCAACACTTAATATCATATACTTTCGTTATGTTCCCATGGTGAAATGGATATCACGACGGTCTTCGGAACCGTCATTGGGGGTTCGAGTCCCTCTGGGAACACAAAAATAATGGAAAAAATGCGATAGCATTTTTGCATTATATTTTTGTAGTCCCCAGAGGGATTCGAAAGACGGAGGCGGTATACAAGATAAATTTTCTGAAAGAAATTTAGGCTTGTCGCCGAGTCGGGGTCGCGAGTACTTAGCGGATTTGAGCCCGAAGGGCGAAAAATACGCTTAGTAACTTGTGACCGAATCCCTGCCTACTGGCAGGCAGGAACACAAAACCCCGCGACGAAGTGTCGCGGGGCAGTATTTAACGAGAAATAAAAGTACTTTCTTTTAAAAAAATCCTTGGAAAAAGTTTTCTCTTTCTGAACCCAAGAGCCTCAAGATTTATCTTTTTTAAATCAAGCTTTCTTTTCTTTTTTGCTTTTCTTTTCAAGATAACCTCCTCTTTCCTTTCATCTTAAAAACAAGTCTCTTCCTTCTGTCCAAAATTTCCTCAGGTGTCGCCCACGGAAAAAGTTTTGATTTACCCCAAACAGGAATGGGCGGGGGAAGTGGTGGAATTAAAAAACAAAAAATATTTTTGATGTTTCTAAAAATAAAATTAATTATCATAGCGTGTATCACCTTAGGTAGTGAAAATTAATCTCAAAGATTTAAAGATTAATTTCATTTGCCAAAAACGCTCAACCCTCGGCATCGCCTCGGGAATAAATTCGCGCTCGGGAACATTCCATTCGGGGAAAGCCCAAACCTTCATTCCACCCTTACTTTTTTTCTTTCGCTTATCTTTTTTCGGAAGTCTCTTTCCTGACATAAGCACCTCTCTTAATCAAGGATTATTGTTTTTGAATTGTGCCACGATCTCATTTTTGCTATATCAAGTTTTTTTATTGCGCGTTTTAATTTTTTATCATGATATCGCATAATCCGACGAACATGTTCTTTTGTTAAAGAAATTGGAACAAAAGACTTATTTTTTCTCATTTTTTTCAAAGCAACCACAAAACCCCCCTTTTGAAGAATTGTTTTTATTTTCCAATTTAACACTATCACAACCAATGCAATAAAACAAAAATTTAGCTATAATCTAAGCAATGAAATTCAACATTCCAAAAGAAGTTTCCCAAGTAACAGAAACTTTGAATAACGCAGGTTTTGAAGCCTATCTGGTAGGGGGTTGTGTTCGCGACCTTATTTTAGGCAAAGAACCAAAAGACTGGGATGTTACAACAAACGCCACACCCGAACAAATTCAAAAAATCTTTGAACATACTTTTTATGAAAATACTTTTGGAACAGTCGGAGTAGTAAATGACGAAACAGAAGATCTAAAATTAAAAACAATAGAAGTAACTCCTTATCGTCTTGAGTCAGAATATTCCGATTCTCGAAGACCAGATTCTGTAAAATTTAGCGACAAACTAGAAGACGATTTGAAAAGACGCGACTTTACAATGAATGCAATCGCTTATGACCCAATTAAAAACGAATTGGTTGATTTGTATGACGGACAAAAAGATATAAAAAACAAAACAATAAAAGCAGTAGGGGGGCCAGAAGAAAGATTTGGGGAAGATGCTTTGAGAATTTTGAGAGCGGTTAGGTTCAAAGCCGAACTTGGTTTTGAAATAGAAAAAGAAACAGGAAAAGCTATCCAAAAAATGGCAAGCAAACTGGAAAAAATTTCACAAGAAAGAATTCGCGATGAATTTGTTAAAATCGTGATGTCTGAAAATCCTATGAAAGGTATTGAACTAGCTCACGAATTGGAAATATTAAAATACATTGTTCCAGAATTGGAGGAGGGAATAGGCAGTGATCAAAAAGGGGCACATATCTATACTATCTGGGAACACAATTTGCGCGCTGTTCAACACTCTGCTGACAAAAACTGGCCTTTGCATGTACGGTTGTCGGCTTTGTTACATGATGTAGGAAAACCAGCGACAAAAAGATTTGATAAAATAAAAAAAGAAAATACTTTTTATGGACACGAAGTAGTGGGAGCAAGAATGACAGAAAAGATTCTAAAAAGATTAAAATTTCCAAATGAAATTGTAGAGATAGTTACAAAATTGGTAAGAAATCATTTATTCTTTTCTGATGTAGATAAAATAACTCTCTCTGCAGTGAGAAGAATAATTGCCAATGTTGGTGCGGACAGAGTTTGGGAGCTTATGGATGTGCGTTCCTGCGACAGAATAGGCATGGGTGTAGCAAAAGAAACTTCTTATAGATTAAAAAAATATCATTCTATGATAGAAGAGGCAATGAAAGATCCTGTTTCTGTGGGAATGTTAAAAATAAATGGTAACGACATAATAAAAAATTTGAAGGAAAAACCTGGCCCAAAAATTGGATTTATTTTGCATGCTCTTTTGGAAGAAGTGTTGGATGATCCAAAATTAAACACAAAAGAATATTTGGAAAAGAGGGCAGATGAGTTACTAAAATTGCCCGAAGAAGAATTAAAAAAATTAGGAGAGGCGGGGAAAGAGAAAAAGGATGAAGAGCAAGAGAGAGAAGTGGGAGAAATCAGAAAAAAATTTGGCGTTAAATAAAATGGAGGACGTCCGACGTCCTCCATTTTATTTGTGAATTTACTTGCACAAATATTAAAAATAAGTAATATAACAGCAGGCAAAGAGTATTGAAACAACGATAGTTTGGAACACGTCAGTAGTCTTTGGATTATCTTGCTTGCCGAGGTAAACCAAAGGACGACTGGGGTTCGAGGCCCCTTTATCGGTCTTGTTGAGAGGTTTCGGAGAATGTAGAATAGGCGGGAGGCGATGACATTTTGGCGCCAGCAAAAATCGAGCCGTCGGTGCAATACCGCTTACCGAAACCATCAGGAGTTATTCGCTTTCGCGTTTAACTAACAGCTATCTAAATCTCAGGAGATTGTTTGCTCTTTGCCTACTGGACCCATACCCCTTGAAAAAGGTATGGGTTCTTTTTTATTTAAATGTTTAAGTGCTTAAATTTTTAAAATTAAAAAACCACCCAATCGTGATTTGTATATAACAACGGTTAAATATTTGTAAATGGCAGAAAACAAATAAGTGACTTTATGTTAAAGAGTGATCGAAAAGGAGAGTGATCACAAAAATAAAAAATTATTACGATAAAGGTGGTTTATAAAAAATGTCTCTAGTGAGACAACAAAATTTCAAAGAACACAAAGAACAAATTGTTTTTTATAAAGGCCTCCCGTAAAAGACATTTCTAATAAAACATTAACCTAACTAATATTGTACTATATAAAGGACAAAATAAAAGACATTCTGTGGATAACTAAAAAGTGTCTTTTACGCATAAAAGACACTTTTTAGTTATCCAAATTTAAAATTATTTTTAGATATTTATATCTAAAAATATTGGCGCATGATCAGAACCAAGTATTTCATCTAAAATATCCGCATTTTTTACCTGTGAAACCAAATCATCAGATACAAAAAAATAATCAATTCTCCAACCAACATTTCTATCTCTCGCTCTAGTCTTCATATCCCAATAAGAATAAGTATTTATCTTGTTTGGATTCAGATGACGAAAAATATCAACATATTTGTTTTCAATCACTTTATCAATCCATGCTCTTTCCTCGAGCAAAAAGCCTGTATTTTTTTCATTTTCTTTTGGTCGTGCCAAATCTATTTCTTTGTGAGCGGTATTTACATCTCCACAGAAAATAACACTGTAACCATCTTTTCTCAATTTATTTATATGATTCAAAAAGGTTTCATAGAACTCCATTTTATATTTCAATCTGTGCGGACCCATCCCTCCGTTTGGAAAATAACAGTTAATCAAAACAATTTTGCCAAAATACATAGCCAAAAAGCGTCCTTCTTGATCAAATTCCTCTACTCCCATTCCATATTCCACATTGTCAGGTTTTGTTTTTGTGTAAATCGCGACACCACTATAACCTTTTTTAACTTGTGAAGAAGAAAAATATGCATAATATCCTTGCACACTCAGCAAATCTTCTGGCAATTGTTCTGGATGTGATTTTGTTTCTTGAATACAAAAAATATCAGGGGTTTCACGTTTCACCCAATCCAAATTGCCTTTCTTATACCAAGCCCTTATTCCATTTACATTCCAAGAAATTATTTTCATATATTTATATTAAAAGTATAAACCAGAGTTTTGATAGTAGAAAGGGCCCATCCTGTTGTGAAACAAGACGGGCCCTTTAGACGATCAGTGTTGATTGAACAACCCCGAGATCGCCGCTGTTATCGCTCCGCGATAAGTGCGAAACCTCTCTCTTTCGTTGTAATAATTATGCCGGTAGTGGTCCGGCATATAAGTGCTTTCTCCGATAGAGGTGGCAACTGTGTCGCCGGATGCGATATTTACCACCGTGATCGTGACGACCTTGCGGTCTTCGTAATCACTGGCGGACACCAGCGCCCAGTACTCGGCTCTGTCCCGTTGCGACGGAACAACACCCCACCGCATAAACTCGGTGGTGAGCAAGGCATGGTAAGTCGGGTCTCTCTGAAACTCGTGTTCCGCGTTTTCGTCAACGCTGAACGAAAGCCTTTTCCCGCTAAGCCACCTGTTGGCCTCGGCGGGAGCGGAGCTGTCCACTCGGACAACCCCGTAGGAACTGGATGTCTTCACTCCGCACCCGCCAAGCGAAAACGCAACAACCAACGATACCAGAAAAAAACCAATTGTCTTTTTCATAAAGCACCTCCTAAAAAAATTTATATTAAAAAGCTATTATTTCCTGCAAAAATAATACAGGAATTAGAGCCTTTTGTCAACCCTACATAAAAAAATAATACCGCTCGGGAAACCGAGCGGTATAGGAATTGTTGGCGATTAAAGTTCAACAATCATAAAATCATTACATTTGATGGAAAGACCCGATTTTGCCAAACGAGGATTGACCCATCCCTCCACAAGCTTTTTAAAATCGGCCTGTTGTTTTGAATCAAGGTAGTTGTAAAACTCACTTATTTTTTTTGAATTGGCTTCGTTAAATTCAAGAAGATGATACTTGGCCAAATTAGTAACAACAGATACAGACGCTCCGGGGAAATTTCCATTCTCAAAGTACTGAGTAAATTTTCCCTCTTTTGCCTCGGGAATTTCTGTCACAAATTTTTTTTCGTCCACAATGATTATCTTGACCGAATATTTCAACGGCCTAATTTTCGGATTTGAAGTTACGGGACTCACCGAAGAAAAACCGATCAATTCTGTGGATGGAATATTAAAACAGTCTTTATTATCCAAACAAAATTTCCCTATCGGATACTTTACGATAATGCCGTCAGCTTTTTGACTCGCCACATACGAAAGCCCCCAATTGGGATATTCATAATAAAACGGCGAAAGGCCTACAACGACAACTGTTAAAAAAAGAACCTGAAAGTGATTTATCTTTTTATCCTTTATCAGATAATTAAAAGATTCTTTAGAGAAAGTAAACCAAGGGAAACAATCCTTAAAATATTTTTCAAGTATTTTCTTTACCGAAAACCACGCCAGAAAAATACAAAGTCCCCATAAAACAAATGCCATAAGAAACCCCCTTCTCATAAATTGAATTGATATAGAACACCTGTCGTTATTTATAATATAACGAAAAATAATAAGCAAGCACAAACAAAAAACCATACCGTCATTTTGCAAAATGACGGTATGGGTTTAATTCGTATCTATTCGTATTATTTGTATCATTCGTATATTGGTATGTTTATCTTCTTTTTTTACCGTGAAAATTTTTGTGAACTTCACGAAGTTGTTTATCGGTGATGTGTGTATATACCTGAGTTGTTGAAATATTGGAATGTCCCAACATCATTTGCACCGCTCTCAAGTCTGCGCCGTTTTGTAACAAGTCGGTTGCAAAAGAGTGCCTGATAACATGGGGGGTAACCTTTTTTGAAATACCCGCTTTAATTGCATAATATTTTACGATTCTTTCTATTGAACGCGGTGTCAATCTTTTTGTTTCTCCGTTTTTGCTAAAACTTACAAACAGGGCATCCTCCATATCTTTTCTATTATCCAAATATTTTTTCACAGCCCCTTTTGAATCTTCTGACAAAAAAACAACCCTCACTTTTTCGCCCTTTCCACGAATTGGCATTTCATCTTTTTTCAAATCAATATCACTATTCAGCGAGCAAAGCTCGGAAACACGCAACCCTGTTGAAAAAAACAATTCCAATATTGCTTTGTCACGCAGACTTTTTAAATCATCCCCATCAGGTGCATTTATCAAACGCAACAATTCATCACTGGAAATAAGATCTAGTGATCTGTCGGACACTTTTGCCAATTCTATTCTCTCTGGGGCAAGAGATTTAATTTCTCTTTTTGCCAAATATTTTAGAAAAACACGCAAAGCAATTAGGTGATAATTTTGAGTTTTCTTTTTTAGGTTGCCGTTGTTTTCTACCCCCGGTTGTCTATTCAACCAAAGACGAAATTCTCGCACTGTGCTATCTGTTATTTTCCCAGTATCATTTATATTCGCAAAATCAAAAAATCGTTTTAGATATCTATCATAATTTTCAACTGTTTTAAGACTTCGTCCTTTTTCTATTTCCAAATATTCCAAAAATTCCTTTTTTAGATTCTTTAAATCTGACATAAACAGATTATATCACGAAAAATTGTGCGACACGGGGAGATGGACATACCAATATACGAATGATACGAATAATACAAATGGAAACAAATGAACATTGTTTCAAATTACAATCAAAAATCAGAGATTTTATTCGTATCGCATTCGTGTTATTCGCATCATTCGTATATTAGTATATTTAATTCAAACCTTGATTTTTATGGGGTGGTGTGCTAGTATTCTAGGCATGTTAACAAAGACAAAGAAGGCAAATGCCATCAAAAAAACACAAATTCACGACACAGATACAGGCTCTCCCGAAGCTCAAATTTCTGTTTTAACTAAAAAAATTGACGAATTAGCAGAACACCTAAAGAAAAACAACAAAGACAATCACTCAAGAAGAGGTTTACTACAAATGGTAGACGACAGAAGAAAACACCTTAAATATCTAAAGAAGAAAGATGAGAAGAGATACAAGGATGTTAACAAAAAATTAGGACTAAAGAACAAATAATTTTAAAATCGGCGATCTACTTCGTCGACTACAAGAAAAAGCCCTTCGTCGTATATTGAATACGCCTCAGGGCTTTTTCTTTTGTCTCCTCGTATATCATCCAATTTTAAAATTATTTAAAATAAAAATTATAAATTAATTTTTAATGTTTTAACCTGCCTCTTTTCTGAAAGAAAAGCAACGACACGGCAGGCAGGTTTTCATTTTTCGACTATTTGAGATACACTTTATATTGATACTAAAAGTATCAATTTTCATACATCATTATCAATCTATTTTAATATTTAAAAAGCTTTATTTAATTCGTACTTTACGAACTTTATAAACTTTATAACTTATATGTCAATTATCAAACACAAAGAACAACGCGTTGGTGTTTTTATAGATGCACAAAATCTTTATCACAGCGCAAAAAATCTGTACCACGGAAAAGTAAACTTTCAACAAATAATGAAAGATGCTGTCGGAGACAGAGCACTGATCCGAGCAATCGCCTATGTGATAACAACAGAATCTGGGGAAGAATCTAGTTTCTTTGAAGCATTAGGAAAACTTGGAATTGAAACAAAAACAAAAGATTTGCAAATCTTTTTAGGCGGAGCAAAAAAAGCCGACTGGGATGTTGGACTTGCGATAGATGCTGTTAAGATGGCGCCAAAATTGGACAGTATTATTTTGGTTTCAGGAGACGGAGATTTTATTCCTCTGGTTGAATATCTTCAAACAAACGAAGGTTGTCAGGTAGAAGTGGTTTCATTCGGAAGATCTTCTTCTTCAAAACTAATGGAAAAGGCGGACGACTTTATGGATTTGGATAAAGAATTCAAAAAATATCTTATAATGCAGAGAAGGCCTGGAAACAAAAAAAGATCAAACAAAAACTAGTTATGAAAAAAGCATTTATTTTTGATTGGACAGGAACACTCAGCGACAATTTTCACTGCTTTAAAAAAGTGTGTGATTCTATTTTTCAAGAATTTGGCAAAGAAATACTTTCTGACGAAGAAATAAGAATGAGCTTTACCACGCCCTATATGAATTTTTGGAACAAATATATTCCAAATATATCAAAGACCGAAATGGAACATTTATACGAAAAACATATTCAAAAAGCTGGCGAGCCGAATCTGTTTGACGGGGTAAAAGAAACAGTTGCTCATCTAAAAGAATTGGGCTTTGAAATGTTTGTCGTCAGCCTTGATCCAAAATCAAAACTGGCCATAGAAACTGAGAGGTCAGGAATTTCTCATTTTATGACTGAAATAATTGGAGGGGTAGATCACAAAAAAGAAGATTCTATAAATTACTTGATAGAAAAATATAATTTGGACAGAAACAATACTTATTTTATTGGAGATACAACAGGGGATATAGTTTCTGGAGAAATAGCAAATATAAAAACAATCGCAATCACTTGGGGAATCCAACACGAAAAAACCCTCTCCAAAGCAGGCGCTGATTATATAATCGATGATATAATTGAAATCAAGAATATTATAAATTAAAAAAGTATTTAGTAATAAATGTTTAGGAACTATACCCTAAACCTGCCTGCCGGCAGGCAGGCCCTATACCCTAAACCCTAATAAAAATATGCAAACAATAAAAGTTGTAAATATGAAGTGTGGTGGTTGTGAAAAAACTGTGACAACCGCTTTAGAAAAAGAAGGTTTCACAAATATTTCTGTAAAAGCACCGGAAGGGATAATCTCTTTTGATGATGGGAATATGGAAAAGGCGGAAAAAATTTTGAGTAAATTGGGATATCCAAAAGAAGGAACACCAGAAGCGGAAAGTGTTTTGAAAAAAGCAAAATCATATGCTTCGTGTGCAATTGGAAAAATGAAATAAAAAAATAAATTTATAAACAACACTTATGTTAATTCACACAATTGGAATATTTATAGTCATGGGCATTATAACTGCCTTTGTTTCACAATTATCAGAAATACCTGTTTTAGATATTATTTTATTATCGACGATTTTGTCGCCATTAGCTCTTCTTCAAAAAGGGTTGCATGGAGAAAAACAAGATTTTATCTATTCAGGATCTATAATTTTTAGAAAATATAGCTGGCTTTTTCGTTTATTCTCATTAATTTTTACAATTATTTTTTTTGTAACTCTTTACTATTATGGTCAAACTAATGGCTTTGGTGTAACAATAATTCTTTTCTTCACCGCCTCAATTGTGCAAGGGGCTTATTATGCACTTATAAAATCAATAGTTCCCGGAGAAGTATTTTTAATTCCACTTGAAATAATTGGATTAATTTTGTTTCACACACTTGTACTGTAAATTATTTTCATTTTTTAAAGGAAAAATATTTAATATGCTTACTCCTATTATTAATTAAAAAAACAATTTTACTAAAATAAGCAAAAATTATGGGAGAAATAACAAACAAAAAAAGACTAAATTTCAAATTTTGGAATCGTGAACGGGATTTGAAAATTTTAAAACAAATTGCTATATCTGCTGTAATTTTGGCATCTTTGATTATTATTAGAGATGAAGTTTTTTGGCAAATTGATTCTTCTATATCAGAAAATGATTATTCAGCCGATAATAATTACACAGAAGAAGCGGTTTGCAATGTATTAGGTATTGAATTGCATGGTGAACTAACCACATATATTCCACCAACAAGCACGGATGAAGAGGGTTTCGCCCTGATTGACTCAACTGCCTCAGAAAATATTGTTTATTTTATTGACGATGCAGAAAATGACAAAACCATAAAAGCAATAATTTTAGAGGTTGATTCTTATGGTGGCTATCCCGTAGCAGGAGAAGAAATAGCAGTCGCCTTAAAAAACGCAAAGAAGCCAACAGTTGCTTTAATAAGAGAAGGCGGTGCATCAGCCGCCTATATGGCCGCTAGTGGTGCTGATATAATTTTTGCCTCGGCAAATTCCGATGTTGGTGGTATCGGGGTTACTATGTCGTATTTAGATTATGTTCAACAAAATCAAAAAGAGGGTTTGGCTTATGTTCCTCTCAGTTCGGGAAAATTCAAAGATACTGGCGACCCAAACAAACCATTATCGCAAGAAGAGAAAAATCTTTTAATGCGAGATATAAATATAATTCATAAAAATTTTGTCAAAATGGTTTCAGAAAATAGAAACTTGGATATTAAGAAGGTGGGGGAATTAGCAGACGGATCAACCATGCTTGGTGAAATGGCACTACAAAATGGGCTAATTGATCAGATTGGTGGAATGTTTGAGGTCAAAGAATATTTAAGAAAAAAAATTGGAGAGGATGTTGAAATTTGCTGGTAAAAGTTTAGATAAAATATTTTAACTAATAAATATGCTCACAGAAGAAGATAAAAAAGAAATTGAAAAAATAAGATTTATGTCTGAAATCAAATCTGAGATACGAGATTTAGACTTCCAGCGTAATAGAATTTTTGAACCTTTCCCAAATAATGATCCCAAAAGACCTAGGCCAACACATGACGCAGATTTTTACATGGTTTTATTAAGACGTTTATATCGCAGAATTGAGAATGAGCAACATGATTCCCGAGTTGGAAATTTAAAAGGAAAATTTAACGGAATACACAAAAAAATCAAAATCCGAGATCATTATGAACATAATATAAATTATGAAACATTTCCGCAAACAACACCTGGTATAATAATGATTGGCTGTGTTGTAATAAATGAAACAAATCCTCATATCGTATCAGGAAATCAGCAATGGCTACTAAAAGAAGATCATGAAAAATTCAAGAAATTACTCTTAGAATTTGCGGAACTTTATCCGTTTGAACCAAAGCCTAAACAAAAACAATCTTTAGTTTGTAACATTATAAAAAAACTATTTAACAAATATTGTAAAAAATAGATATCATATCGAACAACATAACGCATCTGCAAAGACTAAAATCACATTTTGTTATAAAAAATACCACGGCCTTGCCGTGGTATTTTTGTTTTCCTTGCATAAAACAACAAAATATCTATAATCAAAGTAGTCGAATTATTAAAAAAATTAATTGTTTGGTTTTTGGATAGGTAGATTTGAAAAATCAAATTTTCAGGTCTAAAATTCAAAAATCAAACTTATATATTTTGGGTTATTTCGGGTGCAGTTGCTATACTCCGGATTACGAAACTCGTAATCTTGTCCTGGATTGCTTCGGACTTCGTCCTCGCAAAGACGAATTTCCTTCGGAAATGAACAGCCTTTGGCTGTTCGTCTTCGCGAGCGAAGCGAAGCGATCCAGGATTTTCATAATTCAGAGTACTATAAGCTATAGGCTATCAGCTATAAGCTTCTCGAAAAAACAACCTAAATAAAAAGTAATATGAAAAGTAAAGAATACACATTAGAAATCGGAGGACAAATAATGACTGCCCAATTCACCGACTTGGCCGACCAAACAAATGGTTCGGTTATCTTGCGTTATGGAGACACTACAATATTGGCAACCGCCGTAATGTCTAAAAATAGAAAAGAAGGTGCAAACTGGTTTCCCCTGACAGTTGATTACGAGGAGAAATTTTACGCAGCAGGGCAAATTCTTGGAGGTCGCTTTATGAAGAGAGAAGGAAAGCCATCTGACGAAGCTGTTTTGGGCGGTCGTGTAGTAGACAGAACAATTCGCCCTCTTTTTGACCAATACATCAGAAACGAAATACAGGTAATCATCACAGTTCTATCTTTGGGAGATTATGATCCAGATGTCTTGGCGGTAAATGCAGCCTCTCTTGCTTTGGCAGTATCTGACATTCCTTGGAACGGTCCAGTAAGTGCTGTTAGAATTGGAAAAAATGGAGACTACAAAACAAATCCGACTTATGAATTTATCAAAGACGGTGCTTTGGAAATGGACCTGGTTGCTTGTGGAAAAGACGGCAATATAAATATGATTGAGGTTGGATCAAAAGAAATCTCAAACGAAACAATCAACGAAGGACTTAGAAGAGCGTCCGAAGAAATTGAAAAAATACAAGAATGGCAAAAGAAAATAATTTCAGAAATCGGAAAAGAAAAAAAGGTTATGGAAAAAGCACAACTGCTTCCAGAAACAATTGAACTATTTGAAAAAGAAATTACTCCAAAATTGGAAAGTGCTATTTTTAGTGGCCCCGGAAAAAAGAATATCGAAGAATTGAAAGAAGAATGGCAAAAAATATTTACCGAACAAATTCCCGATGAAAATCTTTCTCTGGCATTGGATCACTACGAAGAAACAATTGACGAAATCCTTCACAAAGAAGCAATTGAAAACAACAGAAGAGCAGACGGCAGGGGGATGGAAGAAGTCCGTCCTTTGTATGCCCAAGCAGGTGGTATTTCTCCAATCATTCATGGATCAGGAATATTCTACCGAGGAGGAACTCACGTTTTTTCAGCCCTAACATTGGGTGGTCCAAAAGATGCACAATTAATTGAAGGGATGGAAGAACAAAGAGAAAAGAAATTTATGCACCACTACAACTTTCCTCCCTTTTCATCTGGAGAAACAGGAAGAATGGGCGGAGTAAATAGAAGAGCAGTAGGACACGGAGCATTGGCAGAAAAAGCATTACTTGCTATTTTGCCAGATAAAGAAGCTTTCCCTTATACAATCAGAATTGTTTCCGAATCAATGGCATCAAACGGATCAACATCTATGGCATCTGTTTGTGGAAGTACCCTTGCCCTAATGGACGCAGGTGTTCCTATCAAAGCGCCTGTTGCTGGTATTGCTTCTGGATTGATGATGCACGACGAAAACAATTACAAACTGCTTACAGATATTCAAGGCCCAGAAGACCATCACGGTGATATGGACTTTAAAGTTGCCGGAACAAGAAGTGGAGTTACCGCAATTCAGATGGATGTAAAAGTAGCTGGTATTCCTTTGAAAATTTTGGGTGAAGCATTGGTAGCGGCAGAAAAGGCCAGATTACAAATTCTTGATGTTATAGAAAAAGAAATTTCTGCACCTCGTCCAAAAATTTCTCCAAACGCCCCTGAAATTTTGATCATCAAAATTAAACAAGATCAGATCGGTGGAGTGATTGGATCAGGAGGAAAAACAATTAAAGATATCAAAGAAAAAACAGGTGCCGAGATAGATATTGAAGATGATGGAACTGTTTATATCACAGGAAAAAACGGTTCGGCCCAAGAAGCTAAAAGAATTGTTGAAGCTATGACACACGAATATGTGGCTGGTGAAAAATTTGAAAAAGCCGAAGTAGTAAAGATCATGGAATTCGGCGCATTTGTCCGAATAGCTCCTGGAACAGATGGGTTGGTTCATGTTTCAGAAATTGCTCCTTTCAGAGTTGATGATGTTTCAAAAGTATTGAAAGAAGGTCAAATCGTTCCTGTCGTAATCAAAGAAATTGACGGACAAGGCAGAATGAAACTTTCTATCAAAGCGATAGATCCAAAATTTATTCCAAATCCAGCAGGGGCTGTACCAGCAACACCGGTACCTCCTGTATCATCTACACCGGACGATTCCAAAACAGAAGAACCAAAACAGGTGTAAGGAGTAAGGAGTAAGACAACAAAACAAAAAAGACAGAGGCAAGGCTTCTGTCTTTTTTGTTTTTAAAACTCTTAACTACGAAACTCGTGGATCGCTTCGCTAAAGCTCGCGAAGACGAAATTGAGCAAAGCCCAATTTCGTGACGAATTTCCTTCGGGAATTCGTCTTTGCGAGGAGGGTAATATTTTTGTTTTTGTTGTAAAAACAAAAACATTATCTAACGAAGCAATCCATAATAGACATTCATCGTTTCTGTTAACAACACTTTAAACTATTTTCCACTCTCTACCCTCTACTTTCTACTTTCTACTCTCTAATATATAATAAACTTAATTATGCCCGAGGAACCAACAAACAAAGAAGAATACAACGACGAGCCACGAGATAAAGTTATTGAAATATCTGGTGATTCTATTAAGGAACTGGAACCAGAAGGAGAAAAAACACCGACAGAAATAGTTTCTAAACCAACAGCAGAGGAAATGTTGTTGGAAAAAACCAGTCAGCCAGAAGAAAAAATTGTGGAAACACCCAAAAAAGAAGCCCTGCCACAAAGTGTTGTTTTTGAACCAGAAAAAGAAGAGATCCAAGACGATTTGAAAGAAAAGGAGGAGAATTCTTTGATGAAAACAATCCGAACATACAAAAGTGATGTTGTAGAAGAAATGAAAAAGCAAAAATCGTCTATAACATCGATGGTATTAGCAGAAAAAGATAGACAACAAAAACAAGGAAAATTTGTTCCAAAAATAAAACCAAATAAAAAAATATTTATTCTATTTGGCGGAACATTTTTGGTACTAGCAATTGGTTTTGCTGGATACTTATTTATAAAACCAAACACAGGAAATGAAAATCAAGAAATAACAGTTCAACAAATCTCTACCCTTATCCTACCAAACTACAAAAGAGAAATTTATGTAGATAGGGTAAAAAGAGATAGCATAATTACAGCCCTACAAAAAGAAAAAGCGGAAACATCAATACCTTTGGGATATGTTATTCAATTTTTCCTAACCACCGAAGACAAAACAAAAAGTTTTGTTATAGAAGACGAGCCAGATTACAAGCTATTGGTAACAACAGAATCATTTTTTGACGGGATAGAATCAAAAATTCCAAACTCTCTGACAAGAAATTTGGGGCAAGAATTTATTTTTGGATATCACTCTTCTCTTGGAAACAATCCTTTTCTAATTTTGAAAGTAAAATCTTATAACAGTGTTTTTGCTGGAATGTTGGACTGGGAAAAAACAATATACAGAGATCTTTCTCCTGTCTTTGTAAAAGACGATTCAAAAATGTCTTTGGATAACAATCCTTTTCAAGACATTGTTGTCTCAAACAAAGATGTTCGTGCTATCTTGAATGAAATGGGAAAAATAGAATTGGCATATTCTTTTCCAAATCCAGAAACTTTGATAATTACCAACAACGAAACCACATTGCAAGAATTGTATAGAAGAGTGACGAATGCGAGATTGGAGAGAAAGGATTAAAAAACAAGCTTATAGCCAATAGTTGATATAGACGATTTGGTTTTTAGTTTTTAGTTAATTGTGATAATATTTGAATATGGATACAAAAATTTACAAAGAAAAATTGGAAGCAGAATTAAAAACATTAGAACAAGAGCTTCAAAGTGTTGGTATAAAAGATCCCAACAACCCACAAGACTGGATCGCTGTTCAACCAGAAGAAAATATTTCTCCCGCTGACGAAAACGAAGTAGCCGACACAATTGATGATTTTGAAAACAACCGAGCAATTTTGAATGATTTAGAAATCAAATATAACGATGCAAAACTTGCTTTGGAAAAAATTGAAAATGGAACATACGGAATGTGCGAGACAAACAATCACCCTATTGATGAAGATAGATTGATGGCAAATCCTTCGGCAAGAACTTGTAAAGAACACATGAATCAATAAACAAAAAAACAGCCCTCACGGGCTGTTTTTTTTGTTTATTGAATTTTCATTTACCAACCTGCCTGTCGGCAGACAGGTTTTCAGTTTCTAATAAATAATTATAATATTTTAGTTTGAATTACAAAATGTACTGGATTTATTGCTCCGAATTTTTTGCCTAAAAAATCCAAAGTTCGCTTTGCTCGCAAAGACGACGTCTTTGCGAGCAAAGCGAATCAATCCAAAAAAATATAATTTATATTTTTTCCACCATTACTTTATAGACTTTAAAAACTTTCAACTTTATACTTAATTGTATGTCATTCTCCAAAATTTATTCCGCCCAAACAAATTTATTAAATGCTCATATTATTGATATTGAAATAGATATTCTCTCCAGTAATCTTTACAATTTTTCTGTTGTTGGACTTCCTGACAAAGCAGTTGAAGAATCTCGCGACAGAGTATCGGCCGCAATAAAAAATTCTGGATTTAAATCACCTAAACAACAAGGACAAAAAATTGTCATAGCTCTTGCTCCAGCAAACCTTAAAAAAGAAGGCCCAAATTTTGATTTAGGAATAGCTTTGTCATATCTACTAGCAACAGACGAAATAACCTTTGATACAAAAAACAAAATATTTTTGGGCGAATTGGCGCTGGACGGAAAATTGAGAAAAACAAAAGGAGTGTTACCGTTGGTTAGAGAAGCAAAAAAACAAGGCTTTGAAGAAGTTTATCTACCGTGTGAAAATGTATTGGAAGGAGCACTGATAGAAGGAATAAGAGTATATGGAGTAGAAAGTCTCTCTCAACTACTTGATCACTTGGACGAAAACAGCCCAGAAAAAATAATACCCCAACCAACCACAAAAATAAAACTTTCAAAACAAGAATACAAAATAGATTTTTCTGACATAAAGGGCCAAGACCGTGCTAAAAGGGGATTGGAAATAGCAGCTGCTGGCGGACACAATATTGCAATGTATGGACCCCCAGGAACAGGAAAAACAATGCTTGCAAAAGCTTTTTGCCACCTCTTACCACCACTTTCCTTTGAAGATATTTTAGAAGTGACATCTATTCACTCTGTTGCAGGTACTCTCACAAAAGGGATAATCACCGAACCACCTTTTAGGGCACCACACCACACGTCTTCTCATATTTCTGTTGTAGGCGGAGGGACATTTCCAAAACCAGGAGAAGTGACATTGGCACACAAAGGAGTGCTTTTTGTGGACGAGTTCCCAGAATTTGAAAGAAGAGTAATTGATTCTTTAAGACAGCCTTTGGAAGACAAGGTGGTTAGTATTTCACGAGCAAAAGGATCCGCAATCTTTCCCGCCAACTTTATTTTGATCGCCACAATGAATCCTTGTCCTTGTGGAAATTACAAATCAAAAAAACCATGTATTTGTAATCAGGCAAGTATCCAAAAATATCAAAGAAAAATTTCTGGTCCTATTATTGATAGGGTGGATATGTGGGTAGAGGTTTCTTCTATTGATTACAAAGATCTTTCAGACAATAAGCCTTGCGGAGAAAAAACAGATTTAATAAAAGAAAAAGTATTAAAAGCGAGAAATATCCAAATAGAAAGATTTGGCAAAACAAAAACAAACGGAGATATGTCCTCAAAAGATATTGAAAAACACATCAAAATGAATAATGAAGTAAAAGGAGCAATAAATGAATATGCAGAAAATTTAAATCTCTCTGCTCGCGCTTATCACAAAGTAATAAAGCTTGCTCGCACAGTTGCTGATCTAAAAAACAAGCAAGATATAGACAAAGATGATATTTTGGAAGCCCTATCATACAGACCAAAAGAAAATAGTCTCTGATTTAATGTTAAAATATATATAATTAAAAATATTTAATAATAAAAAATATGTTAGACGCAAACAAACTAAAAACGGATATTGAAAGGTTAAAAAAAGAAATACAAGAAAATTCTACAAAACTAAACCAAACAGAAACAGATTTAAAAAATTTACAAACAGAACAACAACAAAAAAGACAAACAAAACAAAAACTTGAAATGGAGCTTCGAGAGAATGAAACAAAAACAAGACTAACAATGAACGAAATATCCAAACTAAAAAATCTAAAATTTTCAAGAGATCGTGAATTATTCAAGATGGAAACAGAATACAAAAACATATCAAAAAAAACTCTCTAGAAAAATCGCCCTATGGGCGATTTTTTACTTACTACTTATTATTTAACCCTTACTCCTTTCTTCTTACACCTCACTACTAGCCAAAAATCCATTTTAAAAAAACACCCCACGGGGTGTTTTTTTAAAATGGATTTTTGGCTCCACGAATCTCAAAGTGCAAGTGTGGTCCTGTTGATTTTCCTGTATTACCACTGTAGCCGATTACCTGTCCTCTCACAACAACTTGTCCGGCAGAAACAATATTTTGACTCATGTGAGCATACAAAGTCTGTGTTCCATTATCGTGCTGAATTACAATATAACTACCATAACCACCATTCCATCCGTAATCACGGCTAATGATTACTTTTCCAGAAGCAGAAGCGACAACAGAAGTTCCAACAGGTGTTCCTATATCTATAGCGTTGTATCCGTGAATACCTTGTGTTCTTACACCTGTAACAGGTCTTATGTAATAACCAGAAGTTGATGGTGTTGTTTTTCCAGAAGAACTTCCTGTCTTTGAAGATTTATAAACAAATGAACCCATATCACCGTCTGGAATAATAACAATATCACCAACAGCTAGTGTTTCATCTATTAGATTATTAAAACTCTTTATTTCATCTATATCTCCTTTATATTTATTTGCAATACCAGCAAGAGTTTCTCCTTTCTTAACAGTATGTCTTACACCTGTTACCGGTAATATAACAAGGGTTTGTCCTTTTGTAATTATTCCATTTTTTAGATCGTTCGCCCAAATAATAGTATTATTTGAAACACCAAACATTTTTGAAATCTGTGACAAAGAATCTCCCTCTCTTACAACATAAACACTGATCTTGTCGCTGTTTGTTTTTTCACTTATATCAACCATACTTCCGGAAGGCCCTGTCTCAGACAAAAGAGCAACATCACCCACTATTGTAATATCACCACCTCCTTTAGCTGGATTTGGATCAAAATTAACAGACGCTTGTAGTAAATTTATATTTTGTGAATTTATAGAAATATCCTCATTCACTGTTTCTTCTTTTGCAAACAAATTAGTAACACTTGCAACAAAAGACAAAGCACCAGCCTGAGCATAAGAAACAGGTGTTCCAAAGAATGCCAAAGCAAAAACAACCCTTATAACAAAAAGGTTCCTAAAAATCATTTTTACCTTCTGATTCAACACTTTTTTAGACGAATCAGAATCCTTTGGGGTAAGTAAAATAAGCCGAAATTTTAAGTTGATAACCGAATCTCTGTGGTGAATTCCGCTTAAAAGCGGTTTCATCTGCCTTTCCAAAATACAACAATGTCAGAAATTGTATATTTATTCACAATGAAAGTCAATGGCTTTGACCTTGTTAATTTATATACAACTTCTACTATAATTTTATCAAAATGAACACCTTGGTCAATCAATATGTGGATAAGAAAAGAAGGGGTAAGGAGCAAGGATTAAGGTGTAAGGGTAGAGGGGTAATATTTAAAAGACAAATATTACCAAACAAAAAATCCTAATTTATACCAATAATAACAACATTTGTATTGCATTCGTATAATTCGTAATATTCGTATATTCGTATATCTAATGTTAAAATAGCTCAATGCACGAACATCTAAATGAACTAAATTCAAATCAAAAATCAGCAGTCGTTCAAAAAGATGGGCCTGTTTTGATAATAGCAGGAGCAGGAGCAGGAAAAACAAAAACAATCACACACAGAATACTCCATCTTATAAATGAAGGGGTGGCTCCTTCATCAATACTGGCGGTGACATTCACAAACAAAGCTTCAAAAGAAATGAAGGAAAGAGTAGAAAAAATGTTATCCTCAGACGGAAAAATAAATTTTCCTATTTCAAACCAAGAAAAACCTTTTATCAGTACATTTCACTCTTTGGGTGTCTATATAATAAAAGAAAATTCTCACAAACTGGGATTAACCAGACATTTTAATATATTTGATAAAAACGATTCAAAAAGAGCTGTGAAAGAAGCTCTTATTCAAAACGGTTTAGACCCAAAACAATTTGATCCTGCAAAAATAGTTGGTTTTATATCCAAACAAAAAGGAAATTCTATAAGTTACGAAAAATTTAAAGAAAACACGGGAAATGATTATTTTTCTCAAATTGTTTCAAAAGTTTGGGACGGTTACGAAAAAACACTAAAGAAAGAAAAGGCTCTTGATTTTGATGATCTTCTTTTAAAAACATCTATTCTTTTAAGAGAAGATTCTGGTGTTAGAAATTATTATCAAAATAAATGGCAGTATGTTCATATAGATGAATATCAGGATACAAACCGTGTTCAATATGAAATATCAAAATTGTTAGTTGGAAAAAAACAAAATATTTGTGTTGTCGGCGATGCTGATCAATGTATTTACAGTTGGCGTGGTGCAAATCATAAAAATATATTAAATTTTGAAAAAGATTTTTCCAATGTAAAAACTGTTGTTTTGGAAGAAAACTATCGTTCTACAAAAAATATTTTATCCGCTGCCAATGATGTTATAAAGAAAAACAAAACAAGAAAAGAAAAAAATCTTTTTACAAACAATGCGGAAGGAGAAAAAATAAGTCTTTTTTCAAATTATACAGAAAGACAGGAAGCAGATAATGTTGTTGGAAAAATTCAAGAATTATTAGTAAAAGGAGCAGATCTAAATGAAGTTGCTGTTTTATATAGAGCAAATTTTCAATCTCGAGCTTTGGAAGAAGCTTTTCTTATGGCAGGAGTTCCTTATCAAGTATTGGGAACAAAATTTTTTGATAGAAAAGAAATTAAAGATATTATTTCTTTTATAAAAGCATCTTTAAATCCAGACAGTCTAACTGATATAAAAAGAATAATAAATGTACCACCAAGAGGAATAGGTGAAGTTACTTTGTTAAAAATATTTAACAATAAAAAAGAAGAATTAAATCCAAAAACAAGAGAAAAGGTTGATAATTTTTATCAAATGCTGGAAAAAATAGGAGAAAGTTGTTTAAAAGATAAACCTTCTGATGTTATTAAATTTATAATGAAAATAACAGGAATTGAAGCAAAATTAAGTCCGTCAGATGGTAGTGGAACAGAAGAAGATAAAGAAAGACTGGATAATATTAAAGAAATGGTTACTTTGGCGGTAAAATATGATTATTTTGTTGTTTCCGAAGGTTTGGAAAAAATGTTGGAAGATTCTGCTTTGGCTACAGATCAAGATGAAATTGATAATAAAAATAAAAAAGACGCTATAAAATTGATGACTGTTCACGCCTCTAAAGGTTTGGAATTTGATTATGTTTTTATAACAGGACTAGAAGATTCTCTTTTTCCAAGTAAAAGAAACAACAACCAAACTGAAGATGAAAAAGAGGAAGAAAGAAGATTATTTTATGTTGCACTAACTCGAGCAAGAAAAAAATTGTTTTTATCATATGCCTCAATAAGAATGATTTTTGGATCAAAACAAATGAATCCTCCTTCAGAATTTATCTTTGATATAAAGGACAATTTAATAGAAGATGAATCTTACAAAAGGACAGAAAATTATGGTAATAGTGAGAAAATTATTTATTTAGATCTATAAAGGACTGTTAATAACTTGTTGAATATGGGTATAATAAACAAACAATAAAAGTTTAATAATGTTTGAAATATTTTTTAAATTTATACTTACAAACATTCCATTAAAAAATATATACAAATTGTTACTAAAAAATATTTGTAAAAACAGTTATTTAAATTGACTCAAAAATAGTTATCAACATATCCACAGCGTATAATATATTAAATAGTTTATATATATAATATAAGTTAATAGTTATATATGAATATAAAACCAAAAAAATCACTAGGACAAAACTTCTTAAAGACAAAAGAAATATTAGATATAGTAATTCAAACAGCTAATATAAAAGACAAAGATATTGTTTTAGAAATAGGTCCAGGGAAAGGAGCTCTCACTGAAAAACTTTTAGAAAAAGCAAAAGAAGTTATTGTTGTTGAAAAAGATAATCGCCTAATAGAATTTTTAAATGAAAAATTTGAAAGTGATGTAAAAACAAAAAAACTAAAAATAATTGAAGGAGATATATTGGATATTGATATTTGTGAGGTGTTGGACACTTTACAATACAAAGTGGTTGCTAATATACCATATTACATAACAGGTCAAATAATAAAGAAATTTTTATCTGAAGAAAAACAACCAAGTGATATAGTTTTGATGGTTCAAAAAGAGGTGGCAGAAAGAATTGTTGATAAACCGGAAAGTATATTATCGCTAAGTGTAAAAGTATATGGAACACCTAAATATATAAAAACCGTTAAAGCAAAGCATTTTTCTCCTCAACCAAAGGTGGATTCGGCTATTTTGTTGATAAAAAATATATCAAAAAATGTTTTTATTGAAAATAATATAAAAGAAAATGATTTTTTTGATCTTGTTAAAGCCGGTTTTTCTCACAAAAGAAAGTATTTATTAAACAATTTGGAGACAAATTGGATTTTAATGAATAAAAATAAAGAAAAATTAAAAGATATTTTGGAAAAATCTGATATATCTTTAAAAATTAGAGCAGAAAACCTTTCTTTGGAAGATTGGATAAATATATTGAAGCATAATTTTTAATTTTTATTTACTACTTAATTTAATACTCTTTTATCCACATAAAATATTAAATTTTAATTGTTTTTGTTGATATAATTATCTCATGGACAAAAGTTGGCTCCCGAGTAAAAAATTAGTCCTATCTTTTAGTACCCTAGCAATTTTATTGTTGGGGAGTGTTGCTGTTTCTGAGTTGTTTAATAAGCAAAATGTTTATTTAGGAGAAAATAATAGTGTAAAGGTAGCAGAACTAAGAGGTAGTTTTTCAGAAAAAGACACGGATGGGGATGGTTTGATGGATTGGGAAGAGTCTCTTTGGAAAACAGATATAAATAACACCGATACAGACGGAGACGGAACAAATGATGGCGATGAAATACTACAAAAAAGAAATCCTGTTGTCGCTGGACCAGATGATTTATTGAAAGGAGAAATTTTAAGCGATGATAATTTTTTTAAGTACACTGATGAAGAAAATTTGACCGAAACAGATAAATTATCAAGAGACCTTTTGGTGGGTTATTTGAGTATGAAAAAAAATGGTTCTTTTGAAGAAAATAAAACACAATTTATTCAGTCTTTGTCACAAGATGTTACAGAAATATCAAAAGAAAAATCGGGCAAATTTTATACATCTACAGATATAAATATTATAGATAATAATAAAAAATCTGATATTGAAACTTATAAGAAAAATTTTATAGGTATAATGATGTTTAGTAATGATCCAAGTCAAGATATTTCTATATTTAGAGATGCTTTACAAAATGAAAGTAGTAAAGAAATATCAAAACTAGATTCAAGTATTTCTTTATATGAATATATGATGGAAAAACTTTTAGATATAAAAGTTCCTTCTTCTTTGCTACAATCGCATTTAATAATAGTTAATTCTTTTGATGATATGATAGAGGGAACAAAAAAAATGAGAAATGTTATGATTGATCCTATTGGAGGTCTCTCAGGAATAAATTTAAGAATTGCGTCAGAAGAAGTTTTTTTGGTTGGTTTAAATAAATTAAATGATATTTTAGAAAAATAAAATGTTTTCAAATAAATTTAAAAAAACAACAGCTCTTTTTTTAACGGTAGTTATTATTTTTGTTTCCAGTTTTTCTTTAAAACCACAAAAAACAGAAGCCATTATTGGTTTTGGAGATACTGTTATTGAAGTAGGAGCGAATCTTTACGCTAACATGACAAAAATGGTAAAAGAAATAGCACTTGATACAATAGCTTGGGCAATTAAGGATAGAATAATTAGACAAATAGTCAACTCAACTGTTACATGGATAAATAGTGGTTTTCAAGGCTCTCCGGCATATATAACAGATTTTGAAGGTTTTTTGACTGATGTAGGAGACGATATAACGGGAATAATAATAAACGAAACAGGTTTAAACTTTCTTTGTGATCCATTTGCTTTAGATATTAGATTGGCTTTAGAAAATCAATTTATGGAAGGTGATGATCTTGATTGTAAGTTGTCCGATGTCACCGACAATATTGGAGGTTCAATAGAGGATATTTCAAATACAATGGGAGAAAATTGGGATTGGGGTGCTTGGGTACAGATTACCCAAAACACAAGCAATAACCCTTTTTCTTCTTACATAGATGCAACAGTTAGAATTCAAAATACAATTTTTGAAAAAGAACAACAACAGTCAACCCAGATACAGTGGGCAGATGGTTATATATCAATTCCTTTTTGTGAAACAAATACGGTTGAAGAAAATGGAACTGTTCATTACGATGAACAGTGTAGAATTGAAACACCAGGAAAACTTATTTCAGAATCTTTAAACGAACAACTAAGTTGGGGAGGAAAAGAGTTAATATCTGCCGATGAAATAAACGAAATTGTTTCAGCTTTGTTTGCACAACTAATTAATCAGGTATTTCAAGAAGGCCTTCGTAGTGTAAACGACGATGGATATATGGATGACATGGTGAATGATGATAGTGTGTGGGAAGGAAGCACTAGGGAAATAATAGGGCAAATTGAAAGAGATATAAAAGAAGAGCAAGCATATTTGGATGTTAAAAAAATGACACTAGAGTTGTTGTTGTCTACTAAAGAACTTTTGGAAACAATGAAGGAATTTTGTGCGGATGAAGAACTTAATGGTTGGATTAGTAATAAAATAATAACAAAAATTAATCCTTTGATTGAAAGGATTCAGGCGGACATAAATGTTTCACAAGGAATGATTGACCGTTTGTATGAAATCATTAATAAATTAAGAGCTCTTGTTGATGGAGATTCTTCAAATCCAGATCCAGATCCTCAGCCAGATCCAGACCCTCAACCAGACCCTTCTGCAAGTTATTCTTGTGAAAAAGTAATTGCACCTAGCTATACAGACGGATTTTTCTCTTTGGCGTCATTTAAAAATGTATTATATGCAGGAGCCTTTGGATATGGTCTTGAAAATCAAAGCATGATGTTTGGTGTGGGAGGAGCTTTCCAACCTGGAATAAAAAATATAGGAGAAAGTGTTTGTGCAATGGAAGAATTTGATGGTTTTCTTTATGCAAATACAGAAAACAGTGGAAAGGTTTATCGTTCTCAAGACGGTAAAAATTGGGTCACTGTACACAGTTTGGGCCAACCAACAGGTTGTGCTATGGATGTTCACAATAACAACTTGTTTGTTGTTGGTGCAAATGCTTTTGCTGGATTAAGAAAGTCTGTTATTTATAGATTTACTGGTAAAGTAGGGTGGCAATCTGTATATAGTGACGATTTGTATATAAGAGATATTGTTTCTTACAAAGGTAGAATATATGCTTTTGGTATTGATAATAGTGGTCAAGGTTATGTTATAAGTTCTGATAATGGTGTTACGGATTGGAGAAAACAACAGGTGGACAGTCGTTTTTTTAGAGCAACTGTTGTAGATGATACTCTGTGGATAGGGTCTTCTATGAAATATAGTAAAAATAATAAATCTGGAATTTTCAAATATAATGGAAATACCTTTGTAAATGTTTATAATACAAATATTTATGAACACATAACCTATGTTAAGGGTTGGGAAGGTGCTTTGTTTGCAGGAACAACAAAAGGTTTCAAAGTAAAAATGGATGGAACAAATGCAAAGGGTCCAACACAGCTTTTGGTTTCAGCAGACAATGGAACTTCTTGGAAGACAGCATGTACGGTTCAAGAAGAGGGTATTTGGGATATTATGGAAAACAACGGAAAATTATATATAGCTACGATGAGTTATAATAATGCTACGGGTGGTTCTGTTTATGAGGTAAAGAAAAAATAAAATATGAAAAATATTTATAAATTTATTTTAATATTGGTTGTTGTAGTAGGAGTTTCATTTTATTTTGGAAACTCTCCTGCTGAAAACATTTCGGCCGCGAACAATGAACATGCCGGAGATGTTAGTGGTTGTAGTGTTACAGCAACAACACTGACTGGCGCAAAGGAATATGGAGAAGATCAAGGTAGAACAAATGGATGTAGACCAACATTTTTCTTTGATATGTCTGGAGACGGATATTGTCCAGGAGGAAAATGTTCTGTTGATATAAGTTGTGAAGACGGTGATGCCGAGACATACACATTTGATAATCCAGGTGTTCCTCCAGGGGAATGTCCTCCTGGTGCAAATTGGAATGGGGCGGTTGGAAATAGTCCTGGAAGATACCCTCTCGTTTACTGGGATTTGGAAGGATTTCTTTGGAAATCAAAAGGAAATACATATTGTAAATTGGTTGTCTATTTGCCACAAAAATTTGGAACAGGTGAATGTGAGCCAGATTTTCAGGGGAGTCCAGCAAGCCCTGCAGATCCTGCAGAAACTTTAATGGATCTTGTTAATGAATGGAGAGATATTTCTGAAAAAATACACAGATCGGGTGATTTAGCAGCAGCTCAGGATGAATATGATGAAATAAAAGCCGAAATGGATGCTATAAAAAAAGAAGCTCTTCAAATTGTACCAGAAGGAAGTTGTGACTATATTATTTACGGAGACGATCCTGGTTTTCATCACTACAATCCACATTCTTTTGATTCAGCAAAATCAGCAATTGTTTTATGTCCACTTTCACCAGAACTTGTTAGTTGTACGGGTTTTGTTCCTAATATAAATCCACTAACAGGCAAAATGTGGCCAGATAAAAATAGACAGATATTTATACAAGGAACACCAAAAAGTGGTCCTTTGACGATAAATTGTTTGGGCAAAGATGGAGAAACTTATAGTTATAGAATTAATGATGGTAATACATACACAAACGGCGTGTGTCAGTAAAAGATAAAAGTTGCTTTTAAATATCTTTTTAGAAAGATGTTTAAATAAAAAATTATAAATGGCGAAATTGTTAAAATTTAGAAAAATAATATCTTTCTTTTTTGGAATGGTTGTTTTGTTCGGAGGTATTTTTTCTCCGGTTGGTTTTGATATTCAAAATGGAGGAAATCTAACAATAGATGTTGCAAGTGCTGCAAATCAAACCGGTACCAGTGTTTCTTGGGAAGATTTTATTGAAAGTGAAGGATATTCTTGTAATATAGCATCATGGAATTTCACTTTCGGCGGTTGTATGGTTTTGGTACTAAAGGATGTATATGCGGTTGTTGCTTTTTTGTTGGTTATATTTGCAAAATTTTTTGATGTTCTTCTAATGTTTTCTATTAGTGATAAATTTTTAGACCAAGAATTTATTGGACCAGCATGGACGGCATTGAGGGATGCTGCCAATATGTTGTTTATTTTTCTGTTGGTAATTATTTCCATATCAATAATACTGGATTATGGAAGTTTCAAATCAAAAGAATTGATAGTAAAAGTAATAATGATTGCAATTGCTATCAATTTTAGCTTGTTTGTTTCAAGGGTGGTCATAGATGCGGGAAATATTTTCACGGTTGGTTTTTATGATGCGATAGGTGCAAAAGATATGGAAGATACATATATTGCAGGTATTATTCCAAAAGAAATTTCTAGTGGACTGATGTCTATGTTTAATCCAGTAGAGATGATGGATCAGGAGGCTTTTCATAAATGGGTGGAAGGTGAGGGAGATAAGACCGCTATTATGATTGTTATTTTTTTGGTTGCTATTGCAATAGCTTTTTATACGGCGTATGTGTTTTTTATGGCTGGCTGGACATTTATTGGTAGGGTTATTTATCTTTGGATGTTGATGGTTCTTTCTCCTCTTGCTTTTATGTCTTATGCTATTCCTGGAATGGGATCGTATTTTACAAAATGGTGGCAAAAGTTATTGGATAAATCTTTTTGTGTAGTAGTATTTCTTTTTATCCTGTGGTTGTTGTTCTTAATAAATGATAATGGACTTTTTGCCTCAAATAATTTTGTTGAAGGTGATAATATTTTAGGACAGATATTGGTAATTCTAATGAAAGCAATGATTGTTTTTGCTTTTATGAGAACAGCATTATCTGAATTAAAGAAAAAATGTGATGACGGTGTTATTGGGGATAGTATATTAAAAGGTGTGAAAGGAGCTGTTGGTTTGGCTGGTATTGCAACAGGAGGTGCTTTGGTGGGTGCAGGAGCAAAAGCATTGGGCGGTAATTTGATGAGAGGAACGGTTGGACGAGCTGCACAACGCGGTGCGGAATATATGGAAAAGAAAGGTGGGGGTACATCAACTATGGGTAAATTGGGATTGAAAACATTAAGAAATGTTGGAGATTCAAAATTCGGAATGGCAAAAGAAAGTTTCAAAGCCAGAGAAGATAGTAAAGTAAAAGATCATCATGCTTATGCAAATACTTTGTCAAAAGAAAAGAATATTACAGCAAACGAATTAGATGCCAAAGGAAAACCTGTAAGAGATGCACAGGGAAATATTAAGAAGACAAATATTAGTGCTCAGGATCAGTATTATAGAAATATTTCAAAATCAAAAATTTCTAATACCGTTGCAGCAACCGCTGGTGCGGCAACAGTTGCAACAGGAGGTGTTTTGGCACCTTTAACTGTTCCTCTAGCGGATTATATGAGAACTCGTGCAACCACTGGTGCAAAAGCAGCTGAACAACAAGGAAAGATAAGTAAATTAAATAAAGATAAAGAAATAGAGAGGGAAAAATTCAAACTTGAAATTGAGAAATTAAAAAATGAAGAACTTAGAGAAGCTGAAATTCATTTGCAAGAAGCAAAAGATGATTTGGAGAAAGCAAAATTAGCAAAACAACCAGAAAGTGCGCTAAGTATTTATAGGTCTGGTGTTGGAGATGCACAGGTTACTTTGTCAAAAGCTAATTCAGAAATAAAAAAGAAAGAAGAAGAACTAAAAGAAAAATTGAAAAAGTATGATGAGGATATTAAGAAAGCGAGAGAGGATATGAAAAAAAATAAATAATTTATAAACTATGGAATATACACCAGAACAAATTGAAAATAGACTAAATTCGCTTCCTGCTGATATCAAGCAGGCGATGTCAGAGGTTGATACAACCACAGCTATTTTAAATGTGGGAAAGAAAAATGGACTTCATGTAGATCAGATGGGAGAGCTTCTCTATTGTGTTGGCCTTGTGATGCTCGGCCTCGAACATTCTCAACGCTTTGCAGACATTATTATTGAAAAGGTGGGCGTTTCCCCTGAACAAGCAGAAGTGATAACCGCCGATATAAACAACGAGGTTTTCTTAAAATTGAGAGAGTCTATTAAAAAAATTCACGAACAGCACTCTTCTCAAAATACAGAAATAGATAATAGGCCTTTGGCAGAGAAAATGAATCCTTTTGAACAAAAACACGAAGGAGAGGTGTTGGATAAAGACAAAATTTTGGCAGAGATAGAAAACCCTGAAAATATTATAGAAAACAAGGTTTCAACACCTTCTGTAAATATAAACGTTCAAATTCCTGTGATTGAGCCTCCTATGCCCGCAGAACCTTTTAAAATGAATATTATGGAGAGTAAATTGGGTGGAGTAACAAAATTACCTATGCAAGAGAAAAAGGTAGAAGAATCAGGAGTAAAGATAGATCCGTATAGAGAACCAATTGAGTAGAAAGTCGAAAGTTTGTAAAGTTATAAAGTATGAAAATAGAAAGATTTGAAGATATAATATCATGGCAAAAAGCTGAAAAATTAACCCTAGATATTTATAACATTTTTAGAAATATTAATGATTTTGGTTTTAAAAATCAAATACAAAGATCTTCTGTTTCTATAATGAATAATATTGCCGAAGGGTTTGAAAGAAAGGGAAATAATGAATTAAAGTATTTTTTGTTCGTTGCAAAAGGATCATGTGCTGAAACCAGATCAATGTTGCACTTATCATTACAGTTGAAATATTTAAAAGAAGATCAATATAAAAAATTAAACGAATTATCAATAGAAATTTCAAAATTATTATCAGGTTTAATCAAAACTTTATAAACTTTAAACTTTATAAACTTTAAACTAATATCGTGCATTTCGAAGTACCACAATTTATAGATATAGAAGACAAAATAGTTGGACCCCTAACTATCAAGCAGTTTATTTTCGTTGCCGGAGGAGCAGGAATTTGTTTTGCTATCTATTTTTTTCTTAAAAGTCTATTTTTCACTCTTCTTCTAGGGGCTCCTTTTATAGCTCTTTCTCTTTCTCTTGCTTTTTATAAACCAAGCGGAAGACCTTTTATTTTAGTTTTGGAATCAGCCTTTTGGTTTTTCTTGAAAAGTAAATTATATATTTGGAAAAAAGAACCAAAGAAAGTTCAGAAAGGAGTAGAAAAAGAACCCGATTTGGTGGCTCAGATGAATGTACCAAAATTGTCAGATAGTAAATTATCAGATTTGGGTTGGAGTTTGGATATAAAAGACAAATTGGAAGATAATATGAATAATAATTAATAAAAATTCAAAATTGAAATCTCAAAATGCAAAATGAAAAAGAAAAATTTAAAAATGAATTTAAGAAAAGATTGTATACATGGACACTAAGATTAATAAAATTTATTGATAAATTAAATAAAGATTCTGTCTGTAATGTAATAGGAAAACAATTATTGAGAAGCGGAACAAGTATTTTATCAAACTATGTTGAAGCGGGATCTGCTAGTTCGAAGAGAGATTACATTAATTTTTTTACATATTCTTTAAAATCATCCAATGAATCGAAGGTGTGGTTGTCTTTGTTGAGGGATACAAACAAGGGGGATAAAAAAGAATTAGAGTGGATGTTATGTGAATTACAAGAAATATCAAACATCATTGCATCTGGTATAATAACAATGAAAGGGAAAAGATAATTTTTATTTTTAAACTGTCATTTTTAATTTTGAGATTTTAATTTTGAATTTGAAACATGGAAAAAACATCAGCAACACAAGGATTTGTTCCTATCAAAGAAATAAGAGATGGTGTAATTGTTCTTAAAGATAATTCTCTAAGGGCTATTTTGATGGTTTCTTCTTTAAATTTTTCTTTAAAATCCTCAGATGAACAAATAGCAATTATTTATCAATTTCAAAATTTTTTAAACTCTCTTGATTTTTCTACTCAGATTTATATTCAATCAAGAAAGTTGGATATTAGGCCTTATATCTCAGTTATGGAGGAAAAATACAAAGCTCAAACAAATGATTTGATGAAAATTCAAACAAGAGAATATATAGAATTTATAAAGAAATTTACCGAGAGTGTAAATATAATGACGAAAAACTTCTTTATAATTGTACCTTACACACCTTCTTTTCTAGGAAACTCCTCGAAAGGCCCCCTCGGTCTTGGTGGAGGGAAAAAAAATACACAAATTTTGGAAAACGATTCTTTTGAAGAGAGTCGTTCACAGTTGGAACAAAGAGCCAATGTCATAGAACAAGGGTTATCAAGGTCTGGTTTAAGGGTTGCCAGATTAGGAACTGAAGAATCGGTAGAATTACTTTATAAAATATTTAATCCAGGAGAATCAGAAAAACCAATTCAACTAAATTAAAAATATGAGCATTTTTGATAAAATTTTAGGAAAAAAAGACGAGGGTCCGGGTATCACACCCACATTGCCACAGGAAATTTATGAGACTGGTGTTTTGGAATTGCAAGATATTATTGCTCCTTCTGCTCTAAAGATTTCTCCTAACAATATTAACCTCGGTGGTAAAATAATGAAAACATTTTTTGTTATTTCTTATCCAAGATTTTTATCTGACAATTGGTTTTCTTCTGTAATTAATTTAGATAAAGAATTTGATGTATCTATTTTTATTCATCCGATTGAGACAGAAAAAGTATTGCGACAATTTCAAAAGAAAGTAGCCGAGGTTCAAAGCCAAATAATGACAAGAGAAGAAAAGGGATTTGTTAGAGACCCGGGTTTAGACGCTGCTTATCAAAATCTCGAAGATTTGCGTGACAAATTGCAACAGGCACAGGAAAAATTGTTTGATGTCGGTGTTTATATTTCTATTTATGGAAAAGATGATGACGAATTGAACAAACTTGAATCAGAGATTCGTTCTATTTTGGAATCAAAACTTATCTACATTAGACCATCTCTTTTCCAACAAGAACAAGGTTTTAGAAGTATTTTGCCATTAGGAAATGATCTTTTAAATGTTCACTCAAAGCTTAATTCCGCCCCTCTTTCCAGTATTTTTCCTTTCGTTTCTTTTGACCTAACATCTGATAAAGGAATTTTGTATGGAGTAAACAGACACAACTCAAGTTTGATAATTTTTGATCGTTTTTCTTTAGCAAACTACAATTCAGTTACTTTTGCAAAATCTGGAGCAGGAAAATCTTATGCAATCAAATTGGAAGTTTTGAGATCTCTAATGTTTGGTGTAGAGGTTATGGTAATAGACCCTGAAAGAGAATTTGAATATTTGTCCGAGGCAGTAGGGGGAAGATATTTTAATATTTCTTTGTCGTCCGAACACCATATCAATCCTTTTGATTTACCAGCTCCAAGACCAGACGAATCACCTTCAAATGTTTTGCGATCACATATTGTCAATTTGGTAGGGCTTTTTAGAATTATGTTGGGAGGGTTATCACCAGAAGAAGATGCAATAGTGGACAGAGCTATTTCGGAAACTTATGCCTTGAGAGATATTACACCCGATTCCGATTTTACAAACATAGAACCACCTCTTTTGTCAGACTTTGAACTTGTTTTGGCGGGAATGGAAGGAGCCGATGTTTTGGTTCAAAAAATATCAAAATATACAAAAGGTACATGGTCTGGATTTTTGAACAAACCAACCAATGTGGATATAAATAGTAAATTTATTGTATTCTCTATTAGAGACATGGAAGATGAGTTGCGACCGGTGGCAATGTATATTATTACCCACTATATTTGGAATGCGGTTAGAAAAGAATTGAAAAAAAGATTGTTTGTTATCGACGAAGCATGGCAAATGATGAAATCAGAAGACGCTGCCTCTTTCTTGTTTAGTATGGCAAAAAGAGGAAGAAAATATTATTTAGGATTGGCAACAATTACCCAAGACATCAACGACTTTCTTCCTTCTCCGTATGGACTGCCCATTATCACCAACTCTTCTATTCAGGTGTTGTTGAAACAGTCTCCTACAACAATAGACGCTGTTCAAAAAACATTTAACCTTACAGATGAGGAAAAATATCTTCTTTTGGAAGCGGGTGTAGGGGAGGGAATTTTCTTTGCTGGACTAAAACACGTAGCAATAAAAATAATTGCATCATATACCGAAGATCAGATTATTACATCGGATCCATCACAGGTTTTGGCCATTAAACAAGCAAAAAGAGATCTGGAAGCATCTGAATAATTTATGTTAATATAAATATAATAAATGAAGAAAGTATTTAATAAAAAAATAAAAGTTTATTTGGGGGTACTTTTCGTTTTTTCTTTTGTTTTTGTTTCTTTTGCTGATGCTGTTGAAACAGATATAGAAAGTTATGTTTTTGGTGGTAGTGGTATTGGTAGTTTACCAGAATTATTAACTATGAAGCTAAGTAATAGAATACCCAGTCCAAACGAAGAAATTACAATATCTTTGGAAAATTATTCAATAGATTTGTATACATCACAGATTTCTTGGTATAAAAATGATTCTTTGGTAGAGAGAGGTCTTGGAAAAAAAGATTTTACTTTTAATGTGGGAGGTTTGGGTACATCTGACACAATTACCGCAGTTGTTTTAACAAAAAATGGTGAACAAATTTCAACTAGCAAAACTTTTTCTCCTGCAGAGGTTGATATTGTGTGGGAGGGAGATGTTTATACACCACCTTTTTATAAAGGAAAGGCACTCGTCTCACATCGTTCTGTTGTAAAAATAGTCGCAATTCCAAATTTTATTGGTTCTAACAAATCAAAAATAAGTGACGATAAATTGATGTATGTTTGGAAAAAGAATGGAAATATTATAAATGGATCACAAGGGATGGGCAAAAATATGTTGTATTATGATATGGAGAAAAATTTTAGAGACAGTGTTTTGACAGTCGAGGTTTCTAATAGCGACGATTCTATAAAAGCAAAATCTTCTGTCAGTATAAAAGAGATCAAACCAAAGATAGTGTTTTATGAAAACGACCCTCTTATGGGAATAGTTTTTGAAAAAGCATTAAATAAAAAAACCGACTTGTTAAAAGAAGAAATAACTGTAACCGCGCAACCTTTCTTTTTTTCAAAAGATGATATAAAAAATGAGAAACTTGAATATAAATGGAAACTTAACAATAAAATATTGGATGATGTCGTTGGAGATTTTATAACCTTGAAAAAAGGTGAAGACAAAGGTACCGCAAATTTAAGTCTGAATATACAAGATAAAAATAGAGTAATGCAGTCAGCGACAAACATTTTAAATATCAATTTTGATGATGAGAGAGCATCGTTATTTAATTTTTAATATATGATAAATTTTTTAAAAAATAAAAAAATACAAATCGTTTCATCAGCTGCTTTTCTTTTTTTTGTTTCTTTCTCTGTTTCTTTCTCTGCAGTTGAATATAAGATGCTTGAAAAATTGCCCTACATCAATCCAAATGGGGAAGCTGTAGATCTTACAACATATCTTTCAGGAGCGTTTAGACTGGCTTTTGGTGTTGCTATTCTTTTAGCGGTATTTCAACTATCATTTGCTGGTTTCAAATATCTAACAGAAGAATCTTTTACTGGAAAAACAAATGCAAAAAGTAAAATCAACAACGCGATTTTTGGACTTGTCCTTATTTTTGTTTCTTATTTGTTGTTGAATTTTATCAACCCAGATTTGGTGAATATTCAATTTGAAATTCCTAAGGTAGGTAAGTCTAATGGGTCATGAGCAAGTGGAGGTTGGTAAAAATATAACAATAATATAATTTGGTTTATTTTATGACAAAAAAGATTTTAATAATATTGATAATAATATTGATACTCGCAGTTGTTGGAGTGTTTATTTTTTATTTTGCATTTTCAAAAAATAATCCAAATTCTGATCAATTTGATGGATCTCCGTTGGGATTTATTTTTGGTAATTTTGGTGGAGGAGGAAATAATTTAGATGAAGATGTAGACAATGGACCAGATATTACAATTGGAGAAGAAAAACCACTTTTGAGATTAAGAAAAATTTCTGAAACTCCAACCGCTGGTTTTGTTGTTTTCCAAAACGAAGACAAAGAAGTGACTGTCAGATATACAGAAAGATCAACGGGGCATATTTTTGAAGCAAGCACAGTTCGTCCAACAATAAAAAGAATCTCAAATACAACTATTCCAAGGATTTATGAAGCGGTTTGGGTAAATAGTGAAGAATCTGTAATGAGATATTTAGATGAAGATAATAATATAAAAAGTTTTTATGCAAAAATAATAAAAAATGATGCAGACAGCACAGAAGAAGGAAAAACAGAAGGTGTATTTTTGAGAGATAACATAAAAGATGTCTTTTTGTATGGAAAAAAGATCTTAAATATTTATAACGAAGCAGGATATTCTCAGTTTGTGATTTCCGATGTTGATGGAAGTAATTCTTTTGAAATATACGAATACCCTCTTGAAGGATGGTTGATTCAGTCTCCAAAAACAGGAATGTTTGCTCTAACAATAAAGCCAACATATGATAATTTTGGATATTTGTATTTTTTGGATATAAATTCAAAAGAAAAAACAAAAATTTTATCTAAAGTTGTTGGATTAACGACGCTGACAAGTGGTGATGCAAACAAGGTATTGTTTGCAGAAAAGATAAAACTTTCTTCTTATGATGTTGATAATAAAGAAACAAAAAAGATGGATGTTGATACACTTCCTGAAAAATGCGCGTGGTTTAATGATTCTATAAGTGTTATTTGTGGTATTCCAAAAAATACATTGGGTGGAAAGTATCCAGACGATTGGTATCAGGGGATATATTCGTTTTCTGACGATATTTATATATTGGATGTAGATGGAGGATTTTCTGAGTTGATTATTTCACCAGAAGAATTTTCTGGAGAAAATATTGATCTAATAAAACCAATTTTTAGCTCGGATGAAAAGTTTTTGTTCTTTATAAACAAAAAAGATCAATCGTTATGGAGTTTGGAGATATCACCAGAAATTAAAATTAAAACAGAAAATATAGAGACAGCAACAACAACGAGTGAAAACTAAAAAAATATTGAAACAAATTTAAAAACTAAAAAAAGCGGGTAATCCCGCTTTTTTTAAATTAAAAACTATTTTTGTTTGATTTGTATTTGATACAAACTTTTCTAAATGCTCCCACTCCAGATGATTCTGTTTCTATGTTTTCTTGATCTGCCAATACAGAGTGCACGATCATTCTCTCAAAAGAAGACATTGGATCCATCTCTACATCTCTTTTAAAGAAGACTGCTTTTTCTGCCATTTCCAAAGCTTTATTTTTTATCTTTTCTATATTTTTTGTTTGATAGTCATTTACATCAATAAAAAAGTTTATATTTTTTATATCTTCGTCTTTTCCTCCTTTGACAATTTGTTTAACGAGATAGTTGAGAGCTTTTATATTGTTTCCTTCATTTCCAATCAAGATGCCAGAGTCAGAAGATTTTACTGCAAATCTAAAATTATCATTTCCATCGTCGCAAATTGTAACATTTTCAAAATTAACAGTAAGCCTGCTTAACATTTCCTCGATAATTTTCTTTATTTTGTTATTTGCTTCGTTTTCCATAATTATTTGTTTTCTGCTTTGACGGTTTTTCTAATATATAATTCTTGAACTATCATAAACAGGTTGCTTGTTATCCAATATAATGCAACAGCGGAAATTAGTCCATAGGCAATAATAAAAATTATTACAGGCATTACATATTTCATTTGTAGTTGCATATTTTTAACCAAATCGTCTTTAAATGTATTTTGATCGGCTGGTTTGTCATTCTTTTTTTGTCCTGACATAACCAGTCTTATTTGGAAAAATTGAGAAATTCCAGCAAGCAAAGCCAAGATAAAGCTTTTTTGAGTTATATCAAAAAATCCTAAAAATGTGACATTATCAATATGTGCGGGTGCTTTTATGAAAGAATATAAAATATCAAAATTTACATCAGGCAGACCTCCTTTCAAGAAAACAAAATAAAGAGCAAATAGAATAGGGAGTTGGACCAAAATAAGAAAGAAACTCGCAAAAGGATTTATTTTGTATTCTTTATACAAATCCATTATTTTTCTTGCTTGAGTTTCTTTATCTTTTTCGTATTTTTTTCTGATTTCATTTACAAGAGGGTCTATTTCCTTAACCTTTAATTGGGTTTTGATGGATTCTTTTGTAAGTGGAAAAACAATCAATTTTACTACGAGAGTTACTATAACTACCGCAATTCCCAAATCCATCCAAGGAAAGAAAGACACTAAAAATACCAATCCATTATAAATTGGATTATAAAAAATTGTGTGAAATATATAAGAAAACATGAACCTATTCTATATTAATAGGTTGTTAAAATCAATCAAAAATATTTTTCGATGATATTTTGAATATCTTTTTCTGTTTCTTGAAAATTTATATTCTCACCTTCTTTTTTTAAAAAGAAAATAATAGAAACTCCGTCGGGAATATTTTCTAGAGAGTTTCTTATAATAGAGTAGACCCTTCTTTTTAAAAAGTGTCTTTTTATTGATCCTTTGATTATTTTTTTAGATACAGCAAACGCAAATTTTTTTTCAGAATTGTCTGTCTTTAATATTTTTATATTAAAATAATTAGAATTTTTAGATGCACCATTTTTAAAAACGATATCAAATTCTTCTTTGGTGAGTCTGTTTTTTTTATTTAACATAATTAAAGTATAAGGGATTTAAAAAGCGTTTGTCTATAGACAAACGCTTTTTTAAAATAAATTTATATTAAACAGATAGCTTTGCTCTACCTTTTCTTCTTCTGTTAGCCAAAACCTTTTTGCCTCCGGGAGTAGATGTTCTAACCAAGAAACCATGGGTCTTTGCTCGTTTTCTTTTTTTAGGTTGGTATGTTTGTGACATAATGGAAAAGAATACTATATTGGGGATAAAAATGCAAATCTATACGGATACCACTTGTATTGAAAAAGAATTGTGGTGCTTGATGATTTTGTTTCTTTACATTAATGAAAATTTGGATTCTAATAAGTTATCCACACGTTAATAACATATTAACTAACTCATATCAAGTTTTATATTCCACAAATAGGAATATAATATGAAGTATCAATTTTTTATTCCTAAATAAATAAAAGCCATGTATATAACAACTCTCGAAGATAACAAGAAGATCTGGGAAAAAGTTTTGTCGGACGTTGAAATGAGTGTTTCCAAAGCAAATTTTAATACATGGTTTAAAGACACTGATATTATCAAATATGAAAACGGAACGATCTACTTGAGTGTACCAAACGAGTTTGTTAAAAATTGGCTTTCTGAAAAATATCACAAATTTATCCTCAAATCTCTTAGAGGAATCCAAGAAAACATTAGAAATGTTGATTACATCGTTGTTAGTGGTGCAAAAAAGAAAGAGTTGTCCATGTTAAAGCAATCTATGTCCATTAATAACGAACTTCCTCTTAATGATTTTTATATAAACAAAGACGACAATTTGAACCCAAAATATATTTTTGATTCTTTTGTTGTGGGTACCTTCAATGAATTGGCTCACGCAGCATCTCAGGCAATTATCAAGAAGCAGGGAATTGTATATAATCCTCTTTTTGTATATGGAAATACCGGTTATGGAAAAACACACCTTATTCAGGCAATTGGAAACCATTTAAAAACATCCGATGATAAAAAAGTTTTTTATGTAACTTCCGAAAAATTTTCTGTTGATTGTGTTAATTCTATTCAGCAAAATAAATTGAATCAATTTAAAGAAAAATATAGAAAGTATGATGTCTTGATAATGGATGATATTCAATTTATTTCAAACAAGGAAAGATCTCAAGAAGAGCTATTTCATTTGTTTAATACTCTTTATGATGGAAACAAACAAATTATTTTTTCTTCAGATAAACATCCAAGTTATATTCCAGGATTGGCAGATAGATTAAAATCAAGATTTAGCCAAGGAATGATTGTCGATGTTCAAGCACCGGATGCGGAATCTAGAATGGAGATATTGAGAAACAAGTCAAAAATGAACAATTTTTATTTGGCAGAAGATATCATCAATTTTATTGCAATATCCGTACAAGGCAATATTAGGGATTTAGAGGGTATTTTAAACTCGGTTATTTGCCAGACTCAGTTGAAGGGAAGAGACTTGAATATGTCAGAAATCAAGAATTTGTTGAAAAACAATGTAAAGCCAAAGAAAAATGTATCCGTTAAAGAAGTGGTAAAGATTATTGCGAGCTTCTACAATCTAGAAGAAACTACTATTTACGAAAAGACAAGAAGAAAAGAAGTGGTAAAACCTCGTCAGGTTATCATGTATATTCTGAGAAAAGATTTCAATGTTTCTTATCCATCAATTGGAGAAAAATTGGGAGGGCGAGATCACACAACCGTTATTCACTCTTGCAAGAAAATAGAAGATGAGTTGAAAGATAATAATTTGTTGGAACAGGAGTTAGAACAGATTCGCTCAATGTTTTAGAAAGTTTTAAAATTAGCAAATTTCTTCGTCAATTTTATAAAAATAATTTTCGTCGTATCTGAAATACGCCTCAAATTATTTTTACAAAATTTCCTCGAACTTTATCTAATTTAAAAACTTTTAAATATTTAAATCTTTAAACTATAAAAAAATGAAATTGGAATGTTCAAAAGAAAAATTGGTGAGAGCAATCTCAAAGGCCGAAAAAATAACTGGTAAAAATTTATCTTTACCTGTTTTGAGTTGTGTTTTGTTGGATGCAAACAACGGTAACCTAAAAATTTCTTCTACTAATTTAGATTTGGGAATAGAAATAAATGTTCCTGCTAGAGTAGACGAAGAAGGAATCACAGCTGTTTCTGGATCTGTATTAGGCAGCCTTTTGTCGAGCGATTTTAAAAGTGAAAAAATAAAACTGGAAACAAAAAATGAAAATTTAAATGTTTTGTCAGATAGTTATTCAACAATAATAAAATCACAAAATAGTGAAGATTTTCCGACCATTCCTCGTTTAAAGAAAGACAAGGTGATCAACATCGAAAGTAAAAAATTGGTTAAGGGATTAAAATCTGTTTGGTATAGTTCTTCAACATCAAATATCAAACCAGAATTATCTAGTATTTTGATCTGTTCAGAATCAAACACAATTGTTTTTGTTGCGACCGACTCTTTCAGATTGGCAGAAATGAAAATAGACTTCAATTTAGAGGATTTTGAACAAATATTGATACCTTTCAAAAACATACCTGAAATTTTGCGAGTATTTGATGATGTGGATGGAGATATAAAAATGTACATAACCGAAAATCAGATTGCTTTTGAATATGAAAACATTTATCTCACATCTCGTGTGATTGACGGAATTTTCCCAGATTATAAACAACTACTTCCAAAAGAATTCAAAACAGAAATTACTGTCTTAAAAGAAGATCTGGTTAATGTATTAAAAGTAAGTAACATTTTTTCTGACAAATTTAATAAAGTGAGTTTTAGCATCAGTCCCAAAGATAAAAAGTTTGAGATTAGAGCAGTAAATAGTGATGTAGGAGAGAATGTAAACAGGGTAGATGCTGTTTTGAAAGGGGATGACATCGAGATAAATTTTAATCAAAAATATATAATGGATTGTTTCCAGTCTATTACCACAGACAGTTTGGTTTTAAAATTTAATGGTTTGAATAAACCGATGGTCATCAAGAGTGTGCCAGATACTCAGTTTACTTATCTTGTGATGCCAATGAATAAATAAATTATTTAAATAATCCCAAATTTAGCGTACTTCTTCGTCACAATTCGCAAAATTTTGTTCGTCGTATCTAAAATACGCCTCACAAAATTTTGCTCTTGTTCCTCGAATTACATCTAAATTTGAAATTATTTAAGAATAAAAATCTGCGTCAGACTTTTAAATAATTTTAAAAATTTAAATCTTTAAAATTACAATTTAAAAAATCCCAGTTCATGCTGGGATTTTTTGTTTTTAAATTATCTGCATGCAGTGCAGGCGGTACAAGCACAGCAGGCGCTAATTTTGTCAAGATTTTTTGGTATTACCTCGAGAGAATGTTTTTCAAAAGGTTTTGTAAAAGCTGAAAAAATTTCTATCCTTGGGTTAAAAATTTTCTTTTCTTTTTTCACAACACGCCTCCTATGTTTTATTGTGTAACATGAAATACCTTAAAAATCAAAAAAGATCAATATTTACATTTATTATAACAAAGTTATTTTTGGGCACAAACAATAAGTTTTATTTTTTATGGTAATATTAAAATAAAGTTTTATGAAATATATTATAGTTAAAAATATCAATAAGAATAATTTAAAGAATTTTTCTGTAAAAATACCACTCCAAAAATTGGTGGTTATTGTTGGTCCGAGCGGTAGTGGTAAATCAACATTGATTCACGAAGTTTTGTATAAAAATACGATTAAAAAAGAGTGGAATATTAAAAATTTACCAGAAAAAATTGATATTCTTGAACAAAAAGTTATTTTACCAAAGGATACTAAATTAAGTTTGGGAGAATTTAATTTAAATAAATTAAAAACAAAACTTTCAAAGATACAAAAAAATGATTTATTTGTGGTTGATGAGCCGTGTGCAGGATTCTGTAAAAAAGAGAGAGAAAAAATTTTAAAAATGTTGCGTGAAAAAGTTGATGTAGGATATTCTATAATTGTTGTTGAACACAATAGGGAAATAATTGAAAATGCCGATTATGTTATAGAGCTTGGGCCTGGTGCGGGACGTTACGGAGGAAAGTTGATTTTTGAGGGAGATAATAAAAAGTTTAAAAAATCAAAAACAATTACAGCTAAACATATTTTTTCAAAAAGAGAAAAAGAGTCAGTCCAAAAGGATTTTAGTAAAGAAAAAATAATAACAATTTCAAAAATAAAGAATGATTGTTTTAAAAATTATACTTTTAGTTTTCCTCTAAATAATATTGTATGTTTGACAGGTTGTTCAGGAGCCGGTAAATCAACTTTGCTAGATGTTGTATATAGAGCTTTGTTTAAAGGAAAAAATGCATGGAAAATAAGATTAAAAAGTGTAAATATTAATGGAAAGACAAATGTTCGCAGATCATTTATTGTGCCACAGTCTCCAATAGGCAATCACCCATCTAGTACTCTCGCGACTTATACAAAAGTTTGGGATAATATCAGAACAATTTTTTCTGATCAAAAAACTTCAAAAAATTTAGGTTTAAAAAAATCAGATTTTGTTGTCTCAAAAAAGATTTTGGAAGGAAATGCTGATTTTTCAAAAGATGCTTTAAGAGTTTCTTTTCAGGGGAAAAACATTAAAGATGTTTTAAATTTAACTATTGATGAGGCGTTGGAAATATTCAAGACGGATACTCTTATAGTAAGAAAACTTAAATTTTTAGAAGAGGTTGGTCTTGGATATTTGGTACTTGGACAAAAATCTGGATCGTTGAGTGGGGGAGAGGCACAAAGAGTAAGAGTGGCAAATATACTTTCAAAAAAATTAGGAGATAGGTCTGTATATGTTTTTGATACACCTTCTCGAGGTTTGCATCTTAAAGATATTCCTGTCTTGATTGATGTTTTTAAAAAAATTGTTAATAAAAATAATACTATTCTGATTGCGGATAACAGAGAAGAAATTTTTGATTATTGTGATTATAAAATAGAAATTTAAAACAAAAAAACTCTCGGAATTTAATTCCGAGAGTTTTTGTTTTGTTTGAAAATTGAAAATTGGTAAATGAAAATTTTATTAATTTAAAATTAAATCTTTAATTTTAAATTAATAATTGCTTCTCCTTTGTTGTAAAGGCTATCAAAGCCAATTACTTTTAATTCATTGTTGTCTTTAACACTATCTATTTCACTAGGTAAAAATGAAAATACATTATTTATTGATGATCCAATCATTTGACCATTTAAGTAGTAATTTACTTTCACTAACGGCACATTGTTATCATTATTGATAAGAATATTTATTTTTTCATTTGGATCATAAACAGTGTCTTGTCTTGGGGAAATAATACTTATTCTAGGCGCTGTCTCTTGGGTGTGAATATTGTCATATTCTGTCGGTATATATCCAGAACCATTTGTAAGACCATGTGATGCTACCCATTTTTGAACACCATATTCCCATCGTGAGAATTGTGGATCGTTGTAAGCGTTTGAAGGTTTTGGTCCTAAAGGATCATCTTTATCTACCCAATAAAGGATTGAGTGATATTCTTCAATTACTTTTTCCTCTCTAGTTTCCTCAGGAGTAAATTCTGTTGCTAATTTTCCAGACATTTTGTCTATTATATAAGTTGTTCCTCCTTGCCAAATTCCTCGCATAACAGGTTTCAAAGATTGGTCATATTTTAAAGGAGGTTCTCTAAAATCTTCGTTAGGATATTTTTTTAGAACTTCTTGCATAAATGCGTTCCAAATAGGAGTAACAATAAATCCAGCAACTTTTTTCTCCATCGATGTGTTGTCGTTGTTTCCTGCCCAAACACCTACTGCTACTTGGGGGATATATCCAACCGTCCACGCATCTTTGTAGTCGTTTGTTGTTCCTGTTTTGCCTGCTACGTCTCTTCCTCCAAAATAAAGAGGAGAGTTTGCTCCGAAAGCAGGAGTTCTTGCTTCATTATCAGACAATATGTTTGAGATATATAGGGCACTTTTTTCGGGAAGAACTCTTTTCGATTTATCCTCAAATTCTTCCAAAATATTTCCATTTTTATCTTCAACTTTCAAAATTGCCGTGCTTGGATTTCCTATTCCTTCGTTTGCAAAAACAGTGTAAGCCGTCGTCATATCCAATAGAGAAACCTCTCCACCTCCCAAAACAAGAGTAAGCCCATATTGTCCTACATTTGTTAGGCTATTTATTCCCATATCTTTTGCTGTCTTAAGAGAATCTTTCAATCCCGCCAAATACAAAACTTTTACAGCGGGTACGTTTAATGACTGAGCCAAAGCACTTCTAAATGTCACAGGTCCTCTATAAATGTTGTCGTAGTTTACAGGAGAATAACATCTGTCCGCATATTGAGAGGATGTTGGTGTTCCATCTGAATTACAATAGGTCGAGAATTCTGTTTTTACGTCAAATACAACAGTGTCTGGTGTGAATCCTTTGTTAAATGCAGTTGCATAAACAAACGGTTTAAAAGAAGACCCTGGTTGTCTATGAGCTGTAGCCACATTAAAGTTCCCATCTATATCTTCATCAAAGTAGTCTCTTGATCCAACCATTGTGAGAATTTGTCCTGTCTTTGCTTCTACCGCAACCAAAGAGGCGTTTTCTGCGTTATAATCTTTTTCGTTTTGAAGAGCCTTTTCTTTTACAATAATCTCAGCTTTTTCTTGCAAATCGTAATCCAGAGTAGTTATTACCTTGTATCCTCCTGTTGTCAGTACATCTTCACCATATTTTTTCGATAGATATTCTCTAACATACATAACAAAGTGGGCTGCTTTTATCCCTTTTGTTTGTTTTGCTCTGAAGGTAATTTTTTCATCTTTTGCTTGGTTATGTTCTTCCTCTGTTATGAATTTATTTTCAAGCATTTTTTGGAGAACAAGATTTTTTCTTACCTCAAGTCTTTCAGTGTTTTCTCCATAAGGAGAATAGAATGTTGGTGCTTGGGGGATGGCTGCAAGATAAGCTGATTCTGCTAGTGACAAATCAGCGGCACTTTTTCCAAAGAAAGATTGACTGGCCTCTTCAACTCCATAAAGATTTCCTCCATAAGGAGCCTCATTTAAATAGAGAGTCAAAATATCTTTTTTGGTCAACATTTTTTCTAGTTTGATTGCCAAAACCCACTCTTTTATTTTTCTGGAAATTTTCTTTTCTTTAGTAAGCACAGAATTTTTAACAACCTGCTGTGTGATGGTAGATCCTCCTTGACTGAAATTTCCTGAAAGAATGTTTGCAAAAATAGCTCTGATAAATGAGGTTGGTTTTATTCCAGAGTGTTCATAAAATTCTGCATCTTCTATCGCGATTGTTGCATTTTTTATATGATGAGAAATTTCTTCATAAGGGATGATTGTTCTTCTGATATCTTCGTGCACATCATAAAGCAAAATTTCTCCTGTTCTGTCATAGATTTTTGTTGATTGAGTAACTATTCTTTCTTCAAAGTTGTTTAAATCTGGTATTTTGAATGTCGAAATCCAAAACATTATTAATGCCGATAAAAGCATCGCTACTGCTAACGATATTAAAATTGTTTCTCTTTTAAAATTAAGGTATTTTTTTATCTTCATAACATTAAGGATACTAAAAAAAAAGTAACTATACAATAAAGAAATAGAAAAAGAAAGGCTTGAAATTAAAAATAAAACTAAAATGAGATGTTATAATGGTATTTATGGATAGTAATAGATTTTTGTTTTTGATTGCGTTTATTGTTGGTGTTTCTGTCATGGCGATGGAAATAACTGCTTCAAGGATATTAGCCCCTCATTTTGGGACATCTATTTTTGTTTGGACAAATATAATTGGTGTAGTGATGATGTCTTTATCTCTTGGATATTGGTTGGGTGGTAAATTGGTTGATAAAAATCCAAGATTGGAATTGTTGTTGAAAATTATTTTAGGAGCGGGTTTGTTTTTTTTGGGGGTTCCTTTTTTATCAAATAATTTAATAGAGATGATATCAGAAAATATTTTATTTTTTGATTCTGGAGTGACAATTTTATTTGTGGGTTCTTTTCTTTCAGCTTTTATTTTGTTTGGCTTTCCTATGTTTTTACTTGGAATAACTAGTCCTTTTTTAATAAAACTATACTCTGTTAATAATAAAGAACACGAAGGTGAGACTTCGGGAACCATTTTTGCGATTTCTACGCTGGGGAGTATTTTTGGGACATTTTTACCATCTCTTGTTCTGATTCCCTTTATAGGAACAAAATTTACAATTTATTTATTTTCCTGTATTTTAATATTTTTAGGTGTGGCGGGTGTTTTTAGTTTGAAAAACAAGTTTTTATTTTTGATTATTCCTTTTATTTGTTTTTTTTCTTTAAATCCTTCCATTTCAACAAATGCCAGCACTGTTATAGAAAAGGAATCTATATATCAATTTATAAATGTTACTAGTTACGACAATAGAAAATATTATATTTCTTACAACGAGGGTAGGGGAACTCAGTCCATTTTGGATAAAGATAATTTTTTAACAGGCCAATATTATGATTATGCTTCACTTTTACCATTAATGAAAGACTCTGGCACACTAGAATATTTACTTGTCGGTTTGGCGGGAGGAACAATAGTAAATGCCCTAGACAAGATTTATGGTAAAGATATCAATGTCACAGCGGTTGAAATAGACAAAGATGTAATAGAAATTTCAAATAATTTATTGAATTTAGAAAATTCATCTTTGAATGTTGTAAATATGGACGGGAGAATGTTTTTAAAATTTAACAAAAAGAAATACGATTTTATTTATATAGATGTTTATATTAATGAGATGTATGTGCCTTGGACATTTTCAACTTCTGAATTTTGGAAGATTGTGAAAAATTCTCTAAAAGAAGATGGCGTTGTTGGAATAAATTTGTTTTCTGGCGGTGAAAATACTGATTTTTTGAAAATTTTTTCTAACACAATTGCAAAAGAATTCAGTCATACTTATGGTTTGTGGCCGATAAAGAATGGCTCTTATAATTATGCTGTTTTTGCATCAAATGAGAGCATCAATTTTGATAAAATGAAGCAAAAAAAAGAATATAAAGTGTTGAGTGATCAGATTGATTATTTTTTAAACAACTATATTGATATTAATTATTCTGAGGATATAAAAGTATTTACCGATGATTGGTGCCCCGTTGAGTTTTTGACAGATAAAACAATTTTTAATTAAACAAACCCGCTTTTTAGCGGGTTTGTTGTGTCTTTTTAAAACAAGTCGTCTTCTGGTTCTACATCGTCGTACAAATCTTCTGCTCCTAGATCATCTCCATCTTCTTTGTTTGCCACACACACATCGCAGTCTCCACAAGTACATTCTCCATCCTTGGCAATACATTCTTCACACTCTCCACAACTGCAGATATCTGGTTCAACATCTCCTCCAATAACAGCATCTAAATCCTCATCAGCCAAGACACCTTCGTTTATATTTTCTTCTTCCATTTTATTTTTTTAAATTGGTTTTTAAAATTGACCATTAAAAGTTTCACAACTTTGATTTAACCCATTTTTATCAAATTTAAACAGTTTGTGCAATATAGACTTATCCCCAAAAAGAATGTGTGGTCTATAAATCCTACTTACCCCTTACACCTCTCTCCTTACCCCTCACACCTTACCCCTTACACCTCTCTCCTTACCCCTCACACCTCACACCTTACACCTTAATCCTAATTTCTGTGACTCGCTAAATGAGTAAGCCCAACCGCGATAGCATCGTATTCGTCATCATGTTTTATTTCCTTTTCTATCTTGATAAGACGGAGAACCATATCAGTTACTTGTTTTTTGTCGCTTTTTCCATATCCAGTAACGGCTATCTTTATTTGTAGGGGAGTGTATTCAAAAACTGGAATTTTGTTCAACATCGCCTGATACATTATTACGCCTCTTGCTTCTGATACACCCATAACTGTTTTTTGGTTGTTGGTAAAAAATAATGTTTCTATGGCGAGTGCTTTTGCACCGTACTCTCTTATTATCTTATTTATTTCTTGCCCAATTAAAAATAGTCTTTCTGTAAGGGGAAGTTTCGGAGATGTTTTAAAACAATCAGAATAAATCAATTTTTCTTTTTGTCCGCCCTCTTTTTCTATAATAGCAATCCCTACTCTTTCGTATCCGGGATCAATAGATATTATTTTCATAATATCAAGTATAAAGTAGCCAGTATAAGAGAGCAAGAAATGAAAAACCCCGATTGCTCGGGGTTTGGGTGTTTGGCGGATAGAGAGGGGTTTTTAAATTTTTTTGCCGCCCTCTTCTTTTTCAGGAAGTTTTATTTCTGGAAATTTAATTTCTCGAAAATCGATATCAAGACTTCCATGTAGGGTAGCTGATATCATAAATTTTTCCGTCTGAAATAGTTTGGTCAGTAAATAAATTTCATCATCAGAAATTATTGCTTCATCTTTCATTTTTATACTAACTACTCGATTTCCCCAATCTTCTTGGATTTCTTTAATCTTTTCGTAAAGTCTTTCTGACAAGCGAAGCTTAACTTCTTTGCTTGCTAAAATATTTCCCCAAAAAGTGTTGCAATTCATTCTTGCCTCCTCCTTTCTTTTTATCTTGTCGATATTCTCATCTTTCACTAGACTATCTTAAAATATTTCAAAAATCAACATATTAAAATTATTTAGAAATTAGATATTAGTAATTAGAAATTAAACGCAGAAAACAGGAGTCGAGCCCCTGTTTTTTATTCTGCGTTTGTATAAACTTCCTGCACATCCTCATTTTCTTCAAATTCTTCAATTAATTTGTTCAATTTTTCTCCATCCTCTTCAGAAATTTTGACCATTGTATTAGGAATATATTCTGCCCCTGTTTTTGTGAAAGCCCATGAAGCAGATCCTGTCGCTGCCAAAGAAAAACCATTTCTAGTCAGAATATGCCTGATTTCCTGAGCAGTTTTGTTTTTGTTGTCTGTTAATCCATCTATTATAAGAGCTGTTCCTCCAGGGCCATAAGCTTCGTAAACAACCTGCTCCATATTTGTTGAATTTGATTCCGCCCCTTTTTTTATTGCTCGGCTGATGTTGTCAGAGGGCATATTGGCCGCTTTGGCTTTTTCAACAGCTGATTTCAGGCTGGGTGAGTCAATGTTTCCTCCAGAAGCCTTTGATTCGTTTTGAATAAGTTTTACAAGTTTAGAAAAAATCTTGCTTTTTTGAGCATCGCTGGCTTCTTTTTTGTGTTTAATTTTTGACCATTTATTATGTCCGGACATAAATTTGAGTTGTTAGTATTAAGTAATAAGTAATAAGTTAACGATATTATAAAAACATAATTTAATCAAGAATGTTTACTTTTTTAGTCGGATGTGTATTATAGAGAAAGGAAATTTTGTTGATAAATCCATTAAACGAGGTGTTTTTATGATTACAAACGAGAAGTTTCACGAATTGGCTTATGGTAGTACGCTTATTGAATTGATTTTGTGTGTACTTCTTTCTGAGGATTTTGTAAACCCATCAAATTACATGAAAGAAGGGGCAATATCGCTGGATTATACATTGAGTAATTACGAAAAAGCTCTTTTCACTTGCATGCAGAGGTTTTTTAAAATATCAGGCGAGATGGAGACGATCGCATCAATAACAAACGGGGAACAGATGAACGACGCGATAAGACAAATGAATTTTGCTTCTCAAAATTACAATGCTTGTCGTCACTTGCTTTGGTGTGAATATCAAAAACGATTTCCCCATCTTGAACCGCTAAATTTGTCGGTGGGCAGTAATTTTCAATTGTTCGTTTAATAATTTTATTATCAAAAAACCCCGACCTGTCTAGGTCGGGGTTTTTAAATATCTAATTTTTATAGAACCTGTTTTTAAACGGAATGTGAATATTAGGTGTGGCGGTATTTACTTTTTTAGGAGTGTGGCGTATTCTGTCTTTAGATTTGAGGCTAAAAACTTTATTTTTTACAACAGAGAGGATATTATTATGCTTATGAAAGAATTGGAAAAATTTATGAGTCTTCGCAGAAATAATTTTGTTGAAAGAATGAAAAACGCTACAGACGAAGATTGGAATCTTTTGGATGAGGCATTAAAGATAAAAAATTATCCCGATAATAATATTGTGTTTTGGGCATTGCAAGTTATTGGTGATAGGACAGAAACAGACGAGAAACTTGTCGATACTGCCTGCTCTATTTTATACAAAGTTTATTCTGATTCCGTGGTAGACGAAGTTCCTGAAAAAATTGTAAGCAACTTAATAAAAATATATTCAGACAAAAAATATGAATATGCACGATTTCGTTCAGCCTGCGTAGTTTATCTTTTAGGAAAAAGTGAATCACCTGTAAGGGGTGTTATTAAATCAGAAGTTGATTTTTATAGTGCGCTAGATGTTATAAAAGAATTTTACACCAAAGACGATAGCTTGCGAGACTTTATCGAAAACAAAGTCCTTGCATAGAATATAAAAATCCGTAGCGAAAGCTACGGATTTTTTAAATTCTAAATTCTATTTCTAAATTCTGTCATTTGGGTATTTTATACCCAAATGACCGTAGGCTTTTTCTGTAGCGGTTCTTCCGCGTGGTGTTCTCTCCAGTAGTCCTAATTGAATTAGATATGGTTCGTTTACTTCTTCAATTGTTGCCGATTCTTCCGATAGGGCGGCACCCAATGTTCCAAGTCCTACAGGACCTCCGTTGAATTTGTTTATTATTGCATCTAGCAATTTTCTGTCGGATTCGTTTAGACCCAATTCGTCTATTCCTAAAAGTAACAATGTTTTATCTACAATATCTTTACTCAAAGATTCTTTGTTTACTTGGGCAAAGTCACGACATCTTTTCAAAAGAAAGTTTGCTGTTCTTGGTGTAAAGCGACTTCTCTTTGCAATCTCCAATGCTGTTTCATCTGTTACTTCTATGTTCAAAATTTTTGCCGATCTTTTTATTATTTTTGCTATCTCTTCATTTTTGTAAAATTCCAATCTAAATGTTCCTCCTGAAAAACGAGAGCGAAGAGGGGAGGACATCAGAGCAATTCTGGTTGTGGCAGATATCAAAGTAAAAGGAGGCAGTTCCAACTGGATGGTTCTGGCGGAAGGGCCTTTTCCGATGATGATATCCAAACTACCCGATTCCATAGCAGGATACAAAATTTCCTCAATATTTTTATTAAGTCTGTGAATTTCATCTATAAAAAGAATATCTCCGTTTGAAAGGTTTGTCAGAATTGAAGCGAGGTCGCCGACTTTTTCAATTGCAGGACCAGATGTTACTTTCATCTGTGCTCCGATTTCTTTGGATATCAAATGGGCGAGAGTAGTTTTGCCAAGTCCGGGTGGTCCATAAAAAAGAATATGTTCTGGTTGATGATTTCTTTCTCGGGCAGCGGTTAAAAGTATTTTCAAATTGTCTTTTATTTGTTTTTGACCAATATAATCATCCCACTCGCTTGGTCGTAGAGCGTTATCAAGAAATAGTTCGTCTTTTTTGTTGTTATCTTTGCCTATTGACATTTTTATTTTATATGATACGATATATCTATCGTAAATTAACAACCATATATCCAGCCGACAAATCTCTAAGTAAATTGGACACTTAGTCGAGGACATTCTGGAATTTATCCTTGTGATAGATTTCTGGAATTATCCTTATTCTAAATGTTTATACTTACTTTTACTTAGAGATTTGTCGGCTGGATTTTTTTATTCACTCAAATCTACCACTCTTTTCAATTCTTCAATAGAAGTAACCCCTTTCAATATTTTTATAATACCGTCTTCGTTCATATTTAAAAGTCCTTGTGCCTTTGCAACTTTTTTTAACTCTCTTTCACTAGGGCTGTTGTTTATTGTTTCTTCTATTTCAGCATTCATTTTGATTGCTTCAAAAATTCCGATTCTTCCTTTGTAGCCGATGTTATTACACTTTTCACATCCAACAGGAACAAACATTTTTTCTGTGTTTGTTATATCATATTTTTGTTTATCTACATCTTTTATAATTCTTTCTATTGTATCTTTGTCTTTTCCTTCGATTAAAACTTCTTTTTTACAACTACAAAGTTTTCGGACCAATCTTTGTGCCATTGTTAAATTTACCGCCGAGCCCAAGATTTTTGGACTTACCCCCAAATCTATAAATCTCGGGAAAGTTCCTGCCGCGTTGTTGGTGTGTAGGGTAGAGAGAACTAGGTGTCCAGTAAGCGCTGAGTGAACAGCTGTCTCAGCTGTCTCAGCGTCTCGGATTTCGCCGACCATGATTACATCGGGATCTTGTCGTAGGGCAGATTTTAGACCTTTTGCAAAAGTATAACCTTTTTCGGGTTCGGTTTGTGTTTGTGTAATGCCTTTGATGTGGTATTCAATTGGGTCTTCAATAGTAATAATTTTTATTTCTGAATTGTATATTTTATTCAAAAAGGCATAAAGAGTGGTTGTCTTTCCTGATCCAGTAGGACCTGTGTTTATAATCATTCCATTTGGTTTTGAAATTTCCTCTTCCAAGATAGCCAAAAGATTTTTTTCTATACCCAATGCTTCAACAGGAACAGAAATTGCGTCTGGATTAAGAATTCTAAATACCACCGATTCTCCGTACGCTCCGGGCATTGTCGATGTTCTGATTTCTATTTCTATGTCGTTTAGTTTAATACTGAATCGTCCATCTTGTGCGTTATCTTTTATGTTGAGTTTTAACCCTGCTGTCAATTTTGTTCTAGAGAGCAAAAGATTATATATTTTAGAGTCAAATTCTAATATATTTATCAAAATACCATCCAATCGATATCTAATTTTTGCCGATTTTTCCTCTGGTTCAATATGGACGTCGGATGCTTCTAGTGCCATTGCCCCTGCCATTACAATATCAAAAAATTTTGAGATTTTATTTGAAGACTCGCTTTTCAAAATTTGTTCCAACACTGTTGTAACTTCGCTTATTGTTTTTTTCTCTCCCAAGAAGTGTATTATCGTATCAGCACTAATATTCAACAGACCTTTTTCTGTTTCTACTGAATAGGAAATATCTTTATATCGATCCCACGCTTTTGAGATACTTTGGTTTGAAACCATATATATATTTGGGGTGTAGCCTTCTTTTTCCAATTCAGCAATAATCTTTTTTGCCCCTTCGTTGTTTGGAGAAATAACCGCAATTTTAATTTTTTTGTCTAAAACATCAAAAATAGCAATATTATTTTCACGAGCTTTTGATTCGGAAATCAATTTGAGCCCATCTGTGTTGATGGGAGTAACACTTAAATCTGTGTAAGATACACCATATTTTTCAGAAAGTATTTTTGCTAAATCCTCCTCTTCTTTTCTGTGAAGCTCGTCTAGCTTTTTGGTTTGCTTTTCTTCGTCAAAATTAATCATATATATTAGTAATAAGTATTAAGTAGTAAGTAATAAGAAATTATTTAACCCTTATTTCACTAACTTGTTTAATAATAGCATAAAAAAGAGAGTGTTTTGTACTTGATATTGTGTTGATTCTGTGGCCGTTATTGTATTTGTGGGGCCATCCATCTTTGCGAACGCAGTGAAGCAATCTACAACCCTTTAAAATTTATAGGATCCAAAGATATGTTAAAATAAGCTTGATGAAGAAGAACATAAAAAATCTGGAAGAAATGAGAAAATTTGCAATTTCTATTGCAAATAAAACAAAAATTGGCAAAAAAGCCACTATATTTTGTCTGTATGGGGATTTGGGTTCTGGTAAAACTACTTTTACCAAAGGGTTTGTTTCGGCTTTTGGCGTGAAACAAAATGTCACCAGTCCAACTTTCGTGATTGAAAAAATTTATAAGCTTCCTAAATTACTTGGAAAGTTTAAACACATTATTCATATAGATGCTTATCGTTTAAACGGGGGAGAAGAAATGATTGAATTGGGATGGGAAGAAATAATAGAAAACCCGGAAAATATAATTTTGATAGAATGGCCAGAAAAAATTGCAAATATTTTGCCAAAAAATATCAAAAAAATAGAGTTTACTTTTGTTGATGAAAATCAGAGGGTTGTTAAATATTAGGTGGATTACGAAAACCTATCAAAAACCTACTTAGTTTCTTGTGAATGTGGGCGGTAGGCAGGGCTTCGCAAGTTCGCGAAGACGAACAGCCTTTGGCTGTTCGTCGACGAATTTCTGAAAGAAATTCGTCTTTGCGAAACCTACAGCGTCCGTTCGTCGTTCGCCTTTGCGAGTCCGCGAAATAATCCAGAGCTGTTTATAATTCAAAGTAGAATAATCTGAAACAAACGTTTCAACATTCTCAAGAATGTTGGAATGTTAAGATTGTGAAAGATTGGTTAAAAAGTGCCATATGTGTGTGCACATTACCTGCATGCATTGACAAAATGTGCAAAAGATGTATAATATAATAATAAGTTCTTTGATTTAATACTTGCGAAACTGGTCACAGCTTTATATTTTAAAATCATTGAAAATATAAAGCTGTGACCGTATTGGTTTACAGTCCGTCCTCATGTGAGAGGAATTTGAAACGGGCAAATTAGCCCAAGGAGACGACCTTGAAAAACACATTTGCAATCGCGGAAATTACGGCAGGAAGATTAAATGCTTTGGTCAAGAATATTATGGACCAGACAGGAGCAGATGACCCGAACGAGGCCGTTCGTCTCATCAACTCCGGTGAATGGGTTGTTTCCAAATCCGTTCGTCGTTGGACGGTGGATCCGGATGGAATCATCCGTTTTTCTGTCACTGGACTCGGATTGACCGGACCAGAGATGGAAAAACACCTCGTGTCCAAGGGGCATGAGAACTCCGATTACGCGAAACAGATTTTGAACTCACAGGACTATGTTCCGTGCGAAAAAGGCAAGGTTTACAACCTTGTTGTTCTCCCCGGAAAGTTGTTCTCGGATGGAGAGAGAACAACGGAGAATATTCGGACCGACGGTGATCGTCGAAACATGATTCACGGAAAAGACCTCCCGACCGAGATTGGTGCACTCATCCGTCTCAATTTCACAAACAAAGAGATTGAGCAAATGGGTCTTCTCTGGCTTGTCGTGATGCATGAGCCTGTAAAAGATTCTGATAGCGGTCCGCTCTTGTTCTGTGCGGGCCGGGGTGGCGACGGGTCTTGGCTGAATGCGAGTTGGGACGGGCCTAGCAGTCTGTGGAGTCGTGAGTTTGGCTTCGTTTTTGGGGCCTCGCAAGTTAGTTCTCAGGGCTAGGATCCTTATTTCTTTTGGATTCTTTGTCCTTAACCCGTGAATTCCGCAAGGAATTCACGGGTTTTTTTATGTTAAAATATATCTGGTATTAGGTAAATATATTCCGACGTCCTTGGGAATGTTGAAATGTTTTTATGGTAGAAATTTTAAGAAATGGAAAAAACAAAAAAAGAAAAAAATAAAAAAATAGTTTTGTTGGATGCTCATGCGATTATTCATCGTGCTTATCACGCACTGCCAGATTTTTCTTCTTCAAAAGGTGAGCCGACTGGCGCTTTGTACGGAGTGATTTTGATGATTTTGAAAATTATAGAAGATTACAAGCCAGATTATATTATCGCTTGTTACGATCTTCCCGATACTACTTTTAGAAAAGAAATTTACGAAAATTACAAAGCAGGAAGAAAAGAGACCGATGATGAATTGGTTCATCAATTGATTCGTTCAAAAGATATAATGAGCGCTTTTAATATTCCAATTTATGAAATGCCGGGTTTTGAAGCCGACGATATTTTGGGAACGATTGTTGAGCAAACAAAAAAAGAAAAAAATATTGATATTGTTATTGCGTCAGGCGATATGGATACAATGCAATTGGTGGACAATGATAAAGTCAAAGTATACACACTGAAGAAAGGAATTAAAGATACTGTTACTTACAACGAAAAAGCGGTAGAAGAAAAATTGGGGTTTGGTCCAAAGTTGATACCCGATTTCAAAGGTCTTCGTGGCGATCCCTCCGACAATATTATAGGTATAGCGGGGATTGGAGAAAAGACAGCAACAGATTTGATACAAAAATTTGGTTCAATAGAAAATATTTATAAAGAATTAAAAAAGAAAGATGGTAAAAGCAAATTTGAAAAAGCTGGAATCAAGCCAAGAATAGTTGGCTTATTGGAAGAGGGAGAAGAAGATGCAATTTTTTCAAAGGAATTAGCAATCATTAGAAGAGACGTTCCTATAAAATTTGAACTGCCAAAAGAGGGGTGGATAGAAGGTTCTGACTTTGAAAAAATAAATGGACTTTTGAGAGATTTAGGATTTCGTTCTTTGGTTCAAAGGGTAAAAGAGATTTTTAATGTTCAAACATCTTTTGGTTTAGAGAATTTAGATACCAAAAAATCAAACGACCTAGACACTGAGCGTCCAAGTGATATAGAAATAGACAAAACAGCGATTGCCTTGTGGTTGGTGAATTCAAGTATAACAAAACCAACATTGGAAGATATTTTAAACTATGCCAATACAAATGATTTTTCTGTTGCAAAGGAAAAGATATTGAGAGAAATAAAAGAAAAAGATTTGGAGAGTGTTTTGAGCAAAATTGAAGTGCCAATAATTGATGTTGTTAAAAAAATGGGCAAGAGGGGAATAAAAATTGATAAAAAACATTTAGAAAATTTGTCCAAAGAATTTCATACAGAGTTGGAAAAATTTAGAAAAAATATTTATGATCAGGCTGGTGAGGAATTTAATATCAATTCACCAAAACAATTGGGCGAAGTTCTCTTTGACAGAATGGGAGTTGTATTAAAAAATCACAAAAAAACTTCTACCGGAGCAAAATCCACCAATGTAGAGGTGCTGGAAAAATTGAGAGAAGATTATCCAATTGTTGATGATATTTTGAAATACAGAGAATTTCAAAAATTGCTTTCTACTTATATAGATAATATTCCAAATTTGCTGGATGAAAATAATCGTTTACACACGACATTTTTGCAGGCAGGCACTACCACAGGCAGAATGTCTTCTCAGGATCCAAATTTGCAAAATATCCCAATAAAAACAGAGCACGGTAGAGAAATAAGGAAGGCTTTTATTACGGATGAAGGTTTTAAATTGGTTGCTTTTGATTATTCTCAGGTGGAATTGAGATTGGCGGCTTTTTTGTCCAAAGATGAAAAACTAATAAATATTTTTAGAAAAGGAGAAGATGTTCACACAGCAGTTGCGTCCGAAGTTTTTGGTGTACCTTCGGAAAATGTAGATAAAGAGATGAGAAGAAGGGCAAAGGTGATCAACTTTGGTATTTTGTATGGTATGGGGATTACATCGTTACAAAAGTCTTTGGGAGAAGATATTTCTCGTGCCGAGGCACAAAAATTTTATAACGAATATTTTGAAAAATTCCCTCAATTAGCAAAATATATTGAAAACATAAAAGAAGAAACAAAAAAATTGGGATACACAAAAACATATTTTGGTCGCCGAAGATATTTTGAAGGAATAAATTCTCGGGTACCATTTGTAAAAGCGATGGCGGAAAGAATGGCAATCAACGCACCTATCCAAGGGACAAATGCTGATATGATAAAAATTGCGATTGGAAAAATTGATAAATATTTGAAAGAAAACAATCTAGAAAATGACGCGTTTGCTTTACTTCAGGTTCACGATGAATTAATTTTTGAAATTAGAGAAAATTTGGTAAATAAAATTGCGCCAGAAATTGAAAAAATAATGGAAGGAATAATTTCTCCAGAAGAGGCCTTGGGTATTAAGTTTGAGGTGGGGGTTTCCGCGGGAGACAATTGGGGTGATTTAAAAAGTCTTTAAAGACTTTTTAAATCTAGTGGTAAGGCGTAAGTATTAAGGTGTAAGTAGTAAGAAACAAAAAACCGCGCCACTGTCGCAAGACAGGGTGCGGTTTTGTTTTATATGTCTTTAAAATTTGAAAAAGAATTTCTTGTTCAAAAAACTTTTATATTTTTACATTTTTCTATCAAGGGATAGACAAGAGAGTTATTGCTTATCGCTGCGATTTCATCAATGGCAGTCATATTTATCCATCCCATGAAAAGCCATGTGACCAGCACAACTGCTTCATCCCCGTGCTCAACCAGTCCAGAAAAGGAACCAATTTTACCTCTGGAGTAATCTGGTAATTCTGAATCAATAGGGGAAATTATTGCACCCCCATATTTCCTTTTTTCTAAGTCACGACTTAACCAGCTAGTTGTGTGTCCTTGTGAAAGATTTTCAGCTAATCGCCAAGCCTTTTCTTGGCAAATATCAAATGTTCCCAGCATATGCCGAGGACATTCACCTATCTCTGTAAGAAGAATAGGTTTTTTTATCGGACGAACACTCAAAACAAAAAAATATCCACCCGTCCTTTCGGGCTTTGGATTTTCTGGCAGTGCCAGAAATTCTCCAAGAACATTTTTTGTTGTCTTTATCAGATCTGCGTGAAAATCTGTCTTTGGCATGGATCATTACCTCCCGTTTTGTGCATTTTTAGGGCATGCTTCTTTGTGAACATTGATCATCCCTCTCCTGATATTTTGTTGACAGAGATAGCATACATCGCAACAGGGCATAACATGTTTAATAACAAGGCCTGTTTGTTTTTGACGGTGACACTGGCAGTCACAGACGGTAATATCTTTTTTCATTGAATGTATTCCTCCTTTAAAAGATTAGATTGCAAGTTACTTTTTCCTTTAAAAACATTATCAAAAACCAAAGTATTTAGCAATATTTTGGTTTTTGGTTTCTTGAATTTATGATTTGTTTGTAACCTGCCTGTCCGGTAGGTAGGTTTGTTATTTGTGGTTTGGTGCTTTACAATAAAGCTATGCTTTATTTGTTACACGGACAAAATTTCAAAAAATCACGAGAAAAATTGCATTCAATGACAGATTCTTTGTTAAAGAAAAAACCGGATGCGAGTTTTTTTAAACTTGATTCAAGCAACTTTTCCGAATCTCAACTCGACGAGTTTATCGGGGGACAAGGACTGTTTGAACAAAAATATATCGTTCAAGTAGATGGGCTTTTGATTGATACAAAATCCAAAGATTTTATAATAGACAGAATAAAAGAAATCTCGGATTCGGACAATATTTTTATTTTTATTGAAAATGAATTGTCAAAACCTGTTTTAAACAAAATAGAAAAGACGGCCGAAAAGATACAAGAGTTTGCAGGGGACAGTTTTCAGGGAAGAAGGTTTGGAGTGATTGGCGGAGCAGAATTGAATTTGAAAGATTTTAATATTTTTAATATGGCGGATGCTTTTGGAGGTAGAGAGAGAAAAAAACTTTGGGTGTTGTATCAAGAAGCTGTGAGAAGAGATATTCCAGCGGAAGAAATACACGGTATTTTAAATTGGCAGTTGAGAGCAATGATTATTGCAAAAAAATCTATGAGTGCCGAAAAGGCGGGACTTAAACCATTTGTGTATAATAAATCTTTACGATTTTCTAAAAATTTTGAGCAAGGTGATTTGCGAAAAATATCTTGCAAGTTTGTTTCTATGTATCATGATGCAAGAAGGGGATTGGTGGATTTTGACACAGCATTAGAAAAATTTATTTTGAGTATTTAATCGAGGGATCTTTTTATTAGTGGACTTTTTCGTAATTTTTGGTATAGTTTTAAACATTGAAATTTTCAATATCCGCTCGTAGCTCAGTCGGTAGAGCAGCAGCCTTTTAAGCTGACGGTCGAAGGTTCGATTCCTTCCGAGCGGACATAAAATATTTAACCCCAAAGCGAATGCTTTGGGGTTTTAATATTTTTCCGCTCGGAAGGAATCGAAACGAGCGAAGTATAAAATCCCGATAGGGATTTTTTTCTAAAAACTAAAAACTATCAACTAAAAACTACAATGGCATATCAAAAGCAAACAATCCTGCTCCCGAAAAAATTAGAGAAATAAATACTACGAAAAATAAAATATAAAAATCTAACGTGTTAGGTAATGCCTTTGGTTTAACAATTTTAATCACTATTGATATAAACATTATAATACCAGCAACGATTGAAGATATTTGAGTTAAAAATCCTACGAAAATAAATAGTCCAGAAATTATTTCTATCAGAGCAACCGTCCAAAGCCAAAAAACAGTGGGTCTTAAACCAATCGTTTCAAAAAAAACGATTTTACTTTGCCTATCTTTTGTAAGTTTTAGCAATCCAAATCTGGCAAAAAGTAAACCGGCGGTTATCCTTAGTATCGTTGGAGCAATTAATCCCAAGATTAATAAATTTGGAAATGTGTTTAACATATATAAAATAGTATAGAGTAGCAAGTAGTAAGTAGCAAGTAATAAAAGGTAAAAAAAGAAGGCGCAACCTGTCGCTTGAAGAGCAACAGATTGCGCCTGAAAGAGCACATCTAGTTCAAACTTGATTTGTCGGGTCGTTGTAAAAAATTCTCGGAGAAGTTTTGGTCAGGTGACCAATTATCTCCTGAACCAGTTCTCTGAAGTTACAAAGTTTACTCGGTGTTACAAGAATGTCAGCCTTGTGGGAAGGCTTCTCTTCTTTCAATGTAATGTCCAGCGTTACGATTCTTCCGGATTCTTGGCGAAGAGATCCCCACCAAATGATGAAACAATCCACCCCATGGTACTTGTCCATCGGAGTGTCCAAACAGCTGTAAAGGGTTATGTTGCTTTTATTTGTCATCAAGATCTGAGAAATCTGTGTCGTCAATTCCTTTGTGAAACAAGTTCCTGTTTGCTGTCGATACTTTGCTATCTCTTTTACACAGTCCCACCAACCCCAAAACTCGTCCGAAACCTTCCAACGACAGTTACCAAGGTACACTCTCTCGTGTATCTTACCGCTGTGTTCGGGTCGCTCTACTACGACCGTGTTTGCGGCTACTACTGATGTTCCGTTTGCCAAATAGCATCACCTCCTTTTAGTTTCTTGGCGTTTTTTCTGCTGTCATTTAACCACTATTTGTTTTCAAAGTCAAACTTTTCTTGTATAGTTTAGGGTATGTTAAAAAAAGACAAGAAGAAAGTTTTTGTTATTTTGGATAATATTCGCAGTGTCCACAATGTGGGCGCTATTTTTAGAACAGCGGATGCTTGCGGTGTTTCAAAGATTTTCTTGGTCGGATATACTCCACAGCCACTAGATAGATTCGGAAGAATGAGAAAAGATTTGAGCAAGTCTGCACTAGGAGCAGAAAAAAATATTGAATGGGAATATTATAAAGAAATCACAGAACTTGTTGATGTTTTAAAGAAAAACGGGGTAGAGGTCGTTGCGATAGAACAAAATAAAAAATCTATTGATTACAAAAAATTTGGATTAAAAAAAGACACCGCCTTTATTTTAGGTAACGAGGTAGATGGAGTATCAAAAAATATTTTGGAGAGTGTTGATAAAATAATTGAAATACCGATGGTTGGTAAAAAAGAATCACTAAATGTTTCTGTTTCGGCGGGGATTGTTTTGTTTAGGATATTAAATATTTAAAAAACGGAAATTGCAAAAAGCAATTTCCGTTTTTTGCTAGCGACTATCAGCCTTAGTATGAAACTGTATCTATCACTTTTCCATTAATATCTAGCAATTTGATTATCTCTCTTTTTTCTTTCCAGATTTTTTCATTTCTGTTTAAAAATATTCTCCATTCTGGTCTGTAAAAATCTTTTTCGTTTTTGTGATTCTCAACACATGTTTTGTAGTTTATTTTTGTATTTATATATTGAGAACATTCATACTGCATGTCCAAAGGAAGACTTTCGTTTACAATACTACATTTTGATATTCCTTCCACATAATCAATACACGCATCGTTCAGAGCATTTGGCCCTGTCGTGATGAATCCTGGCTCGTCTTCGGGGCGAGGGCATTCTCTGTCTAGAGATGGGTCAAAGTTTTGAAATTGTTCAAAATATCCTGTACAAAGATTGGTTCTGAAGGATGTTCCAATAGGAGATCTGCCTGTCGTTATATAGGCTTTTTCTCCTGGTGAAAGAAAAATTGCTTCTTGATAATTTACCGAATACATCTGTGGTAGGTAAACGGCCTTTTCAATTTTAATAGATTGTCCAGATATTGTGCTTTGCAAAGTCCAGCCTGTTAGATTTATTCTGTCTTTATTATTTAAAGACGATTCTATTATCAAATATTCTTCTTCGGCGGTTGATCCATAAGTGTTTCCTTCTCTTAGAAATATTTTATCATTATAAAATGATATCCCAGCAATTTCTTGAGCCTGTTCAAACTCTTCTCTTATTTCTCCGGTATCATTTGTAATATTTCCATCTTCTTTAAAAATTTCATCCAAGATTGGATAATTTTTATTATACAAATACCATTTTTCTCCCGGAGCATCAGGTTGTTTTATAAACAAACCGTCTTTGGATATATTTCTATTTGGACCACCGGTAAAAAACCAAATAATCCACAACCCACCGAATATTAGTAAAAACCATTTTATAAAATCAAACATCTGTATAATTTAAAATTTTAATAAACACTTTCTTTTATTTTATGAAATTCTTCTCGGGCTACTTCGGCATCATCCCAATCAAGTTTTACGTTGTTTGCTTTCATTATATAAGGGTCAGTGCCTTTTCCTGTTATTAAAACAGTATCACCAGTCTTTGCGACAGACAAGGCTTTGTGAATTGCTTTTCTTCTATCCATTATTACCTCGTATTCTTTGTTTTGGATTCCTTCTTCCATTTCTCTCACTATTTCTCTAGGATCTTCGTCATATGGATCTTCGTCGGTAAGAATAATATAATCGCAGTGTTTGTCAGCAACGCCCGCCATTACAGGTCTTTTCCACCTGTCTCTTCCTCCGCCTGTATTTCCTAAAACACAGATTTTTTTTGAATCTGGGAATGCTTCGTAAAGTTTTTCCAGAGAATCGGCTGTGTGGGCATAGTCCACGATGATTGTGTAATCCTGACCCTCTTCAATTTTTTCTACTCTTCCGCGAATACCACGAAATTTTTCAACTGCATTTTTGATAGTCTTTTCGCTGATGTTTTGTGTTCTAGCAAAAGTAGCCGCCGCTAAAATATTGTAAATATTAAATTTACCAGATAGGTGTGCATTTATTTTTTCTTTTCCAAATGTCATTGTCATTCCATTTTTTTGCAATTCAAAAGGAGATCCTTCATCAATAGAGTAAGTGCGTTTTTCTTCAATATTGTTGTTTAAAAATTTGGGAGCTTCCTGATCGTCTTCGTTTACAATAATGATTTTCTTTTTGTCGCCGGATTTTTCCAAAGCCTTAACGATTTCCAACTTTGCTTGAACATATTTTTCATAAGAGCCGTGCGACTCTATATGTTCGGGGGAGAGGTTTGTAAATATGAGGGCGTTTAATTGAATAAATTTGTGACGGTATTGTAAAACACCCTGAGAAGTCATCTCTACAATTGCATAATCACATTTTTCTTTTACTGCTTTTCTCAAAAATTGTTGAACAAAAAATCTTCCTGGCATTGTCATTTTTTGCTTGTTCATTTCAGATGTTTCTCCAATTTTGAAACGAAGAGTACCAAGGAGAGCTGTTTTAAAACCTGCTTCTTCCAACATCGCATTAACAAGTTCGGCGGTGCTGGTTTTTCCTTTTGTCCCTGTTATTCCAACAATAAAAATTTTTCTTGAGGGAAAGAAATATATCAAAGCTCCCAATAGCGAAAGAAAATAGTGATAAATCGGTTGTAGGGAAGTAAAAACTTTCTCGGGAATTAGTTTTTTAATTTTATATAAAATATCGCTTAGCATAGCTTTATTTTAGCAGAATTGTGTCGAAAGTAGAAAGTATAGGGCAGTAGGTGAAAAGTAGAAGGTAGAGGGGCGGATTTTGGCTTTCGCCAAAATCCGCCATAAAATACTTAATCACAAACTACAATAAAAAATTACAAAATCTACGCGACCGCGTAGATTTTGTAATTTTTATATTTTTCTTGACAAAGTTTGACGGAAATATATAGTGATTATGTAATTTGTTCATTGATTTGTTGCTAAAAAAGCGACGACCCGCCTCGGGAAAGAGGAGTTTTATTTGCCATTTGGCATAGGAGGTTTGTTATGACGCTGAAAGGTGTTAACGACGAACAAAGAGGAAAGCTTTACAAGCGTTTTCAGGCGATTGTAGAAAGAACAGGTGAAGGTAAATCGTTGGATTTTGACTTTGTTATGAACAAACTTCAAATTATTCACGATGGTGTGGATTTGTTCGATCCGCATAAATTTTTTGTAACTCGCCGGGGGCTCGAAATATCCAGATACTTTCGCGGCAGTATCTTATCTGTCGCAAAAAAGATCGCAATATTGCCATCGGATGAGACTGATCATTATAGCATTTTGAAATCAATGAAAGACACCGAAATTCGAAAAATTATCGGAGAGAAATGTGTTTATGAAGATGCGAGTAAATTTTGTTTTGCTCTTGCTAATATGATAAATAAGCAACCAAAGGGAGAGGAGGGGATTCTTCTCATCGACGGTAACGTGAATATCTTTTATGTTCGCGGAAAAAATGGTGTAGTTTTTGTTGTATATGTTTATTGGCGTGTAGTAGCTATGAGGTGGGCTGCGGCATGTGATTTATTTGATTGTGGCTGCTGGTCTGCTAAGTGTCGCGTTCTGTATAAGCGACTCTTAACAAAGTAATCTTTTGTCACCTTAACCCCGATTGTCTCAGCGAAAGCTGGAGTGATCAAGGGTTTTATTTTTTTAACAAAAATATAAAAGCGGGTTTTGGCGTAAGCCAAAACCCGCTTTCTTAATTTCTAAATCTTGAAAATTTTTATTTTGAAAGTATTTTTAACGCTTCTTTCACCCTTCCTCCTGTCCCTGTAATTTCTTTATCAACTTTTTTCAAAGCATCGCTTGCTTCGCGAGCAGAATATCCCAAAGATTTAAGTGCCTCAACCGCGTCTACTTCCTCCCTTACGCCCCTTGCTCCACCTTCTATTTTTCCAATCTTGTCTTGTAGTTCCAAAACAATTTTTTGGGCACTCTTGCTTCCAATACCAGATACTTTTGTTAGATATGATGTATCGCCCGATGATATAGCGGAACGAAGTGTTTCTGCTGATGCTGTATTCAAAATTCCCAAAGCCGATTTTGGTCCGATACCAGAGATTGTGAGAAGCAACTCAAAAAAATTAAGATCAGACTTTTCTGAAAATCCATAAAGATCCATCGCGTTTTCTCTAACCGCCAAATGTGTCCAAAGAGTTGTGACGGAATCTTCTTTCGCAAATCCAATAGTTTCGTTTGAAACAAAAACTTTGTAACCAACACCATTTACATTTAAAACGATATGGTTTAGAGCAATAAAAGATATTTTGCCTGTGAGTTGGGAAATCATATAGTTATATTCTAACAGAATATGACAGAATTAAGAATTAGGATTTAAGTATTAAAAATTGTTTGGAAATTAGACCTGCCTGCCGTGTCGTTGCTTTTCTTTCAGAAAAGAGGCAGGAATTAGAAATTAGAAATTAAGGCAAGAATATCTTTGTTAAATTGAAATTACATCAAAATACTTGATTTTTCTATTAAAGTAATGTAATCTTTCCTCATATGCCAATAACAAGATCAGCTAAAAAAGCATTAAAAGGCTCTGAAAAGAAGAGAGTTTTTAATTTGCGAAGAAAAAGAACAATGAAAGATTCTGTAAAAGAAATAGTAAAATCTGTTTCAGCCAAAGAAGGAAAGAATGCAGAAGTTAATCTATCAAAAGCTTTTCAAGCAATAGACAAAGCCGCAAAGAGAGGAATAATCAAGAAAAATACAGCTTCAAGAAAGAAATCAAGATTGTCCAAAATGGTGGCAAAAGTTAACGCTAAATAATTAAAAACCCCGTCGCTCGACGGGGTTTTTAAATTGCAAAAAGGGGATAACTGACAAGAAACATTGTGTTATCATATAGGGTATATTACTAAGTGAAATTAGCTATGGGTGTCTTTAATGACTGGCTCAAAAAAGTGGTCAACGAAGAGGGGAAAAAACAACCCAAGCCTATTTCGGTTGGCCCGAAATCTAAACACAAGAAAAAAGTGGTAAAAGCAGTGAAAGAGGAAAAAGTTTCCAAGACATCACACAAATCTACTCCTAAAAAAATAAAAAAAGCCTCAAAAAAGGTGGATTCTATTGTTGTAAAAAAGACAAAAAAGGTTACAAAAAAAGTAAAATCTGAAACAAAAAAAGCTCTTGTAAAAAAGACCACAAAAAAGAAAGTAGATTCTATTGTCGTTAAAAAAGTAAGGAAAAAAGTTTTAAAGAAAAAACAAGAAGAAAAGAAAAACATAGATGTCCACAAAAAAATAAAGCACATCGTCAAAAAATTTGAGGGGAACCCTATTATCGCACCAAGTGAAAAAAATAGATGGGAATCAAAAGCAACATTTAATCCAGCCGTTCTTCATGCGGAAGGAAAAATCCATCTTTTGTATCGTGCCATGGGAGACAGCGATGTTTCTGTTTTGGGATACACGGCGAGTGAGGATGGTTTTACTATGACAGAAAGATCGGACGAACCTGTATATTTCAGTACAAAAACTCACGAAGCATTAAAGAAAAAAAACAAAGGCAAAAAATCTCCGATAGATTATGTTTCGGGTGGAGGATTAAATGGAGGTTGCGAGGATCCGCGACTTACTCTTATTGAAGACACTGTTTATCTAACATACACTGCTTTTGATGGTTGGGGATCTTTGCGAATGGCTCTTTCATCTATTTCTCTTAAAGATTTTTTGAAGAAAAAATGGAATTGGAAAAAACCGATTATGATTTCTCGTCCCGGAGAGATACATAAAAACTGGGTGTTGTTTCCAGAAAAAATAGATGGAAAGTTTGCTGTACTTCACAGTATCAATCCTGATATTTTGATAGAACAGTTGGATGATTTGGAATTTAACGACAAAGAACATATCGATGGATTTTTTAGTACACAAAAAAATAAAGACCGCTGGGATAGTTGGGTTAGAGGTGCAGGACCTCCTCCGATAAAAACAAAAGACGGATGGCTTTTGATTTATCACGCGATGGATATTTACAATGATCCAGACAGATACAAAATGGGAGCAATGCTTTTAGATTTGAAAAATCCGCAAAAAATAATTGCGAGAAGCAAGGAGCCAATCTTAGAACCTGATATGCATTATGAAAACGAAGGTTGGAAAGCAGGAGTATCTTATTGTTGTGGAGCAGTAGTAAAAGACGATCAGTTGATGATTTATTATGGTGGGGCAGACAAGGTTTCTTGTGTGGCAACCGCTGATGCAGACAAATTTGTTAAGACTTTGTTAAAATCAGGAAAACCAAAGATGAAAATGCGAGCTGATAGCTGATAGCCAATAGCTTATAGCCAATCGTAGACAGTTATAATATTAAATTATTTTAAAAAATATAATGAGAGATTTTAAGAAATTAATCGTATGGCAAAAAGCGATTTTGTTGGCTCGAAAGGTTTATTTTTTTACTGAGAAATTGCCAGATGATGAAAAATTTGGTTTGAAAAGTCAGGTTAGAAGATGTGTGGTTTCCATTCCATCAAATATTTCAGAAGGTGCAAAAAGAAGCACGGATAAAGATTTTAGAAATTTTATTAATATTACTTCTGGTTCTGCCGCAGAATTAGAAACTCAGCTGTTACTAATAAAAGATATTTACAAATTATATGATGAAGAAGTTAATTTGTTATTATTAGAAATACAAAAGATGTTAGAGTCTTTGATTAAAAAACTATAAGCTATAAGCTATCGGCTATAAGCTTCATTTTATTATGTTTGAGTTTAGGCGGTCAGAAGAAAATCCAATATTAATTCCCGACAGTAAAAATTTTTGGGAAGCAGAAGCAACCTTCAACGGTTGCCCTGTTTTTGATGGCAAAAAAATTCACTTTGTTTATCGCGCACTTTCTCCTGCGGGCACTTCTACAATTGGATATTCAAAAAGCAAAGACGGAATTCACTTTGAAAAACACAGACAACTTTTAAAACCAGAATATGATTGGGAAAAGTATGGGTGTGAAGATCCTCGTGTAACAAAGATTGGTGAAAAATATTATATTTTTTATACTGCTTTATCCACCTTTCCTTTTAATGCCGATGGAATAAAGGCTGGATTGGCTGTGACAAAAGATTTTAAAACAATCAAAAAATATCCAGTCACACCTTTCAACGCCAAAGCGATGACTTTGTTTCCGGGAAAGATAAAAGGTAAATATGTAGCGATTCTTTCTGTAAATACAGACAATCCTCCTTCGCAAACTTGTATCGCCTATTTTGATAAAGAAAGTGATATGTGGAATCCTGAATATTGGAAAAAGTGGTATGAAGAAAAAGATTATCACGAGATTCCTCTTTTTAATCACTCTGCTGATCATGTCGAGATAGGTGCTCCTCCAATAAAAACAAAAGACGGATGGCTTTTGCTGTATTCATATATTCAAAATTATTTTTCTGGTGAAAAACCTGTTTTTGGTATTGAAGCAATGTTGTTGGATTTGAATAATCCAAAAAAAGTGATTACAAAAATGAGACGCCCGCTACTTGTTCCTCAGGAAGAATACGAGAGATATGGAATGGTTCCAAATATTGTTTTCCCGTCGGGTGCTTTTGTAAAACGAGGGAAAATTTATTTGTATTACGGAGCCGCCGACACTGTTTGTGCTGTGGCGGTGGGGGATTTGAAAGAATTGATGAAAGACCTTTTGGCAACTCGAATTGTTCAATTGGAGAGATATTCAAAAAATCCTATTATGAAACCGTTGCAGAAAAATCCTTGGGAAGCAAAAGCCGTTTTTAATGCAGGAGCACTGTACGAAGATAAAAAAGTACATTTGTTTTATAGAGCGATGTCTTCCGACAACACTTCTGTCGTTGGTTATGCACAAAGCACAGACGGTTTTAAAATGAAAAGATTTGATAAACCCGCATATGTCCCACGAGAAGATTTTGAAAACAAAAAAGTACCCAACGGAAATTCTGGATGTGAAGATGCGAGACTGACAAGGATGGGGGACACGGTTTATATGTGTTACACCGCTTATAATGGTATAGAATCTCCTCGTGTTGCCCTTACTTCTGTTTCTTTTAACAATTTCAAAAAACAAAATTGGAATTGGGAGAAACCTATTTTAATTTCTCGACCAAATGTAGATGACAAAGACGCAGCCATTTTCCCTAAAAAGATAAATGGAAAATATGCGATTCTTCATCGTTCAAACAATCAAAGTATTTGGATTGATTTTGTTGATGACCTATCGTTTAAAAACGAGAAATGGCTTGGGGGACAGATTTTGATGAGCCCAAGAGAAGAATACCGAGATAATAAAAAAATAGGGATAAATGGTCCTCCGATTGAAACAAAGAAAGGGTGGCTGTTGTTGTATCATGGACTTTCAAAATCAGATGGAAAATATCACCTGTGGGCGGCACTTCTTGATTTGAAAGATCCAACCAAAATTATTGCAAGAAGCAAAAATCCAATTCTTGAAGCAGAGATGTCTTATGAAAAAAATGGAATCGTTAAAAATGTTGTATTTTCAAACGGAGCAGTTGTAAAAGGTGACAAACTTTTTGTTTATTATGGTGGGGCAGACGAGGTGTTGTGTGTTGCAACAATCAAACTCTCCAAATTGTTAGGATGTCTAGATAGCAAAGGAGCTTGTAGTTTTAGTTAAAAAAAATGAGCGGTTAAACCGCTCGCATTAAAATACTCTGAATTACGAAACTTGTGGATTGTAATACTGCTTTAAATTTTTTCTCAAAAAATTTAAAGTGTTATCGTTCGCAAAGACGAATTTCCGAAGGAAATTCGTCTTTGCGAGGACAAAGTCCGAAGCATTCCAGGACAAGATTACGAGTTTTGTATTCGTATTGCATTAGTATTATTCGTATCATTCGTATATTGGTATGTCTATCTCCCATATTTATCTTCCAATCTCTCTTCGTCTTTTTCATCAAATTCTCCGAGACAAATTTCCAAAATTTCCGCTTCCTGCTCTCCTCCGTATATGCGGTGTTTTGTTTCTTTTCCAACAAAAAATTCATCACCTTTTGTAGCTTTTGTTTTTTCTTCCCCAATTTGAATTGTTGGATCGCCTGACAAAATTTTCCAATGTTCTTCTCTGTTGTGATGCAGTTGCAAACTCAACTCTTCATTTGGTTTAACGGTGATTATTTTGACCGTGGCTTTTTCGTTTTTTGCAAATTGTTCAAATTTGCCCCAAGGTCTTTCTTCTGTGTAAAAATGTAACATGTTTTGTGTAGCCTATAGCCCATAGCCTATAGCTTATAGTGACGACATTGAGAAAATTTGCTTCGCAAATTTTTTTATTAGCTATAAGCTATTGGTTATCAGCTATCAGCTGATTTAATTTTTAATTTTTTTTTAAATATTCTTTTAAAAAACTTTTTGTTTCTTCTGGTCCTGATACTTTTTGGATTGCTACTCCGGTTGTTGTGGCGGAATAATCATTTCCTCCTTCAAATATAGCATCTCCAAAAAATATAATCTTTTCTTTTGGTATGGATAACAAAGAGGCTATCTTATTTATACCATACGCTTTATCAATTCCTTTCTTTCTTATATCTACCGATGTTGAACCACCGACACTCACTTCAAATTCGGACAAATCTTTATCTAGTATTTTTTTTAGAGCCTTTCTTTTTTCTATGCTAGGGTCCCACAGTTTTTTTTCTTCAACAGGAGACTTTTGTCCCAACGCCGAAAATGTTATTTGCCCTCCTCGGTCTTCAATCTGATCGCCATATATTTTTTCGGGGGTAAGAAAATCGTTGTCTTTGATTGCCCTTTTTAGAATACTAGTTATCTTAAGTCTTTCCTCGGGGGATAGGGCATCTTCATAAACTTTTACCCAATTGTCATCTTTGAAAGAGTAAAAACTGCCCCCTGTCAGTGGTGCTATATAAAGATTTTCCAGATTTGTACCATTGGGGAGAAAATCGATAAACTGTTCTTTAAATTGAGAAAATCTTGCTCCAGAGATTATAACTACTTTTTTGTGTTTTAAAAGTTGGCTAATGATATTCGCCATTTCATCATCCACATTGGACTTACTCTCAGTTATAGTCCCGTCTAGATCAAAGAAAAATAATTCGTAATTATGCATATAATATTATTATACACTATATTTATTTTGTGCTCCTATTATCTTCGTTAGGAATCGGCGCCAGTTCTAAATATTTTGTTCGTCACTCGACAAGCTCGTGACTTCAAAATATTAAGAACTCGCTGCCCCGCTCGCTCGTATTTTTTCTCCGCTTTGCTACGAAAAAATATACTTCGCTCGGTTCGATTCCTAGTGGGAGCTACAAAACGCAACAAGACCAAAGCGATGCTTTGGTCTTGGCGTTTTGTGCTCCCACTAGGAATCGAACCTAGATCACGACTTCCGCAAAGTCGCATTTTATCCATTAAACTATGGGAGCATTCTGTAATTTATAACAAAATTACAAATATTTCGCCACTTTGTGGCTAAGAGGTTCTTTTTGTTCTTCTTTTTTAAGATGATTTAGCAAGAAAGATTCTACTTCTTCTTTGTTCGTATTTCTTAGAGAAATAACAGCGTGAGTCATAAAGGAATTTTTTATTTTTATTATCAATCGTGGTTTCTCGTCTTTTGTTATCCAAAATGAATCTAAATTTTTGTAAGGATATTTTGCTTGTCCTGTGATTATTCCTGTTTCATTTATTTCAAAAGTTATTATTTTTGGTTTGTTTGTTGCTTGGATTGAGATTGTAAAAGCAACCACAAGAATTAGAAGGGGAAGGATAATATTTCCTTTTATTACAAGAAAAATTATTACTCCGATTGCTATCACCCAAATAGACCAAAACCAATCGGGTGTTTTGTGGGAGTGTTCAAATTCAAAATCTTGCCAAATAATGTTTGTATTCATGATTAAAGTATAAAGTAACAAGTAGCAAGTAACAAGTAATAAGTATAATTTAGAAAATAGAATTTAGAATTTAAACGGGAAATTTGCGAACCTGCCTGCCGTGTCGTTGCTTTTCTTTTAGAAAAGAGGCAGGGCAAATTTCCCGTCTTGTCCGTCTTTGCGAACCGAAGGTGAAGCAATCCACATTTTGTAACTCAAAGTAAAAAACACAAAAACAAAACGTCGCGACCTAGCGGTCGCGACGTGTGATCATTTACTTAACATAAAATCGATATATTCCTCTCGAGGGGCAGGAAGGATTATTGAATGGTTTATTTCCATACGATGAGAGACTTTAAACATTTGAAGACGACTCTTTTCTTTTTCTAAATATTCTGAAAATGAAAATTCCCGCAATTTTTCTTGTTGAAATTCTTTGTCTTTTTTTGCCAGCCTTTCCATTTCGCTGGGAATCATTTTGTCAAAACAACAATGGACGAACAAAACAAAATCGTGTTTTTGGGGCGGTTTAATCCCAATTTCGATTTGCAAATATTTTACCCATAAAGAATCAATCATTTTGTAATAGATTGCTCTACAATGGAGAAAATCTTCTGAAACAGCTTTGCGCTCTTCGTTGAGAGTAGAGGCTATTCCATACGACAAAAGCATATCGACTCCAACATTGGTTATTCCGATCACTGCAGTTATTTTTTTTCTGATCTCGGGATCAATTTGATCCAATGCTTTTTTTTCGACAATTTTTATAAAATGAGGGTATGCTTTTAACCTAAGCGAATCAAGGGTGACTCTTTTTGTTGGTTCCTCTGTTTTCACTGTCGCTGTTTTGCCCATACTCTTTCTCCCTTCCAAAATTAAATGATCATGTACTCGGCCTTTTTTGATTCTATGACAAAGTAAACAAAAAAACAATGACAAAAAGAAAAATACTTGCATATTTTGTTAGATTCTTTTATTATTAATACTAGAGTTGGTTCTTAAGAAAGAAATCTCGATTCCCCTCGATCTGTTTATTCGGTAAGTGATTACAGGCATTGCTTGTATGAACGAGAGAGGGAAAAGCCCAAACCCAGTTTGTGTAAAAGTATGCATACGTTGCAAATTTGGGGGTTTTTGGAACAAACTATTGTAGAATGCATATCTACTAAAGCTATGGCTTGTTTGTTTCCAGAGTATGACGCTTCGGCGACAGAATAAGGGTGTTTCGAAACACCCAAGGCTAAAGAGAATCAATTCTCCTTTTCAAAAAAGGCACCGCAAGGTGCCTTTTCTTTTATTTTTTCAACGAATCTCTGATCTCTCGCAACAAAACAATTTCTTCTGTCGGTTCTTTTGGCTTTTCTTCTTGTTTTGTTTCTTCTTTTCTCTTGAAACGATTTATTTGTTTGATAACAAAAAAGATAGCAAAAGCAATTATTACAAAATCAATCACTGTGTTTAAAAATATTCCATAATTTAGTGTTATTGTTTCTGTGGTTTCTGTGGCACTTTTTAATGTAAAGACAAGATTAGAAAAATCTACTCCACCAGTGATGACTCCGATAGGGGGCATTATTATGTCTGCCACAAATGAACTGACTATTTTTCCAAAAGCAGTACCAATAACGATACCAACTGCTATATCTACAACATTGCCTTTGATAGCAAATTCTTTAAATTCTTTGATTATTTCCATAATGTTTAGGGTTTAGTTAAATTATTTTCTAATTCTATTCCTACTTCTAATTCTAATTCTAATTTATATATTAACAAACCCCTCGCTTTTGGCGAGGGGCTTTATACCTTGAATATAATCTTGTGTATTTATTTGTTCCACTCCATTTCTTTTTTTGGTGAAGGGAAATCAAGAACTTTTACTTCTTTTGCACGCGGTTCGCCAACTTCGGCTTTGTGTTTTTCAAAGTGTTCTCTGTGACATCCTGGGCAAACAATGGCAAAGAGATCTGACGAAAAATCTACCTTTCCTTCTCTCATCGGTAAATAATTTTGTTCTACCGGTTTGGAACAAATCTGGCAAGTTTTCTTGCTGTTTTTGTATCTCACTATGGGGTGAATGCACATTTTTCTTCTGCAACAGCGACAATGCATAATTTCTCCTTATGTTGATAGGGAAAATATTTCTTCTTGGGCGACGGCTCCTTGCCTTATTACTTCTATTTTATCTCTGACCACAGTGACAAGAGTTGAAGGTTTCCCGTTTTGCATTGTCCCACCGCACAAATAAAAATCCGGTTGCATTTCGGGATCTTTGTACACAAATTGCTCGCGGGCTTGTTCCACGGAAAGGGAAGAGATTCCTCCTCTTGGGTTGGCGCTGGAAGTAGTGATAGGACTATCCAGGCGCGCAACGATTTCCGCAGAAATTTTGTTATTTGGAATTCGGATACCCAACATGCCAGTATTGGCCGACAACATAGATATGGTTTGAGGAACAAATTTTTTCATTGGCAAAATCATCGTAATTGCCCCAGGCATAAATTTTTGAAAAATTTTTTCTGCTAGTTTTGAAAATTTTACATACCTTTCCGCCATTTCCAAATCGGATACAGCGATTGATATGGGTTTGTTAAAACGTTCCTTTATTTGGCACAGTCTTAATATTCCTTCTATGTTGGTTGCATCAGCACCCAACCCGTAAACCGTATCAGTAGGGTAAACAATTACTCCACCTTTTTTTAAAGTCCTGACCGCACTTTTTATATCCTTGTCGTGTTTGTACATCTTTCCTCCTTTGGAAAATGTTGCAAGAATTATCTTTCAAGTTTAAACAGTTCTGAGATAGATTAAATAATATTAAGAAAAAATAAGCAAGAGACGAAGGAGTAAGGAGAAAGGAGAAAGGAGAAAGGAGAAAGGTGTAAGGTGTGAGGAGTAAGGAGAGAGGTGTAAGGTGTGAGGAGTAAGGAGAGAGGTGTAAGGTGTGAGGTGTAAGGTGTGAGGGGTAAGGAGAGAGGTGTAAGGGGTAAGTAGGATTTATAGACCTGCCTGCCGGCAGGCAGGCTTTACAAACTTTAAAAACTTTACAAACTTTATGAACTTTATGGACATGCTTGCGCAGGCAAGCTCTCGACTTTATACTTATATATATGCCTAACTTAACAAAAAGTCTAAAATACTTGCTTGCTGTAAATATCGCCGGTATTTTGCTTTTTACCTATTTATTTCTAGCGAGAGAAAATTATGAATTTATTATTTATATCGCTGTTATTGTTTTCTTTCTGTTACTGATTTTGTTTTCTCACGAAAGGGTCAATTATCCAGAAGGAATCCTGTGGGGTCTCACAGCTTGGTCTTTTTTGCATATGGCAGGTGGGGGATTGTATTGGCAAGGTACAAAATTTTACGAATTGATGCTGTTTCCAATAGTGGGCGAGCCATACAATATTTTTAAATATGATCAGTTTGTTCACATCGTTGGTTTCTGGGTGGCGACATTGCTTGCGTATTATTTGATCAAACCATTAATGAGAGACGACTCTGTTAAAAAGTTTTCTTTTGGCCTTATCATAGTGATGGCAGGATTGGGATTTGGTGCTTTGAACGAGATTGTAGAATTTGGAGCAACAGTAGTTATTCCCGAAACAGGTGTCGGGGGATACACAAACACTGCTCTTGATTTGGTTTCTGATTTGGTGGGGGCTATAGGGGCGATGGTGTATTTGAGAGTGCGAAGTATTAAGTAGTAAGTAGTAAGTGACGAATTTCTGAAAGAAATTCGTCTTTGCGAACGAAGTGAAGCAATCCATAATATAATTTAAAAAACTATCCCGAACGGGATAGTTTTTTAAATTTGAATAAATACCATTGCGGAGAGGGAGGGATTTTAATCCAGAACTAAAATTTTAAAGAGTTACAACTGATGATGAATTACATTGCGGAGAGGGAGGGATTCGAACCCTCGGCACGGTTTCCCGCGCTCCGGTTTTCAAGACCGGTGCATTCGACCTCTCTGCCACCTCTCCGCAATAAAATCCATCACGAAATCAATATTAATTTAAAATTTAATTTTACTGTTGTGCAAGACCAGTGCAATCGCCCACCTATCACCTGTCTCACTTCGTTCGACTTGGTGATTTCTTCGCTTCGCTCAGAACCGGATAAAAAGCTCAAACGCTTTTCATCCTCTCTGCCACCTCTCCGCAATAATATCTATATAAATTTACTACAACAAAATAACATATTTTTGATATAAAATCTACATTTCAAAATTTTATAACAAAAACAACCCCTCTATGCCGAAGCAAGGGGGCTGTTGTTTTTGAGACGAGGCGAGACAATTATTTTTTGATGCCCAAAATATGTTGTTCCTCGGGAGAAAGTTTTGAAAGGATCTTTTCCCGAATTTTCACCATCTCTTCTTCATCATCAAAGAGTTTTATTGGCTCTACGGAATTATTTATGACATAGCCGACAAGCCCGTTGGTCAAAACAAAAGCAGGACTTGTCTGGTGATAATTTGCATTAATCTGCACTTTGGAAAATGCTTTTGCTATATCTTCGTCTTTAAAAAATCCCAAGGAAGTGACCTTTCTCCCGTCTTCATTTGTTTGATAAACTTCTGTCATTTGGAGAACTTTAAAGTTAGAAAGCTCGGCCCCAACCAAATCTGCTAATTCCACATAGAAACTCTTGTCTGCCACATTGCCTCCATTAGTTAAATGTTTATTTATCTTGCGATATCTTACTTCAGGTACTCTCAAAAGTCCAGAATGTATATAAAGCCTGCCTGCCGATAGGCAAGTTCATAAAGTTTTTAAAGCCTGCCTGTCGGCAGGCAGGCTCTCCGCAGTGGGACTTATTTATCGAAAGACCTGATTGCCTTCTGAAATAAGCACAAACAAAAAACACTCATTTTGAGTGTTTTTGTTTTAATTGATGACTCGTATGTTAGAATTTAATTAATAGAATTATCGGTATGTCATACAATAATATCGTGTTAGTACAAACTTATGAAAAAAATTAATGGTCAAATTGGTTCCGATCTTGGGTTGTTACTCCTGTCATTACTGGGGTGGGTTAATGTTTTTCATTTTCTTACAGAGTATGATCCTCCGACTCCTGAATTATCAACATTTTACTGGTCATTTTTTTCTATTCTATTAATTGATAGAATAATTTCTAAAAAGATTAATAATATACTTTTTTGGAAAGGAGTTTTTGTTTCAGGATTAATTATTTTTATAATAGATAATATAAGATTATTTCCACAACTACTCGCTTTAAAGCAGATAGCGTATAGTGATAACATCTTTTTATACTTTGCTTTCTCAATAACAGGATTCTTAATCTTTGAAGCTATTATGCTTATGTTTATATACAGAAGTTATAAATTTATATCAAAAGGTATTTAAAATAAAATGACTATATTTAATAAAACTTCAATTTTCGTAGTTCCAATAATTATTTTAATAATTGCTGGATTTTTTGTATTTAGCGGTGAGCAAAAACAAGAAAAAGAAAATAGTGAGGTGCCCGTAGAGAAGGTTACGAATGAAATCAGATTTATTAAAATAAGAGGGTGCCCCGACGATGCATACAAAGATATTGGCGTGGAGATTGTTAATCCTAAATATTTTATATGTAGAAGCTATCTCACAGACGGCACAAATGTGTATTATCATGGCATACGGGCAGTAGCAATCCCTACTCAACCGCTTGCGCCAAGCTTTATTGCTACGTCTTCCCCAGACACAAGCGACAAAGCCCTTATGGAGTCAACAATAATCAAAGGAGCCGACCCAGAGACTTTTGAAATTATGTATTTCGATGAAAACCTACCTGTGGAGCAGCAAAACCACATGAATACATTCGCGAGAGATAAAGATTATTTGTATTGGGAAGGAAAGAGATTTGAGGGGCTTGATCCAAACACATTAGTTATATTGGGTAGAGGGTTTGTAAAAGACAAAGACGCAGTATATTTTTACTGGCGGAAACTTGAAGGATCGGATGCCACAACTTTTGAATTTTTGTGGGATGGGTTTGCGCGGGATAAAAATTTTGTGTACCGCAACAATCCTCAACCTGAAATATTTAAAGGGGTTGACCCAGCTACATTTGAGAAAATTGACGATAATTATTTAAAAGACAAAAACGTCGTCTATTACCGACAGGAGAAAATTGGAGGATCCGACCCTGCAACTTTTGAGATTCTTTTAGGTTCCTATGCAAAAGATAAAAATAATGTGTATATGGATGGAAAGATAATCAATAATGCTGACCCAGAGACCTTCTCTTTTTTGACGCACCCGTACCAGAGAGATGGTTATAATTATTTTTCGAAAGATAAAAACAATGTGTATTTTTCTGGAAATATAATTTATGGAGCTGATTCAAACACATTCGAATTTATAGATTATCAATATATGAAAGATAAAAATGCTGTTTATTATAATAACGGCAGTAAAAAAATTGATGGAGCCGACCCTAAAACATTTGAAGTGTTAGGAGGCGGGTATCTAAAAGACGGGAATTCTGTATGGATTTCTTACGGAGGCGAAGGAGGAGGTGTATCATCTCATCGCAAATTAGAAAATGTAGATGCTCTAACTTTTGAGTTTATTGATCGTCAGTATGCACGCGATGTGACAGCAGTATATTGCTCTGGAGATGCTATGGAGGGATTTGACTGGGGAAGCGTGGTAATACTTCAGGATAATTATATACGAGATAGCGAGCAAGTTTTCTTTAGATGTAAAAAAGTTGAAGGGGCGGATGCAAAATCTTTTGAGGTGTTGGGCTATCAATATTCAAAGGATAAAATAGCAGTTTATTATATAGGCAAAAGAATTGATGGTGTGGATGCAGAGAGTTTTGAAAATCTGGCATGCAATTATTCAAAAGATAAAAATTCTGTATACAAGACTTCAGGGCAGACGATTTCCAAACTTGATAATTTTGATGCCTCCACATTTCGTATCATAGGCAATTGTAATCCGTCCGATAAAAATGGTGTGTATACAAACTCGGGAGAAAAAATAGCAGGTGCGGATCCTGGCACTTTCCAATTTTTAGGAGGAAGCTACAGTAAAGACAAGTATCGTGCCTATTGGAAGGCGATGCCTATTGCTAGCTCGGATACTGCAACATTCAAGTTTCTCAGTGGAGAATTTGCAAAAGATAACAATACCACATATTACAAAGGAGAAGTGTATGGTGATGAACTAAAGGCAATCTTGAGAGACACAGAAGAAGGGGGTGAACTTATGATCAACCCGACCCTTCCTCCATATGGACTTATTTACGAACTTAATAATATTGTGCCGACACCCGTTTATTAGACATGGGTTTTAAACAAAGTGAGTAAAAACAATAAAAATTAAATACTATAGTGTCGTAATTTTTTATTATGATGCTTATCCAGAAATTGGAACGAGAGAATATGATTTGGTAGGAAAACATAAATTTTATACTTACCTTAAAAAAGGACTTGGTTTTATCGTCAGAAAAAAGCCCCTTAAAAGAATTAGTATACTTACGGATGATTTGGGAGAGAGTATAAAAGAGAAAGGCGATATGGATGTTGAGATTACCATTGATGCTGTTCATAATTTAAATAAATATGATGAAGCCGTGTTTTTTACAGGAGACTGTGATTTTTTACCACTTGTAACGTATATAAAAAATAAAAACAAAAAAGTTTATATATATTCAACAAAAGATAATGTTTCGCATGAACTGAAAACAGGAGGGGATGGATATACTGATATTAAAGATATAAAAGAAATTTGGGGAAAAGAATTAAAACATCGTAAAAAATAAAAGCAACCCTCAGTTAAGAGGGTTGCCCTTGGATGTATGACCCTTACAGTTTTATGACAAAACCATAAGATAATATTATATTAACAAAAAGGAGAAGAAAGGCAAGTGTTTGAGAGTTTTGTCTAAACTTAAATAAAAAAGGCTTTGTTTATTATCATAAACAAAGCCTTTTTTCGTCTTATTACTCACTACTCACTACTCATTACTTACCCCTTACACCTCTCTCCTTACCCCTTACACCTTACCCCTTTCTCCTTATCCAAATTTGATATAATGGCTACATGGTAGAAAAGAAGACAAATAAAATAAACAAAACAACAGATTGGGACGAAGTTACACCTTTGGCGGATCGGATGCGTCCTGAAAAATTGGACGACTTTCTCGGACAAGAAGAAATCGTCGGAAAAGGAAAACTGCTTCGCCAAGCGATTGAATCGGACAACCTTCCCTCAATAATTTTTTGGGGCCCTCCGGGAAGCGGAAAAACAACACTGGCTTTTGTGATTGCAAAAATTACTAAATCAGAATTTATAAAAATATCCGCCGTTTCCAGTGGGCTAGAAGACTTGCGAAGAAATATTGAAATTGCCGAGATGAACCGCCGACTAGGAAAGAGAACAATTCTTTTTATAGACGAGATTCATCGTTGGAACAAAACTCAACAAGACGCTCTTTTGCCCCAAATTGAAAACGGAACAATTATTTTAATCGGTGCGACGACAGAAAATCCCAGTTTTGAAATCCGCGGAGCTTTGCTTTCTCGTTGTCGTGTTTTTGTTTTGTCTCGGTTGGACAAAGAGCATTTAACACAGATTGTTAAAAAGGCACTCAAAGACAAAGAAAAAGGATTGGGCAAACTTAAAATCAAAGCAACAAACAAAGTGATTCAAAGTTTATCCCAGATGAGCAACGGCGATGCTCGTGTGGCTTTGAATGTTTTGGAATACGCCAGTGTGATGAGTGATGAAATAACTTTGGAAATTATCAAACAGGCTTTTCAAAAACCGCATCTCTTTTACGACAAAGAAGGAGAAGAACATCACAATATAATTTCGGCTTTGCACAAATCAATGCGAGGGTCGGACCCAGACGCTTCTTTGTATTGGTTGGTGAGAATGTTGGAAGGGGGAGAGAACCCTTTGTATGTTGCTCGTCGCTTGATCCGTTTTGCTTCGGAAGATATTGGGCTCGCAAATTCACGCGCTTTGGAACAAGCCGTCTCGGCTTATCAAGCTTGTCATTTTATTGGGATGCCAGAATGCGGTGTAAATCTGGCTCAGGCTGTTGTCTATATGGCAAAGTGTAAAAAATCTAACGAGCTGTACACGGCTTATGGTGAAGCAGTGGAAGATGTAAAAAAGTTTGGAAATCTGAAAGTTCCTTTGCATATTAGAAATGCCCCTACAAAATTGATGAAAAATTTGGGATATGGAAAAGGATACAAATATTCACCCGATTTTGACTACAAAGAAGATCAAGAATATTTCCCAAAAGAACTGAAAGGAAAAAAATATTTGAAGTAACTCACAAAACCCGTCTTTGCGAACGAAGTGAAGCAATCCACGTCGTCTCGTCCGTCTTTGCGAGTGTAACGAAGCCCTGCCTCTTTTCTGAAAGAAAAGCAACGACACGGCAGGCAGGAATCCAGAAAAATAACGAAGCCAAAAACACAAACAAAGACGGATTTTGCTTCGCAAAATCCGCCCACTTTCGTCTTTGCATCTACCGTCGTCTTTGCGCCACCCCACCCATCTTTAAAACGGCTACGCTCCCCAAAAAGGACCGTAGCCGTTTGGTTTTTGCACCGATAAGGGTTAAAATAAAAGGTAATTATGTTTGAACAACAATTTAAAAATATTGATAATATTCTTCACACCGATTCTGGGTGCGGAACAGAACTTGACTATGTTGAGCAGACATCGTGGATTCTTTTTCTTAAATATTTAGACGATTTAGAGGAGACCAAAAAAACCGAAGCGGAATTGGCGGGACAGAAATATACATATATTTTGTCTTCAGAATATTGTTGGGATAATTGGGCTTGCCCAAAGGATAACAAGGGAAAAATAGACCACAACAAAGCTCTAGATGGAGATGATTTAAAAGATTTTGTTGATCATCAATTATTTCCTTACCTTAAAAAATTTAAAGCGGAAGATTCTAATACTATTGAATATAAAATAGGGGAAATTTTTTCTGAATTAAAAAATAAAATTTCTAGTGGTTATAAGCTTAGACAGATTTTAAATGCTGTGGATGATATGCATTTTCGTCTATATGAAGAAAAACACGAACTCTCTCATCTTTATGAATCTAAAATTAAAAATATGGGAAATGCGGGGAGAAATGGTGGAGAATATTACACTCCGCGACCATTGATAAAAACTATTGTAAAAGTAATTGATCCTAAAATTGGGGATACTATTTATGACGGAGCCTGTGGTTCTGCCGGCTTTCTTGTGGAGGCTTATAATTATCTAACAGAAAATAAATCCAAACTTTCTTCTAAAGAAATGGATACCTTACAAAACAAAACTTTTTTTGGGAAAGAAATAAAATCTTTGGCATATATTATTGGGATAATGAATATGATTTTGCATGGAGTGGAAGCTCCTAATATAAAACATGTAAATACTCTGGCGGAAAATATCAATGATATTCAAGAGAAAGACAGATATAAAATAATTTTAGCCAATCCTCCTTTTGGAGCTGGAATTGGAAGAGAAATTCAACAAAATTTTCCTATTAAGACAGGCGAAACAGCTTTCTTGTTTTTACAACATTTTATAAAAATTTTGAAAGCAGGAGGGCGGGCTGGAATTGTTATCAAAAATACTTTTCTCTCTAATACAGACAATGCGAGTGTATCACTTCGTAAACTTTTACTGGAAAATTGCAACTTGCACACTGTCTTAGATCTTCCTGGAGGTGCTTTTCAAGGGGCGGGAGTAAAAACTGTTGTTTTGTTTTTTGAAAAGGGGACACCAACAAAGAAAATATGGTTTTATCAACTAAATCTCGCTCGCAATCTTGGTAAGGGTAATCCTTTGAGTGAAAATGACTTGGTGGAATTTGTAAAATTACAGAAAACTAAAGCAGATAGTGAAAATTCTTGGAGTATAGATATAAAAGATGTTGATCAAAAAACTTTTGATTTATCTGTAAAAAATCCGAATAAAAATGAGGAAGTTTCTTTGCGTGAGCCGAAAGAGATTTTGGAGGAGATCTCAGCGCTTGATAGAGAAAGTGAAAAAATTTTGAAAAATATTAAAATTTTAATATAAAAAATTATGGAATATAAAATAATGAATATTACGCATTACAATGATCCTTCACAATATAACGGGCGCAATATGATTTCCGGAATTTGCCCATTTTGTAATCAGTCTAGCGGGTTTAAAATTAATGGACAAAAGACTGGGCATACAGTTCCATTGAAATGTGATAATTGCGAAAAAAATGTCATTTGGGATTTTGATGAAAGAATTGTCTTGCCTGTTGCAAAACCAAATTCACTGATTGGATTGCCAGAAAATGTGGACCATTATTATCAAGAGGCATTGAATTGCATTGCGGCACTTGCGCCAAATGGTGCGGCAACTTTGTTTAGAAAATTGATCCATCAAGTCGGAATACATTACAATGTTGCAAAAATCAATGACAGTATGTCCCTAATGGGCATCGTTGAAAAACTTGAAAGCGAAGGTCATATAAATAAAAAACTTGTAGAGGCATTAAGGCGAGTCAAGGATCTTGGAAATGACGGAGCGCATATAAATGAAAATGAGCCAGATATGGAACAAATTTATGTGGTAAAAAACTTGATTGATAGTTTTTTGCAGGCAACAGTTTTGCAGGATGCGAATATAGAAAAATATGATCAATCTAAAGAAGAAAATAAAAGTAAAAAATGAAACTTGTTTTTATAGATGAATTCAAACCAAATAGTGATAAATTAAATTCAGATAGACTGTATGGCATTTCGGTTGTTGTTTTAGATTCTGCGTACTATACGAATTACAAAAATGGTTTTGAAAAAGCATTTACTAAATTAGGATGGTCTAGAGAAAAAGAATTAAAAGGGCGCTATGTATATTCAAGTAAAATTTTTGAAGATATTACAATAGATCAAAGGCTCGGTTTTGCAGAAGAGCTTTTCAAATTATCTCTTTCGGAAAGCGGGAAGAAAAAACGCATTTCTGTTTTCATTGGTATAGATTCGTTTGATAAAAAAACTGGAGAATCAGAGGTATATGTCAATCTATTATGCAAAGTGTTAAATAAAATTGGTAGGCCGTCTAATAAAAAACAAGACAAGAATTTGATTGCCTTCTTTCTGGATAATAATGACGAAGTGACACGTAAAATAAAAGAATCGGATTTTTATAGTGTATTATCGGAAAAGTTGCATAAAAATTGGATTATTTTAGAAAAACCATTTTTTGTTTCTTCATCTAATTTATTGCCAGGTATAATCTTCGCAGATTTTATATCCTATTTTCATCAGAATTTTATAGATTCAAATAATTTTCATGCAAAAATTAAAGAACGATTTCTAAATCTTTTAGATAAAAGCGAAAAATATATTGATGATAAAGAAAAGGAAGAATTAAAAAAATATATAACAAATAGTAGAAAAAAAGAACAAGCTGCAAGAATTTTAGAAGTTTTAAGAGACATTGTATATGTATAATTGGCAAACAAAAAAACTTGGCGAGGTTTGTGAAATCAAGACTGGCAAGAAAGACGTTAATCAGGGAAATCCTAATGGAAAGTATCCTTTTTTTACTTGTGCAAAAGAGCATACTTACAGTGATGTATATTCTTTTGATACAGAAGCTATATTAATCGCTGGTAATGGGGATGTTGGATCACTTAATTATTGCAATGGGAAATTTGAAGCATATCAGCGAACCTACGTTCTTTCTGAATTCAAAGAAATTGATGCCAAGTATTTATTATATGTTTTAGATGGATCACTAAAGGATGTTGTTTCAAAACAAAAATTAGGAAACACAATGCCCTATATAAAACTTGGAATGTTAGCTGAATTTTTAATCCCCATTCCACCTCTTTCTGAACAAAAACGCATTGTAAAAGTTTTGGATGAGATTTTTGAGAATATTGAAAAGGCAAAGAGAAATGCGGAAAAGAATTTGAAAAATTCCAAAGAGATTTTTGAATCGTATTTGCAGAGTGTTTTTGAAAATCCGGAGAAGGATTGGGAAGAAAAAACGTTGGATGAAGTTTGTGAAATAAGTTCTAAATTAGTTGATCCACGAAAGCCAGAGTTTCTTGATTTGATCCATGTTGGAGCTGGAAATATGGAAACTAAATCTGAAAAATTAATTGATTTGAAAACTGCGAGAGAAGAAAAACTCATATCGGGAAAATTTCTTTTTGATGAATCAATGGTTCTTTATAGCAAAATTCGTCCATATCTAATGAAAGTAGCAAGGCCGAATTTTTCAGGTTTGTGCAGCGCCGACATATATCCACTTGTACCTCGAAAAAATTTGAACAGAGATTATTTATTCCATCTATTATTAACATCAATGTTTACAGAGTTTGCGATAAAGGGATCAGCGAGAGCGGGTATGCCAAAAGTAAATCGGGAGCATCTTTTTTCATTCAATTTTTTCTTGCCACCAATTACTAAACAAAAAGCCATCGTTAAAAAGCTGGATGTGCTGGCAGGGGAGACCAAGAAGCTAGAGGCGATTTATAAACAAAAACTGGCTGATCTGGATGAGCTCAAAAAATCAGTGTTAAAAAAAGCTTTTAGTGGGGAGTTGTAGTGTTGTTTTTATCAACATTTTTCCTATATTTTTTAATAGAAAACTTGTATAATTTAAGTAGCTACTCGAAACTTTTTATGGATTATGTATTTACAAATTATAAATAATGTATTATTATAACCATAACAAACAATGACTAATACTACAAAATTAAATGAGAAAAAATACAAAAATGCAATTTTGTATTTTATAAAATATTGCAACAACAATTATCTTGGTGATACTAAGTTAAATAAATTGCTTTACTATTTGGACTTTATAAATTACAGGGACCGAAAAGAATCTGTAACAGGTGATTTTTATATACATAACCATTTTGGACCAACTCCAAGCGAGGCGACTGTCTTTTTGTCTGATTTGGTTGAAAATCACGATATAGAAGTAAAGAAGAAAGATTTTAAGGATTCCCACACTACTTCTTTTGTTTTAAAAACAGAACCCGATGAAAGCGTGTTTTTAGAAGAAGAAAAAATATTGTTGAAAAATATTTGTAAAGAATTTTTAGACTGGTCAACGCCTAAAATAGTTGAACAAACTCACCTAGAAGCTCCTTGGTTTTATTCTAAACCATTTCAAAAAGTTGATTACAATTACTCGCGTGATATAGAATTTTTTGCTGAATAGTTTTTGCTTATGACTGAATGGAATTATATTGAGACAGAATATTTTGTGAGATCTTGTGAGGAATATGGTATTTCTCAAGACATTAAGGATTTTATAGAAGAGTGGGCAAAATCTGTCAGAAGACAAATAACTCCATCAAACAAAAGACCTTTTATATCACCCAATAATATATTTGAAATTTGGGATGCTAGAATTCCTAATCCTGATGCTAACAAAGGAAAGAGTGGGGGTTATCGCCTTGTGTATTATATTCATTTATCTGAAAGAAATTTATTTGTTGATTTAATGGTAGATAGAAAAGATTTAGATTATAAAGGTTCTAACGGAAAAAAACAAAAGAAATGGGATGGGCATCTTGCTGATTTGAAGAAAGAATTATTGCAAAAATATGATAATTGTTGAGTTTATAAATACCGTCTAATAAGGACGGTATTTTTAATTTTAGTCTTTATTATATTGACCATAAGTGATATATTTAATTTTATGAACGAATCAGAAACACGAGCAGAATATATAGATCCAAAGCTTAAAGAGGCTGGTTGGGGTGAGATGGAAGACTCTAAAATTTTGAGAGAGTTTGTTTTTACTGATGGAAAAATTCAAGCTGGTGGAATTCGTGGGAAACAAGAAATCGCTGATTATATTTTGGTTTATAAAAATGTAAAATTGGCTGTAATTGAGGCAAAAAAAGAGGGTCTATATGCGACTGAGGGAGTAGCCCAAGCCAAAACTTATGCTCAAAAATTGAATATTAAATATACTTATTCAACCAATGGTAAGGAAATTTATGAAATTTCAATGGGTGGTGGTTGTGAAGATTATGTTGATAAATTTCCGACTCCTGAAGAATTATGGAACAAAACTTTTTCAGACCAGAACGAATGGAAAGACAAATTTAATCAAATTTTGTTTGAAGACGGAGGTGGTAAAAGACCAAGATATTATCAAGAAAACGCTATCAATAAAACTCTTGATGCCATTGCAGAAGAGAAAAACAGAATCCTTCTAACTCTTGCAACAGGAACAGGAAAAACATTTATTGCTTTTCAAATTGTTTGGAAACTTTTTCAATCACGATGGAATTTAAACAGGGATGGGGCTAGGCGACCGAGAATCTTATTTTTGGCGGACAGAAATATTTTGGCCGACCAAGCTTTTAATGCTTTTTCCTCTTTTCCTGATGATGTTAAAGTTCGCATCAATCCATTGGATATTCGGAGACATGGTGGAGTACCGATGAGTGGAAGTGTTTTCTTTACTATTTTTCAAACTTTTATGAGCGGGTCAAATAATACTCCTTATTTCGGAGAATATCCGAAAGATTTTTTTGATTTAATCATTATCGATGAGTGTCATAGGGGCGGGGCTAATGATGAAAGTAATTGGCGAGGAATTTTGGAATATTTTTCACCTGCTGTGCAAATTGGTTTGACTGCTACCCCTAAAAGAAAAGATAATATTGATACTTATAAATATTTTGGTGAACCGATTTATACTTATTCTCTCAAAGAGGGTGTGAGCGACGGTTTTTTGACACCATTTAAAGTAAAAAGAATTCAAACTACTTTAGATGATTATGTTTATACATCTGACGATGAAATTATTGAGGGCGAAGTGGAAGAGGGAAAAGTTTATGAAGAGCCGGATTTTAATAAAATTATTGTTATCAAAGAGCGCGAAGCTAAAAGAGTGCGAGTTGTTTTGGATGAAATAGATCAAAATGAAAAAACTATTATTTTTTGTGCTACTCAGGATCATGCTGCAGCGGTGCGAGATTTAATAAATCAAATGAAAGAAAGTACTGACCCGAGTTATTGTGTTCGTGTGACGGCAAACGATGGAGCTAGGGGAGAACAAGCTTTGCGAGAATTCCAAGATAATGAAAAAACTATTCCTACTATTTTGACGACCTCACAAAAACTTTCTACTGGCGTTGATGCTAGAAATGTCAGAAATATTGTGTTGATGCGACCAGTAAATTCTATGGTGGAATTTAAACAAATTGTAGGTCGTGGAACAAGACTTTTTGACGGTAAAGAGTTTTTTACAATTTATGATTTCGTAGATGCGTATAAGCATTTTTCAGATCCTGAATGGGATGGCGAGCCGATTGAGGAGGTTTGTTCAAAATGCGAGCAAAATCCTTGTGTCTGTGAAGTAAAACCACCCAAAGAATGTTCTGTTTGTGGACAACGTCCTTGCGTATGTGAAAAACCATCTAAAATATGTTCTGTGTGTGGAAAAGATCCTTGCGAGTGTGAAAATCCGCCAAAAAGAAAATTGAAAATAAAATTAAGAGACGGAAAGGAAAGAGAAATTCAACATATGATCTCAACTTCTTTTTGGGGAGCTAATGGAAGACCTCTTTCGTCAGAAGAATTTATAACTAAAATATTTGGTGTGTTACCAGATTTATTTAAGAATGAGGAAGAATTAAGGAAAATATGGTCAAATCCAGTAACAAGAAAAGAGTTTCTTGAAAGGTTGTTTGATTTAGGGATTGATTTAGAGCAATTAGATAATATTAAAAAAGTAGTTAATGCAGAAAATTGTGATTTATTTGATGTGCTTTCTTACCTTGCGTATAGTAAGCCATTGATTACTAGAGAGGAAAGAATTGATAAAACTAAAGAAAATATTTTTGAAGGAGTTGATGAAAAAAATAGAGAATTCTTAGATTTTGTTATTTCAAAATATAAAGAAAAAGGAGTTGAAGAGTTGGGTGAGGAAAAATTACCAATTTTATTAAACTTAAAATATAACTCTCCTGCTGACGCTATAAGTATTCTTGGTGATGTTAATTTAATCCGTTCTACATTTTTTGATTTTCAAAAAAGACTATACACAAAAATATAATTCTTAATTTAATAAATATTTTATCTTCCAAACCCATCACAAAAAATAGTGGAAAAACAGTGAAGGGTAGGAGAGACTTTTCAATACCCAAAAACAAAACCATGATACAATTATGTTGATAAAGTGTTTTATTTTTCTTTGAATTACCGGCGTGGATTCCTGCCTGCCGTGTCGTTGCTTTTCTTTCAGAAAAGAGGCAGGGCTTCGTTATTCCGCTCCACTCCATTCCTCGCAAAGACGACGAGGGCGGGAAATTTGCGAACCTGGCTGCCGGCAGGCAGGCTCTCCGCAATGTTACTTATTTATTTAAAAAGCTACTTTTCAGTAGCCTTTTAAATTTCAGTATTGCCAGAGGGTGGGATTCGAACGGAACTTTTTAAAACAAAGCAGTTTATTTTCTATAAACTAAAAAATGAGGTAATTTGTCCATATCTTTATATACAAACATTTCATAATTTGCTCGCCTAGCAGTTTTTGAAAGTTTGTAATTTGAAAGGTTCTTTTTTGGAACAAAAGGATAAAATTTTATTTCTTGTTTTTCTTCTCCCTTCTCAGACCATTTAAAATTTAAAAACAAAGACGGTGTCATGTACCCTGATTTTAAAACTTTGTTCATAATTTGCCATCCAGCACCAAAAACAACAGATTTTGGTTTACTTTGGTTTGTTTTAACTTGAGCACGAAAAGAACATCCTGTGCACTGAACATCATAAAGAGGATAGTTTGGAGGAAGTTTCATTAACATCTTCCCACAATTTGGACATGGAACAATATTGACGATTTCTTGTTCGCCAGAATTACCAGATTCTTTTTTACTTTTTTTTAGCATTTTTTAATTTTTATAGATAAATAATAATTTTTTGGTTATTCAAATTTAATTTGAAAACTGTACATCCCCATAGAACAAAGACCTTGGATTTCTTCACCTGCTTTTTGTGGCGGAACTTCTATCTCTGTTACAGCAGTAGGGGGGAGATTTTTTTGATAATTTAAATCTGGAATAACAAGAGCCGAAGAACAATCAAAAGTACTCTTTGTCTCTACTTTTATTATCGTTGGCATATCTGCTTTTGCGATTGTCATTTGGGGAAAATATCCGCCTCTTGCATCAATGGTGATTATTTGTTTTCCGTCTACAACACTGACATTACTTTTTACTTCTTTTATTTCTTCTTTTTTTGTGTCGTCTGAAACATCTTTATTTCTAGAGTACACAAAAGACGCTCCGATCAAGACGACTATTATTAAGATTGCGATTGTTGTTGGTTTCATGAAATTAAGTATTAAGTAGTAAGTAGTAAGTAGTGAGTAGTGAGTAGTGAGTGGGTGGAAAATTTGCGAAGCAAATTTTCCACCAAGTCGTTGTAGCTATCAGCTATTAGCTATAGGCTATCAGCTTGTAATTATTAAATATTAAATACCGGCGGGATTATTCCAATTGCTGTAAATGCTCCTAATAAACTGAGTATTCCAAAGAAAATCACTACCAATCCCGCTGTCTTAAAGAATACACCAGATTGAGCTTTTTTGTGAATACCGAGAGAACTGAAACTGAGCAATGCCAAGACAGGAAGAGTACCAAGGGCAAAAGAAAACATTATCAATGCTCCTGTTAGAAAACTGCCTGTGGTCAAAGTATAAATTTGCATTGATTGAGTAAATCCGCAAGGCAAAAAGAAAGTCGCTATTCCTACCAAAAACGGAGTAAGGGTGTGATTGATGTCTTTTAAACCGTGAACTCTTTTACCGATAAATTTTGGAATAGTTGGTTGTAGTTTTTTTATCGCAGGAAAGACATCCAACAGATTGATACCCAAAATCAAAAGTACCAAAGCAACAAAAACATTGAGAGCAAATGTTCCCATCAATCCCAATTGGAAAACAGATCCAAGAGCGCCAATCACGCCACCCAAGATAAAGAAAGAAATCAAGCGACCAAGATGAAAATATATTTGAGGTTTTGTTTTGTCACCTTCTTTGGCAAAGTTTGCCGAGATAGAAAGTGTCAGTCCTCCAACTACCGCCATACAAGTAGAAACAGAAGCGACTAGCCCAATGACAAAAGCAGTGCCATAACCGACCTCGTCGGCGGTTATCAGATTTACTATTCCCATTTTTTGAAGAAGGAGAAAGAAAGCGATAAATCCAACAGACAAAGGCAGGGCGATTTTGAAATCGGACCATTTTGGTTTGTAAAAATTTTGTTTTTCTACAGAAATAGAATAGCCGTCGGATGTGAGTAACTCGTTTAGACTTTTGGCGATTTCTTCCGAACTTTTATTCTCAAAGTCTCCGGTAATTTCGACGCTGTGTTTTGAAAGGGAGGCATGCGCCGATTTTACGCCAACAGCATGATCAAGTTTTGATTCTACGAGAACTGTACACGAATTACAGCTCATTCCTTCTATATGAAATTTGTATGTTTTCATAGAGACATCATTTTAACATTTTGGGAGTTTGCAGTCGACAACCTACCTAACATCTTTTATCTTGCAGACAAAAAGTGTTGGGGTTTATAGGTTTATTTTGCTGAAAATCATTGTTTATGATAAGTTTAATTTAGATATGTCGATTTTCAATTTTTGAGATGGAGGATTCAGGTGAATAAAGCAGACTTTTTTAAAAGCGTGCGGGTGGATTTGATCCCCGAGACGAGACTTGAAAAATTTTGTGATTCTTTCTTGTATTTTTTAACAGGACTTTCTATTTTTATAACAAAAAAGAGACAACAGTTTTTAAGGAGAGTTTTGTGGTAAAACAAAAAAGCACAAGTCAAAAATTGTTGGACAAGCCAATATATATAACTTTGAGTGCAAAGACGATAACAGGCGAATTGGCCGAGGTAGAGTTTGTTAGAAAGGATTGTCCTTGTTGTGGAAAATGTGGATCGCTTCCAGAAGATCATGAAATTATAAATTACGAACGTATTTGTCACGGGTGGAACAAGGGAGATGTTCGGTGTAAAAAATGTGGATCTTTTGTCAGGAATAATGTTGAATTTATTGAATATTAATTTATTTTTTCAAAAGGGAAAACAATGACACAAAAAAGTGCCGGTCAAAAATTGTTTGATGCGTTGCGTGATGCGAGTTTTCCGTGTGACGAGGTGATTGTCGTAAAACCGACAGAAGAAGACCTTCGTCGAATGAGGGAAACAATTGCTTTTGTCCGCAGAGTGGATGAAGCTCACGAAGTGGCAAAAAATTCTACCCTTCATTTGGGGTGACGGCGTGGGCCGGACTGATTGCGATCAGTCCGGTCCTTTAAAATTGTGGGTCGGTCAAAGATTCGCAAAGACGACGTGGATTGCTTCGCTTAAGCTCGCAAAGACGGGTGGGGGCCGTCTTCGCGAACGCAGTGACGCGATCCATAATCATTGTTTAAATTTTAAAATTTGGAGTCACGTCTTTTTATATGTTATTCTTATAAGCATATATGACGATAAAACTTTTTAATTTTTTTACAATTTTAACAATTTTCGTTGGTGTTTTTTCTTTTGCTTCCCTGCCTGCCGTAGCTTTGGCGGAGGAGGGTGTCGAAGAAAAAGTAAATGTTTATGTTTTTGAAAGAGAAAACTGCAATTTTTGCCAACTGGAGAAAACTTTTCTAAATAAACAACTTTCCGAAAGGGGAGACTTTAACATCGTTTCACTGGATGTCACAAACGAAAATGTTAAAAATCAATTTGACGATATCACTGCAAAATACAATCTGGTAAAAGCCACTCCTGTAACTTTGGTAGGCAATTCTATTATCCAAGGTTTTAATTCTGATGAAACGACGGGCAAAGATATCCTGTTTGCAATTGATAGTCATAAAGGAAAACCAAATCTAACTATTGAAGAATATTTGGAAGAAGGAAAGAATCTCTCTACATCCAGCGCTATTTGTGATGATGAAGGGGAGGCTGTTACTTGTTCTGTGGATGTAAAAGAAAATACGGAAATAAAAGTTCCTTTTTTTGGGGTGATAGATTTTAAAGAATTTTCTCTCTTTTCAATGGCGGTGATTTTGGGATTTGTCGATGGGTTCAATCCTTGCGCGATGTGGGTACTGCTGACTTTCTTGTTGATTTTGTGGCAGGTGGGTAACAGAAAAAAGATGTTGCAAGTGGCGGGTTTGTTTATTCTTGCTGAAGGAATTATGTATTGGGCGATTTTGAATTTTTGGTTTAGCGCTTGGGACTTTGTTGGTTTGGACAAATTTGTTACCCCAGCCGTTGGATTGTTGGCAGTTGGTGGGGGAATATATTTCTTGAGAAGATATTTCAAAAACAAAGATCAATTGATTTGTGATGTGACTGATTATGAAAGCAAATCAAAAACGGAAATGAAAATAAAAAATCTGATCAGTTCTCCAATGACGATTTTGACCGCTTTGGGAATTATGGGCGTGGCATTTTCTGTAAATATAATAGAGTTTGCTTGCTCTGTTGGTATTCCACAAACATTTACAAAAGTTTTGGAAATGAATAATCTAAATTTGTTGCAAGATCAATTTTATATCCTTGTTTATACTTTGTTCTATATGGTGGACGATTTTGTTGTGTTTGGATTGGCCCTATATGGTTTTGACAAGTTTTACACTGTGGGAACAAAATATTCAAACCTATCGTCACTAATCGGGGGAGTGCTGATGCTGATTTTGGGAGGTATGCTTTTGTTTGCTCCAAATTTGCTGGTGTTTTAATTTGATATGAAACTTATTATTTTAAAAGGTTTACCAGGGACAGGAAAGACTGCAGTTGCCCATGGGCTAGAAAATAGATTATCTAATTCGGAGGTTATTCATCTAGATGACTTTGGCATAAAGACTGGCAAAAATATAGAAGAAAATTTTAAAAAAATTTTAAAAAAATTGTCAAAATTAATTGAGCAAGACACGGAGGTTGCAATTGTCGAGGGTTTAACAAAAGATGTCGATTTCTGGGGCAGGCTTGAAACTTTTGCTGAAGAAAATAAATTGACCCTAATTTCTTTTATGTTAGAACAGCCGTTAGATAGATTATTAGAAAGAAAGCCAAAAAATTCTGTAGAAGATTTTAAAAAATTACAGAAATATTTAGAAGTTAGTGACGAAATTATTATCCGTGATAATGATATAGACGGAAGTGTTAATTTTATTTTAAATAAAATATGAAATATTTAGGAATAGACTATGGTTCAAAAAATGTTGGAATTGCTGTCTCTGATGTAGACGGTATTTTGGCTTTTCCTAAAACTGTTTTAGACAATGACAGAAACCTGTTAAAGAATATAAAAAAAATTATTAAAGATGATAATGTCGGGGCTATTGTAATAGGAGAATCGTTAAATTTTTCAGGTGAGCCAAATGTTATAATGAAAAAGATAACACCCTTTAAAGCAGTTTTAGAAAATGAAACTGGCTTGTCGGTGTATTTCCAAACAGAATTTTTCACCAGTAAAGAGGCGGATAGGGTGCAGGGAGAAAATTTGAAAGGTGTTCGTAAACAGGATAGGCAAAAAGCAAAAGTAAGATTGGAAAAAAACGATGCCTCTGCCGCAGCGTTGATTTTAAGAAGTTATTTAGAAAAAAATAAAAAATAAAAACATGATAAATATAGATGATTTTGCAAAATTGGAAATAAGGATTGGCGAGATTAAATCTGCCGAAAAAGTAGAGGGGTCTGACAGACTTTTGGTTTTTAAAGTAGATTTGGGAGAAGAACAGACAAGACAAATTGTTTCTGGGGTAGCGGGATATTTTTCTGACCCTCAAGAATTGGTAGGCAGACAAGTGCCTGTTGTGGCAAATTTGGAACCGAGAACTATAAGAGGAGTTGAAAGCCAAGGAATGATTTTGTATGTGTCTGATGACGAGATTTTTACAACACTTAATCCAGGTCAAAAGATTAAAAATGGATCATTGGTTAAATAGTATTTAATGAAAAACTATTTTAAAAATCTAAAAGAAAAAATGTCTCGTTGGGCGGTGTCTCATGTGGAGAGCGGAAAGGCAGATTTTTGGTTGGGTGCAGTTTCTTTTTCCGAAGCATCTTTTTTTCTTGTTCCGCCAGATTTGTTGTTAATCGCTATTTTGTCTACTAGTACTCAGAGGTGGTTTTATTATGCTTCTTTTACGACAATTTTTTCTGTTCTCGGCGGTTTCTTGGGTTATCTCATCGGAGCGGTATTTTTTGATGTTGTAGGAAAGACAATAATTGATTTTTATGATCTTCAATCACAAGTAGATTTTATCGGGCAAAAATTTTCTGAAAACGCCTTTTTAGCAATATTTGTTTCTGCTTTTACACCTATCCCTTATAAACTGTTTACTATCTCGGCTGGATTTTTCAAAATAAATTTTATTATCTTTGGTCTGGCATCTTTGTTTGGTAGGGGAATGAGATTTTTCCTCGTCGCTTTTTTTATGCACAAATTTGGAAAAAAGATGACAGACTTTTTCTTTAAATATTTTGATATTCTCTCTGTTGTCCTGGTTCTTGTCATCATTGCGATTTTTTACCTATTTTAAAATAGAGGACGTTCGACGTCCTCCATTTTTCTAAAATTTTAATTTTTTTTGTCCCCTTAAATTGTGGATTTTTCGTTTAACCTACGGTTTAATACCTGTTATAATTATCAACAAATGAACAAAGACTTTTTTTTAAATCATTTCCCTGTGCCAAATTTTCTGAAGATGCCAGCTATTGGTTTTGATATTTCCGATGGATCGGTTCGTTATGTTGAATTGGTTGAAAAAAATGGCAAAAAAGTGCTGGGAAGATACGGAAGAATAAAGATGCCAAAAGGAACAGTAGTCGACGGCGATATAAAAGACAAAATTAAGCTGGTAAACATCTTGAAAGAAATTAAAAAGAAAAATGATTTTAATTTTGTAAGAATTTCTGTTATTGAAAAAAATTCTTATATTTTCAAAACGGTTGTGCCTTACAAAAAGGGAGCGAGCCGAGACGAAATATTAGGAGCACTAAGTTTCAAACTAGAAGAAAATGTTCCTCTTTCATCAGAAGACGCCTTTTTTGATTTTGATGTCTTAACTGAAAAAGATGGGCAGATAGAAGTGGTTGTCTCTGCTTTGCCTAAAAAGATAGTAGAGCAGTTTCTAGAAGTTTTTGAAGCATCTGGTATGACTCCGATTTCTTTCGAGGTAGAGGCACAAGCCGTCGCAAGATCTTCTATCGCAAGAGGGGATATGGGAACAAATATGATCGTCGATTTTAGAAGCACCCGTGCCAGTATTTCTGTTGTTAGCGAGGGACTTGTACAGATGACTTCTACAATTGATGTTGGAGGAGACGATCTGATTGCTGCAATACAAAAATCTGAAAATGTAACAGAGGTAGAAGCTGAAAAAATAAAAAAAGAAAAAGGATTTAAGAGGGTTGGATATGAAGATGCCTTGTTTTATGCGATGATGAATACAATAACAGTTCTAAAGGATGAAATAAGCAAATATGTAATGTATTGGGCGACACATCACAGGAACGAATTGATAGATAAAGACGCAAGGGGCAAAGTCTCTAAAATTATTTTGTGTGGAGAAAATGGTTCTTTGAGAAGTTTGGATGATTATCTTTCTCTAAGTTTGGGTTTGAATATAGAAAAGGCACTGGTTTGGAGAAATCTTTTTTCTTTGGACGAAGTTGTTCCAAATATGGATTTTTTTACATCGCTTGAATATGCGGCTGCGATTGGTCTTGCAATGCGACACGATAACGATGTTTTTAGTTTTAATACTGTTAGTTTAGATAATTTAGAAAATGCCTAATTTATTACCAGAAAAAAATAAAAAAGAGATAAGAAACGAATTTATTTTACGACTTTTGGTTGTATTTTTTGTTTTTGTTTTTTTTGCAATAACGATTTTTATTATTTCCCTCGTTCCTTCTTATAACTTATCTGTTGTGAAGAAGACGATTACTCTTGAACAGGTAAATAGTTTAAAAGAGAGTGCTGGTATAGAGGAAGATATATTGTCGGCTAGTATTTTAAAAAATGAAAATGCAAAAGTTGCTGTTCTAAGTGCGGTAGACCAAAATAGTGCTAGCAAAATTATTGAAAAAATATTGGAAAAGAGACCGCAGGGAGTAAAAATTACCGATATTTTTTATGAAAAAAACGATGCAGGAGGAATAGATATTGTTGTTAAGGGTAATTCGTCGAGTAGAAATATTTTAATTGGTTTTGTTGAAAAACTTGAATTAGAAGAAGATTTCGAAAAAATAGATTTTCCTGTTTCCAATTTGGTAAAAGACGAATCAATGGATTTTTCGATAAATATTTATATTAAATGAAAAAGAGAAAAGAATTTTTAATCAAAATGTTGCTTGTTGTGATCATTGCCAATGTGATTGTTTTGGCGAGCATGATATTTTTCTACTCTATGATTAAGAAAACAAATCAGGATATTTTTGATTTGGAAACAGAATTGCTTGATTGGAGAAAAAAACAAACAGAATCAAGTTTGATAAACGACAATTTAGACGATACGGCACGAGAAAGATACAAAATAAATGCTTATTTTGTTAAGGGAGACAAGGTCGGAGTGGCAAATTTTATTGAAAATTTGGAAAATATTGGAAAAGTTTCTGAGGTGACTGTTGATGTGAGTGGCTTGTTCTTGAAAGATTCTGATAAGACAAATACAGAAGAGATAGTCGAGGTGGGTAGTATGGGGTTAAATTTGAAAATAATGGGAAAATGGGAAAATGTAATTCATTTTTTGAAATTACTCGAGGTAGCGCCATATAGAATTACTTTTGAAAAAGTTTATCTTGAAAAAAATTCCGCCGAGAATTCTGTGGATTGGAATGGAGCATTTAATATAAATGTTATGAAGTTGTCTGAATAATATGAAAATAGATTTAAAAAACATTAATATACCAGATTTTCTAAGACTGAAGAATTTTAGCTTTAATAGTTTTTATGGTTGGTTTATTTTGACTATTATTTTTTCTTTTTCTGTTTTGGTAATTTTAGGATATTCTTTATTTTTCTTTTTAAAAATAGATGAGGGAAAAGCTTTTAGTTTTAGAACGGAAGAAACTTTGAAAGATAATTTTGAAAAAATAAACAAAAGTGAATTAATGAAAATTATTTCTTCTTTTGATGCTAAAGAAATTGAATTTAATCTTCTACTTGAAGAATGTCCGTCAGAGATTATTGACCCTTCAATATAATATTGCTATATTATGGCAGTCTATAGTTTTTAGAAGAAGTTTTTTGAACATAATAGTTTTTAAGGTTAGAATTGTATGGTATAATCCTTGTATGCCATATAAAAATAAAGAAGACTTGTATAAGGCTCAAAAAAGACATCGTCTAAAAGTAAGAAAGATGTTGTTGGAATTTTTATCTACAAAAGAATGTGTTGATTGTGGAGAAAAAGATCCGATTGTCTTAGACTTTGATCATATAAATCAAAAAAATAAATTTAAGACCGTTGCTCAGATGCTGTCAGGGCATTATTCCTGGGAGTCTGTTAGTAAGGAGATAAATAAGTGTGAAATAAGATGTGCCAATTGTCATAGGAGAAAAACTTATGTTCAATTGAATTATTTTGGAAAAACTAAATAATAAATGCTCCCATAGTTTAATGGATAAAACAAGAGACTTCTAATCTCTAGATTTAGGTTCGATTCCTAGTGGGAGCACAAAACGCCAAGACCAAAGCATCGCTTTGGTCTTGTTGCGTTTTGTAGCTCCCACTAGGAATCGAAACGAGCGAAGTATATTTTTTCGTAGCGAAGCGGAGAAAAAATACGAGCGAGCGGGGCAGCGAGTTCTTAATATTTTGAAGTCACGAGCTTGTCGAGTGACGAACAAAATATTTAAAACGGGCGTATCTTGACGAGAGTGTGGAGAGCACAATTTAAAAAAGCCCGACAAGCGGGCTTTATGCAAATTTTTTCTTATAGCAGTCATGGCATATGCCGTGACTGATTTCATCAAATTGAGAAGGGCAGTTGCCTTCTCTGTGGCAACGACACATACATAGACTTGTGATATGAGCCGTTTTCCCATCACCGTTCTTTACCTCCTCTTTACAGCCGTATTGTTCCTTGCAGTACGAACAAACAGAGGAGAATACTCTCAGCTTTTTCATAATCGCGCCCCTTCATATTCATAGTAGTTTTTAAAGGTTTTTTATCTTTATATATTATATAATAGATTTATTAAATTGTAAAGGGTTGGTGTAAAAAACAAAAATTTCAACATTTTCGCGTTGGTTTGCGATGAGGGACTCGGTCGCCAGTTCTAAATAAAATTTTCGTTCTGCGAACTCAATTTTATTAAGAACTCGCGACCCCGCTCGCTCGTGTTCGTCGGGCAAAGCCCTCCTCCATACTTCGCTCGGTTCGAGTCCCTCATCTTGCCTCAAAAACAAAAAAACGACAATGTATGCACATTGTCGTTTTTTGTTTTGTGGGCGATGAGGGACTCGAACCCCCGACCTTCCCGGTGTAAACGGGTTGCTCTACCAACTGAGCTAATCGCCCAAATAAAACTATATTGGGTATTTATATCTTGATTTTCAAATTTAGTGGCAACCCACTTTCTTCAGCCATCCAAGTTAATCGCTCCTTAATAACTTGTATATTATATTATTTATTTATTGTTGTAAATATAAAATAAGAGACCGATCGCACAGATGCGACCGGTCTTGTTTATTTGGAAAGGAGTTCGCGAATTTTACCGACAACCTCTTGCTTGATAACCGAGTGTTCACAACCTGCTTTTATCAGGATTTTGTTGTTGTCCGGATCTCCTGATATTGCAAGTATTTTAGAAGAAGGAAATTCACCAACAATTTTTTTGACTAGAACCACTGTGTTGTTTACAGAACCGTGTACTTCGCCATCAACGGCTACGAGGTCCAACCCTTCTTTGTGTTTGTTAAAAAGTTCTTGGCCTTGTTGCAGAGTTTCTGCGGTTAAAACAAAAGCAACATCGGAAAGAAGTTTTCTCCACATTTTGCTTAACACAACATAGTCCTCAATCACAAGAATCATTTTCATAAAATCTCCTTTTATGTATGAAAAATTAATCAAATTTCTTATTTGAAAATAGTATAATAAAACAATTTTGTCAAACAAAATAAAAACGGCGAAGCAGAGCCTCGCCGTTTTGTGTGCGATGTTTTTTATATTGTCGCACTTTCTTCTTTATTGGGAATGTCGATGACATCGTGATTTCTCAGAGCCTCGACGATCTCTTCCACCATGTAGCCTTTGTGAGAAAATATACGAGTGCACCCCGCATTGTACATTTGAGCACCGAAATCTGGGTTTCCGGAAAAACCGACTAAGGGTTTTTCCCAACCGGATTCGCGTATTTCACGGATGAATCCAAGGGTCGCGGGCTCTCGGGCGTCTTCAATCGTGAAACTGGCAATACCAGATCCGACGAAAACCGCTTTGAGGGATTCGTGACACGAATCAAAGATATATCTCGCGTTTTCCACATCGGTTTCGCCGATGATTTTGATATCGTCGGAAAACATTTTAATCTTTGCTTTTGCCAGTTTGAGGATCTCCTCGTTGGCATCAACAACCAGCACGAAATTTTTTTCTTTTTCTTTCATCGTTTTTCTCCATAAAAAAGATTAGTATGAACAAAGATTTCTGACCGTAGAATACATATTTAAAACAAATTAGTCAAGGTTTGAAAAAATAGCCAAATCAAAAAGATGCAACACTTTGATTTAGAGATATAATAGAGTTATATTATTCAATTTTTTAAAATTTTTATAAAAAGAAAGAAGTTAAATGAATAAGGATAAGATAGAAATAATTTACGAAGATGAAAACATTTTGGCTATAAACAAGCCGTCTGGTTTGGTTGTGCATCCAGATGGAAAAACGACCGAGACGACTTTGGTGGATTGGATTTTAAAAAATTATCCCGAGATAGAAGATGTGGGAGAGCCTCTTATTTTGAGTACTGGGGAAATAATAAAAAGACCAGGGATTGTTCATCGATTGGATAGAGAGACATCGGGGATTTTGTTGATAGCAAAAAATCAAAAAACTTTTTTGTTTTTGAAAGAGCAATTTAAAGAAAGGGCTATCAAAAAAAGTTATCGTGCTTTTGTATATGGTGAGATGAAAATGGAAGAGGGAATAGTAGATAGACCAATAGGGAGAAGTAATAAAGACTTTAGAATGTGGAGCGCACAAAGAGGGGCGCGTGGACAAATGAGAACGGCGGTAACAGAATATAATGTCTTGGAAAGGGGAAATGGTTTTAGTTTTGTAGAGGCCAACCCAAAAACGGGACGCACTCATCAGATTCGTGTTCATTTTAAAGCAATCAATCACCCGATTGTTTCCGATTCTCTTTATGCACCCAAAAAAGAAAAAGGGCTTGGTTTTGAGAGATTGGCTCTGCATTCGTATTCTATAGAATTTTCTTTGCCTGAGGGTAAAAAAATAAAATTGGAGGCGGAATTGCCGCCAGACTTTAAAAAAGCGTTGAAACTTATATAATTTATTGCCAAATTTAGTGGCTTGTGATAAAGTATTGGACATTATGAAGACAGATACTATAAATGTTTCACCGGTAAATATGGCAGACAGAAAAGCTTTGGGAATCAAGGCGGGAGATACTGTTCGTGTTTGGGTGAAAATTCAGGAAAAAGGAAAAACTCGTTTACAGGCTTTTGAAGGTCTTGTTTTGGCGACAAAGCACGGAGCAGAAGCAGGAGCAACTTTTACAGTAAGAAAGGTTTCTTTGGGAGTTGGTGTGGAAAGAATTTTCCCTCTATATTCACCAAGTATTGATAAGATTGAAATCGTTAAGAGAGCAAACGTTAGAAGAGCAAAACTTTATCACATTAGAGACAAAGTGGCTCGTGAGATCAAGAGACAAATGAGAAAAATGAGTTTGGTAAAAATTTCTTCATTGAGCGACGGGGAAGAAACAGATAGAATCGCAAAGGAAGAAGCCGAAGTTGAAGCCAAAGCTATGGCAGACAAGGAGGCAGAAGCAAAGGCAGAAGCTGAAGCAAAAGTATCAGAAGAAGCTAACACAGCTGACAACAACGAAACTGTTGCTGAAACTCCAGCAGAAGAAGTTAAAGAATAATAAAAATAAAAAACGTCGCGACCTGAAAGGTCGCGATTTTTTTCTTGTAACTTATTACTTGCTACTTTATAATTGCGAGTGAGGATGTGTGAAAATTTATTTTCACGACATCCGAGCGAAGCAATTATATGCTTTGCATATATTGTTTTCTATGCTCAGGTGCGGAAATTGGTAGACCGGTACGCTTGAGGGGCGTATGTCTTTACAGACGTGAGGGTTCGAGTCCCTCTCTGGGCACAAAGTCGTTGATATATTTTTTGTTTTAATATAGTATTCGTTTTAGGTTTGTATTATTAATTTTTTTAGGGAGAAAAATATGACAAAACCAAAGCTGTTAATTTTTGCCGCTGGTTCAAAAGACGGAGGGGGATCGGGTTTTAAAGAATTGGTTGAAAATTCCAAGTCTGGTATTTTGGACGCGGAGATTGTTGCCGTTGTCTCTAACCACGAGAATGGGGGTGTTCGAAAAATTGCTGACGAGTATGGTATAAAATTTATTTTGTTTAAAGGACCTTACACGGCCGAAGAATACCAAAAAATCGTACGAGAAACTGGTGCGGAATGGGTCTCTTTGTCTGGTTGGTTGAAACTTGTTTTGGGACTTGATCCGAAAAGGACAATCAATATTCACCCAGGTAGAATTCCTCAATTTGGTGGAAGCGGAATGTATGGACATTTTGTTCACGAAGCTACCATTGAAGCCTTTAAGAGAGGCGAGGTAAAAACTTCTGCTGTGACGATGCATTTTGCAACAGAGATTTATGATGACGGTCCTGTATTTTTTGTTTACCCTGTTTGGATCATAGAAGGGGATACTGCCGAGATATTGGCACAAAGAGTAAACAAAATAGAACACGGCTGGCAATCCTATGTTACCAATTTGGTGGTTCACGAAAGAATTAGTTGGGACGGAAAAAATAGAAACTCTTTGAAGGTTCCCGACGGATATATTTTTCATCGTTTTTAAAATTTGAAGAGCGGGTCGCGAAGCGACCCGCTCTTTTGCTGTCTAAAAAACTAGACTATGTTAAAATAAATTGGTATAAATGAGTTCGCGGTTAATAATTTGAGGTTATTGGTTTTCTAAAAACTAATGACTAAAAGCTATCAACTAATTAAACATGGCGGTCATGGTGTAATGGTAACACTAGGGTTTGTGGATCCCTCAATCCGAGTTCAATTCTCGGTGACCGCCCACGAAAAAACAAACAGCGACGAAAGGCAAAGCCTTTCGTCGCTGTTTGTTTTTTGTGTGAATTTTGGCTTCGCCAAAATTCACACCCTAATACTAATACTTTTTTAATATTTCCTTTGTAAATACACGGTCACAGTTCTTCTCTTAAATGCTTTGCCATGTAACATATGTAGATGAGATTTTTCTATTTTACGAATTTCAAAAAAAGGGGAGAAAAACTTTTTTATCTCATCGGTCGTCCATGTGTGTTCTTGCACACCAATTCTTGGGTGAATATAAGATCCTTTTTCTTGAGAGGGATTTTTTTCTAGTAATCTTTTTGCATGCAGGTCTCCTTCGCGAAGAAAAGATTTAAAAAATAACCAACCATTTGGTTTTATTATTCTGTTTAATTCTTCAAGTAAAAACTCTCTTTCGCTTTCGTTTAGAAAATGTGAAGACATCATATCCAGCACTATGTCTGTGGACTCGTTTGGTAAATCAATTTCTCCTGCGATAGAGCGGACTTTCCATTCTATGGAAGGGTTTGTTTTTTTTGCTTGGTTTATAGCTTCTTCTGAAATGTCGTATCCAACACCTTTTATATTAAATTGGTTTGTCATATAAACAAGATTGCGACCATTACCACATCCCAGATCAAGAACAAGAGAATTTTTATCAAGAGTTGTTTCGGGTTCGTTTCTGTTTAACCACCTAAAGAATTTTAAAAGATCCTCGGATGGTTTTACCGAGAGATTTAGATGTTCTCCTTTTTGATATTCTTTATTCCAGAATGTTTTAGAGCTTTTTCCTTTTTTATTATTTTTCTTCATCGTCTTAAGTATAAACTAGAAGGGTTTTGGTGGAAAGTTTAGGTGTTACTTTTGTTTTTGTGAGCGTGTTTGACTTATTATCAGATAAGGGGTAGTATATTGACATAGGCCCGAAAGGGCTTTTAAAAATGCTTTTAATTCCAATTTTTAATAATTGGGCTTCTGGTTAAAAGTTTAAAAATTTAAATTTTAGTATATTATGAAATTAATAGATTATCTTAAAGATACAAGAGGAGAGATGAAGCATGTAAGCTGGCCTACAAAGAGTCAGGCTGTTTGGTACACAATTATTGTTATTGTTATTTCTTTGTTCGTAGCTTTTTTCCTTGGTTTCTTTGATTACATTTTTTCATTACTAATTGAAAAATTTATCATTTAGTCTTTTCTAAAAATTAAAATTATGGAAACACAAGAAAACGAACAAGAAAATAAGATAACAAAGCAAGACGCCAGCGCCGGAAGAAATTGGTATGCAATTCACACATATGCTGGTTATGAAAATGCTGTTGTAAGAAATCTTAAACAAAGAGTAGAGTCTTTGGGTATGCAAGATCTTATTTTTGATGTTGTTGTTCCGACAGAAAAGAAAATAAAGATAAAAGGAGGAAAGAGAGTGGAAGAAATGGAAAAAGTTTATCCAGGATATGTTTTGGTAGATATGATCGTAACAGATGAATCATGGTATGTTGTGAGAAATACTCCAAGAGTTACTGGTTTCGTTGGGGCGGGAGTAAACCCAGTTCCTGTCAGTCAAACAGAGATGGTAGATTTGATGGCAAGAATGAACACAGATATTACCAAACACTCTATTGATCTTCAGGCAGACGATGCAGTTATCATTGTCGACGGTCCTTTCAAGGATACAGAAGGAAAGGTAATTGAGTCAGACGAAAAGAGCGGTAAAGTAAAAGTGCTCGTTTCAATGTTCGGAAGAGAAACCCCTGTAGAGTTGGACTTTTTACAAGTAAAGAGAATATAAAGTTTAATTAAAAATTAAATTAAGCCAACAGCCGATAGCCGATAGCCAGGTTTTAAAAAATCTTGCTATAAGCTATAAGCTATAAGCTTTTGAAAAATATGGCAAAAGAAGTAATAAAAAAATTAAAGTTGCAAATTCCTGCGGGAAAAGCAACACCAGCACCTCCTACAGGACCAGCTCTTGGTCAAGCAGGAGTTAACATCAGTGAATTCGTAAATCAATTTAACGAAGCAACAAGAGAAAAAGCAGGAAATATTATTCCTGTTGAAATCTCGGTTTATGAAGACAGAACATTTAGCTTTGTTTTGAAGACACCTCCAGCATCAAGACTTATTTTAAAAGCTCTTGGAGTTGAAAAAGGTTCAGGAAAAAATGTTTCAAAAAAAGTTGGTACAATAACAAAAGACCAAGTTAGACAAATTGCAGAAGAGAAAATGCCTGACTTGAGTGCAAACGATGTTGAATCAGCTATGAAAATTATAGAGGGAACAGCTAGATCAATGGGTGTTGAAGTTAAATAAATAAAATAAAAATGACAGAAGCCTTGCTTCTGTCATTTTTATTTTATTTATTTAACTTCAAGTAGTAAGGTGTAAGTAATAAGCAGAGAAAAGAATTTAGAAAATAGACCTGCCTGCCGTGTCGCTGCTTTTCTTTCAGAAAAGAGGCAGGATTTAGAATTTACCCCGTTTTTCTATAAGCTATCAGTTTTTCTGTTGACTTCTTTTGTCTAAAAAACTATACTCGCTTTAGGAATTTTGAAATTCAAATCTCTAATCAAAAAGAGGTGCTTGTATGTTCATAACATTGGAAGGTGGAGAAGGGGCCGGCAAAACGACCCAGATAGAAAGAATTTTTCAATATTTATCTCAAAAAGGTCATTCGTGTGTAAAGACGAGAGAACCTGGACACGGTTTTATTGGGAGACAGATTCGTGCTTTGTTGATGCTTCCTGAAAATGAAACACTTGTTCCAACAGCAGAACTGCTTTTGTTTATGGCAGATCGGGCACAGCACATTGAATCATTTATTTTGCCCGAAATGCAAAAAGGCAACGTGGTTTTGTGTGATCGCTTTTTTGATTCAACAATTGTCTACCAAGGTTTTGCGGGAAGGATTGGTGTTGAGAGAGTGATTGCATTTCACGATGTTGTCTTTAGCCATTTTCGTCCCGATCTTACGATTTTGTTTGATTTGTCTCCCGAGGTTGGTCTTGCTCGGACGATGTGCCAGCTTGATCAAGGAGAGCGATGCGAGAGTGAATCTCGTTTTGAAAAAAAGATGTTGGATTTTCATGAAAGGATTCGTGAAGGATTTTTAGGTCTTTCAAAATTGGAGTCAAAAAGAATAAAAGTAGTTAATGCAGAATTTTCTCAAGAAGAAGTTTGGTCTCAGATCAAAAAAATTCTTGATGAATTTCTTGCGAACAACCCCGTCCAGTAGACGGGGTTTTAAATTTGAATATATGTAGGATTATTTAAAAATATCTTTTACCACTATCCCAAAATTTTAACGACCGTTAAAATTTTGGGATAAGGTTGTTTTTGTTGACTTCACCCGCTCAAATAACTATACTTCTTTTCAGGTTTGTTGTTCGTCATTAAAAGCCCATAAGGGCAAAACAAAGGAGAGGTCTATGAGAAATCTGTTGGTTGTTCCGCCGTCGTCTGAGATTTTGCCGGACGATCTTGGTCTGGCACAGAGGATTGAATACACCGGTCGGATATGTTACAAAAGCGAAGATAAAATCACGCCTGATTCATCAGCCGGTTTTTGTCGGGACATGACAGGCCACAAACACAATTCTGTTCTTGAAATGGCCGTTCGGAGCTACTGGTTTAACATCAATTCTTACCCGTATATGAACGAGATTCTTAAATCAATCCCGAAATACCTCATCATTGATGAGGTTGGCATCGGAGAATGGTTTATAACAGGAAGTGTGCGGGCATTTCGTGAGATGTTTATGTGGTTTCCGGATAACGCGATTTTTCAGGCGATTGCATTTGATATCAACAAATCGCACCCGTATTTTTTTGAAGACCTCAAGAAGATTCTCCCTGAATCAGCCCCAGCGAATGTTTCTTATCGTCAGATTCCCCTTGAGGAAATTGATCAAATGTCCACAACAATTCAGGCGCGGCATCGTCATGTCGCGGTAAAGTTTATCGTTAATCGTGCCGTGACACACGAGATCGTTCGCCACCGTCCCTGCGCTTTTCTTCAGGAGAGCCAGCGTTACTGTCGTTACGGTAGTGGCAAATTCGGCGACAGGGTTACCTTTATCAAGCCGATGTTTTTCAAAGAGGACAGCGAAGGTTATCGTCTGTGGGAGCAGGCGATGCTGGAGACCGAGAGGATTTATCTTGACCTCGTTAACATGAAGGACGAGAACGGAAAAAATCTTTATACGGCTCAGGCCGCTCGTACGGTTCTTCCAAACTCGTGTAAGACCGAACTTTTTTTGTATGCCCCTCTGACAGAGTGGCATCACATTTTGCACATGCGTACCAGCAAAGCGGCAGAACCCTCTATGAGAGAAGTGATGGTTCCGCTTCAGCAAGAGTTCATCACACGCTGGCCCAACCAGAATTTCGGCGAACCTCTTCGGATGCCGGAAGGCCATGTGGTTCAAAGGTAATAATTGAAATATTTACCAAAAAGAAAGGTCTAACTTTTCACAAAGCCCCGACTTCGGTTCGGGGCTTTTTTTTATCCTTTATTTAGGCTACTATATTGATTAATGATTAAGAATGAGTTGGAAAAAGTAATAAAGTCCGCTGTGTCCGAGTTGGGTATAGAAGCAGGGAAGGTTCATCTGGAACACCCTGTTGATTTAAAAATGGGTGATTATTCTACTAATGTGGCGATGGTTTATGCAAAACAGATAGGACAGAATCCTCGCGAACTTGCTGAAAAAATTGTCGAAAGAATTAAGGCAATTCCAACAGCAACCGGGTTGCTGTTAGGCGTGGAGGTGGCGGGTGCTGGGTTTATAAATTTTTATTTAAAGTCAGAGTTTTTTGCTGACTCTGTAAAAGATGTTTTAGAAAAAAAAGATGATTACGGAAAAAATGAAAAGTTGAAAGGTAAAAAAATGATGGTGGAATACACCGACCCAAATCCTTTCAAAGAAATTCATATCGGACATCTAATGACCAATGCTATTGGAGAATCTATTGCAAGAATTATTTCTGCTCAGGGAGCGCAGGTTATTCGTGCAAACTACCAAGGTGATGTAGGAATGCATGTTGCCAAAGCGGTTTATGGACTTTTGAAATTGGGATACGACGGTTCAAAGATAGGCGAGCTGGCGAGTGCTTATGCATATGGTGCAAAAGATTTTGATGAAAATAGAAAAGAAATAACCGAAATAAATAAAAAAATTTATGAAAGAAGTGATGAAAAAATAAATGCTCTTTATGATATTGGTAGAGAAGCAAGTTTGCGTTATTTTGAAGTAATTTATAAAAAATTGGGAATGTTTCCTACAAAACAAGGTAAACATTTTGATGAATATTTTTTTGAGAGTGAAACAGCACCGATTGGAAAAGAATTTGTTAAAGGAAATATAGGAAAAGTTTTTAACGAGAGCGAAGGCGCTGTAATCTTTGAGGGAGAAAAATATGGATTGCATACCCGTGTCTTTTTGAATTCCGAAGGTATTCCTACTTATGAAGCAAAGGATTTGGGACTTATAAAAACAAAGTTTGAAAAGTATCCCGACTTGGATTTGTCTATTTCAATAACAGGAAATGAAGTAAACGAATATTTTAAGGTGATGTTAAAATCTGCTGAATTGATAGAACCACAATTGGCAGAAAAAACAAAACACATTTCACATGGAATGTTGCGATTGCCAGAAGGAAAAATGTCGTCACGAACAGGAGATGTAATAAGTGCCGTTGGATTGATGGCGGAAATAGAAAAAGAAGTCCAAAAGAGAATGGAAAAGAAAGAAAGTCTTGATTATGATAAGACTGTCGAACAAGTAACATTGTCTGCGATCAAATATTCTATTTTGAAATCTGCCAACGGAAAAGATGTTGTCTTTGATATGAATAAATCCGTATCTATTGAAGGAAACTCTGGACCTTATTTGCAATACACAAATGCGAGAATAAATTCTATTTTGGAAAAAGCAAAACAAGAAAATATAAAAAGTTGGGAGCAAGGCACCCAAATAGAAATATCCGATGTGGAGAAAATTCTTTATCGTTTTCCAGAGGTGGTTGAGAGAGTGGGTGAAGAATACGAACCTCATTATATTGCGGTATATTTGTCAGAATTAGCGCAAGCATTTAACTCTTATTATTCCGCAAACAAAATTGTAGATAGCGGAGATATTAATTCTCCTTATCGTACAGCTCTTGCTCAAGCAGTAGGGCAGGTGATTAAAAATGGGCTGTATCTTTTGGGAATTGAGTCTCCTGAGAAGATGTAATATAGTATGATTAATTATTAATTTAAATTATTTTTTAAAATGGAAAACAAAAATTATTATTGGATTATTTTAGTTTTATTAGTGTTAGTGGTTGGAGGTTTTTGGTATTATCAAACATACCAAGTCAATCCAAAATCAGAAGATGAATCTTCTGAAGTAAAGATAATCGATTCTTCTGACACCATTTCTAATAATGTAAGCACTTCTACCGTTCAGATTTATGGTGAGGAATATGAAAAATTTTTAATTGGTACATGGCAGAATTCTGCGAATATTTTGGATATGACAGTAATAAAACAAGACGGAACAATTGAAAATATTTATGATGGTGATTTGGTTAGTTCTGGAACTTGGAAGACAGAAGGATATCATTTAAAAATTACCACAAACGGACAAGATAAAACCTACACAGTTTTATTTGCGGGTAATGAGAGGTTGCAACTGGCTCCTTCTCCAGCAGGAACAGGGAATAATTTGAATTTTACAAGAGTTATTAAATAAACTTAAAAGATAAAAGATGACCACAGCAAGACCGTGGTCATTTTTTGTTTGACTTTATGTTGTGTTTGAGTATTATGTACACATAAATGTTCTTGATTAAATCTTGAAAAGAGATGCATTTGTAAGTATTTTCCGGCGTGGAAGACATTGGTTTTCCGGAAAACCAGAGTCAAAACTTTCAGATGTTTAGCGAACGAACCGGTGTGAGGACACTGTCGCTGGTCTTTTCTCTCCTCATCTCTTTTCATCCTTGTTGTGTTGGGGCGTAGCTCAATCTCTCTCTTGGCAGAGCGCCTGTTTGAGAACAGGAAGATGGTCGGTTCGAATCCGTCCGCTCCAATCAAAAATAAAAGTCCGCCTGTGGCGGACTTTTTCTATTGGTGGAGATTTTCTCTCCGCTCAGAAATATAGGCTCTCTTGATAGCGGTGTATTGGTCCACCGATCCATCCATAATACCTTTGTATGTTGGAGAAAAATCATGCCATAGATCGATAGAATCGGCTGATTGTAAAGAAAATCTTTCTACACTGCCGGTGTATTTTACTGGTGAAATAAAATATTCACCAAAATTACCAAAAGAACTGCGGAAAGTTCGGGGTCCAAATAATGGCCAGATGATGTAAACACCTTCGCCGACGCCCCAATAGGCAAGGCCTTGGTCGATGTCTTCTTCATCTGGCGGGTTAAATTTTACTGGTCGAAAAATTCCGCCGATTCCAAAAAAAGAATTGTTAATTGTTTCATTCATTGTGAGACCGACAATTTCTCCTTTTCCTTGCATTGCTGCTCCAAAAAGACGAGTTGGAAATGAAAGGTTGTAAAAGAAATTTCCGATACAGTCTCGGACAGGCTCCGGAATTTTTTCGTAAAGATTTTTGTTGATTGGTTCCAGTACCCACATATAGAATTTGTCGTTGACGTAAAATGTGATTCTGTTCAGTGGTTCAAAAGGGTCCCATACTTCACACACTGTTTGCTCTTCGTCTGAAAGAGGGTCTTCATAAAAAACGCACCCTTCCGGTTTTTGAGCACAACCGATTTGAGTTGTAACCAATAATAAAAAAATTGACGAAAGAACCCATTCTTTTTTCTGCATTTGCCCCTCCTTTTTTGTCGATGATAGACGGTTCTAGTATTTAGCGTATAGTAGTTTTGAATAATCTCAAAGGGGATAAATTTTGTTTAGATATTAAAAACATTTGACATTTTTCTGTTTAGAATCTATCCTTTTAAAAGGACTAGGTACTATTACGAAAATCTTTTAACCAGAGGAGGCGGTATCATGAAGAGAAATGTGGCAAAAAAGAGCGGGAAGAAAATACCCCGTTCGAAAAAAAAGATTCGTGTGCGTATCGGCAAGGGTAGTTGCAGTATTTGCGACTGATCTCGGCAAACAAGGAGGGCTCGCCCTCCTTGTTTTCAAATCAAGACAAGGGAGAAAAAATGGATTGCAATACTGAAACACCAACATTAGATGTTGAAATAGGTGATACTGTTTACGCAATTGAATTTGGACAGATTCAGATTGAAATTACCGGACTTTGTAATATGCATTGTCAGCATTGCAGGGCGTCGAATCAGCCTGTCGAGGAAATGAGTATTGATAATATCGTAAAAATTATCAAATTTGCTCGGCAGTTCAGCCCCAATTACAAAGAAATTGTCGTTTCAGGCGGTGAGCCAACATTGCATAGAGATTTTTCTGGCGTGTTGAAAGCTGTGAGAAAAAATGGCGGTGATTTTGTCACCCTTACTACAAACGGTTCCATTTTTAATAAAACACATCTCGACTTGATCGAAAGCCTGGATTTTAAGCGCTTTGTTTTATCGGTCAGTATCGACAGTCTTGACGCCAAAGAGCACGACACTTTTCGTGGGTATCAGGGAGCGTTTGATAAAGCCGTTCGATCTTTGTCGTTAATTGCAGAAAGTAAACTTCCCAACATCGTTGCCTCGATGCGTTCTACCATCAAGGCTACACAAATCGACGATATGGAAGCTATGGCAGAATATGCTCAAAAAATAGGTTGTCAAAGAGTTAGTTTCTCTGCTATTCATCCGGCTGGTCGTGCCATCTTGCGTCCTGATTTGTGGATGACCTCTGAGCAGAAACTCGCTTTTCTCAAAAACATCTACGCATTGAAGGAAAAATTTCCCGAGATGAACATCACGACCAACGACCCTCTTAAATGTTTGTTGCGTGGCAAGAGTGATGTCGGAGGAGAAGACGAACTAGTCTTTGATGGTTGCGGAGCTGCGGCGATTACTTTCAATGTAAATGCTGACGGGGTAATGACCCCTTGTGCGCTTCTGGATGTTCCGATGATGAACACGAAAAATCTTTCCATTGAGGAAATCACCGAACAGTATCGAAAAAACTGGATTGTGAGGAATATGCTCACTATGAATTTCGACGGTAAGTGTGGAACTTGCCCGACGAAATATCAGTGCGGTGGTTGTCGTGCCAGAGCATTGATTCAAAACGGCGACATGTTTGGCGAAGATCCTCATTGTTGGATTACACCGTAATTTTTGCAAGCCACCCTTTGGATAAGGGGTGGCTTTTTTGTTTGCCCGTTTTAGTGTATTATTTTTTCTATGACTAACGAAAATAATATTAATAATAAATCTGAGACAGCCAAGAATGAAGAAAACATTATAAAGTTTTGGCAGGAGAACAAAATTTTTGAAAAATCCGTAGAGAAAGAAGCTCCGAACGGCGAGTTTACTTTTTATGACGGACCTCCTTTTGCTACCGGTCTTCCGCACTATGGGCATCTTTTGCCTGGGACGATGAAAGATATTATTCCTCGTTATCAAACAATGAAAGGCAAAAGAGTTAATCGTCGTTGGGGTTGGGATTGTCACGGTCTACCGATTGAGAATTTGATTGAAGATGAATTGGGACTTAAAACAAAAAAAGATATTTTTGAACATGGAGTAGAAAAATTTAATCAGTCTGCAAAAGACAGCGTTCTTCGTTATGATGCTGATTGGAAAAAGATTATTCCAAGAACGGGAAGGTGGGTGGATATGTCGCACAGTTACAAGACTATGGACACGACCTATTCAGAAACTATTTGGTGGATTTTTAAAACTGTCTACGAAAAGAAATTAATTTATGAAGGACATAAAGCAATGCATTTGTGCCCTCGATGTGAAACAACACTTTCTAATTTTGAGGTTAATCAAGGGTACAAAGATATAAAAGATATTTCGGTTACTGCAAAATTTGAAGTTGAACATACCAATAGTACGAATGATACTAATGATACGAATAATACAAATACTAAGACTTATATTTTAGCTTGGACTACTACACCATGGACTTTGCCTGGTAATGTTGCTTTGGCTGTCGGAAAAGATATCGATTATGTAGAAGTAGAAGTTTTGCCAGAATCAGATATTAGAGAAGTTGGAAACACGGATTATAAAGTCCTTCCAATAGAATATTATATTTTAGCTAAAGAAAAATTAGAAAGTGTTTTTGGGGGTCGTCGTTATAGCGTTAAGGAAGAATTTAAAGGATCAGAGCTTGTTGGAAAATCTTATAAACCGGTTTTTGATTATTATCAAAACGAAGATTTAGAAAATAAAGAAAACGGTTGGAAAATTTACGGGGCGGATTTTGTGACGACCGAGGACGGAACGGGAATTGTTCACATCGCTCCGGCTTTTGGATCGGACGATATGGAATTGGGAAAGAAAGAAAATTTGCCGTTTATTCAGCATGTCACAGTGGACGGAAAATTTAAACCTGAAGTAAAAGACTTTGTCGGTTTGACAGTAAAGCCAAAAGACACAAAAGAAGATGCCAGTGCGCACCTGAGAACAGATATTGAGATTGTCAGATGGCTACAAGAACACGACAAGTTTTTCTCGAAGGAAAATTTGGTCCACTCCTATCCTCATTGTTGGAGATGCAATACACCGCTTTTGAATTATGCGACATCATCGTGGTTTTTGAAGGTGACCGATTTGAAGGATAAATTGTTGGAGGTAAATAGCAAAATTCACTGGGTGCCGGAACACATCAGAGACGGAAGATTTGGAAAATGGTTGGAAGGGGCGAGAGATTGGGCGATTTCCAGAACGCGTTTTTGGGGTGCACCTTTACCAGTTTGGAAATGTAAAGAATGTGACAATGTTCATGTACTTGGTTCTATTGAAGACCTTAAACAAAAAACAAGAGGCACTAACAAATATTTTGTAATGCGACACGGCGAAGCGGAAAACAATACTTTGAATGTTTCCAGCACGAAAGCAGAAAATCCCCATCACTTAACTGACAAAGGAAAAGAACAGGTATTGGGTGCGATTGCAAAATTGAAAGAAAAGAAAATTGATTTTATTATCTCGTCTCCTTTTGTTAGGACAAAAGAGACGACTGAAATGATTGCGAAAGAAATCGGTATCAACGAAATAATTTTTGATGACAGATTGATAGAGGCACAGGTAGGTGATTTTGAAGGAAAAGATATTTCCGAATACAGAAATTATACGAAATCTTTGGAAGAAAAATTTTTGCAAACTCCGCCTAACGGAGAAAGTTTGACCGAGTTAAAAAACAGAGTAGGGGATTTTATTTACGAGATTGATAAAAAATATTCCGACAAAAATATTTTGATTGTTACTCATGAATATCCAGCTTGGTTGTTGATTGCCGTGACAAAAGGACTAAATGGCACAGAGGCGGTTGAATTGAAACACAAAGAAAATCTTTTTGAAAATGCCGACATAAAAGAATTGGATTTTGCACCAATTTCTCATAACAAAAATTATGAGTCTGATTTGCATATGCCATATATAGACGAGATAAAATTTGCTTGTGAATGTGGAGGAGAGATGGAAAGAATCAAAGAAGTTTTTGATTGTTGGTTTGAATCTGGCGCGATGCCTTATGCTTCGAATCATTATCCTTTTGAAAATCTGGACAAATTTAATCCTGAAAAAGGTATTGGTTTTCCGGCTGATTTTATTGCTGAAGGAACCGATCAGACCAGAGGGTGGTTTTATACATCATTGGTTTTGTCGACCGCATTGTTTGAAAAAGCGTCTTTCCAAAATGTAATTGTAAACGGAATGATAATGGCAGAGGACGGCAAAAAAATGTCAAAGAGTCTCAGAAATTATCCCGATATTTCGTATATGTTGGATAAATACGGAGCGGATGCTCTAAGATACTATATTATTTCTTCTCCAGCTGTTCGTGCCGAGGATTTAAATTTTTCTGAAAAGGGAGTAGATGAGATTTTGAAAAAAATTATTTTGAAAACAAAAAATGTTTTGTCTTTTTATGAATTGTATAAAGACGAAATCTCTGCAGAGGTTAAACCTCTGCAAAGCGACAATGTTCTTGATAGATGGATTATTGCTCGTTTGAATCAATTAATTGTAGAAGTTACGACAGGATTGGACAATTACGAATTAGATAGAGCATCCAGACCGATTGTTGATTTTGTCGAAGATCTTTCTACTTGGTATATTCGTCGTTCAAGAGATAGGTTTAAGGGGGAAGACGAAAAAGACAAGAATTTTGCAATAGAAACGACAGGTTTTGTTTTGAAAGAATTAACAAAAGTAATGGCTCCGTTTATGCCGTTTGTCGCCGAAGAGGTTTATCAAAGAGTAAAAGGTAATGAAGGAAAAGAAAGTGTCCATTTAGAAAACTGGTCAGAAGTTGAAAAAGTGGACGAAAAGATTTTGGAAGAAATGAAAAGGGTGAGAGATATTGTGTCGCTGGCTTTGGAGGCGAGAGCAAAGACGGGGATAAAGGTGAGACAACCGCTTCAAAAGCTGACAGCTTACAGCCAACAGCCTACAGCAATGGACGAAGAATTGGTTGGTGTCATTAAAGATGAGGTGAATGTGAAGGATGTGGTATTTGAAAAAGGAGATGAAGAGAAGGTTGAATTAGATATAGAAATCACCCCGGAACTAAAAGCCGAAGGGCAATATAGAGAACTGCTTCGAAATATTCAGAGGATGAGAAAAGATGCAAACCTTGTGCCGAACGATTTGGTAGAGTTGGAAGTAGAAACAGATGAAGTAGGAAAAGAATTGATAGAAAAATTTGCCGAAGATTTGAAACGTACGGCTGGATTAGAAAAAATAGAATTTGAGGGTGTCGATGACGGAGAAAATATAAAAATCGACAATCTAACTTTTAAAATAAAATTAGAAAAATAAAGTTAAGCAAAAAGTGCAGTTAACTGCACTTTTTGCTTAACTTACACCTTGCACCTTACTCCTGTATACTGTCCCTATGAGCCATAACATCTACAACACAGAGGGGATTGTTTTAGGAAGTTTTGCTATTGGTGAGGCGGACAAATTTTTTCGGATTTTCACGAGAGAATTGGGATTGATAGAAGCGACAGCACAGGGCATTAGAAAAACAGAATCAAAAAATCGTTACGGTTTGCAAGATTTTTCTCTTCTTCACATTTCTTTGGTACGGGGGAGAGAAGTATGGAGAATTACAAGTGTCTCTACAATAAAAAATCTATTTTTTGATTTGGAAGAAAAAAAAGATGCCCGAGAATCTTTGATAAAAATAATTTTATTTATACAGAAATTGGTTCACGGAGAAGAAAAGAATGAAAAATTATTTGACCTTGTTTTGAATGCTTTTGAATTTTTGAAACGAAAAGAAATTAGCTCAACCTCTTTGAAAAGTTTTGAGACTATTTATTTTTTAAAAATATTGGATAACTTGGGATATTTTGATAAAAATATTCAGGAGGAAAAATTTAAAGATTTTTTGAGTTGCGATGTAACTGATGATTTAATCAATAAGATGTCTTTTGTTGAAAAAGATGCACAAAGAGAAATAGACGAGGCTTTGAGAGAAACACATTTGTAAACGAGAAAATAAGGGTTAAGGGGTAAGATATAAGGAGTGAGTAGAAAAAATAAGAAATAAAAAAAGCGGTACATGGTACCGCTGAAAGAACGAGGCGTTCGCTTCCTGTTCCTGGTATGGATATACTGCTTGAACGGTAGGGTGAAGTTGATCGGAAGCGAACGCTAATTTAATAATATATGAAAGTAGATTCTTGTCAATAAAAATTAGTTTCACTTGTATTACTAGCTAATTTTAAATTATTTCAAATTTGGTATAATTATCTTTATGTTTGAAGATAAAAATTATAGTAAGTTGGAGGGGTTAAAAAAAGGACTCTATTCTGCAAAAAATGTCTTTGTGAAAAAAGATGTTTCAGGACTGCACTCAAAAAATTATGATGTAAAAACCGATTGGGAAAAGGAAGCTCCTGTCATCGATGATAATTTCAACAACAATCAAATGCCAATAAAAAATAAATCAAAAAAAGAAAAAAACTTTGTTGAAAAGTTTTTGATATTTTCCTCTGTTCTGTTTTTTGTTGCGGCAATTCTTGTTTTGTTTACAATTTTTGGAGGAATAAATAATATATCAACATCCAATGTAGATATCTCTGTTATCGGACCTGCCACTATAGAAAGTGGTGGAGAATTATCTTTGCAAATTAGTATAGAAAATAAAAACTCTACTGATCTAGAATTGGTGGATTTGGTTGTTAAATATCCGAAAGGGACTCGCTCTGTTTCTGGAGAAAGTATGGAAAAATTCACTGAACCACTGGGTACGATTCGTTCGGGAAAAGAAGTAAAAAAAGAAGTAAAAGCAGTTTTGTATGGTGAAGAAAATAGTGAACAACAAATTGTGGTGAGTCTAGAATACAGAATTGCAGACTCAAATGCCATTTTTTTTAAAGAAAGAAGTTTTGATTTAAAAATTAGCTCTTCACCTGTTAATTTGGTGATCAGTCCGATAGAAGAATCTATCTCAGGACAAGAGGTAAACTTTTCCGTAAGCGTGATTTCAAACACGAAGGGAGATGTAAATGATCTATTACTGACAGCCGAGTATCCTTTTGGGTTTGAGTTTATTAGTTCCGATCCAAAACCAGATTTTAGTGATAATGCTTGGAAAATAGATGGTGAAAAACAGGTTATAAATATCAAGGGTATTATAACAGGACAAGAAGGTGACGAGAGAGTATTTAAATTTACTTGTGGAACTCCCGATGATAACAATGAGAAAAAAATCAGTGCAATTTTTGCTATTGCTGAAAAATCTTTGGAAGTGAAAAGACCATTCTTGGGTATTGATTTGGCAATAAATGGGGATAGCCGTGCTGAATATATTTTGGCTCCGAACAAACCTATCAGAGTGGATGTTACTTGGAAAAATAATTCTCCTGAAAAAATTCTCGATGCCGAAATCTCTGTTAAATTGAAAGGAACAATCATAAACAAAACTAGTATCAATGTTGAAAAAGGATTTTATCGTTCAACCGACAATACTATTGTTTGGGATAAAAGAACAAATGCTGATTTAGCAGAAGTAGTTTTGGGTGACAGTGGAAGATTTAGTTTCTATTTTGAGCCAGTAGGAATTAGCACGAGAGGGTCTTTTGTTAATCCAGAAATTTCAATGGAGGTAAGTGCAAAAGGAAACAGAGTTTTTGAGAATGCTACTCCCGAAGAAGTGATATCTACAATGACTAGAACAATAAAAATATCTTCTGACCTAGCAGTTACTCCTAGGGCAACATATTATTCAGGTCCTTTTACCAATTCGGGTTCATTGCCTCCTCAGGTAGAAAAAGAAACGAGCTATACAATCACATGGACAGTCACAAACACAATGAATGATATTTCGGGAGTGAGGGTGATATCATCTTTGCCTCCGTATGTGAGATGGTTAGGAGTTGTTTCTCCATCATCAGAAAAAATTTCTTACAATCCTGTTGGTGGAGAAATATCTTGGAATGTTGGTGATGTTGATTCTGGGACAGGAATAAATATTCCTTCAAAAGAAATTTCTTTTCAAGTAATGTTACTTCCGAGTGTTAGTCAAATAGGACAAACTCCAGATTTAACTACCGAAGTTGTTGTAACCGGAAAGGATATGTTTACAAACGCTTCTTTGAGAGAAGTGTTTAGAAGTGTAAACACAAGACTGAGCACAGATCCAGGTTTTAACGCATCAAAGGCCAATGTGGTAGAATAGATTGATTTTTCAAAAAGTTTAGTAAAATGATCGCTATAAAATAAAAAAATGGAAAAAGAAACAGAGCAAAATAAAATGGATAAAATAATTTCTCTCGCAAAGAGAAGAGGGTTTGTGTATCAAGGATCAGAGATTTACGGCGGTTTGGGAGGAACTTATTCATACGGCCCATTAGGTGTTGAATTGAAAAACAATATTAAACAACTTTGGTGGAAAAAATTTGTTCAAGATCGAACCGATGTCGTTGGAATTGATGGCCCTATTTTGCTTCACCCAAAATTGTGGGAAGCCTCAGGACACAAAGCTGGATTTGGAGACGCAATGGTTGATTGTAAAGAATGTAAAAAAAGATTTAGAGCAGATCACTTGGTGGAAGAAGCTATTGGTATTGATATGGAAGGGGAGAACGAAAAGATGAACCAAGCTATTCAAGAAAATAAAATAAAATGTCCCGCTTGCGGAAAATTTAACTGGACCGATGTTCGCGATTTCAATATGATGTTCAAGACAGAAATGAATGGAGTAGAAGAATCTGTTTTTTTGAGACCAGAAACTGCGGGAGCAATTTTTATTGAATTTAAAAATATTATTGATTCAACAAGAAAGAAAATTCCTTTTGGTATTGCCCAAATCGGAAAGGCTTTTAGAAATGAAATAGTAGCAGGCAATTTTATTTTCAGACTTCGTGAATTTGAACAAATGGAAATAGAATATTTGATTCACCCAAATATGGATTGGGAGCCTTTGTTTGAAGAATGGATAAAATTGCAAGAAGATTTTGCTTTGGAATTGGGTGCTAAACGAGAAGACTTGAGAAGAAGAGAACACTCGAAAGAAAAGCTTTCTCATTATTCAAAAAAGACAGTGGATATAGAATACAATTTTCCGTTTGGAGGTTTTAAAGAGCTTTTTGGATTGGCACACAGAGGTGATTTTGATTTAACTCAACACAGCAAATATTCAAACGAAAAGTTGGAATATTTTGATCAAGATAGCGGAGAGAGATTCACTCCTCATATTATAGAGCCAACATTTGGTGTTGAGAGAAGTTTACTAATGACACTTATTTCTGCGTACAACGAAGAAGAAGTAGAGGGGGAAATGCGAGTAGTTTTGAAATTACCTAAAAAAATCGCTCCTGTTAAAGTAGCTATTTTGCCTCTTTCTAAAAAAGAAGAACTGACAAAACCAACAATGGAATTGTTTAATAGTTTGAAAAATTCTTTTGTTTGTCAGTATGACGAAACGCAATCAATTGGAAAGAGATACAGAAGACAAGACGAGATTGGTACACCATTTTGCATTACATTTGATTTTGATTCTTTGAATGATTTGTCAGTGACTGTTCGTGATAGAGATACGATGAAACAAGACAGAGTAAAGATTGAAGAAGTTGAAAGTTATCTAAAAGAAAAATTGAAGTAAAAATAAAAAAATCTGTTGCCGTCCGGCAACAGATTTTTGTTTTTAAGATAATTTTTTCATAATCTCGCGGAATTTTTTCAGATTGCTCTGAAGACGAGAAATTTTAAAATGTTTTCCATCGGTATTTACCAAGAAGGTTGTGATAAAATGCCCACCCCTTGTTGGTTCGGGAGGATCGTTGGAAGAAAAAATTTCTGGGATTTCATCACGAATTCTTTTTAAGCACTCGTTACAGACACAAATTAATCCTTCTTTTGCATAGAAAGCAATTTCTTCATGAATTCCGTGGATGAAGCGAATATGATCTTTTGAAACGCCAAAAATGAAACTGTTTTTTTCGCCGTTCGGTAGTCTTCCTCCAACAATCGTTTTGCAAAATTTGCATTGCAATTGTTCTGGTCCTACGCCGATACTTTTTGCCATGTCCGTTAAAACATTGGCTTTTACATCTAGAAATTTCATTTTTCTCACCTTTAACAGAAGATTATTTATCAAATTTCTTCAATTTCTGGATTTACTATATAATATGTTGATATAAAAAACAATCAAAACACTTGTCCCGTTAGAGATGGCGGACGCGGGGCAATATATTTAACAAAAAAATTATAAAATATTTAAATTATAGTAACGATTACTTTTTAGGGACTTGTCCCGTTAGAAGTAGTCTCGCTACTTCTAACGGGATGAAATATAAAAAAAAGATTTTAAAAAACGGATTAAGGATAATCACTGTCCCTATGAAAGATAATAATACTGTCACGGCTTTGGTGTTGGTAGAAGCAGGTTCTAAATATGAGGAAAAAAATAATAACGGTATTTCACATTTTTTAGAACATGTTTGTTTTAAGGGAACAAAAAACCGTCCCAATCCAGGAGATATTTCCAGAGAACTTGATGGTTTGGGAGCAGAAACAAACGCTTTCACATCGCACGAATTTACAGGTTATTATGCAAAGGCTCATTCAAAACATACTCATAAATTGATTGAAATAATTTCTGATTTGTATTTAAACCCTGTTTTCAATGAAAATGAAATAAACAAAGAAAAAGGTGTGATTATTGAAGAGATGAATATGTATGAAGATTTGCCGATGAGAAAAGTGCATGATGTTTTGATGAATTTGTTGTACGGAGATCAACCTGCTGGGATGACCATTGGAGGCGATCCAAATTTTGTCAAAATAGCTCTTCCTAAAGATTTTATTGAATATAGGCATAAACATTATGTTGCCTCTGCGACAACAGTTGTTGTGGCGGGGAATATAAACGAAAGTGCTGTTATAAAAGATATTGAAAAAAGATTTGAGAATATTTCGGAGTCTAAAAAATATAAAAAATTAAAGGTAAAAGAATCTCAAAAAGATTCACAAATTGCTATCAAACATAAAAAACTTGATCAAACTCACTTGGTTTTGGCAGTGAGAGCTTTTGATACATTCAAAAAAGAGAGTGCTGTCGTTTCTGTTATCGCTGGTTTGTTGGGTAGTGGCATGAGTTCGCGTCTTTTTACAAAATTACGAGAAGAAATGGGTGTTTGTTATTATGTTCGCTCAGGTAACAACACTTTTACCGATCACGGTTATTTGGACGTATCTGTGGGATCGGATAATAAAAGAGCAAAAGAAGTAATAACCGCTATTTTGGAAGAATTTAAAAAATTGAAGACAGAAATAGTTTCTGAAAAAGAATTGAAAAAAACAAAAGAATATCTTATTGGAGGGATGACGCTATCTTTGGAATCGTCTGATTCATTCGCAGAGTTTTATGGAATTCAGGATATTTTAAAAGAGACCATTGAAAGTCCAAAAGAGAAAGCGGACAGAATTAAAAAAGTGACAGCAGGAGATATAAAGAAAACTGCAAACAAAATTTTTACCAATGCCAATTTAAATCTTGCCATCGTTGGTGGAGTGGATGAAAAACAAAAACAAGAATTATTAAAACTATTAAAGCTGTAACTTTTTGTGAGCTATTGACTTATTGTGCTTGCACACTGTACCATTAATTACAGGATTTTTGACAAAAACTTTTTCGCGGGAGGTTCTTATGGAACAGGAGAGCTTGCGTAAGTTTTTTTGCGGGTTTATTGCGTTTTTTTTCATCTGTGCGATGATTTTTGGGCAAATTTGGAAGAAGAATTATGATGAAAGATATAATAATCAAGTAAGCAAGATTGAAAAAAATATGTAATTAAAAAGCCGAGGGTTACCCCTCGGCTTTTTAAATAAAATAGTTAAGCTTTTTTACAACCAAAAATCATATAAATAGCGGAAATACCCACTACTAGATATACGATCGCTTCAACCGTTGGCCATGATCCAAATAGCATGTATACAAGATTTAGGTTTGTATCCATAAGCATTCCTAGACCAACCAAACCCCAATTTAGACCACCGACAATTGTTAACCAAAAAGCTATTTTACCCCATATTGTTGAGCACATAGTTTTTATTTAAATTATTTTTAACAGTTTTTAACAGATCGACCTTTTACTTAATTTTATCATTGTCATATTTTTTTAATAGGAGAGTGTTGATAAGTTTTACGAGTATTTTTAATTTTTTATGACGATACCTTGGGTGAAGGGGCTTGCCCCAGCTTGTTTAGGCTTATATACTAATGGTATGGATTCAAATTCAAATATCAATATAACAATTACTTCGGGAACAATCATCAGGTCTATTTTGTTCGTTTTGCTTGTTTGGTTATTATGGTTTTTGCAAGGCATCGTTTTGGTGATTTTGACAGCAGTTGTAATTGCATCTTCAATTGAACCTCTGGCAAGATGGCTCGTTAAATACAAGATTCCGAGAGTTTTGGCGGTTATTCTAATTTATGTTTCTTTTGCAGGAATTGTTGTTGGAACATTTTTTGCTTTTGTTCCTCTTTTGTTAGATGATGCAGCAGGGCTCATTTCTTCATTGCCAGCATATTTTGACTCGATAACTCTTTGGGGCCCTGTGGCCGATTTTAGTGCCGATTTTTCTTTGAAAAGTTTATTAACAGAATTTAGATCCAGTATTACTGGCGCAACAGGAAGTTTGTTTCAAACATTGAGCGTTATTTTCGGAGGTGCTTTAAACTTTGTCTTGATTATTGTGCTGTCTTTTTATTTGTCTGTTCAAGAGACTGGAATTCGAGATTTTCTAAAAGTAGTCACTCCTTTAAAACAAGAAAAATATGTTATTGATCTTTGGAGACGAACACAGGAAAAAATAGGTCTCTGGATGCAGGGACAATTGTTGTTAGGGATAATTATTGGTATTTTAGTTTATTTGGGATTGACGATTCTTGGTGTTAAATATGCTTTCTTTTTAGCAATACTGGCTGCTGTCGCAGAATTGATTCCTTTGTTCGGTCCTGTGGTTGCTTCTTTGCCTGCTATTGTGATTGGTTTTGCGGATGGTGGAGCTACTATGGGGTTATTTGTTATAGGTCTTTATATAATTATTCAACAATTTGAGAATCATTTAATTTATCCTTTAGTTGTTAAAAAGGTTGTCGGGGTGCCTCCGCTTTTGGTTATTTTGGCTTTGATTATTGGTGCAAAACTAGCTGGATTTTTGGGACTAATTTTATCAGTTCCGATTGCGGCCGCTCTTATGGAGTTTGTTCACGATATTGAAAATGATAGAAGAAGTCAGTTAAAAAATCCCCATCAAAATGATTAAGAATTGACTTGTCGTTCAAAAATCTCAATTCGGTATAATTTTTTAATTGGTTTTCAAAAATAAAATGTTTAATAAAAAAATAGAAAAATTTTATGTGACAACAGCGATTGATTACGCTAATGCGGGTCCTCATTTAGGACACGCCTTAGAAAAAATCCAAGCTGATGTTGTCGCTCGCTATCAAAGACTCTTGGATAAAGATGTTTATTTTTTAACGGGAACCGATGAACATGGAATAAAGATTTTGCGAACAGCTGAAAGAGAACATAAAAATGTAACTGATTTCGTTAATGAAAACTCTGATAAGTTTAGAAAATTGCTAACATCCTTAAACATTTCCAATGATTATTTTGTTAGAACATCAGACAAAAAGGTGCACTGGCCAGGGGCACAATTTTTGTGGAAAAAAATTTTTGAAGCAGGTGATCTATACAAAGCAAATTATAAGGGCTTTTATTGTGTTGGTTGTGAAGCTTTCCTTACAGAAAAAGATTTGGTTGATAGGAAATGTCCGTACCACGACAAAGAACCTGAATTGATTATGGAAGAAAATTATTTTTTTAAAATTTCAAAATATATAGATGAGATTAGAAAAAAAATAAAATCAGACGAATTAGAAATTTATCCTAGATCAAGAAAAAATGAAATTTTGGCAATGATTGATAGGGGGGTAGAAGATATTAGTTTTTCTCGCCCAAAAGACAAACTGAGTTGGGGAATAGATATACCGAACGATGATACTCAGGTGATGTATGTTTGGTGTGATGCGCTTTCAAATTATATTTCAGCACTTGGTTTTGGAACAGATGAGGATGAAGATTATAAAAAGTTTTGGCCGGCAGATTTACATATTGTTGGGAAAGACATCTTGAGATTTCATGCAATTATTTGGCCTGCGATGCTTTTGTCTGCGGGACTGTCACTGCCTAAGAAGATTTTTGTTCACGGGTTTTTAAATTCTGGTGGAAAGAAGATGTCAAAATCTTTGGGTAATGTCATTACTCCAGAAGAAATAATAGAAGAATACGGGGCAGAAGCTCTTCGTTATTATTTGCTTCGCGAAGTAACTTCTTATGAAGACGGGGATATTACAAAAGAAAAATTTAAAACTGCTTATAATGCAAATCTTGCGAACGGTTTAGGTAATCTCACAAGTAGGATAATGAAAATGGCGGAAAACAATTTGGATAAACCTGTAGATATAGAAAGGGAAGTCTCACCTTCTGATTTTTTGGATAATTTAGAGTTCCATAAATTTATGGATTATGTTTGGGAACAAATATCTGAAACAGACCTTTACATTCAAGAGACAGAGCCGTTTAAACTTATAAAAATTAACCCCGCTCAGGCAAAAGATGTTATTCGTGATCTAGTTCAAAAATTAAATTCTATCGCTGTGTTGTTGGAACCTGTAATGCCGGAAAGTGCTCAAAAAATTCAAAACGCTATAAAAGAAAACAGGATGCCGTCCGAACCTTTATTTTTGAGAAAATAAAGGTGTTAATAACCTGTTTATTCATTTTTGAATAAGTGCTATTCTAAATATTAGGACACTCTTTATTAAGAAATCTACTTTTTATAAAAAAATGAATAAAATTAATTACGGAATGATCCTTGTGATTATTGTTGCTTTTCTCTTTGTAGTCACATCTGATTTTTCAAATAAAACAAATAAAAACGAACAACTTGCTCTCGCTGCACCCGTTTCTGGTGGAGAAACTGTCTCTGTTATACGACCAAGTTGTAGTGGTTATGAGCCTGGCACTTGTTTTACATCTCTTGCTAGTTGGGAAAGTAACTTTGGAGGAATAGATTTTGGTACTTGTACTAGTGGTGATTTGGTGTGTGCTAATACAAGCGCCGTAGCAAAGATAGAAGGAAGCTGGACCACTGCTGACAATGCCATAATAATTAGTGGCTGGACAACATCTTCCTCAAATTATATCAAGATCTATACAGCATCAGATGCAAGGCATAGCGGAGTTTGGAGCAATAGTAAATATAGGATTTCTTCTACTGCCTCATCTATTGATGTGAGAGAGAAGAATGTGATTATTGATGGTTTGCAGTTGGTTTTGACAGGTTCTAATGGTTGGAAAAATGGCGTACGCTATGAGCCTGAAGAGAGCCTTATTTCTGGAGGAACACACATTGTTTCAAATTGTATTATAAAATCTACAAACACATCTACTTCGGGAATTAGTGGTATTAATGCAAGCAATTGGGATTCAGAAAGTTCGGTGAGTTTTTATAACAATATTGTTTATGGGTTTTCTAATTATGGTATTTATTTAAAATTGCTTAATTCTTCTAATGCTTTTATTTATAACAATACTGTTTATGGAATAAACGGCAACGGAATAGAGGTGGGTAATAATTTTGCTTTGTTAAAAAATAATATTGTTCAAAATTCTTTGAAAAGTTATGTGGGCACAGCAAAAACAGGCTCTTCAAACAATATTTCTTCCGACGCTACAGCTCCTGGTTCTAATTCAAAAATAAATCAGACAGTGTCTTTTGTTTCGACAAGTGCGGGAAGTGAAGACTTCCACCTTTCTTCTTCTGACACCTCAGCAAGAGACGCTGGCATAAGTTTGAGCGGAGATAGCGGACTGTCTTTTTCAACGGATATAGATGGATCAGCAAGAAGTGGTGCTTGGGATATTGGAGCCGATGAACAAAGCGGTTCTGCTCTTCCTCCAGAACCTCCAACTTCCGACACAACCCCTCCAACAGTCACCAGTCCATCACCAAGTGGAACATTATCATCTGGGACAACATCGGTGACACTTTCGGTAACAACAAACGAAACATCTGTTTGTAAATATTCCACAATCGCCAACACTGCATATACATCAATGACAAACACAATGTCAACGAGCGGAAATACACACACAAAAATAATAAGTAGCTTAACAAATGGAACAACTTACAATTATTACGTAAAGTGTAGAGACACAGCAGGGAACACGACAGCTTCTGATACTACAATTAGTTTTGGTGTGGCGAGTGTTGTTACACCACCCTCAAGCTCATCTTTTAAACCAGTGGCAAGATTTGATGTCGTTCCATATCAAAGAATCGAATATGGCAATTCATTTAAAATAGGAGTAGTGGCTTTTTCCAAGCCGGGAATTCAAAGAGTTGAATTTAGTGCCACCGGTCAGGGCTATTCCGGTGGAACAAAAACTGTCACTTCAATGTCTCTCAATAGTACTAGCGGAGTATGGGAATATTGGACGACATTTTCTGCCAGTGAATTTACAGGCAATGGGGCTATCACTATTACCGCCTTGGTTAGAGATAATCAAGGGAATACTCGAAATCTTACCCTTCCGATGTTTGCATATGGTGCAAGTGCTTTTACGCCTGTTAAGATTTGGATAGACAACACTGTGGGAAATGATAGCACTTGTGCAATTAATAAAGAGACGACTCCATGTAAAACTCTTTCTTCGGCAGTAACAAAAGTTAAGACCGCAAACGGCGGAGTGTGTGATGGAGCTGTTTTCTATTATCAAGAAGGAACTTATTCCAACTCAGCTTCTGTCACCGTCACAACTTCAGCTCAGTGGGCGACTATAACAAAAGATCCAGATGCCGATAAAAACAAAGTGATCCTTAACGGAGCTCCAAGTAGCGGAAGAATTTATGGTGGTTATGTTAAGTTCGATTCTGTTACGATGAAAAGTTTAGGAGCTTCTTCATATGTAGCTGATCCGGATCGTATTTGGACTAACAATTCTAGAAAGATTGGATCTGGTCGTTGGAATTCCAATTCAAATCCTATACAAATCAGTGATCCAGATAACCATTGGAGCACAAATGATTATACCTATGATGTAGATTTCGCTTATCAACGTGCCGCACTCGTAAGGGGGGCAACCATTGAAAAAGTGGGAAATGATACTTTTCAGAATACTCGAATGGTAGTTAACAGCACTATGAATGATTCTGATCACGGTACTAACTATGCTACACACAATGATGGTTATCAGGTATTTAATACAAATGAAGCGTCACCACCAGCAGACAATAGAATCATCTATAATTACAAAGCAACCAATATGCATTATCAGGGTATTTTCATGCGGTCCGATTTGGGGACTGCTACCAATAATGCTTTTGTTAATGTTGTAATGGAAATGCGTGATCCAGCAAATCTAAATGAAGCTAACAACTATCCTCACTCTGCATTCGCGGCATATCATAATTGGGACCACCTGATAATTTGGAACAGCTCATTCTTGTGGGGAAATTCTAGCATTTATACTTCTGGGCTTACAAATTCGTCTATTGTTGGAAATGTTTTCTTTTCTCTTGAAAATACAGAAACATCAGCTGGAAATCCAGTTGTTCCATCGATGGCACCTGGAAACGCTGGCAACAATGAAGTAATTCACAATCACTTTGAGTGGGTGTACGGAGTATCTCCATCTTGTTCTTATCTTGGAAGGTCTTCCGACACTCTTTATAATCCTGATAAAATTTGCCCAAGGTATTATGCAAAACGTCCTGATTCTGATGCGGGGGTATCTTCTACCGTAGGCGGAGGCACAATTAACCTAGACAATCAATCCGCGTCCTTTCTTCGTCCGGTCGGCAGTATTTTGATTGGCAGATTCACATCTCGCGTTCCAGTCGATGTTAATAATGTAATCAGAGGTGCCTTGTCTGATGTGGGGGCTGTTGAACAAAGCGGTTCTTCTCTTCCTCCAGAGCCTCCAGCTTCCGACACAATCCCTCCAACAGTCACCAGTCCATCACCAAGTGGAACATTATCATCTGGAACAACATCGGTAACACTTTCAGTAACAACAAACGAAACATCTGTTTGTAAATATTCCACAACCGCCAACACTGCATATACATCAATGACAAACACAATGTCAGCGAGCGGAAATACACACACAAAAACAATAAGTAGCTTAACAAACGGGACAACTTACAATTATTACGTAAAGTGTAGAGACACAGCAGGGAACACGACAGCTTCTGATACTACAATTAATTTCAATGTAGGAACTTCGAGCTCGCTTCCTGATACACAAGCTCCGACTGGTGGAACTATTTTAATTAACAATGGTTCTGACACAACCAATTCAGTAGATGTTATTTTGACACTAAGTGCGAATGACAATGTTGGAGTAACTCAGATGAGATTTTCAAATAACAATTTGATATATTCAGAATGGGAGAATTACAGCACAACTAAAAATTGGATTTTGCCTTCTGGAGACGGAACAAAAACTATTTATGTTAAATACAGAGATTCCGCAGGAAACACTTCCTCTTCTGCGAGCGATTCAATTACTTACACAACTTCTACTACACCACCTGTTAGTGGAGGAGGAGGTGGAAGCGGCGGAGGTGGAGGTAGTACCGGTGGAAGTAGCGGCGGAGGTGGAAGTATCAGTTATCCCGGTCAAACAAATCCTACAAATGTTCCTGCTCCTACAAATATAATTACAGTTTTCACTCAAAATCTTTCTTTTGGATCAGAGAATGATATGGTAAGAAAATTGCAAGAATTTTTGGCAAGAGACAGAACAATCTATCCTGAAGGAATTATCAGTGGTTTTTATGGAAACATGACGCTTAAAGCGATACAAAGATTCCAATCAAAATACAATATCGTTACTTCGGGAACTCCAGAAACTACTGGTTATGGAAGTGTTGGACCAAAGACAAGAATAAAATTGAATGAAATATATGGTGGTTCTCCAATAACAGCCGCATCAAATATTGCCAGATTAACCTTTGAACAAATTAATGCCATTGTTAACTTGCTAATTTCTTTCGGAGCAGACAATGCTGTTGTGGAAAATGTAAGAAACATTTTGAATCGGTGATAGGGGGTGCTATTATTGTTTTTATGTATCCAAAATATTTTGATATTCATTCACATTTAGATTTTCCAAAGTTTGATGATGATAGAGAAGAAGTAATTTCTCGTATGCGAGAGAATGAAGTTTTTACTATTTCTGTTGGAACCGATTTAGAAAATTCTAAAAAAGTGGTTGAGATTGCTGAAAAAAATGAAAATGTTTTTGCTATTATTGGTTTACACCCAAACGATAATCATTTGGAAGGTTTTGAAGAAGAAGATTACACCGAATTGGCAAAGAGCAAAAAAGTGGTCGGAGTAGGAGAATGTGGTTTGGATTTTTTTCGTTTAAATAATGAAAACAGAGATGTGGAAAAGATAAGACAAATAAGTATTTTTAATAAACAAATTGATTTTGCCGTTAAGCATGATTTGCCGTTGATGATACATATAAGAGAAGCGCACGAAGAAACGCTAAAAATTTTGCAAGAAAAAAAGAAACATTATGGAGATAGATTGAGAGGGAATATTCATTTTTTTTCGGGCGGTGTTGATTTGGCAAAAAAATATATTGATCTGGGGTTTACAATCTCTTTTACGGGAGTAGTCACTTTTACTAGTGATTATGACGAGGTGATTAGACAAATGCCTTTGGATAAAATCATGTCCGAGACAGACGCTCCTTTTGTTGCGCCAGTACCATTTAGGGGGCAGAGATGCGAACCTGCTTATGTAAAAGAGGTGGTAAAGCGGATCGCCGAGATAAAAAATCTCGATTTTGAGGAGGTAAGAACAAAAATGGTTGAAAATGCCCTGAGAGAGTTTAAAATAACCCTTTAATATTGCATTAGAGTGAGACATGTGTTAATCTAGTAGCCATGACAAACGCAGATAAACTATCAAAAAATGAAGGAAACAAGGTCTACGAGATAGGCTTTCTTTTGTTGCCTAACATAGAAGAGACAAAAGTTTCTGGAGAAGTTGTAAAAATTAAAGACATTATTGAGAAAAAAGGTGGATCTTTTATTTCAGAAGGAACAACCGAAATGAGAAATTTGGCTTATCAAATGTCAAAATCATTGAATGGAAAGAAACAAAAGTTTAACAATGCTTATTCTGGTTGGGTAAAGTTTGAAGCAAACGCCAGCGTGATAAACGATGTAAAGAAAGAAATTGACGGATTGGAAAAAGTTTTGAGATATTTGATCATTATTACAACAAGAGAAAATGTTGCAATCCCTCCTATAAAAACAGGAAAATTCTCTTTTAACGAAGAAGAAAAGACAGTTGTTGAGCCTGTAGTAGAAGAAAAACCGGTTTCTGAGGAACTTGATGAAACAATTGACGAATTGGTAATAGAATAGAATTTACAAAATAAGTTTTTTACTATAGACTAAAAACTATAAACTAAAAACTATAAAAATTATGTATTTAAACAAAGTCATCATAATTGGAAATTTAACAAGAGACCCTGAATTGAAGTCTCTTCCATCTGGAATACAGGTAGCCAATATTGGAGTTGCTACAAACAGAGTTTGGAAAGACAAAGATGGAAACAAGCAAGAAAATACAGAATTTCACAATGTGGTGATCTTTGGAAGACAGGCAGAAACAACATCGCAATATTTGAAAAAAGGAAGCAGTGTCTTGATTGAAGGAAGATTGCAGACGAGAAGTTGGGAAGATAAAGAGACAGGAAAAAAATTGTATAGAACCGAGGTAATCGCCGAAGCCGTACAATTTGGACCAAGAAAAGATGGATCAGTAGGGGGAGGAAATACACAACAAACCCAACAACAAGCACCAGCTAAAGAGATAGAAACGATTGAATATCCAGAGGAAGAAATTAACCCCGAAGATATTCCATTCTAATTTTCTTTAGAAAATTAGAACAAGTAGAAAGTTCGTAAAGTTCATAAAGTTACAAGTATTGAATTTTATGATTTATCAGTTATGATGAAACTTTATAAACTTTTAACTTTATAAACTTTTAAACTTAATTTTTATGAAACAATGTCATTTTTCAAAAAATAATATAAATTATATAGACTACAAAGAAGTAGATTCTTTGAGAAAGTTTATTAACCCTCACGGAAGAATGGTTGCAAGAAAGAGATCAGGTCTTTGTGCAAAACATCAAAAGCAACTAACAGAGGCAATCAAGAGAGCAAGATTTATGGGGTTTTTGCCTTTCGTAATAAGATAATTTAATTTAAAAAACCGAGCACTTGCTCGGTTTTTTAAATTTGCTTAATCATACCAGTTTTGATATAACTAATTCAGAAAATTGAACTTGAAAAAGCCAAATAAATAAAGAGGTATTCAATGACAAATGAGAACAAAAGCCTTTGCTGGGTTGATGGGGATGCTTGTCCTTATCATAGTGGCTTGTCTTGTTTAAAAAATTCTCCGATAAATTCTTGTTCGCACTGTGTCAGATACGAACAAAATAAGGAACTAATTATTGACCTAATAGGAGATAGCATTGATTCCGTATTTGTAAGCGATGAGGACATTGGTGTAATATGCTCTCTTCTTAGGATTTTGAGAAAGCACGAGGAATATTTGTCACAAGACAGCGCTGAATCTCTTAAAAGAATCTTAAAACATTACGAATGAGGTGTATATGAATAATACTTGCTGGGTTGATAATAAGGTTTGTCACGAGTCGGACAGAATGATCCTTGGGGTTTTGAACTCTGGGGTCTGTAAAGATTGCTCAAGGATTATCGGACGAAAAGGCGAGATAGAAGATTTCTTTTTTGAGGTTATTGGCGAGAAAAAAGACGATTGGGTGGACGAGGAAAGTATTTTGAGTAGTTTGGCACAGGCTAATGTTTTAGAAAATGCTTGTTTCATTTATAATTTACTGGAAGACCTTCAGAAACTTCTTAAAAAACATTTGGAGAATTTTGTCGAGAAAGTTAAGTCGTCTAACAATCTTCTTGAAATCAGAACCGTTGTTGAAGTAAATAGGGAACTGATTTTGGTTTCCAGTAGTCAGGACACATGGGAGGAGATTCTTCAGATACTGGATTCAGAAGATAGTGACCTAAAAATCTACAAGGATTTATTGGTAAGGTTGGATGAACTATTCTATAGCAATCATTTTGAAAATTCATCGACTTTCGCAGAATTAATATCCCTTTTCCGAGAAATTGACCAGTCACAACTGATACGTAAAACAAAGACCCGTGTCTTTTTTTAACATCAAAAACCCGAGCACTCGCTCGGGTTTTTATAATTCAAAAATAACCAAACTATACTAAAACACTGACGGCCGTCAGAATTTTAGTATAGTTTATTTGCTTTTATTTTTGATATATTGTAACTTTATAGGTAGATATTTTTTCTTAATCATCTTTAGAATAGGAGAACCTGAAATGTCAGAATCGAAATATTCGGCGGAATGGCCGGAGAGATGGCGTCAATCAAAAGAGAAGTGGGAAGGGGTTGTTAGACGAGTTAAAAATAAGCAACGTTTTGATGTTGATTCCATTGGATGGTATGATCTTCTTGTTGTTGCAGAATGTGGTTATTGTGAGGAATTTGTTGATAATCCCGAATCCCATGTTTCTCCTTGCCGACATTGCTCTCTTTTTAATGATAATTATTGTTCTTGCTATCAATATTCTAATGTTTTCTGGGATTTTGTCGGAAAAATGCGAAGAAAAGATTTTTGTGATGCGCAGGAGCTCGCCCAAAAAATGCTTGATCGGATTATGCAGGATGATCCGGAGAAAGCGATTGCTGATGTGGGCAAGAAAATCGAGGCGTGAATATACAGGACGGAATTTGCCGTAAGGCAAATTCCGTCCTTTTGTTTTTTAAATTTTATAATTTATTTACAAATTAGACCTGCCTGCCGTGTCGTTGCTCTTCTTTCAGAAAAGAGGCAGGAATTAGGATTTAGAAATTGGAGTGTCTAAGACAAAAAACATCGAGCAGTTGCTCGATGTTTTTTTGTTTTAGACACGACCGGTGTATTCGCCCTTTTCTGTATTTATTTCTATAATATCTCCTTCTTTTACGAAAATAGGAACTCCGATTGTTGCCCCTGTTTCTAACACAACAATTTTGTTTGCTCCTGTGGCTGTGTTTCCTTTAACTGCAGGAGGAGCTTCTTTTACTAAAAGTTGCACCTTGATAGGCAATGTTATTCCAATGGTTTTGTCTCCAAAAAGTTGAGCTTCAACAAGAGAGTTTTGCTTCATAAACTGTGATCCTGTTATTATTTCTTCTGGCAGACTAAATCGTTTACTTGGATCTTTTTCTTCACAAAACCAAAATTCTCCACGATTAGTAAAGAGATATTTTATCTTTTTTCTTTCGATGTTAGCTTCGTCAGCTTTTTCTGATTGGTGAAAAGATTTTTCTGTAACTTTTCCAGTAATCAAATTCTTTAATTTTGTCTGGTTAACAGGTTTTCTTTGTTGCTTTCTAAATACATGAGAAGAAAGCACCTCATAAGGCTCTCCGTCTACTACAATGTATTTTCTTTCTTTAATTTCGTTGTAATCTAACATAAATTTAAATTCTAATCCTTTAATAGGGGATAGCTTACATATTTTCTGTGAATAATTCAAGTGTTAGGGCTACGAGCTATTATTTATAAGCTCATCGTTTCGTTTATTTTCGTTTTGTTTTTCTCTAGTTTTTTATTAAATCTTTAAATTTTTAAATCTTTAAATATAAAAATCTACGATTTTTTCAATTCCTCCTTAATTTTTTTGAATATTTCCGCAGAAACCTTTTTGTTTTCCTTCAAAAATGTTCTTGTGTTGTCATATCCAACCGCGAGCTTTTCTTCTTCATAGCTATAAGTAGCTCCTTTTTTTACAATGATTCCAAATTTTTCTCCAAGAGCAATCATTTCTCCTTCTTTTGAAATACCTTCGTCATACATCAAATCAAATTCGGCAACTCTGAATGGGGGAGCGACTTTGTTTTTTACTACCTTTACTCTCACTCTTCCGCCAATTACATCTTCACCTTTTTTAATTTGAGCGATTCTTCTCACATCCAATCTAACAGAAGTATAAAATTTTAATGCCTTTCCTCCGGGTGTTGTCTCTGGATTTCCAAACATAACCCCAATCTGCATTCTTATTTGGTTGATGAAGATAACCGTTGTTTTGCTTTTTGCAACAATCGCGGTAAGTTTTCGAAGTGCCTGAGACATCAGTCGGGCTTGTTTTCCCACATGGTGAGCCCCCATATCGCCCTCAATTTCGTCCTTTGGAGTAAGAGCAGCTACCGAGTCCACAACAACTATATCCACCTTTCCAGATCTAACCAAACTTTCTGTGATTTCAAGAGCCTGTTCACCATTGTCGGGCTGAGATACCAATAATTCTTTTATGTTTACACCGATTTTTTTTGCATATTCTGGGTCTAGAGCGTGTTCGGCATCAACAAAGGCACAGATACCTCCTTCTTTTTGAGCTTGGGCTACCGAATGAAGGGCAAGGGTGGTTTTCCCAGATGATTCTGGACCAAATATTTCAATTATTCTTCCTCGGGGGATTCCTCCAACACCTAGGGCGTGGTCAAGACTGATTGAGCCAGTAGAAATAGCACCTACATCTACTCTCGGTGCATCACCCAATTTTATTATAGCCCCCTCTCCAAATTTTGTTTGAATTTGAGCAATTGTATCTTCAATTCCCAAATTATCTTCTTTTTTTGTTGTTTTCTTTGCCATGTTTTTCAAAAGCTTATAGCTATATAGCTTATAGTTTATAGCAAGATTTTTTAAAACCTGGCTATCGGCTATTGGCTATCGGCTGTTGGCTTAATTTAATTTTTAATTAAACTTTATATTCTCTTTACTTGTAAAAAGTCCAATACTTTTACCTTACACCTTACTCCTTGTAAACCACTTCAATCTCTTTTTTTTCTATTCTTCCAAATTTGTCTTTTAATTCAAATTCAAAAACATTATATCCAAGAGATAAAATTATTTTTTCGTTGAACAAATTATTTTCATCAATAAAAATCTGTCGTCCGTTCAGTGTGATGTATGATGCATTTTTAATCGAACCTTTTATGTTTAAAGAGGGGATATTGAGAGTTCCTCCATCTGCAGGATATTCTATTTTCACCACAGGTCCTTTTATGATGGCTCTGGTTTGATAAAAACTGTAAAAAGCGATGCTGATGAAAACAACAAATACAATTATGTTTCTTGCTACTTTTGAACCAATTTTATTCATCTCATTTTTTACTTGGAAACCCGGTTTCCAAGTGATTTATTTGTTATCTCTATAATTCTCTGGAACCTTCTTCGGCGTCTTCTTCATTTAAATATCCGTTTGTTTGAGTATTTGTTGTGACAGAATTTTCTTCTTTGCCAATCAGTACTTCTCTTGGTTTTGATCCATCTGCAGGACCGATGACACCTCTTTCCTCCAACATGTCCATCAATCTCGCTGCTCGGGCATAACCAACACGCAATTTTCTTTGAATATAAGAAGTAGAAGCTTTTCCAATCTTGATTACTTCTTCTCGTGCGGATTCATACAGATCATCACTGTCGTCGCTGTTCAAATCTCCGTCCAAGATTCCCTCGAACAAAACATTTTTGTCAGTCCCTGCCACGCTGATATCGATTTCGTCAGGAATTTCGTCTTCATAGGCTCTTTTGAGGAATTTAACAACATCTTTTACCTCCGTTTCAGATATAAATGCTGCTTGAATACGACGAGGTTTTGACATATCGCCAGATAAATAAAGCATATCTCCGGCTCCTAACAATTTTTCTGCACCACTTTGGTCAAGAATTGTTCGTGAATCTACTTGTGAAGCTACTTGCAAGGCTACTCTGGTAGGGACATTGGCTTTGATCAAACCTGTAATAACATTTACCGACGGTCTTTGAGTAGAGAGAATAAGGTGGATACCCACGGCACGACTCATTTGTGCCAATCTAACAATTGCCGACTCTAATTCTCTTGGGTATGTCTGCATTATATCTGCCAATTCGTCTATGATGACTACTATATAAGGCATTGTTTCTGGCATTTCTGACTCATCAATCTCTTTTTTACTTTCCAATTTCTTTTTTGCGGGTTCTAAAATATTTTTGTGATATGACTGGATATCTCTTACTGACAATCCTTCCAATATTTCATAGCGTCTTTCCATTTCTTTGATTGCCCATTTTAAAGAAAGGATCGCTTTTTTGGGATCGGTAATAACTGGTGTTAATAGGTGAGGAATGTTTTTGTACAAAGTCAGCTCTACTCTTTTTGGGTCAATCATCAACAATCTCAAATCTTCTGGATTGTTTCTATATAATAGAGAAGTTATCAAGGTATGGATTGTTACAGACTTTCCAGAACCTGTTGATCCCGCAATTAGCATATGCGGAGCTTTTGCCAAGTTTGTAAAATGTGAATTCCCAGAAATGTCTTTTCCGAGGGCAATCGTTAGAGGATGTTCTGCATCTTGAAATTTTGGAGATTCAAACAATGTCGCAAGACCTACGGTTGTCTTTGTACTGTTTGGAATTTCAATTCCAACTAGTGCCTTTCCAGGGATAGGAGCTTCTATTCGGAGAGGGTGTGCAGCAAGAGCCAATGATAGATCATTTTGTAATGCGACAATTCTGGAAAGTTTTACTCCTTCGGCAGGTTTCAATGCATATCGTGTAACTGACGGCCCGATAGAAATCTCATCCATCTCAACGATGATTCCAAAATTTTGTAGGGCTCTTTTTATAATGTTTGCGTTTGCTTTGATATCTCCAACTCCGGGCTTGCCTTTGTCTTTTGACAAGATGCTCAAGGGTAGGGTAATTTGTTTTTTACTAAAGAATTTTTTCTTCTTTGTTTCTTCTATTTTTTCATCAAAATTTTCTTCTTCGCTTTTCTTTCCAAAACCGAGCATTCCTTTGAGAGATTTTTCAGCTGTATTTTTTGCGAGAGCTGGTTCCTCGGCCTCATCTTCTTCCTCCAAAATTTCTTCTACGGTTTCGTCCTCTTCGTCTTCTATATTTTCTTTTTTCTCTTTTTTCCAAAACATCAGAGATTTGAAATCGGGAGTAGTATCAAAAATTATTACGATAGAAACAACCAATAGGGTAGAGAGAATCAAGAGGCCTGCAAGGACGTCAAAAAGTTTTATCACAGGAGACGAAATTAAATTTCCGATCAAGCCCCCTTCGTTTTGTATCGCGATATCAATTATTCCGAGACCTGAGAGAATAAAAATTATAGAACCCAAAATTCTGACTGTCGTAAAATCTGTTTTAACTTCTTTTGCATAAGAAACACCCAAAATAAAAAATAAGGCAGGAAGAAGAAAATATCCGATACCTAACATGTATGTCATCCAATCAAACAAGGTGCTTCCCACCATTCCTCCTTTTTGGAAAGATGCTAATACAAAAAACAGAGCAAGAACAAAGAATGCTATTGATACCAGCCAGTGAATTGTTTCTGTTTTTAAGTTCAAGTTAATCTTTTTTTCTTCAAATATTTTTGAGTCTTTTTTTGAATTCTTCTGTGTTTTTTTCTTGGCCATATTTTAGTGTATAGAATTTAGGGTTTAGTATTTTTTATAGGTATATAAGGGTAAATTTTTGCTTCATAAAAATTTACCCTTATACAGCTGATTATATCATACAGAGCCTTTTATTTTCTCATTGAAACTGTTTATTATTTGGATTAAATAAAATTAGAAGAGTTGTTTGCTAAATCCTTATTTAAAGCCATAAAATATTCTTGTCTTTTATGTCTTTTACGCTATAATGGACAGTATAGAGAAATGTCTTTTACATCAAAAAGACATTTTAAAAAACTTATAAAAGACATTATGAATATCATAAAAGACATAGTTAAAAAGGACACTCAAAATCTTTCGGAAGAACAAGCTTTTTTGATACAAGGAAAGTTGGAGAAAATAATTATGGCTATCTATATGGTGACAGAATTCTTCCCAAAACAAGAACCTCTAAAATATAGTTTGAGAGAAAAGAGTGTGAGTTTTTTGTCCTTTATAATGTCCTTGAAAAACGACTCTTCGGAACACAAAAACGAAATACTCTCTCTTTCGTCCGAGATCAATTCTTTATTAAAATTATCTGCCTCTTTAAAACTTATTTCGGAAATGAATTATTCAATATTGATATCCGAATATGATAAATTTTTAAAGATGATAAAAATCTTTGATGAAGAAAAGAACACTCTGTCTAAAACTTTTTTTAAAGTGGAAATGTCTGAGAGTGATACAAGCAAAGAAGAAATTTATAAAGGACAGTATAAAGGACAAAAGGACAATGAAAAAATAAATGTCCTTTACAATGTCCTAGAAGAAAAAAAATCATTTGAAAGAAATAAAAAAGACATTGTTCATAAAAATAAAAAAGAGGATAAACAACCAAAGAAAATAAAATCTGACAGAAAAACTTTGATCGTAGAAATTGTAAAGGACAAAAAAGAAGTGACCATAAAGGACATCATTGATGTGATAAAAAATTGCAGTGAAAAAACAATTCAAAGAGAGCTTGTAGACTTGGTTAGCTCTGGTGTCCTTAAGAAAGAAGGGGAGAGAAGATGGAGTAAATATTCATTGAAGGCGTAAGGATTAAGGTGTAAGGAGTGAGTGAAGAGGGCGGAAAATTTGCTTCGCAAATTTTCCGCCCTCTTCGTTTTTGTGAAAACTTTTTAACTAAAAATCTTCCATGATTTTATTACAAAACTTTGCTTCAAAAACTCTTTATTTGTGTTGCTTTTTTCCTGAATAAAGGTATAATATTTTGCATATAGTTGTGTGTTTAAATTGTTGTTTGGGTATCTTTCGCACCCTTCGTACCAGTACCTTTTAGGGGTTTGAATTATTAAAAAATTTTAAAATTCAAACAAAATTTTTTAATGGTATGAAAGGTGTGGAAGTTATCCACAAAGATTTTCTTTGCAAGTTTGGCATACAATATTATAATTGAGGAGTGTAGGTATTTGTCTGCCTCGTTTTTGGTTTAACCAAGGACGATTTTCAGGAATAAAAAGCTCGTTGAAAACAAAATAAGGAGATACGAAATGGCAAGAAAAAAATGGTTAGAAATTCAGTCACGACTTTCATTCATTCGGTTTTAAATCTTTGGATTTTTCTTTTAATTAATAAAAAAAGAAAATGATTCGGAGTTTAAAAAATATAATTTATTTATTAAGGTAAGTACTTTCAGCTTGTCGAAGCCAGGGTCTACCGCAGAGTAATTTTTATTTTTTATTTCTAAAAACTAGAAACTAAAAACTAAAAACTTTCTGCGGTAGATCTTGAATAAAGTTCATACCAAAATTCCTTTAAATTTTATTAGTTCATTATTAGTTAATAAAAAAGGAATCATTATAAAATACATATGAGTAAAAATTCAAAGCTTATGAAAATTGCTTCAAAATTTCTTGGAGTAACATTAGCTCTTACAATGCTCGTAGGTGTAGTTGCACCAGTTGGTGCTGCTGGGTTGACTCAATCACAAATTGATTCAATCTTGGGCCTACTTTCATCATTCGGAGCTGATCAAGCTACAATAAACAATGTAAACGCTGCTCTTACAGGAGCACCTGTAACAGGAGGAACAACAGGTGGTTCAACAGCATGTAGTGCTTACACATTTACTAGAAACCTTACAGTAGGTAATACTGGAACAGACGTATTGGAACTTCAAAAAGTTCTTAACATGAGTGCAGATACTCAAGTTGCAGCTTCTGGAGTAGGTTCAGCTGGAAACGAATCAAGTTACTTTGGTTCATTGTCAAAATCAGCTGTTATCAAATTCCAAAACAAGTATGCTTCAGAGGTCTTGACACCAGTTGGTCTTACATCAGGAACAGGTTATGTTGGAGCTTCAACAAGAGCTAAGTTGAACACAATGTGTTCAGGTACAACACAACCTCCTGTAACACCACCAACAACAGGAACAGGAGTTACAGTTTCAAACACAACACAACCTTCAAACAGTTTGGCAGTTGAAAACGCAACAAGAGTTCCTTTCACAAAATTCACAGTTACAGCAGGAAATGACGGGGACGTTGTGATCAACACAGTTACAGTTGAAAGACAAGGTCTTTCAAACAACGCTGTTTTCGCAGGAGTTGTTTTGTTGGATGAAGATGGAACACAACTTGGTCTTTCAAAGACACTTAACTCAAACAATCAAGCAACAATCGGAGAGGCAGTTACAGTTAAATCTGGAACTTCAAGAACTTTCACAGTTGCAGGAAACATGGCATCAGTATTGGATGCTTACGCTGGACAAGTTGCAAGTCTTGCACTTATTAGTGTAAATACTTCAGCATCAGTTTCAGGTTCTCTTCCAATCGTAGGTGCTTTGCATACAATTAATGCAACAGTTACTGTTGGTACAGTTTCAGCAGAAAGAGGAATCCTTGATCCAAATACTTCATCAACAAAGGAAGTTGGAACAGTAGGTTATACTTTCTCAGCAGTTAAATTGACAGCTGGTTCAGCTGAAGATGTAACAGTTAGATCAATCAGATTTAACCAATCAGGAACAGCTTCATCAGACGATCTTGCAAACGTAGTGATCGTTGTAGATGGAACTTCATACGCAACAAAGCTTTCAGCAGATAGAAAATACTATTCAGCAAGTTTTGGAACAGGTGTGAAGATTGCAAAAGGTCTTACAAAAGATTTTTCAATCAAGGGTGATATTCTTTCTGGTTCAGACAGAACAGTTATCTTTGATATCGACAAAGCTACAGACGTAGATGTAATCGGTAACCTATACGGATACGGAATTACACCTACAGCTGCTTCAACAGCAGCAGAAAGCGATGCAAACTCTGCTTTCTCAACAGATGGTAGCCCATGGTACGATGCTTCAGCTGTAACAGTTGGAACAGGAACATTGAATGTTTCTGCATCTAACGACGTTCCAGCAGGAAACATTGTTGACGGTGGTTCAAACGTATCATTGGGTTCATTCGAATTCGATGTTAGAGGAGAATCAATCTCATGGTCATCAATCGCTTTGACAATCGCAACAACAGGTACAGCAGGAACAGAACTTTTGACAAACATCACTTTGGTTGATGGAAACGGAACAGTTCTTGCAGGACCACAAGATCCTAATGCAGCAGGTTCAACAGTAACTATCTCAGATACAGTTACTCTTCCTGTTGGAAAAACAGTTGTTTATGTTAAAGGTAACCTAAACAATGGATGGGGAAATGGAGATACAATTATCGTATCATTCAACCCAGCTTCAGCTATTAACACTCTAAAGGGTGATACAAGCGGAAGAACACTTACAGCTACACCTTCAGCAACTGTTTCTGGTAAAACACAAACAGTTAATGCAGGTTCATTGACAGTTACACCAGCTACATCATTGGTATCACAAAGTATCATTGATGGAAGCACAAACGTAGTACTTGGTAGATACGTTCTTGACGGATCAGCATCAGGTGAAGATGTAAAGGTAACAACAGCTCAATTTGAGTTTGTTACTGGAACAAACGCTGACGTTGACGAATTGAACAGTCTAACACTTTACGACGTAACAAACGGTGCTAACAGAGCATTGACAACAGGTTCAAATGTAAACAATCCTTCAGGACACACAGGAGCAGCTGATGCAACTCTATCATTTACAATTGATAGCAATGCATTGACAGTTGCAAAGAACAGTCAAATGATCGTTGAATTGAGAGGTACAGTAGATGCTTCTACAACTCCAACAACAGACACAACATTTACAATTGACTTTGCTGACGGAACATTGACATCTGATTGGACAGCAACAGGTGCTGACACAGGAAAAGCAATTGCTGAAACATTGAGTACATCAGCAGGGGCTACTTTGACAGTATCAGGAGCTGGTACATTAACAGCTTCACTTGACACTTCATCACCTACAGAAATGTGGTACAAGAGTGGAGACGAAGCTACAATCGGAGTATTCAAGTTTGTTGCAGTTAATGAAGATATGTCAGTGACAGACCTTGGTTTGTCAATTACAACAGCTTCTTCATCAGCTTCAGACTTCCAAAGTATTTCAATCTACAATGGTTCAACATTGTTGAGAACTTTGACAAGTCCAGCATTCACATCAGGAACACAAACATTCACATTTAACTCAGGAGACTTCACAGTTCCTAAGGGAGATGATGGTGCTAAACTAACAGTAAAGGCTAAGTTCGCAACAATCGGAACAGGTCTTTCTGGAACAGCAGGTCACTTGGTAAAGATTGCTACTTCAACAACTGCAACTCAAAACAAAGCTAGAGGCTTGAGTTCAGGAACAGCAGTTAATATCTTGGGTAGTGCTTCAGCTTCAACAGGAGCTAGATACTACAAGAGCTTGCCAACAGTTAATGTAGGAGCTTTGACAGCTGGAGAGAAAGTTCTTTCAAACGGAACAAGAAACATCTACAGATTTACAGTTTCAGCAGCTAATACAGGTGATATTGAATTGTACAAATTCAACTTCACAGTTGCTACAACAACTATGGATGCAAATTCATGGAAATTGGTAGAAGAAGGAACTGGAACAATCGTAAGAAGTGGAATCGCTTCAGCAGGGGCAACAGGTGCAACTACAGTTACAGTTACACCTAATAGCTCAGAATACGGAAATACTGTTATAACAGTTCCAGCCGGAACAACAAAGACATTTGTGCTTTCAGCAGTTCTATCAAACGTAGGAGCAGCTGGAGACTCAATCACTGCTCAACTTGACGGTGATGCAGCTTATGGCTCAATGGCTTCAGGATTCGGCGAATCAGCAACAGATGCTGCAGCTGATGCTAACGGTGACTTCGTATGGTCAGATAAATCAGCTTCAAGTCACACAACTTCAACAGCTGACTGGTTCAACGGTTACAAGGTTCCTGGTCTTCCAACCACAAACCTTGATGCTATCGCAATTTCTTACTAATAAGAAACTTGCATAAGTAAACTTAAAATTTACTTAAAGCAACAAAAACCCCGTGAAAAATCACGGGGTTTTTGTGTTTCCAATTTTCTTGGAGGGGTGTATAATTTACATATATTTAAATCTTTAAATACTTAAATCTTTAAATATAAAAACCTTTAAACCTTTAAATATCAAAATATTTAAATCCTTAAATTTATTAAATTATTATCAATTAATCAAAAAACATTATGGAAAATACAAATACAAATTGCTGTGGTTCACAGTGGAAAGAAAAGAACGATGTATTCAAAGTTCTTACATTTTTCCTTTTAATCACAACTATTTTTATGGTTTTCAAAACCATTACAGCTTATAAAGAAAGTGCTTTTGTTGGTCTAGAAGGTCAAAGCACTATTACTTTTACTGGTAAAGGCGAAGTATTTGCAATAGCCGATGTCGCTACATTCAATTTTTCTGTTGTAGAAATATCCTCAACCGTTGCTAAAGCACAAGAAGATTCTGCAAAGAAAATTAATGCTATTATGGGCTATCTAAAAGAACAAGGAATTGAAGAAAAAGACATAAAAACAGCCAATTACAATGTTTATCCAAAATATGAATGGAGAAGAGACACTGTTTGTGAGGGTGGATTTTGTTCAGACGGAAAAAATGTCTTGGTCGGATATGAAGCAAGTCAAACAATTACTGTAAAAGTAAGAGATACAGAAAAGTCTGGCACATTGCTAACAGGAGTAGGAGAATTAGGTGCATCAAATATTAGTGGTCTTACTTTCTCGGTTGATGATGAAGAAGCATCAAAGAGAGAAGCTCGAAAATTGGCCATAGAAGATGCTCAAAACAAGGCAAAGGAACTTGCCAAGGATTTGGATGTTAAGCTAGTTAGAATCGTAAGTTTCAACGAATCAGGGGACTTCCCAGTGTATGCCTATGACAAAGAAGTAAGTATGGGAATGGGTGGAGCAGAAGCGGTACCTCCACAAATACCCGTAGGAGAAAATCAAATCATCTCAAACGTCTCAATCACATACCAAATCAAATAATTATATAATTATAATTAATAAACAAAAAATCTACAGGGAATCTACAGGGACCGAGTCCCTGTAGATTTTTTCGTTTAAATTTAACATATTTATCAACAGGGACTCGGTCCCTGTAAGTTTTTTCGTGTGTTAATATGTGCGTATATGAGAAATATAAAATTTGCAAATAATGAATATTATCACGTTTATAATAGAGGTGTTGATAAAAGAAGAATTTTTGGAGACAAAAATGATCTTTGGCGATTTATAAAGGGAATCTTGGTTTTTAACAGAAGTAAGCCTGTTGGTAGTATTCGTGATGAATTACGTCACGACAAAATTTGCAGGGACTCGGTCCCTGCAAATTTTAATTCTGTTGATTTTAAAAAATTAATTGATTCTAGTGGTGATTTGGTTGAGTTTGTTTGTCTGTGTTTAAATCCAAATCATTATCATTTTCTTGTTAAACAAACTTCTGATGGAGGGGTTAGTAAATTTATACACAAACTAGCTTCCGGCTATACGAGTTATTTTAATGAGAAAAAGGATCGTAGCGGCGCTTTGTTTCAAGGGAAATTTAAAGCAAAACTTATTGAAACAAACGAGCAGTTACTTTATACAAGTGGTTACATAAATTTAAATTACGAGATTCATGAAATAGAAGGCGATGATATGGATCTTGTTTTTTCAAGTTGGAATGAATATGCTGGAAAAAATAATGTTATGAACATTTGTAAAGGGAAGAGCGTGGTTCTTGAGCAGTTTAAGGGCTTCGATGCTTATAAAGATTTCGTAAGAGAAGTTGTTATTAAAGCAAAGAAATTTAAAGAAGATTTAAAAAAAGAACACTTGGAATAAAATAAATCTACAGGGACTCGGTCCCTGTAGATTTTTTCGTTTAAATTTAATTTATTTACTTACAGGGACCGAGTCCCTGTTATCCACAGGTTTTGAACAAAATAATGTTGGGGTATAATTGGAGACATAATAATTTATTTTTTTAAATACTATTTATGAACAAGAAAATTGTTTTGGGTGTGGTTGTTTTGGTGATATTTCTCGGTTTGGGCTATTTATATAATCAAAAAAATGAAGAGTTTAAACTGATTACAAATGATGAAGAATTGGCTGAATTTATGAAAGATATGGAAGAAGGGGATGTGGAAGAATATCTTGCCAAAAAAGATCAGTTGTATGCTCAGGATATTTATGGAGGAGCAACGCCAGAGGAAACACTTGATTTATATATTGAAGCGTTGAAAGTGGGAGATTTAGAATTGGCAAGCAAATATTTTAGGTTGGAGGATCAGGAAAATGAACTTATTGAATTAAAAAAGATGGGTGCTGTTGATATAGATGAATATGTTTCTGTATTAAATACACATGGAGGATCTTTTTGTAGTGAAACTTTTGGATGGTGTGAAATTAATGGGGTTTTTAATAATATGGAGGTTTCTTTAGCAAAATTTATTTTAAACGAACAAACAAATAAATGGAAAATGGAAAGTATCAAAAATTAGTTTTCGGCAGTTTTTTACTGGCAACATTGATGTTGCCAGTATTTTCTTATGCCTATTCTGACAAAACTACTCACCCTGCTTTGACCAACGAAACAATTGATATTTTTAACCATTATTATCCCGAATCAAAGTTAGGTGGTTCTGATAGAGAAAAAATAATAACAGGAAGCGAGAAAGAAGATAGTCCGATATATCGCCCCTTAAACCATTTTTATGATCCTGTCTATAATGTCGGGCTTTTGAATGTTAACCTAAGTGCCAAAAATTGGTCACAAAACACGAGAGCACAGGCTGGATTAAATATTGCGAGTGTTGGAATTATAAAAAATTATTTTAGTGCAAATTCTGATTATTCATGGGATAGGGCAGTGTATGAGTATGCTTGGGGTGATAAACAAAGAGGTTTGGAGTCTTTGGGCCATATTTTGCATTTGATTCAAGACATGTCTGTTCCTCCTCATGTTAGAAACGACCAGCATCTTTTAGGTTTGGATGATTCGCCTTATGAAATGTTTACTAAACAATTTGATAAAAATAGTATAAAGAATTTATCAGACGAATTGATCAGTGGAGATCAAAAGCCTATCACAAAAAATAGTCTAAATAATTATTTTGATGGTTTGGCGACGCTGACTAATAATAATTTTTTTAGTAAAGATACAATCTTGTCTGGAGGCTACATGGCTCCTACTGTGGACAAAGAACAAAAAGATGTTTCATCCGGATATTATTTTGGCTATAGAAAATTATTTGGAGAATATTACAAACTTGTTAGGGTTAAATATAATTATGTAAATAATGTTTTCTCAAAAGATTATTCTTTTGATGATGTAAATGGTGAGATTGTAACCGACTACTGGTCCATCCTCTCAAAACAATCAGTTCTTCACGGGGCTGGAGTAATAAAACTTTTCTTTGATGATGTTGAGAAAGAAAAACAGACGCATGCTTTGTATGATCTAAATAGAAGTTTTGCCGAAAAAGCGAGAGATACGATTGTCGGAACAGGGAAAAAGATTGCTGAGGTTGTCTATGGGGTGGTGAATTCTGGGAAATATAATGCGGAAAATTTGGCTGGAAATGTGGGTAGTGTTGGAAATTTAGCCCTAGTAAATGATGATCAACAAAATCAAAATCAGCCAGAAGAAAATGAACAACCTGTTGATAACAATGTTGATAATGAGTTGGTAGAAAGTGGACGAGAAAATACTGATGTTGATAACTCGGGGATAATTTTTGGTGAAAATGATGAAAGTGACAATGATTTTGAAAATGTAAACAATTTTAATACAGAAAACAACGGACAAAATCAAGGAAATAATGGAAATCAATCATCGCAAAACCAGTTTAATCTTGTAAGTCCAGGCTTTGGTGGAGGTGTTCCTATTCCTGCTTCAGATTCTGATGATACAGACGAAAACACTTCTGAAAAAGACCAAAAAACCCAAGAAACAAAGACCGAAATCATAAATCCACCAATAATAACAAGCCCAATAAATAATCAAAAATTTAATCAAAACAGCATAACATTTATCGGTACGGCGTCTTCAACAAACATCATTTATTCCGATTTTTCAGATACAATAAAAACAATCACTGACACGAATGGAAATTGGCAAATTATTTTAGAAGATTTTGAGCAGGGGACAACCACGATAAACTTTTTTGCTGTAAACAAAGATCAAACAGCGACATCCAGCCCGACAACAACAGAAATTTTTGTTGATTCACAAGCTCCGACAACAAATCTTTCTATTAAAGAATGTGAAAATTCGCTTTCAAATTCAAAACAGGTGTGTCTTTTGGCTGTAAAAAATATCACGATAAACCCAGAATGGTCTTTTTCTGACGGTGAAGATTTTAGTCATTTTATCTTAAATCAAAATGGCACAACAAGTACGACAACAGCAACGACAACAGCAATAGAAATTTCTGGTAACCAAAATTACAAACTGGCTGTCTCTGCGGTTGATAATATGGGAAATCTTTCTGAAGAAGCAGAGCAAATTATTCAAATAAATAACGCACCTGTTGTAATTAATGAAATCGCTTGGGCGGGGACATCAAGCAAAACATCGAGCGATGAATGGATAGAGCTTTACAACAACACAGACGAAGAAATCAGCCTTGAAAACTGGACTTTGTATGCGGAAGACAAAGAGCCATATATTAAACTTTTAAAATCAATCCCAGCAAGAGGCTATTATCTTTTGGAAAGGACGGATGATGAAACAATCAGTGATATTACGGCAGATCTGGTTTACACCGGCAACTTGTCTAACAACGGCGAACATCTTTTCTTGGTTTTTAATCAAAACGGAGCCACAACAACAGTAGACGAGATTCTAAAAGCAAATTATTGGAATCAGAAAGGAAGTAGTGGTTCATACACAACAATGGAAAGATATGATCCTAGCATACCAGGAACTGATTGGGACAATTGGGACGGTTCAATGAATAAACTGCTTATAAACGGAAAAAATACCAATGGAGACGAAGTTTTCGGTACTCCTAAACAAAGAAACAGCGTCACTTATTTGATTAACAAAGGTGACACTCTTTCACAAAACAAGACATTAACAAAAGAGAGTTCACCTTATTTTATCAGTGACATAGGTTTTGAAATAAAAGAGGGTGCGGTTTTGACTTTGGAAGATGGTGTGGTGGTAAAGTTTTCACCGCATGGCTCACCCTCGCTTGTTGTAAACGGCACAATTAAAACGAAAGGAACATCGGAAAAGCCTGTTGTCTTTACAAGTTTCTGTGATGATGAATATGGTGGTGATATGAACAAAGACGGCCTTTGTGAGCCAGAAAACGCTTCGTCTACAGCAGTTTGTCCTTCTGCGGGGAATTGGAAACAGATCTTGATAGAAGATACAAGTAAGGGTTCTTCTTTTGAAAACACAATTGTGCGTTATGGTGGTCGCTATTCAACAGGGCAGGCAATGAAATACAAAGGTATGTTAACTGTTGATGGCACAGACATAATCATCAAAGATTCTGTTTTTGAGAATTCGTTATCTCGGGGTGTTTATTTGATAAACACAGGTTCGGATACGGAAATTTTGGGAAATATTTTTAGAAATAATAATTATGACGAAACTCTGAGTGCGACTTATCCATACGGACTTGATGTATATGATGGCACACCTTTGATTGAGAACAATTTGTTTGAAAATAATGGTTATGGTCTGCATATTTCTGGATCATCTGCGGTTGTTAATTCAAACGAATTTAAAAATAATTCCGAGAATGCAATTTTATCATCCGGACCTGCCATGTTTTATAATAATTCCGGTGCGGGTAACAAAATAAACGGCATCATTATTGGCTCAGATATTACAGAAACCGGTATGACGAATGTTATGAAAAAGAACCAATTGCCTTATGTTTTGGACGATTCCAATGTGTCAGTCGTTGCTAGTTCTACATTAAAAATTGACCCGGGTGTTGTGATTAAATTTGGTGACAGAATGTTTTTGGTAGAGGGAAATCTTGAGATAAATGGGTCTGATAGTGAAAAGGTTTTGTTTACATCAATCTCTGACAATTCGGATGGAACAAATGTTTTGGGGCTGGAACAACCAGAAGAAATCGGTATAGGAAAGCGAATAGGGACATATTTGAAAGATGGTTCCACTTCGTCTATTAAAAATGCAGAATTTCGCTATATGAGATATGGTGTTAAGTATGAAAATTCACCGATAAATTTGGAAAATGTTGTATTTAGAAATAATGATACGGCAATATATGCCGACTTAGATTCTGTGATTCAAAAGGCTGAAAATATTATTTTTGAAGATAATAACGCAACAAGCACCATTCCTCTATATTAATTTAATCAATTTGTGTAAAAACTGTGGATAACAGTTAAGGTTTATTTACCCGAGGTCGAACCTCGGGTAAACTCTTATTTATCAACATAAATCTTGCGCGAGGTCCGACCTCGGGTAAAATTTTGGTATAAAAATAAGCCTGAATTGTACCGTACGGTACAATTCAGGCTTATCCCCCTCGGAAAACTATTCCAGATTGGTTTTTACTGACGTCCCGACATCAAAGATACGGGCAAAGTTGGTTAAAGCTTCGTTGAGTACTTTGTCGCCAATTTTTTTGAGGACTTCACTTTTTCCGGCGATTTCAATCGACGGTATAGTGAAGAGCTCTTCCCGAGCTCTACGCTCGTCATTTCCTTGGCCCTCTACTTTTCCCGTAAAACTTCCGTCAGGTTTCCTCTTCAAGGAGATGATGAGTACCATCTCGTTGTTCTTTTCAGACATGAGTCACCTCCTGTGTGTGATTATATCGATTTTTTAATATTATCCTTTCTTAAAGATAATCTTAAACTGTGGATAAGTCAATAAAAAATAAATAAAACAAAATTCACGGGGATCGGATTCCTGTTGATCCTTGTGATTAAGTTCGTTGCACTTTATTTATATTTTATGGTATAAGTTGAATAGATCTGATCGGTTAAAATTTGTAGACACAAGGAGGAACAATGACACTTTTTACAGTCACAGTCACAACGGATGGGCTTTTGAGTTTTTGGACAGGGCTAGTTCTTATGATTTTTTCGGTAATAACTTTTATTTGCTCACGTCCTTATAGAGGTTACACCCGCACACAATTTGAAAATTTTTGCAATATATTAGCGTGGTTTTTTGTTCCAGCCTGCTTTGTTTGGATTGTTGCCAAGGCTTTTGTTTGATTCGTGTCTATAAAAAAAGAACATTAATAAATGACCAGAGCCTTGCTCTGGTCATTTTTCTTATTTATTTCTCGGTACTTCCTAAACATCTGTCACCTCGCTCACTACTTACACTTAAATCGTCTACTTCTTCTGGTTCAATATGAGGAGAATACAAAAGCATCCCTTGGGCAATTGCTTTTTCTGTTGGGTATATAACAATAGCGTCTTTTTTTAAGCCTTTTTCGCCTAAAAAATAGTCTAATTTTTCATCAACATATTTTGCAAAGACAATGGGTTTGTTTGCTGTATTATTTATTGGTATAAAAATTTCTCCACGATAACCGCTGTCAATAACACCAGATCTTTTTGCAATACCTTTTGAACCCGTACTGCTTCGCTCTACTATATAAAATACCCAATCTTTTGGTATTTCTATTGCGATTCCGGTCTTCATCAATTGGATATCTCCAGGGTATAAAATATTAAAATCTTGTTCGTGAATAGCATACAAGTCAAAACTTGCATCTTCATCTCTTTTCGACGGTAAAAAAGCTCTGTCATTGAGCAATTTTACTTTTAAATAAGGTTTTTCCATGTATCTATTATAAGAGTAAAAGAAAATTTTGGAAATAAAAAAAGGGGAAATCTGGCGGGAGACAGATTTCCCCTGGGGTGTCCTGATCCTTTGGGTGGTGGAAAGTGGTGCGGATCAGGGTTAACCTAAAGTGCAAGCTGATAAGAATATAAACTTTTGTTTATTAAAAGTCAACACAAAAAGTAATGAAGCGTAAGTAGAAAGGCGTAAGTAATAAGTGACAAGGACTGAGAGCAGAATTATTTTTTATGGTATTATATAAGTTATAAGTTATTTAATACTTATACCTTAACCCTTAACCCTTAACCCTTAATACTTAATCCTTATTTTCATGCCGATAAACAAAACATTTTTTAAGTTCTTTTTTGGTTTCGCTTTTATTATCTCGGTGAGTTTTTTGGTCATTGTTGTGGTTAGTTACTTGGGGGAGGGGGTTCAGAATATTTCAGAAAGCCAGATTATCGCGGATTAAATCCCGAGTTTCAAGTAAAAACTTGATTTATTTTTAAAAATAATCTATATTGTTAACCAATAAAGGCCAAAGAAGATAGGCAATATCAATAAGCTCCTATTCAGGTCGAAACTAATTGTGGATTTTCCACACATCGTGCCTTTATTTTTATTAAGGCATTTTTTAATGCAAAAAATATTAAAAAGCTGATAGCTGATAGCTGATAGCCCATAGTAAAAAATTTGCAAAGCAAATTTTTTCTATAAGCTATAAGCTAAGGGCTATAGGCTGTAAAATTATGGCTATCTCAAAAGAGAAAAAAGTTGAGATTTATAAAAGTCTTGTTGAAAAGCTAAAAGACGCTCGTTCAGTTGTTTTCGTTAATTTTCACGGGTTGGGAGTTAATCAAACAACAGAGTTGAGAAGAAAGTTGAAAGCCGAAGGTGCAGGTTACTTTGTGGCTAAAAAAACTTTGGTTAAAAGAGCTTTTGACGAGATCAAACCAGAAGGGGAAATGCCCAAATTGGACGGAGAATTGGCTTTGTCTTTTTCAGATGATCTAACAGCACCCGCAAGAGGTGTTTACGATTTTCAGAAAACTCACAAAGACAATGTTGTTATTTTGGGAGGAGTTTTTGAAGGAAAATTTATGGACCAAACAGCGATGATGGAAATCGCGACAATCCCTCCAACAAAGATTCTTTATGGTCAGTTTGTAAATCTTATCAACACACCTATCCAACAGTTTGCAACTGTTTTGGATAGAATAGCAGAAAAGAAAGGGTAAATTATTAATGTTTGGTCGGCAGTTTTCTAAAAACTAAAGACTAAAAACTAAAAACTAAAAAATTATGTCAGAAGAAACAAAAAATGTAGAAGCTGTTGAAGCTGAAGGTGCCGATGTTGTTGTTCCTGCTAAATTCAAGGATTTGGTAAACACAATCGACAATATGTCAGTTATCGATCTTCACGAATTGGTAAAATTATTGGAAAAGAAATTTGGTGTTTCAGCTGCAGCTGTTGCTGTTGCTGGCGCTCCTGTAGCTGCTGTTGAAGAAAAGACTTCATTCAATGTAGAGCTTTCTTCAGCAGGGGATCAAAAAATCGCTGTTATCAAGGTAGTTAAAGGCGCTTTGGGTCTTGGACTTAAAGAAGCAAAAGAACTAGTTGATGCTGCTCCTGCTATGTTGAAAGAAAAGATGAAGAAGGAAGAAGCAGAAGCTTTGAAGGCAGAGATTGAGGCTGTAGGTGGAAAGGTAGAATTAAAATAATAAATTAATCCAAATTTGGCACATTCCGTCGTCAGCTTCGTCACAAAAATATTCGAAGTACCAAAATGTACATCTCATATTTTTGTTTCTCGCTTCCTCGGACTGCACTCAAATTTTGATTAATAACAAATAACGCAAAATTCGGCGAATTTCTTCGTCGTCTACGAAAAAAACTTCCTTTACCGTATGTTGAATACGGCTTGGAAGTTTTTTTCTTGCCTCCTCTTCGGATTGCAAATTCAAAGCAACGACAAACTTAATCCGAATTTCGCGTTATTTTGTAAGTTAATACTTGTAGAAAAAAAGGGTGGGAAATTTGCTTCGCAAATTTCCCACCCTTTTTATTGCTTTAAATATTTCGCTATGTTATAAAAATACCAGATTTCACAAGATTAAACCGTTTTTGCGGAGGTTACAATGGACAATTTTGCGCTTACTGTGCCAAGTTTTGAAACACTAAAGATTTTTTTTCTGAATCCGTGGACCGGACTATTTCTGTTTGTTTTTGCGATAATCGGGATATTGCGATCAATAAAAGATTTTTGGGATCCTTATGATTGTGGTGTGTCCATTGATTGGGCTAATTATTTTTTACAATACCTCTCGCCGGGTGGCCTGATTATGTCAGCATATCAGATGAATAGCGACTGTATTCTTTCCGAAGATTTGTCTTTTGTTGAAAGATTTTTGATTTTCATATCTTACTACTCTTTCGCATTGTGGATTATTTCTCACCTTGTTCGTTCAATATGGCTTATCTAACAAACAAGCCAATCAATTTTTTAAATACCCGACATTTAGTCGGGTATTTTTTGCTTTCGTTTTGTTTTTATTTATGCTTTAATTATCCTCGGATAAAAATGATAACTTCTGCAAAGGAGGTCTAATGAACTTTATTCAGTTTGGTATTATTTTATTGGTGTTGACCATTATTTTTACAATTCTTGCCATTAAAAGAAAAAAGGATCCGACATTGTTTGTGACCGTACCCTTTTGGTTATTGGTTCCATCTGCAGTCGTTTGGGTTGCGTTTTTCTTTGCCAGAGGGGGTCAATGACAAGACCTCGCCATTTTTTGGCGAGGTCTTTTTCTTTCAATAACAGATCTGTTATATAGAATGTGAATTTTTCATTTTGTTTTTCTTGATTTTTTGTTTATAATACTTTGCATATGGAAACACTAGGAAAATTATTTGATAGCACTGCCAGAGTTAAAGTAATGAAATTGTTTTTGTCTAACGAAGACAAGACTTTTGATAATGAGGATCTTGTTAAGAGAACAAAAACAGCTTTGCCTACATTAAGAAAAGAGTTAAGTTTGCTAGAAAAAGCAGGTTTTTTGAAAAAAAGAGTGTTTTACAAAGAAATTGAAGTAAAAATTCCAAAAACAAAGAAAAAACCAGCTGTGGTGAAAATTGTAAAGAAAAAAGCGAACGGTTGGGGAATAAATGAAAAGTTCCAATATTTGGCACCTTTGCATAGTTTACTTGTGGATATGACATCTTTTACATCTTCTTCTATTTTGAAAAATTTGTCTGGTGCAGGAAAACTAAAATTGGTTTTGGTATCAGGAGCATTTATTCAAAATTCAGAAAGCAGGGTAGATATTTTAGTAGTAGGGGACAATATTCAAACAAGTCGTGTGGATAGAGCTGTTGGAATATTGGAGTCAGAGATTGGGAAAGAATTGAGATATGTTGTTTTGAGAACAGATGACTTTAATTACAGACTGAACATTTACGATAAATTGGTTAGAGATATATTGGATACACCTCATCAAAAAATAGTAAACAGGTTAGGAATATAATAAAAAAACATTCAAACATCAAAAAACCGCTTATAAAGAGCGGTTTTTTGATGTTCGATAATCTACAAAGACCGAGTCCTCGTAGATTTTTAAATAAAGTTTTCCACATATATTAATAAAAATAATAAAAAACTGTTGTATTATATATACAGTTATAATTTAAATAACATTTATTAGGTCGTTAATTATTAATTTTATTTGTATCTTAAAAAATAAAATATGATTTTAAAAAATTGGAGCGATGTTCTCGCACAATCATTCCAGGATTTGTGGTTAGGTGTAATAAGTTTTGTGCCTAACTTGGTTATTGCTGTCATTATATTCATCGCTGGGTGGGTTGTAGGTTCATTGTTGGGAAGAGTTGTTTCTCAAATAATAAAGTCTTTGAAAGTGGACAATGCACTTAGAAGCGCAGGAACAGAATCTCTTCTAAATAGAGCAGGTTTTCGTCTAAATTCAGGTAAGTTTTTAGGAGGTCTTGTTAAATGGTTCGTTATCGTGGCTTTCCTAGTTGCATCTTTTGATGTTCTAGGTCTTGATCAAGTTAATGATTTCCTACAACAAGTAGTTCTTCTTTACTTGCCAAGAGTAATAGTAGCCGTTTTGATCTTGTTGGTAGCCGCTTTGATTGCTGAAGCAATGGAAAGCCTTGTAAAAGGATCAGCAAAGGCTGCTGAAGTAAAATCAGCAAATTTCTTGGGTAATGTTACAAAATGGGCAATTTGGGTATTTGCTATTCTTATGGCTTTGTACCAATTGGGTGTTGCTGCAGCATTTGTACAAACATTGTTCACAGGATTTGTAGTTGCTTTGGCTTTGGCATCAGGTCTTGCCTTCGGATTAGGAGGAAAAGATTCTGCTACTAAAGTTTTGAAGAAACTAGAAGGAGAAAACTAATACACGACCGAAAAATATTAAACAAAAAATCATCCGTCAGACGACGGATGATTTTTTTTGCTGATTTTTACTTGGAAACCTGGTTTCCAAGTAAGATGTAAAATATCGGATGTTTTATATTTTTAATTAAAAATTAAAACTAATTTAGTATTTATCAGAGGGTTGCTAATAAATGTTACAATTACAAAAAATTTAAGAATTCTTAAAATTCGTACGCATTCGTATAATTCGCATCATTTGTATATTGGTATGTTTATCTCTTTATTTACAAAAAGACATAAATAGTTTAGTCTTTGTATCAGAATTGATTTTTGAAAGGGAATAATAACAAGGAGGCTTTCTTATGTTAAGAGGTGACTGGTTTTTGTTAAAGGGTGATTGGTTTTTATTTCTTTTTATGCCTTTTTTTATGGCATTTGAGTCCAAAGTTCTTGGCAAATTGCTGGTCTTTTGGTTTTGCGCTGTTTCGTCTCTCATAATTTTCTTTCATATTCCATCAATTTCATGGATTCTCGTTATTGTTACAACATACTTTATGATTTGGATGGCTTTTTTATTTCTTTGTATTCTTGTAATGACTGAAGAATCTGACTCATGATTTGTTTTCAAGGCAGACAATTTTCCCTTCGGGGGATTGTCTGCCTTTTTAAATTTGACATTATTTTAATTTTTGCTAATATTTAGCGAGCTCGTTGAGAGCTTTTTGATTTTAATACTTTATGACAAGATCCGTAAAAAAAGGTCCTTATGTGGACGAAAAACTTTTGAAGAAAGTTCAAAACAGAAAACCAGCAGATGGTGCTATTAAGACATGGGCAAGATCAAGCCAAATCTCACCAGAAATGGTTGGTTTTACTTTTGGAGTTCATAATGGAAAAGAACACCTAGAAGTCTTTGTAACAGAAGATATGGTAGGTCACAGATTGGGTGAATTTTCTCCAACAAAGAAATTCTACAGACACGGAGGAAAGATGCAGAAGGATTTGGATCAAAAGAAGAAAGAAGCCGAAATTTCAGCAGCAAAAGCAGCTAAAGCTTCAGTAAAATAAAGATTTATGATAAAGGCAGAATTAAAAAATTATAGACAATCACCAAGAAAGGTTCGTTTAGTTGCGGATCTTATTAGAGGCAAGCAAGTAGAGCGTGCTTTGGTTGAATTGTCACATTTAGATAAAAAAGCAAGCCTTGTTTTGAAAAAACTGGTTGATTCTGCTGTGGCAAACGCAAAACACAATTTTAATATTGAAAAAGATAACCTTTTCATCAAAGAAATCAGAGTAGACGAAGGTACTACAATGAAAAGATGGATGCCCGGAGCAAGAGGAAGAGCATTTCCTTTCAAAAGAAGAACTTGTAGAGTTTTTGTTGCTTTGGATGAAAAAGGAAAGGTTGCTGTAGAAAAAACAGAGAAAACAGAAAAAAAGACAGTAAAGAAAGTAGTAGCAGAGAAAACAACAGCAAAAAAAGCAGTAAAAAAGACAGTTAAAAAATAATTTCAAATTTGCTATCGGCTATAAGCTAATAGCTATAGGCTTAAAAAATCATGACACACATAGTACACCCATATGCTCATAGACTAAAAATACTAAGAGGTTGGAAATCTCGCTGGTTTGGTGTTGGTCAAAAATACAAAGACTATTTGAAAACAGATGTTATCATCAGAGAATATTTGGAAAAAAGACTAAAAGATATGTATGTCAGCTCTATTGATATGGAAAGAGATGAAAAAAGATTTAAAATTATCATCAAAACATCAAGAGCAGGAATGATTATTGGAAGAAGTGGAGACGGAATTCAAAAAATCAAAGACGGAGTGGTAAAAATGATGAAGAAAAACAAACTTTCTATCCCTGCCGAAATAAATATTGATGTAGAAGAGGTAAGATACCCAGAAGCAGACGCAGGAATTGTTGCTTCAATGGTAGTTGAAGGTTTGGAGAAAAGAATGCCTTTCAGAAGAGTATTAAAAATGACGGCTGACAAAGTTATGGCAAACAGAGAAGTAAAAGGAGTAAGAATCTGTGTGTCAGGAAGACTTGGAGGTGCTGAAATGGCAAGAAAAGAACAAGTAAAACAAGGAAGAATTCCTCTTCAAACATTGAGAGCAGACATTGATTATTCAGTAAAGAGAGCAAATCTTACTTACGGTGTTATCGGAGTAAAGGTTTGGGTTTACAAAGGAGACGTTTTTAATAAATAATATTTATTAAAAATATCCAATATCCAAAAAACGAATTAGAAATTGATAAATTGGACAAACTTTTAGAAATTAGAAATTGGTAATTAGAAATTTGTATGTTATTTCCAAAGAAAGCAAAACATAGAAAATGGCAAAGAGGCCGAACACATCCCGACAAATTGGGAACGGCTGTTCGTGGAGCAAAAGTTTCTTTTGGTTCTTTTGGACTTAAAGCATTGAGTGGCTCAAGAGTTAGATCAAATCAAATAGAATCGGCCAGAGTGGCTGCCAACAGAAAGATTGGTAAATTAGGAAAAATGTGGATTAGAATTTTCCCAGATATGCCTTTTACAGCAAAAGCCGCTGAAGTACCTATGGGTAAAGGAAAAGGTGATCCAAAGGGATATTGTGTTCAAGTTAAGCCAGGAAGAATTTTGTTTGAAGTAGACGGTGTTTCAGAAGAAGTAGCAAGAGAAGCTTTGAGAAAGGCTGGAACAAAATTGCCAGTAAAGACAAAAGTAGTAAGCAGAGAAGAAGTAGACAACATTTAATTTGACTTAACATCGAAAATAGATAGTATATAACAGATATGAAAAAACAAGATAAACAAAATATTGATGACTTGCAAAAAATGCTTGCAGAAAAGAAATCAGCTTTGAGAGCCTTTCGTTTTGGAATATCAGGAAGTAAAAGTAAAAATGTAAAAGAAGGCAGTAATTTAAAGAAGGACATTGCTAAGGTGCTGACTGAATTGAGGAAAAGAGAGATACAAGAAAATATACAATAATTTAAAATTTTTAATTTATAAAAAATGAACAAAGAAACACAAACAGAGAAAAAAGAAAGCACAAACAACGGTAAGATTTTGTCTGGTGTTGTTGTTTCTGACAAAATGAAAGATACCATAGTTGTTAAGGTTCAGAGATTTGTTAAACATCCAAAATATCAGAAATATGTAAAGATTGATAAGAAAATCAAGGCTCACGATGCAGGGAATACAGCAAAGATCGGAGACAAAGTAGAAATTGTAGAAACAAAGCCGATTTCAAAAGACAAACACTTCAGGTTAGTGAAAAGTTCATAAAGTTCATAAAGTTTAAAGTAACGAATTCTGCTTTATAAAATTTGTTGCAAGATAACTTTAAAAACTTTATAACTTTATAAACATTTAACTCAAATATTATGATTCAACCACAGACAATAGTAAAAATAACAGACAATTCGGGAGGAAAAATCGGAAGAGTTTTCAAAATTCCCGGAGGATCAAAAAAGAGATATGCGAGAATAGGTGATATCGTTATCTTGTCTGTGCAAACAGCAGAACCAAGAAAACAAGTAAAGAAAAAAGATGTTTTGTCTGCTGTTGTTGTGAGACAAAGACAGCCTTTCAGAAGAAAAGACGGTTCTTACATTTATTTTGATGAAAACGCAGTTGTAATAATTGATAAAAACAAGAAAGAACCAAAGGCAGGTAGAGTTTTTGGACCAATCCCAAGAGAGATTTCAGAAATGGGTTATCAAAAGATTGCTTCATTGGCACCAGAGATAGTATAAAAAGCTTATAGCCGATAGCTAATAGTAAAAAATATGAAAATTAGAAAAGACGATAAAGTAATAGTGATTGCTGGAAAAGACAAAGGCAAAACAGGTAAAGTTTTGAAGGCTATTCCCGCTGAAGACAAAGTTGTTGTTGAGGGTGTTAATCTTAAAAAGAAACATCAAAAAGCAAACAAAAGCGGAAAAAAAGGCCAAATTATTGATAAAATTTTTCCAATTCACGTTTCTAATGTTATGTTGGCTGATCCAAAATCAGACAAACCAACAAGAATTGGTAAGAAATTGGTAGGAGACAAGTTTGTTAGGATTGCTAAAAAGAGCGGAACAACTCTAAAATAATATCTATGGAAACATTAAAAGAAAAAAAGAATAAAATTTTTGATTTGATGAAAGGTGAGTTTGGTTATACAAATGTTATGCAAGCTCCAAAAATTGAAAAAATTGTTGTTTCTGTTGGTATTGGTTCTGTAAATGATAAAAATAAAATAACCCTTATTGAAGACCGAATCACAAAAATTACTGGACAAAAGCCATCTGTAAGAAAAGCAAAGAAATCAATCGCTGCTTTTAAATTGAGAGAGGGAACAGAAGTTGGATATCAAGTAACATTGAGAGGTCCAAGAATGATGTCTTTTTTTGATAAACTAGTAAATGTTGCATTGCCAAGAATGAAAGACTTTAGAGGTTTGACAACAAAAGGTGTAGATTCAATCGGAAATTATACTTTGGGATTGAGAGAACACACAATTTTCACAGAAGCATCTGATGAAGAATTGAAAAATGTTTTTGGTTTGGCAATTACAATTGTAACAACAGCAAAAACAAAAGAAGAAGCTATTACTTTGTTAAAAAATCTAGGATGGCCATTTAAAAAGCAAGAAGATGAGCCAAAAAAGAAAAGAAAGATTAAATAATTTAAAATAAAATAGAAAAACCTCGGCTTGCGCCGAGGTTTTTCTATTTTAAATTATTATTTTTTTGTAATTCGAAAATTTTTAGGTAAAAATTGAAAATTAAAAAAGACAGGGACGAGCCCTGTCTTTTGTGTCTTAATGACGGCAATTTGCCTCCGCGCTCTTTGTTTTTGGTTTTTTTTGTTGAAGGCGAGTTTTCGTTCCGACGATATTTCCGATAATCTCGAATCTCTCATTGGGAAAAAATTTGAAGAGAGGACCTGCTTCAGACCGTGTTTCTCTAAAACACTCACCGCAAATGTGGTCGGCAATGATAAGGGACTCTTTTTCTTTTCCGTTACGGGTAATTTTTTTTGTAAGGAATGTTTCTCCTACAAAAAATACCTCTCCAGGCAGTATGTCACTGTATGCCTTGGTTATAATCGTCTCGTCCATGTCCATTGTCCACCTCTCGCTCCGAAGGTTAATAAAAATACTTTTATCTGTATCAAGACTATCACAAATTTTTACTTCTTCAAAACTTGCAGGGACTCGGTTCCCGCAGGTTTAGTTTTTACAAATTTTTGTTAAAAAATACCAAGATTTAAACTTGGGTAGTGATGTATAAATAAAAACTAGATTTATGTCGTAAGTAAGATTAAACCAAAAAATTACGAAATTTTCACGGTCGTGAAAATTTCGTAATTTTTTGGTTTGGAATTTGAAATTTGAAACATTTGAATTTTAAAATCTTAAAATTACAAAAAGTAAAAAGTTCGCACGGGAGTTTTATTGAAGTATGAATTTTTTAATTTTTGACTTTAAAAATAATTGATATTTGAGAAATAAAAAATCACCCAGCAGAAGCGCTTCTGCTGGGTGATGTGGTTGGTGTCCTCGGACGCGTTCCGAGAACCCCCAGAGGCCGGCTTTGTGCCGGTTTATCCGTGGAGGGGAATTTCACCCCTCCTGATCGATGGTCGCCGATGTGGGGCGTGTCCTTGACCCAAAACGCAGGCAATCTGACTTGCGTCTGTCGTTGGCACATGCCGTTGGCAACCTTCCTTGCCGTCGGTATCTCCACCGGAATCATCTATCGTGGCCTGCTAGCAAGCCACAACTCCTCCGGTACCGACTTCCAGAATCCGTCAAGACGCTTTTTGTCTTCCATGGCGTGGCGGAACCAGTCTAAAATCGCTATGCGTGGCGATTCTCGACGGGATTTTCTCGTGCGACTGGCCCAGTATTTTAGGGCCGGCCGGTCTTGGAACTTCAGCCGAAGGCTATCGGGCAGGTGGTGGTGGCCCCGGCGACGATCGAAATCCGTTCGGGTCGCGGGGGTGCAGGGGTCTGGTTGTCGGCTTTCAGCAAGGTTTTGGCGATTGCGGGATGTCCTTTGTTCATGGCGTTTTTTCCTCCTCTGTTGTGGTTGGTGAAGAACAATATTTTATAAAAACATCTTAGCACTCGTCAAAAATTTGTCAAGTGTTTATTTTGTATACATCTTTTGTTTTTATCGTATTTTTGTAATTCAAAATTAGATATTCAATTAAAATTTTAAATTTGAAATTACCTCCATACCCTAAACGCTATATGCTAAACCCTATTAGAATGTTGACTTTGAATCAGGTCTTTGATAAGATACTGTCTAGTTAATTAAAGCCTTGCGCTTTATTAGCGACGTAGAGTGAAAGAAATGAAAATTCATTTTCATTTCTGAACCGAGGAGCTAATATAAGGGCGCCTGCCGCTTTTATTTTAATTTTAAAAACAATGGCAAAAAAATCAGTAATCGCTAGAGCAAATAGAACACCAAAATATTCTTCAAGAGTTGTTAGAAGATGTTTTAAATGTGGCAGAAAACACGGATACATGAGAGATTTTGATTTGTGTCGTATTTGTTTCAGAGAATTAGCAAATGAGGGCAAATTGCCCGGAGTTACTAAATCATCTTGGTAAAAAAAGAGCCAATAGCTAATAGCCGATAGCTGATAGTAAAAAATATGAAATTATTTTTGTAATATCCTATAAGCTATGAGCTGTCAGCTATAAGCTCGGTTAAATTCAATATAAATTACAAATATTAATAAATATTCGGGCTGTAGCAATGGCTAGACGACGAATAATAATATGGATAAAATTTCAAACTTAATAATAAATATAAAGAACGCAGGAAATGTTGAAAAAGAACATGCTTCTGTTCCTTTTTCTAATTTCAGAATGGAAATAGCTAATCTTCTAAAAAAAGAAGGTTATTTGAAAGATGTTGTAAAAAAAGGCAAAAAACCAAAATTTACAATTGAAATGGAGATTGCCTTCAAAGAAGACGGAACTCCAAGAGTAGAAGATGTAAAAAGAGTCTCAAAACCATCAAAGAGAATTTATTTTGGAGCAAAAGATATCAGACCTGTCAAAGGAGGAAGAGGTATTTTGGTGCTTTCTACTCCAAAAGGTATTTTGACAGATAGACAAGCAAGAAAAGAAAATGTTGGAGGTGAAGTTTTATTTAAAATTTGGTAAAAAATATTATGAGTAGAATAGGAAAAAGAGAAATATCAATACCTGAAAAGACAGAAGTCATCATTGATGGTAACAAAGTTACTGTTAAGGGCCCTTTGGGTGAGCTAACGAGAGAAATTAGATCTGAAATAAAAATCAAGATTGAAAATGGGATTATTACAATGACACCAATAGATGAAACTGTTTTTGTGAGATCTTTGTGGGGAACAACATCTTCTCATATATCAAACATGATTGACGGAGTAAACAAGCCCTTCGAAAAGAAATTGATTGTTGAAGGAGTTGGTTTTAGAGCAGATGCAAAGGGAAAAGATTTGGTTATGAACCTTGGATTTTCACACGAAGTAATCATTCCTATTCCTGCCGATCTTACTGTAACGACAGAAAAGAACACAATCACAATTTCCGGAATTGACAAAGAAAGAGTTGGAAAGTTTTCCGCAGATGTGAGATCAAATAAAAAACCAGAACCTTACAAAGGAAAGGGAATCAGATATAGCGACGAGGTAGTAAGAAGAAAACAAGGAAAGAAAACAGCATAAAATATTTAAACATTTAAATATTTAAATATAAATTAAAAAATATGGACAAGTCAATTGCTAAAAAAGAAAAAAGAAATAGAAGACATAACAGAATCAGAGCCAAAGTAAAAGGTACAGCTCTTATGCCTAGATTGAATGTATTTAGATCAAATACGGCTATTTATGCTCAGATAATAAACGATGATGCAGGAAGTACATTGGTATCTTTTTCTTCAAATGAAGTGAAAGGAAAGAAAGGTCTTGAAAGAGCAAAGCAAGTAGGAACTGAATTAGCAAAATTGGCTGTTGAAAAGAAAATAAAAAAGATAGTTTTTGACAGAGGAGGATATATTTATACAGGAAATATTAGAGCATTGGCAGAAGGAGCAAGAGAAGGAGGTTTAATTTTTTAATAAATTAAAAAATAAATATTTAAAAATTTAAATATTTAAATATTGATAAGATGGAAAATCAAGAAGAAAAAAATAATATTGTTGCCGAAGCAGGTGTTAAAGAAGAAAATAATTCTGCGGCTGTTGAGGTTGCAGGTGACAATTCAAAGAGACCTTTTTTGAAAAAGAACTTCAAATCAAGAAAACCAAGAACAAAACCTGAAAGACAAAAATCTGAATTTGATCAAAAAATTATCGATATTAGAAGGGTTACTCGTGTTGTTAAAGGAGGAAGAAGATTCAGCTTTAGCGTAGCAATGATTCTTGGAAATAAAAAAGGATCTGTTGGGGTTGGATTGGGAAAAGCATCTGATACATCTTTGGCAATTGATAAGGCAATGAGAGATGCTAAAAGAAAGATGGTTAGAGTTAAATTGACAAAAGATATGACAATCCCTCACGAAGTTAGCGCAAAATATTGTGCTTCTGATGTTGTGATTAGACCTGCAAAAGGAAGAGGAGTAGTAGCAGGTAGCTCACTTAGAACTGTTCTAGAATTGGCAGGAGTAAATGAAGTGGGAGGAAAAGTTTTGTCTAGAAGCAAAAATAAAATTAATAATGCAAGAGCTGCTATAAAAGCTTTGTCAAAGTTAAAATAAAAATATGCAACTTAATAATATAAAAAAGAATAGATCAAACAAAACCTCTATTCGTATCGGAAGAGGAGGAAAAAGAGGAAAGACATCTGGAAAGGGTACCAAAGGACAAAATGCTAGAACCGGTAACAGCACAAGACCTGAAATCAGAGATATGATAAAGAAGCTTCCTAAATTGAGAGGTTATCGTTTTAATTCTTTCAAGGTGCCAAGCACTCCAGTAAATTTGTCTGATTTAGATAAAGTTTTCGCTAACGGAGAAAAAGTGACTCCAAGAATTTTGATTAACAAAAAAATCGTTAATTTGAAAGACGGAAAAGTTCCCACAGTAAAGATTTTGGCGACAGGGGAAATCTCAAAGAAAATAAATGTTTCAGGTTGTGTATTTTCTCAAACAGCAAAAGAGAAAATTGAAAAAGCAGGAGGAACGGTAAAAATTTAAACATTTAAATATTTAAATATTGTTTAATGAATTTCACAAACAAACTAAAACTAATATTTCAAGATAAGAACCTAAGAAGTAGAATTTTGTTTTTGCTTGGTTTTTTGGTTTTGTTTAGAGTACTAGCCGCTATTCCAATTCCAGGAGTTGATGCAGAAAAATTGTCACAATTTTTCTCAAACAACCAATTCTTTGGTTTGATGAACATCTTTTCAGGAGGAGGTCTATCTACTTTGTCTATCATAATGCTCGGAGTAGGTCCTTACATCACCGCATCAATTATTATGCAGTTGATGACAATGATGTCTGAAAGATTGAAAGCTTTGTATCACGAAGAAGGCGAGGCAGGAAGAAGAAAAATTTCTCAATATTCAAGATTGCTTACTCTTCCTTTGGGAATGTTGCAAGGTTTTGCTTTTCTAAATCTGTTAAAAAGTCAGGGTATTTTGGGTGAATTGACCAATTTTGAGATGCTAGTAAACATTTCTGTTATCGTTGCTGGTTCTATTTTGCTTGTTTGGATCGGAGAATTGATGAGCGAGTTTGCTATTGGAAACGGAGTATCAATCATAATCTTTGCAGGTATTGTGGCTAGTTTGCCAACGACAATCAGTCAAATGGCAGTTACTTTTGATGTATCACAAATCCCCGTTTACTTGGCATTCTTGGTTGTTGCTATTGTCATCATTACAGGTGTAGTCGTTGTCACAGAGGCAGAAAGACCAATTCCTATCAATTATTCAAAAAGAGTAAGAGGTGGAAAAGTTTACGGTGGTGTCTCAACATATCTTCCTCTACGAGTAAACCAAGCGGGTGTTATTCCGATTATCTTTGCACTTTCAATCTTGTTATTTCCACAAATGATTTTTAGTTTCTTGTCTCAGCTAAACAACGAAGTGATAAAGAATATTTCTGATGTTGGTTTGGATTTGTTGGCAAATCAGTGGGTATATGGAATATCATACTTTGTTCTTGTATTCTTGTTTACTTATTTCTACACAGCTGTTACTTTTGATCCAGAAGCAATCTCAACAAATTTGCAAAGGGGAGGGGCTTTTATTCCAGGAATTAGACCAGGAGCAAATACTTCTCAATATATTGCAAAAGTTTTGACAAGAATTACTCTTGTTGGAGCATCTTTCCTTGGTTTCATTGCAATCTTGCCTTTGATAATGCAAGGTCTTACAGGAATTGCATCTTTGGCAATAGGAGGTACCGCACTTTTGATTGTGGTCTCTGTTGTCCTAGATTTGATTAAAAAGGTGGATGCACAGGTTTCTATTAGAGAATACTAGTAAAAAGGTGTAAGGAATAAGGTATAAGTAGTAAGTGGGCGGGAAATTTGCTTCGCAAATTTCCCGCCCTGTTCGTTTCTAAATTTTAATATAATTCGTCTTTGCGAGCGAAGCGAAGCAATCCACGTCGTTCGTCGTGTTTTAAAAATTATTTCATTAAAAATTGTTTATAAATTAAAAATTATAAATTAAAAATTATAAATTAAAAATTTTAACTCCTATTTTCTAAATTCTCACTACTTACCCCTCACACCTTTCTCCTTACCCCTTACTACTTAGAGTTAATATGTTATAATCCAATTCATATAATTAAACATATTATGGAAAAATATAAAGCTACAATCGGTTTGGAAATCCACGCGGAATTAAAGACAAAGACAAAGATGTTTTGTGATTCCAAGAATGATCCAGACGAAACAAAACCCAATGTAAACATTTGTCCTGTGTGTATGGCACATCCAGGGACTTTGCCTGCGATAAATAAAACCGCGGTAAAAAGTGTTTTGAAAGTCGGACTGGCATTGAATGGAAATTTGGCAGATTTTACAGAATTTGATAGGAAAAATTATTTTTATCCAGATATTCCAAAAGGTTATCAGATCAGTCAGTACAAATATCCTCTTGTTTCAGGAGGAGAATTAAACGGGGTTAAAATTACCCGTGTTCACCTAGAAGAAGATACCGCTAGATCTAGTCACGACACAGCTGGGCACAGTTTGGTTGATTACAACAGAGCAGGTATTCCGTTGATGGAATTGGTTACAGAACCTGTCGTAGAAAATGCACAACAAGCAAGAGACTTTGCAAAAGAATTGCAACTTCTTTTGCGATATTTGGGAGTAGCAGAAGCAAACATGGAAAAGGGGGAGATGAGAATAGAGGCAAATATTTCTGTTAGCGATACTGAAAATTTTGGAACAAAGGTAGAGGTAAAAAATCTCAACTCTTTCAAGGTGGTTGAAAAAGCGATTGAGTATGAAATAAAAAGACAGATAGAAGCAATTGAAAATGGAGAAAAAATAATTCAAGAGACGAGAGGTTGGGACGAGAACGGACAAAAAACTTTTTCACAAAGAATGAAAGAGGGTTCTGCTGATTACCGATATTTTCCTGACCCAGATTTACCAAAATTAAAAATAAGCGAGATACCAGAATTTTCAAAAGAAAATTTGAAAAAAGAAATTTCAGAATTGCCAAAAGAAAAAAGAGAAAGATACACAAAAGATTATGGAATCAAATCAGAGGATTTGGAGATGTATGTTACTGACAGCGAATTTGGAAATTTCTTTGAGGGAGTAGCAAAAGAATTGAAAGGGGATAGAGACTTGATCAAGCTTGCTTCAAATTATATTACATCGGATGTTGTAGGATTGAAAAAAGATTCTTCAGTAATTGGGTTTGGAAAAATTGAAATAAGTACTTTTGCAGAATTGATAAAAATGGTCGGAGAAGGAAAAATTTCTTCTCGTGGAACAAAAGATATTTTGAAGATTATGTTTATCGAGGGAGGTGCTCCAAACGAGATAGCTGAGAAAAATAATTTACTTCAAAAGAGTGATGAGGGAGAGTTGGAAAAAATTGTTTTGAAAATAATTGAAAACAACAAAACGGTTGCTGATGAATTTAGATCAGGCAAAGAAAGCTCTCTGCAATTTTTGATTGGGCAGGGGATGAAAGAAACGAAAGGATCCGCCAACCCAAAAATCCTAACAGGTCTATTCAAGAAAAATTTGAAATAATTTGATATAACGAATCCGATCCACCCGTCTTTGCGAGCGACAGCGAACTTCGGATTTTTTAGGCAAAAAATTCGGAGCAATAAATCTAGATTTGTAATTTGTAACTTACAATATAAAATCAAATGAGAGAAAAAACCGCCTATGTTTATATAATGGCAAGTAAGAAAAACGGAACATTGTATACGGGCGTAACATCTAATTTAGAAAAAAGAGTTTGGGAACACAAAAATAATATTGTAAAAAGTTTTACACAAAAATACAATGTTCACAATTTAGTTTATTTTGAATTCGGAGAAAATATTTTATCTGCGATAGAAAGAGAGAAACAAATTAAAAGTGGCTCTAGAAAAAAGAAAATAGAATTGATTGAAAAAGATAATCCTGAATGGAATGATTTATCAAAAAACTTTTGATGACGTGGATCGCGTCGGCTTCGCCTCGCGAAGACGATCCGCACGAACAACGTGGACCTGCCTCTTTTCTGAAAGAAAAGCAACGACACGGCGAGGCAGGTTGTTTCATTGCGTTCGCAATGACAAATTTCTAAAAGAAATTTGTCACCTTCGTCGTCATTGCGAGCGTAGCGAAGCAATCCATCATGAACTGTTTGTCCGAAATTAATGGACGTGGACCTGCCTGCCGGCGAGGCAGGTCGCTTCGGCTTCGCCTCGCGAAGACGACCCGCACGAACAACGTGGACCTGCCTGCCGGCAGGCAGGTCGCTTCGTCGCTTCGTTGCACTCCGCTTCTCGCGAAGACGAAGCCACGTCGTCATTGCGAGCGTAGCGAAGCAATCCAGGACGACGAACAACTCAAAATAAACGACGTGGATTGCTTCACTTCGTTCGCAAAGACGGAATTTCTCAAAACGAAATTCCGTCACCTTCGTCGTCATTGCGAGCGTAGCGAAGCAATCCATAACAACTCGGTCTTGCAAAGAAAAATTACTTTTTTGTTGTTCTAATTTTCAAAAAATAAAAAGTTATCCACATTTAAAAATATACTATTTTTCGTAGTCTAAAAAACCTATATTTTAAGCCATCTCGTTTAGACGAGATAAATTAAAATAAGGGTTTTTTGACGGTGAATTTTTTCAAATAAAAAGTTATTATTATAGTAATAGAGATGAGGGAAGAAATTATTTTAAATAGTAAAAAATTTCTCTCACTGAAAACTGCTGCGAGAGAAACAAACTATACCAATGACTACATTGGTCAGCTTTGTCGTTCAGGCAAAATCAATTCTCAAATGGTAGGAAAAATTCGTTTTGTGGAAGAAGATTCCTTGCTTGAATATGTTAAAAAAGCGAATGGTTTTGTAGATATAAAATATGCAGATATTGAAAATATTGCTATCAAAAATAACAAGGATCTCGGCGATTTCTCGTCTGTACGAGATACTGATTTTGCTCATTTCCGTCAAGACAAAGCCAACAGTTTGTATGTAAACATTTTTGAAACAGTTTTCTCTAAAAAAGTAGTTCATGTCTATATCGCAATACTTGTTTTGTGTGGATTGTTTTTTGGTAGTACTTTGGACATACAAGGAGGTTTTGCAAAAATAAAAAATAAATCTGCCGAAGGATTGGCAAAAATTGTCATGGGAGCAAAAGTGGCGTCTGACAAAATTTCGGAAACGACATTAGCTGTTGCAAATGGCGAGATTGATTACGAAAAAGTTTATAAAAATTACTCAAATTTTTTAGGAGAGATGTCCGTTGATTTTGCCGAAGGTGAAGTAAAGTATTTCAAAAATGTTACTGGTGTAGGTAGCAAAGTAACCGAAGCAATTTTTAATCCAAGCGATACTTTTGTAACAGTTAAAACAGAGACAAAAAAAATTCAGGGAAGTGTAGAAGAAATAATTTTTGGTGGTGTGATTTATTTTGAAAATCTTTCTACTAATTTAATTCGTGTAAATGAAAAAATTTCTCAAAATGGTTTTGCACAAGAAAAAAATTTGGCATTGTTGAGTCAAGACAGTTTTGGATTTACAGAAAAATTTGCAATTACTTGGTATAGAACGATATCAGGTTTTTTTAGTTCCGCTGAAAAAATAGCCGACAGCACGGACGAAGCTGACAGCGGACAGCTAACAACCAACAGCACAGACGAAGACGACTCGTCCGTCTTTGCGAGCGATAGCGAAGTAATCCAGGAAGAAGACGAAGCCAACAGCCAACAGCCAACAGCTAACAGCACGAACCAAAACACAACCATCGTTACAAACCCAATCAGAGAAATCATAAAAGAAACCGTTGTAGAAAGAGTTATCCAAACATCAGGCGTCACACTGGAAGATCTACAAAAACTAAACAACGAACTCCGAAGTGAAATCTACAAACTCTCATCAAATACAAATGCTCAAATCACCAACACCTACCAAGTCATCTCTGCTACTAACAACATCGACAATCTGGGTAGTGTCACAATCACCGACTCAAACATCAGTTCCTCAAATGTCTCAGGAACAGAACTAAGCTTTACCAACGGAACAATTCAAAACCTAACTGTCA